>QWCQ01000007.1_pt1 | contig 314360 bp, 301 predicted proteins | sample 1972701 | NCBI WGS metagenome assembly QWCQ01 (sample SAMN09866704, study PRJNA288562) | Human gut metagenome isolate pre4_stool, whole genome shotgun sequencing...
CTCCATGATAGTTTGATTGCTCATTTGTTGCCTTGTTGCCAAGGACTTTTTGTAATTGACTCGGGTCTGTATATCAGACCCGCACATTGGCGTTAATTCTTTGCATTGTTCAGTTTTCAAAGAACCGCGTCGCTTCATGCGACTTTTATAGTATATCAAGATCTTTCTTTATTGTCAAGCACTTAATATACTTTGTTACGTCGCCGTTTCTTGCGGCTTGATTATCATAGCATTGCGATTATATCTTGTCAAGAACATTTTACGGATGTCGGGTTGAATTTTTGCAAATCTTTATAATATTTGCAAACCTTTATAATAGATGCGTTAATTTATAAATATATGATGCAATTTAAGCAAATGATTTTTTATCTCTAAACCAAATTGCCATATTACTATCGTGTAAATTTTCAGCGGGAATGTCGGCGAGTACGCCGGATATTCATTCGACAAAAAGCGCCGCCTCATCTTGGCAGCGCTTTTATATTTGTCATATTTACTAGTATTAACGCGAGAAAATGCTTCGGATAAAACCGACACATTTATTTCCACGTGGGCAAGCTGTATTGAACCCGTTCCGGACGACGAGCCACGGTGCCGCGATAAAGCAGGTAGCCGAGGAAAAGAACAATCACTGCACCGCGAATTGCTTCCAGACCCGCCGCGTACATGGCGTACATGGAATACGCAAGCGCCAGAGCGGAGGTCCCGCGCATCCACAGAATCTGTTTTGCCGGCAGACCCGCGACCCGCAAAAGCGTCGGCGCGGCGAGACAGCAGTACAGATAGGGTACGACATTGGTAACCACAGCGAGATTGACCAGCCGCTCAAACTGCGCAAACAGGTATTCATCCATGGTCATCAACGCCAACAGCGATTGCAGGGCCAGCAGAATCAACGTGCCGTTAACAGGCACGCCCTGTTTGGAAAGACGGCTGAATACTTTCGGAAACACGCCGTTTTGCGCGCTGCTTTTGAATACCTGCGCAAGCGTAAATTGCCAGCAAAGCAGCGCTCCCATGCAGGAAATAACCATCATCGCCATAACGATTTTTCCAATGGTGCCACCAAACAATACGGCGAAAGTCAAACCGAACGGCGCATTGGAATGCAATAAATCAAGATTCGGTACGATGCCCGCCATCACGTTGGTTGAAGCAATGTAGACAACGGCGACGGCAAGCGTGCCGAAGAAGGTGGCGCGCGGTACATCCCGCTGCGGATTTTCAATCGCGGCCATATTCACGGCCGCGGATTCAAAACCGAGGAATGCCCAAAGGGTCAGCGTGACGGATTCACTGACCGCGGAAAAGAACGGCGTCTCGGACGGATTCCACGACTCGATATAGAGCGTGGAATCAAACCAAAACCAACCGGCGACAGTTAAGAAAAGAACGGGTAAAAGAGAGCCCCAAACCGTCACGGAACTGATACGCCCCGTCCAACGGCTACCGCCGAAATTGAGCACCCCCGCCACCCACAAAAGCAGCATGGTAGCGGCGGCAATTTGGCCGGGATGCGGGTGCCAGCCGAAAAGCGTGGCTCCATACCCGACGGCCGATACGGCAATCGCCACATTGGCAATAATAAGTGAAACCGAATATGCGAAATTTGTCATGAAATAACCGGGCAAGCCGAAACGATACGCGGCATAACCTCCCATGCCGCCACTATGCCGAGTGAACATGCCGCACTGGGCAAAAATGTGCGCCAAAAGCAATGAGCCGACTGCGGTCACCAACCATGAGAGAACGGAAATGGTCCCCACCCGGGCGAGCTTGGTAGGAAGCATAATGATCCCCGCTCCCAACATATTCGCGGCAGTCAACATGGTCAGCTGCCACACATTCATTTTTTTCATTACCTTTGCCAATGTACTCACCTCGCTTTGAATATACCGTGGAACGTTACGATTCAAGTCCTTCGAACCAACCGCAAATTCGTTTCATTTTGTCAACTATTTTGTCAACTATTTTATCAATAATATAGTTTATTTATTATCGATAGATAACGATAGGTAATGATATGTATGAATAAATCATATTTTGCTCTACTTTTCTCTTCGGCGCATTTATTTTAACACCTATCCTCCTCTTTGCATAGTACTTTATGAAATTTATTTTTCACTTTTAAAACGAATAGAAAAAGCCCCTTTTTAGGGCTTTTAGAGGCTTGCCTTGATAACATCTTTTTATATTTGGTATAATAACTTCCGTAAAAGGGAGTAACTAATTTGTCGTCGTCAACACCCCTGCTGATAAAAAAGCTGGCGCGACCATCCGCAGGATGAAGTGAGACTTTTACTTGCAACATGCAAGATAAAAGTCTCTTTCTTTATGTTAAAACGTCTCATATTAGACTGGAAAGGTAGTGTCATGGATTTTTTATCCCCTTCATTTTTGCTTTCCCTCGGATCCATCATCCTTTTGGATTTGGTGCTCGCAGGCGATAACGCGGTCGTGATTGCGATGGCGGCTCGCCAATTGCCGCCGCATTTACAGAAACGGGCGATTTTTATCGGTACGGCCGGCGCGATCATCGTTCGCGCGCTGATGACCGTAATCGCCACATGGTTATTGGGTGTGCCCCTGATTCAGGCCATCGGCGGTCTGATCTTAATTCCGATCGCGATCAAGCTGTTGCATCAGACGGGCAAAGATTCCGATGCGGTCGTCGCCGCCACGTCACTCGGCGGCGCGATTCGTACGATTATCGTGGCCGATGTCGCGATGGGAATCGATAATGTGCTTGCCATCGCAGGCGTTGCCCAAGGGAATATCGTTCTCGTAATGATCGGTCTTTTGGTCAGTATCCCGTTGGTCGTTTGGGGCAGTCAAATGATCGCCCGACTGATGGATCAATATCCGATCCTGGTGCCCGCGGGGGCGGCCTTGCTCGGTTACGCGGCCGGTACGATGCTCGTGCACGATCCGATCGTCGGTCGCTACCTGCTCAATATTTCACCGCTCATGGAATACTTCGTTCCCGCCGCGACCATTCTGTTCATTCTCGGTTTACCGCGCCTGCTGAGTAAAAATGCCGCGGAAAAAGACGCCGATATTGTCGCAGACAAGACGAATAACGAGAAAAAATAATTTTTAAGTGAGGTTTTGGTATTGGAAATTTTAACACTACAATTTTGGCTCTCCGTCGCGTCCATTATTGTTTTAGATTTAGTATTGGCCGGCGATAACGCGGTCGTCATCGCGATGGCGGCGCGGCAATTGCCGGCGCGTTTGCAAAACAAAGCCATCATTATCGGCGCAGCCGGCGCGATCCTGGTACGGGCATCGCTAACTTTAGTCGCGGTCAAGTTGCTGACGGTGCCTCTTTTGCAGGCCATCGGCGCGTTGATTTTAATTCCGATCGCGATCAAACTCTTGCTACCGCAGGAAAATTCATCGACCGGCGTGAAAAAGGTCGCTTCGCTCGGTTCGGCTGTGCGTACGATCATCATTGCCGACGTGGTCATGAGCTTGGATAATGTGTTGGCCGTCGCGGGCGCGGCGCAAGGTGATCCGCTGCTCGTCATTATCGGTTTGCTCATCAGTATCCCACTGATTATCGGCGGCAGTAAACTGATCGCCCTTTTTATGGAACGCTTCCCGCTGCTGATTCCACTCGGGGCTGCGATCCTCGGTCATACCTCGGGCGTTATGCTGTTGCATGACGGCATCGTCGGACCATATCTTACGGCCTATATTCCGTACGCCGCCTATGTAATTCCCGCACTGACAATTGCCATTGTGTTGCTCGTGCCGTATGCATTCGTACATTGGACCAAAAGACAGCACTAAAAACAAAAAACACCGCCTTGAGCGGTGTTTTTTTATTGTTTTATTTGCTTTTGTGAATCATCGATCCGGTCGCCTGTTGGTTCGCTAAGATCGTCACATCGCTGATCTGCACGCGTCGCGGTCGGGAAATAACGAACGCAATAATTTCAGCGATATCACCCGGCGTCAACGCTTCCACACCGGCATAGACAGCCGCCGCGCGGTCGCTGTCTCCTTTGAACCGGACTTCCGAAAATGGTGTTTCGACAATGCCGGGCATGATCGTCGTCACTTTGATGTCGGTGGCGATCGTTTCAATACGAATCGCATCGCCGAGCATTTTGACGGCGGCTTTTGTGGCGCAGTACACGGCGCCGCCGGCGTACGCGCCTTGCCCCGCGGTCGAGCCGAGGTTCACGATATGACCTTGGCCGCGCTCGATCATCGCGGGCAGCATCGCTCTCGTCACGTACAATAAACCTTTCACATTTGTATTGACCACCTCATCGACATCATCGAGATCATTTTCCGCATAAGGCTTCAATTCTCTCGCCAGGCCGGCGTTATTGATCAAAACGTCGGGCACAAGACCCTCTTCCACAAGTTGTTGACAGACACGTTCCACCATAGAGCGCTTGGTCACGTCCAGCGGAAAAACATGCGCTTTCGCGCCATATTTCTCTTCCCACACGGCGGCCGCCTGCACCATCGGTTCGGTGCGTCTAGCGAGCAGAATTAATTCATATTTTTTTTGCGCTAAAAGTTCGGCGGTAGCCAGGCCTATGCCCGAACTCGCGCCGGTAATCATTACGATAGGTTGCGTCATGGTTTTTCCCTCCCTGATCATTTCTATTTGCAGTATACCACAGCATTTTTAGCAAAATACAGACACTTTATTGAGAAAAAATAAAAAGTATATTGCAAATGGATTTTTGTTTGTGTACAATGGACTAAATAAATTAAAAGGAGGCCAGTATGGCTCAAACAAATGAAGAAGTTCGCGATACCGAACTTCACCAAGAAGAGATTCGTCCTGACGCCACTGCGACGGATCCTGTAGTGACAAACCCTGCCCCCCGGCCGGCGACGCCTCAAGAAGAGGGCCCCGCGATTACTTGGGGAGGCTATGTGGCATTTTTCGGAGCCTTGCTGTTTTTCTCCGGCCTTTTCGCCGAGGCGGCCGGCTGGTGGAAAGTGTTTGACTTTTCCGTCCTGAACGGCAGTTTCGGTACATGGGAAACGGCGGCCGGTAAGATGGCCTCGTTCCGCGGTTCCGGCGGTACCGGCGCGCGCGACGGTTTTGTGTTTGCGCTGACGTTGCTTCCGGCTTTGATTTTCGCGATCGCTCTCATCCATGTGGTCGAAGGCTACGGCGGCTTGAAGGTCGCTCAAAAAATGCTTTCGCCGTTACTGCGTCCGCTCTTGGGCATCCCGGGCGTGTGCGGTCTGGCGATGATCGCGAACTTGCAGACGACCGATGCGGCGGCCGGCATGACCAAAGTGCTCTACGAAGACGGCTTGATCACCAGCCGCGAACGTTCCATTTTCTGCGGCTATCAGATTTCCGGCTCCGCACCGCTTTCGAATTATTTCTCTTCGGGCGTAGCCGTGTTTTCCATCCTCTTGGTACCGATCGGCTTGCCGATACTGGTCATTATGATTTTCAAATTTATCGGTGGCAATATTGTGCGCTTCTATCTGCGCGCCACGGAAGACCGTGACCCGCAAGCACAGGTCACCGAAGGAAAGGCGGGTGACGTCGCATGAGTGAAGTACGTACTGTCAAAGTAAAACGCAAAGGCTTCATTGAGCTCTTCACTGAAGGCGCGTACAACGGTCTGATGATCGGTATTCGCAACATGCTGCCGAACGTCATGCTCGCTTTCATCCTGATTCACGCGTTAAAAATCACGGGGCTTTTGGATTGGATCGGCTCGATCGCAGGTCCGATCATGTCGCTCTGGCTTCTGCCGGGCGTAGCGATCACCGTGATCATGGCTTCATTGCTTTCAATGGGCGGCGCTATCGGCATCATGGCGGCCCTCTTAGCCGCCGGCGCCATCAGCCCGTACGAAGCGACCGTAATGGTACCGGCCTGCTACCTGATGGGCAATCCGGTGCAAAACGTCGGCCGCGTATTGGGTACGGCGGAAGTTCCGGGAAAACATTATCCTATCATCATTTTCATCTGCGTATTCAACGCAATGGCTTCCATCTGGGCCATGGAATTGATCATGGCATTATTCTAAAACGCCGCCCTTCGGGCGGTTTTTGCTGAAAGGATACCTTTATGCTGACCTTATTAAAGAATGCGCATGTATTTGCGCCGGAAGACCTCGGAACGAAAGATATTTTAATCGCCAACGGCGTCATCGAAGCTATGGATGACCAACTTGATGTGCAAGGCGTGGAAGTGGAAGTAATTGACTGCAAAGGCATGCGATTGATTCCCGGCTTTATCGACGGCCACGTTCATATCACGGGCGGCGGCGGCGAAGGCGGCTTTCATACCCGCACGCCGGAAATGCCCTTATCCAGCGCGACACGCTGCGGCGTGACCACCATCTGCGGCCTGTGCGGTACGGACGGCGTGACCCGTTCACAGGAAAACCTGCTCGCCAAAGCGTATGCGTTGGAGAATGAAGGTCTCACCGCCTACATGTATGTCGGTTCGTACGAAGTACCGACGCCGACCATCACCGGCAGCATTCGTTCCGACATCATGCTGATTGACAAATGCATCGGCGCCGGCGAAATCGCCGTTTCCGATCACCGTTCGTCGCAGCCGAATTACGATCTCTACCGCGATATCGTCGCACAGGTGCGCGTTGGCGGTATGCTTGCGGGCAAAGCGGGCATCGTGAATTTCCACATGGGTGACGGCGAGCGCGGGCTCGAGCCGCTGCGTCAGATCGCAAACGAAACGGAAATTCCTTATACCAACATGTTGCCGACTCACACCAACCGCAACCAACGTCTGTTTAACGAAGCGGTGCAGTATGTCAAAGACGGCGGCTATATCGATCTCACGTCCTGCGTCAGTCCGGAATTGGGAAGTAAACACGCCGTCAAACCGTCCAAAGCAATTCGCCTCCTAATCGATGAGGGTTGCGACATGTCGCACGTCCTGATGAGTTCGGACGGCTACGGTTCGGTGCCGCTTTTTGATGATCACGGCAACAATATCGGCGTCGGTATCGGCGATCAGTCCTCACTGATGACCGAATTCCGCGATGCGGTCGAAACGGAAGGCTGCGACTTTACAACCGTCCTTTCCATTCTCACCAAAAACGTCGCCGACCTCTTCCGCTTCAAGAAAAAAGGCGAAATCGCCGTCGGCAAAGATGCCGACTTCATGACAATCAACGACCGGTTTGAACTGCAAAAACTGTGGGCCAAAGGCCGTCTCATGGTCGATAACGGCGAGTCGATCGTCTTCGGCACATTTGAAAAGCACTGAGCTTTTCGCACCGGCACGGCAATAAAAAAGAACCGCAACTGCGGTTCTTTTTTATTGGTTTTTTACGCCCAGATTTTTTTCATCAAGCCGGCATAATTTTCCGTCAGGTGACCGACCATAACATCCAAAATTACACGGATCAATTCCGGATTGAAGTCGTCATCCGTTGTCGGTACGCAGGCGTCCAGAAAAATATTTCCGTCTTCATCGAGGAAGTATTTGAAGACTTTATATGAACGATTTTGTTCGTTCAGATAGGTCAATACCTGCTCTTCATTCTTCTCTTTGAGCGCGCCCGTCGCTACCTGGACACGAATCATAACGTAGATCGTGTCGTCGACGAAAAGCGCCGTCGGCAAGCTTTGCCCTTCCGTTTGGATATGGGAACGAAACACATGCGTGTGGATTTCATCACCGATCTCTTCCACTTGGAAAATCCCCGGGTGATTCGTTTCAAAATACTCTTTCAGTGCTTTTGCTTTTGTTTCCTCGGCCATATTGGTGCCTCCTCTGTAGTGTCCATATAATAATTTTATTATAAACTAAAAAATGAGCGTAGTACAGTCACAAAGGTAAACAACATCGCATGCATGTCTTTTTTACACTTTATTGACAAGACAGAAACACGATGGCAAATAATCGTCGCCGCTGTTTCTTGCCGTTTTCAGCACCGTGGTCAGCGGGACAATGTAAGCTATCAAAAAAGGACAAGCATATGCTTGTCCTTTTTTATCTACCTCATCAAGTTGTCATAGAAATGCGTTTATTTCGTGACGAGTTTCAACGGTACCGCGATATGATCGGCAACCGCTTCTTTTTTAACCGCTTTAACGGCGGCTTCAAGACCCTGTTCGCCCATCAGTTTCGGCTGCTGCGCGATCGTAGCCGCCATGGAACCGTCTTTAACGGCTTTAATACCGTCTTCCGTGCCGTCAAAACCGACGATAAATACTTGTTTACCGGCGCTCTTCGCCGCTTCAATAGCACCGAGTGCCATTTCATCATTGTGCGCGAAAATAGCCTGGATTTCGGGGTTGGCTTGTAAAATATTTTCCGCCACCGTCAGACCTTTGGTCCGATCGAATTCTGCCGTCTGTTTAGCGACAATATTCAATTTGCTGTCGGCGAGTTTGTGGAAGCCTTCGCCGCGTTCACGAGTCGCAGACGCGCCCGGGATACCTTCCATTTCGGCAACCGCTACATTGCTACCGAGTTTATCGATGATGTATTGCGCCGCCATTTCGCCGCCTTTAACGTTATCGGAAGCGATCAGAGATACGACTTGGCCGCCATCGGAAGCGCGGTCTACCATCAGAACCGGGATACCGGCTTTGTTGGCCGCTTCGACCGAGTTGGCGATCGCCGCGGAGTCGACCGGGTTGATCAACAAAACGTTTACTTTGTGTTGGATCAAGTCCGCTACATCATTGGCCTGTTTGGCCGGATCGTTCCCCGCGTCAAGCGTCTGTACGTCCACGCCCAAAGCTTTCGCTTTTTCGGTGACACCGTCGCTCAGCGTGACGAAGAACGGATTGTTCAATGTCGATACGGAGAAACCTACCGTAATTTTTTCACCGGTTTTAGCCGCCGGCGCTTCTTTTTTGTCGCTGCCGCCGCAACCGGCCATTAAAACGACCAGGCAAAGCGACATCACGACGAGTAATAACTTGCGTAACTTCATTCCATAACCCCCTCTTATTTTTTGCGATCCATCAGAACCGCCAACAAAATAACGCCGCCTTTGACAACTTGTTGGTAAAAACTGGAAACATTCAAAATATTAAGTCCGTTTGTGAGCGTGGCGATGATCAACGCACCAATCAGAGAACCCGTGATGCGGCCTTTACCACCGGCCAGACTGGTCCCGCCCAAAACGACCGCAGCGATCGCGTCAAGCTCATAACCGGTCCCTGCCGTAGGTTGGGCGGAGTTGAGGCGGCTCGTAATGATGATGCCCGCCAACGCGGTTAAAAGGCCCGTGATCGCGTACGCGAAAATTTTGACGCGCGAGATGTGAATACCCGCGATGTACGATACTTTTTCACTGCCGCCGACCGCATACGTTTTCCGGCCGAGCGTTGTTTTATTTAAAATAAACCAGCAAAGCGCGAACATGAGCAGCGTCGTGATCGCCGGCACCGGCACACCGAAGACGTCGCCTATGCCAAACGCCGTAAAAAACGGATGCGAAGTCAAGCCGCTGATCGGGCGACCGTCACTGTACACCAACGTCGCCCCGCGGAAAATCGTCATCGTCGCCAAGGTCGCGATAAACGGCGCGACTTTGCCGTACGTGATGATGAGTCCGTTGGCCGCACCGAGCGCGATGCCGATAAGACAGCAGAGCGCCATGCTCATGGCCGGATCCATACCGCTCTTGATCATGCCCGCCATCAACGCGGTCGAAAGTGCCAGCAACGAACCGACGGAAAGATCAATGCCGCCGGTCAGAATGACAAACGTCATACCGAAGGAAATCAGCGCGTTGACCGAGACTTGCCGCAGCAGGTTCGACAGGTTGGACGGATTAAGAAATGTCGGATTGAGTGCCGTCAAAATAACGAACAGCAGTACCAGACCTAAAAGCGGTCCGAGATTACGCAATAGATTTTTCACATTTGTCGACATGAATTACTGTCCCCCTGTAGCTAATGTAATAATTTTTTCCTGCGTGGCTTCACTGCGGTCCAGCACGCCTGCAATCGAACCCTCGCGAATCACCATAATGCGATCACTCATACCGATGACTTCCGGTAATTCCGAGGAAACCATGATGATGGCAACGCCGGCCGCCGTCAACTCATTCATTAAATCGTAAATATCCCGCTTGGCGCCGACATCGATACCGCGCGTCGGTTCGTCCATGATCAGAATCGCCGGTTTCATCCCGATCCATTTCGCAATCACGACTTTTTGCTGGTTACCGCCCGAAAGCGTTCCGACCGGCTCCGTCAGCGACTGCGCTTTGACGCCGAGCCGCTTGGCGAGCATTTCCGTAAATTCATTTTCCGCGCCGCGGCGCACGTATTGATGCGAAGCAAACTTTTCGATGCTCGGCAACGAAATATTATCGCCGATGGAAAAATCTAAAATCAGACCTTCCGTCTTGCGGTTTTCGGTAATGAAACCGATCCCCGCCTTAATGGCATCCGACGGGTTATCGATCTTCATCGCCTGCCCGTGAATTTTAATTTCACAGCTGTCTTTTTTATCGACGCCGAAAAGCGCGCGCATAATCTCGGTACGGCCGGCCCCCATCAGACCCGCAATCCCCAAGATCTCGCCTTCGCGAATCGTAAACGAAACGTCGTGGAACACGCCCGCACTGTTCAAATTATTAATTTCAAAAATGACTTTGCCCGGCGTTACCGTGCGCTCCGGATAGTATTCCGTCAGCGAACGGCCGACCATATCGGCCACGACGCGGTCCATCGTCGTCTCCTCGACAGGCTGCGTGGAAATCGCCATGCCGTCGCGCATCACGGTCACCGTGTCGCAAAGCTCGAATACTTCCTCCATGCGGTGCGAGATGTAAATGATGCCGACGCCTTTTGCCCGCATCTGATCCAATACCCGGAACAGCACTTCGGTTTCCCGCTCACTCAAGGCGGCGGTCGGTTCATCCATGATCACGATTTGCGCGTCAAGCATCAGCATGCGCACGATTTCCGTCAGCTGCTGCTGCCCGACGGAGCACTCCTGCGCCTCTTTTCCAAGCGGCAGGGAAATATTCAGTTCGTCACATTTGGCCGCCGCCAATTCGCGCATGCGATCCCAGTCCAGCATGCCCCACGAATTTTTAAGCGGACGCATCAGAAAAAGATTTTCCAGGATCGTCAAATTCGGCCAAATATTCAATTCCTGATGGACAAACGCAATCCCTGCATCTTCCGCTTCACGCGGCGAAGTAAATACACGTTCCGCACCGTCCACCAGAATCGTGCCGTTATCGGCCTTATGCAGGCCGGTCAAAATGTTCATCAGAGTCGACTTGCCGGCCCCGTTTTCACCCATTAGGGCATGAATTTCACCGGGACGAACCGTCAGATTGACTCCTAAAAGCACTCGGTTCTGTCCGAATGCTTTGGAGATGTCACGCATCTCAATTTGCATACCGTCACTCCTTGCAGCTAAAAGATACAGCCGCTTTGTAAAATCACATTGGCGTACGGCGTCGCCTCACCCGTACGGATAATGGCTTTGACGTCGCGCGAATATTCTTTCAAGCGTCCATGTGTTACATACGCACCGGGGATATCGCCCATTAATTGTTGCATTTCCTGAAACAGCGGCCGATTTAGCGAATCCATTTCGCTCGCGATCAGGTACTGTTCCACTTTCATGTTATCCATGACGACTCGCAACACGTCCAAAAAGGACGGCACACCGAACTCCAGCGCCAAATCAATGCGTTCCACATCGCGCGGAATCGGTAACCCGCAGTCGGCAATCATGATCCGATCGGTATGACCGAGATCGGCGAGTACTTTCGCGATCTTGCTGTTCAAAATTCCGTGTTTCTGCATGTCATGCCTCCATCTCGTCACGCCACGGCATCGCGCCCTGCGCGCCGTGCGCGGTAATCGAACGGGCGGCCGCGTGGTTGGCGAACCGAAGCGCCGTTTCAAGATCCTGTCCTTCACTGATCGCGACCGCAAACGCGCCGTTAAACGTATCTCCTGCTCCGGTCGTATCGACGACGGCGACCGATTCCCCGGCGACGCGGTGAACGTTCTTGCCGTCATAGTAATCGACGCCGTCTTTACCGCGCGTCACGATCAGTTTTTTCTGCCATTCCGCCGACAGTTCCAGCGGATCCGCCACATCAAACAAGAGCGCCAGCTCATGGTCGTTCGGCGTAATATAGCGGCACATCGCCATAATATCCGGCGCCAATTCACGCGCCGGCGCCGGATTCCAAAGTACCGGAATGTTCCGCTCGGCGCAAAGACGAATCGCGTCTTCGGTCACATCCTGCGGTACCTCATTTTGCAACAACACCATATCCAATTCCCCCAGCTGATCCAACGCCTGTTCAATATGCGCCGCTGTCAACCGAAAGTTCGCCGCCGGCACTACCAGTATGCTGTTATCACCCTCGGCCAGCGTAATATGCGCCGTTCCCGTTGAAACGTCGGGAAGGGTCATTAAAAAGCGGGCGTCTACGCCGTTTTTTACAAAATTTTCGCAGAGCATTTTCCCGTAGGCATCTTCGCCGATGGCGCCGATCATTGCCACGTCCGCTCCGAGTCGTGCCGCCGCTACCGCCTGATTGGCTCCTTTACCGCCGCAACTCATAAAAAAATGTTCTGCAAACAGCGTCTCACCCGCTTGCGGACGCCGGGCCGCTTCCACGACCAAGTCTACAGAACAACTGCCGATAACCGCCAATTTTGCCATGCCGTAACCTCCTACCGGTATGTAGCCGCATCGATATCTTGTCAAGTATATTCATAAATAGTATACATCAAAAATTAAGTTTTATCAGTAAAATTATTCATTTCTTGTTCTCCGCCCCGCTCTATGCTACACTATATCGGTGCGAAGTGTTTTCTTGGTCCCACTTCGTAAAAACAAAAACAAGGAGGAATGGAACATGAATACTCGTATGCTCGTCATCAATGCGGTGTTGGCCGCAGTGTACGCGCTCCTTACGGTCGCGCTGGCGCCGTTCAGCTACGGTCCCGTGCAGGTACGTTTATCGGAAGTACTGACGCTGCTCGCGTTTTACCAACCGAAAGTCGTGCCGGGCTTAATTCTCGGCTGCTTGCTTGCGAACCTTGCGAGCCCGTTCGGCATGATCGACATTGTGGTCGGCACGCTCGCTACCGCGATCGCCGTCTACGGTATGCGCTACATGCCCAACATTTGGACCGCTTCGCTCTTGCCCGTCGTGTCCAACGGCGTGCTCATCGGCGCGGAGCTTGCGTACCTCGGTGCGCTCGAAGGTGAAAGCGTCGGTTTAACCATGCTCTACATTGCCGCCGGCGAATTTGTCGCAGTCAGCGTGTTAGGCTGCGTACTGATTCCGCTTTTATGGCGCAATACCGCGTTTCGACGGCTCTTGCAGGATCTCTAAAAAATACCCGCTGCGGCGGGTATTTTTTATTGTCGGAGCAACGGCAAATGCTATAATACGATAGAACAGAGGTGAATTATGCAACCACGTAAAAAACTTTGGTGGGGACTGGGTGCCCTCCTTATTTTACTTATACTCGGTCTGGGCAGTTGGTGGTACATGGCGCGCAGCAAAAGCGTCGATGTGATCATCGTCAAACCCGTCACCGAACCGCTCATGATCACGCGCGATGTGACCTTGGCGCCGTTGTACAGCGCGACCGTTTCACCGGCCGCGTCCGGGCCGATTGTCGGTCCGGTGCCGACGGTCGGCACGAATGTCAGTGTAAATGATCACTTATTCACGATCGATGTCAGTCCGTACGAGGCGCAGCTGGCGCGAGCTCGCAACGCCGCAAGCGGAGTCTCCGCGCCGGCCGCACCGCCGGTCAACACACCCGCGGTCACGGAGGCGCAACAACTTTTACAACAGGGCATAATTACGCAAGCGGAATACGCCAAAATTGTCGCGCGCGAACAGGCAAAGCAACCGTCCGTGTATACTCCGTCCGCTGCCGCGGCGCCGGACACTTCGACGATTGAACGTCAGATTGCCGCCGCCAACGTTACCGCGCCTGTCGCCGGAAAAGTCACCGCGGTGTACGTTACCGCTGACGGCGTGGCCGTGCAAGACCGTCCTGCGCTAGTCATCGCCTCCCTTTCGCCATTGGTGGGTGAAATGCCGCTTCCCAATGCCCTTACGGAATCTGTTCAACAAGCCCGCACCGCGCCCGAAACCACGCTTACGTTACGGGTCAACGGTCACGACTACTTCGGTGAAATGACCGCGCTCTCCCCAACGGGCGGCGACGTGACCGCACTGAAGTTCCGGTTTGACAATCCCGGCGAGGTGTTGCAACCCGCCACCCCCTATCCGCTCACGTTGAAGCTGCCGACCAAGGTACCGTTGATTCATTTACCGCGCAGCAGCAATATCGGTGACGATACCGTATACATTGTCACTGCGGACGGTCTGATTGACGCCCGACACGTCACTACCGCTTATGTTGACGGTGACGATTGGGTCGTCTTGGCAGGTCTTGCGGTCGGCGAACGCGTCATCGCTGCGCCGGCACCGCATTTGGAAATCGGGATGCATGTCGATGTCCGCGCTTAATTGGTTTCGCCGCCCGCGATTTACACAGGAAGAACTTACGACCGATGCCGTGACGGCGGCGCGTCGCCTTTTGGGCGCAACCCTTTGGCACCGCAGTCCCGAGGGACTGGTCGGCATCCGACTCACGGAAACGGAAGCCTACGGCGGCACCTATCGCGGCCATCCGGACGATGCGTCGCACGCGTATCGCGGCGAAACGAATCGCAATCGTCCCATGTTCGGTCCCGCCGGTCATATGTATGTGTATCTTGTTTACGGCTTGCATGACTGCGCCAACATCGTCGTTGATGCAGACGGCACACCGGCCGCCGTGCTCTTGCGCGCAGGTGAAATTATTTACGGCGACGAGTTGGTGCGTGTACGCCGCGCCGGCATCCGACCGGAGCACTGGGCCGACGGTCCCGGAAAACTGGCGCGCGCGTTGGGGATAAGCACCGCGCTTTCCGGCAAAACCGTCTTGTCTGGCTATTTGCAATTGCGGCACGGCAAAATCGCCAACGATGAAAGGATCGTACGCAATGTCCGCCGCGGCATTGATTATGCGACTTACGGAAAATCATTCCCCTGGCAATTCAAGCTGATCAAAAAACGAAAAAATGACTGACAAAACATCTTCATTTTGTTATACTGTTATAGTTAATGGCGCTGTCGGAGAACGGCGCCGTTTTGTGTGGAATGATTGCTTAGGAGGCATGTATGAGTTATCGAAATCGTATTTTGTGGTCATCTATTTTCGGCCTGGGGCTGGAAAGTATCGACATCATGATGCTGTCATTCACCTTGACATCCATTATGGCGACATTCGGCTTGAGCGGCGCGCAGGGCGGCATGATCTCGACCGTCACTAATATTGGCATGCTGCTGGGCGGAATTATGTTCGGTTTGCTCGCCGACAAATACGGGCGCATTAAGATTTTTTCCTATTCGATTCTGCTGTTTTCAATCGCCACTGCGGTAATCGGCTTCGCGCCCAACATTTGGTGGGTAGCGGCTTGCCGTTTCCTCGCCGGTGTAGGCGGCGGCGGTGAGTTCGGTGTGGGCATGGCGATGCTCGTGGAAGCGTTTCCGCGCCACGAACGCGGCAAGGCCAATTCCTACGTCACGATCGGCGGCCAAGTAGGCGCCATCATTGCGGCGCTGCTGGCGTACTTCCTGCTGCCTGTCGTCGGTTGGCGCGGTCTTTTCATCTTCGGTATCATACCGGTTTTTCTGGCGGTTGCGGTTCGTTACCACTTGCCGGAAACTCCCCAATGGCTCGCTGCTAAAGAAGCGGCGGAAGCGCAGGGAAAATCCTTAAATGTTTCTTTGTCGGAGCTGGTAAAAACGCCGCGCCTCGCGTGGACTACGGTGACGCTTATCATTATGTCGTCCGTGCAGGTCAGCGGCTACTTCGGCTTGATGACTTGGTTGCCTTCGATTTTGCAAAAACAGTTGGGGCTGACGATTTCCGGTTCCGCGCTTTGGACCATCAGCACCATCGTCGGCATGTGTCTGGGCATGCTTTTATTCGGACGTTTCATGGACAGCCTTGGCGCCAAAAAATCGTACGGCATCTTTCTTTTGTGCTCGGCCGTTTCGGTTCTGCTTTACGCTTATGCCAACAGCGGTATCGCCATCTTACTCGGCGGCGCGGTAGTCGGGTTCTTCGCCAACGGCATGAATGCGGGCTACGGCACCTTGATTTCAAGCTTTTATCCGCCCAATATTCGCGCTACTGCCAATAATACAATCTTTAATATCGGACGCGCGATCGGCGGTTTCTCACCGATCGCCATCGGTTATTTGTTGCAATACTATACCATTGGATACGCGATGCTCTACTTCACGGTGCTCTATTTGATCTCGTTCGCGGTGATGTTGACTTTGAAACGCGATCCGTCCGTCGTTGACGCGGAGGAAATGTTATGAGCATTCACTTGCAAGGCGTTACGCCCGGCTCTTTAGGCGAGGCGACATTGCTCGTTGGCGATCCCGGTCGCATTCCGCTGGTCACCGATCATTGGCAAAATGTCACCGAACTTTGCCGAAATCGCGAGTTCGTCGTCTGTTCCGGTACGTACGAAGACAAATTGTTTTCGGTCTGCTCGACCGGTATCGGCCTGGGATCGACGGAAATCGCCGTGATGGAGCTTATCGAAAACGGCGCGCAAGCATTTGTGCGCGTCGGCGGTTGCGGCAGCTGGCGGGAGGATATTCCCGCCGGCGCGCTGCTATTCAATCACGCTATGATCCGTGACAAATCTCTTTTGCACGCGTACGTCGACGACAATTATCCCGCCGCGGCCGATCCTCTGCTATGGCACGCTTTGTATCAGGAAGCTTGTCGGCAAAAAAAGCAAGCCTTTTACGGTATCGGCTTTACGGCAGGCACGTACTATCTCGGTCAGGGCCGCTCTGTCCCCTGGTCCGAAAATCCTGCGGAAAGCAAGCTGATGACGGATCTTAAAGCGCGCGGCGTCATCAACTGCGATATGGAAACAGCGATCATTTATACGCTTGCCTCTCTGTATAATGTTCCCGCCGCCAATTGTTTGGTCTGTCATGTAAATCGGGATGAAAATGTTTTCGTCAGCCCAAAAGACTATCAGGAGATGCACCGCGAAGCGGCCGGTCTTGTCCTGAAGGCGCTCGCAAACCGCACCCGCGCGTAAATCCACGCGGCATTTCACTCCTCTCCATAGCGAGAGGAGTTTTTTCATGTGACTTTTCCGTAATTATTTGCTACTATTACTACAGATATACAGGTATACAGGATTTATATTGACTCAATACAGGAGTGTGATGCACCGGATGCCGTATAGTCAAAAGACCTTACAGCAGCTCGAAAAAGCGGCCGACCAAGTCCCCCCCGGGATTCAGCTGGAAGTCAACGCGGAAATTTTTGTGACGGTTCGCAACATGTTGGTCGCGGACCCGCAAAGCGGTTCGCGTAAGCAGCGCCACATGGAGCGGCTGGGTGAACTGATCCGCCGCACCGTCGCCGCGATTGCGGAAATCGAAGAGCGTCGCGGTTATGGTATTTCCGTCGAAGAACAGGTAGCCATGCTGGAAGAAGCGCTGGCCATCATGGATGTCTACTTGCCGGAGATCTTTTTTGAAGAAATCGCCAAACCGGATATTGATTTTGTTCCGCCCGCGCCGGAATCCACCTATGATCGCGCGCAGGCCGATTTTGTATTCGCCACGCGTGTGTGGCCCATCATCGCAGGCAATAAACCGAAACATGTGGAGCGTCCGATCGCTTACCTGATCGGCGGGCAACCCGGCTCGGGCAAGTCCCGCATGGCTTCAACGGTCATTGACAACCACGAGCACCAGCTCATCCACGGCGATCCCGATACCTTGTTCGGTTTTCATCCGCATTACCAGGAACTGCAGGAAAAATACGGTCTGTACAGTATTTACATCACGCAACATTTTGCCGATTACATGGCGGAAAAAGCGTGTCAACAGGCCGTCGCCGAACGTCGCCACTTGCTGATCGAAAGCAATTGCACCGACCCGGAAGAAATTTTGTCCAAGCTTAAACTCCTGCAGGATAGCGGCTACTATGTCATTGTCAAATTTCGCGCGACGCCGCGGCTGGAAAGCTGGCAGTCGCTGCAACAACTGTACCAGCAGCAACTTATCAAAGCGCCGGCGCTGGCTCGCATGATGAGTCCCGAGTATCACGACTGGGCCTGCGATAAATTCGTGGAAACCGCGTTGGCGGTGCACCATGAGCATCGCTATGATCGCCTTGTGGTGAAAAGTGAGAAAGGTCTTTTATACGACAGCGACGACAGTCCGACGGAAAGCGTCGCCGAACTTTTACGCGCACGTCTGCGTCGCGGCGAAGAAGAATAAATACACCGTGCTGCGTATCACGGCACGGTTTTTGTTTACATGAAAACGGAAAGGAGCGACATGGACAAAAATAAAATCATCATCACGCAAGCAAACCACCTCGGTCTTACCGAAGTCGGCTTCGTGCGTCTGCCGCTCCCCGAGACGCTTGCCGCGACACTCCACGCGGCCGGCGAACCGTCGCCCTTCACGCCGTCGGATGTGACGACGCGTCTGGATCCGGCCGCCTTGTTGCCCGGCGCGCAGAGCGTGATCGTTTGTCTCTTTCCGTATCGTCCCGCCTCAGCCACTGCGGAAAACGCCGCCGAACCTCCCGCGAACTTGCCGGAATACGCGCGGGCGCGTGATTACCATATCATTGTGCAACACTATTTAACGCGCTTACAGACCCGCCTTCAAGCGCATTTTTCCGATGCCGATTTCTTCTCTTTTGTCGACACGTCGCCGCTTCCGGATCGAGCCCTGGCGTATCTCGCGGGGTTGGGCTTTTTCGGCTGGAACAAGGCGCTCATTAATGATCGCTACGGCACCCACACCATGATCGGCGGGCTTGTCACGACGCTTGCGCTGGCGCCGAGCGAACCGCTGCAAAAAACATGTCTGCAGTGCGGACGTTGTCGCCGCTTTTGCCCCGGTCAGGCGCTGACGCCGGAACGATTTATTTGGCCGCGTTGCAAATCGTACATCACACAGAAAAAAGGCGATCTGACCGCCGCTGAAGCCGCCATCATCGCGAAAAATCATTATATTTTCGGCTGCGACGTCTGTCAGGCGGTCTGCCCGCATAACACCGCGGCCGAGCCGACGCCGCTCCCCGAATTTCAGAATGATCGCATCACGCACATCACCGCGGCGGAAATTGCCCGCCATTCGAACCGCACGTTCCAAGCCGCTTACGGCGATCGCGCCTGGGCGTGGCGCGGCAAAAAAATTTTGTTGCGCAACGCGGCTCTATTGGAAGAAAGCTCCGCCCATCGCAACGATGACAATCACTAAAAAGAACCACCATGAAAAAATGGCGGTTCTTTTTTATGCTTTGAAAGCGCAGCGGCTTCTTGCGACGAAGATGTTTTATAAACGCTCAATCAAATGCGCCCAGTAGCGTTTGGGCATGTTGCTTTGGCGCAGTTTCGGATTGGCGCGCTCGGGGATCGCGACGGTTTTATAAAACAGTCGCCAGGCGTCCTGGTACGCGCTTTCAGCCGCCGTTTCGACGACGGACAAGGCCGTGGCGGAAAAATATTCCGTGCGGCCGTCCGCATGCAACGCGGCGCAACCGCGCGGACAATCATGAATGACGAAATGCTCGCCGTTGAGCCGGCGGGCAAAATGCGCGGTCAGCAGTTCGATGACATCATGCTTGGGCGCAAACGGCGCGTACCAGTAGCCATCCTGTACCTCACGAAAGCGCAGTAAACCCTTCCAACTGTGCGCTTCGCTGTAGACCGCGCGCACGATCCGATCAAACGCGACTGCGTCCCGATCGGCGCTCGCCAAAACGCCTTTGCCGTGGCGAATACATTTTTTGATCGTTCGCGCGGTCACCGTTTCATGGCGCGCTTCGACCGAAAGCAACGCGGCATAGCAACGGCGCAGGAAATCGGCGCCGAAATGGTCGCGCAAATACGTCGCGACACGCGCCGCTTTCGCCGGATCGGTCACGACCCGATCATGCGCCACCAAAAAATCCATTTGCGGTGTGAGCGGTTCGATTTCAATCGTTTCCAACGTTCGATAGCGCGCGAAAATCACCGTTAAAAATCCCGGATAGGTTCCGTCATAGTGCGTCAGCATGGCGCGAACAAGTCCATTTGCTCATAGCGAGGCGCATCTTCGAGCGACTTCATGCGCTGCCGCAAGTCGTGACGCGAACGGATCGCCGCGCCGCGGTATACGCCCGCGACCGTCATGAAGTGGCGCGCCCGCTTGGTAGAAATCTTCAGCGTCCGCAAGTCGTCGTATTTCAACTTGGCGAAACGACGCGCGCGAATAATACGTTTCGCGCCGGTGATGCCGATCCCCGGGATACGGATCAGCTCCTCCAAATCGGCGCGGTTGATTTCCACCGGAAAACGATCCAAATGACAAATCGCCCAGCTCATTTTCGGGTCCAACTCCAAGTCGAAAAAAGGCTCTTTGGCCGTTAAAATTTCATCGGCCGTGAAATCATAGTAGCGCATCAGAAAATCCGCCTGATAAATGCGATGTTCGCGCAAAAGCGGCGGTTTCACGATGCCTTCCGTGAAGCGCGACGACACCACCGGCACGAAACTCGAATAGTATACCCTCTTCAAGTCAAACGAATGATACAGCGCTTGGGCCCGCTGAATGATCGTGCGATCGTCCTCGCGGCTCGCGCCGACAATCATTTGCGTACTTTGCCCCGCCGGCGCGAAAAGCGGCGCGTGCCGTGATTTTTTGCGCTCACTGCGGCTCTCCCGAATATGTTGGCGAATGGTCGCCATCGGTTGAAAGATCTTGGCAAAGCTTTTTTGCGGCGCCAAAAGCGCCAGCGCCGATTCCGTCGGCAGTTCGATATTCACACTCAACCGATCCACCAATCGTCCCAATTCTTCGACCAGTGCGGGCGATGCTCCGGGAATCGCTTTCATGTGGATATAGCCGTTAAAATTCTCCCGATAACGCAAGAGGCGCGCGACACGGATCAGTTTTTCCATCGTGTGATCGGCGTTACCGACAATCCCGCTCGAAAGGAACAAGCCTTCGATATAGTTGCGCTTATAAAAATTAAGCGTGAGTTCGCAGACCTCTTCGGGCGTGAACTCCGCCCGTTCCACATCGTTGCTGCTGCGATTGACGCAATATTCGCAGTGGTAAATGCACTTATTGGTGAGGAGAATTTTCAGCAGCGAAATGCAACGTCCGTCCTCGCTCCAGCTGTGGCAAATTCCCGACTCGGCGGCATTGCCCACGCCCCCTTTGCGATGCGATCGGCGGGACCCGCTCGAACTGCAGCTGGCGTCGTATTTTGCGGCATCGGTTAAAATTTTCAGTTTGTGTTGCAGCGTGTCAAATTCCATAACTTCACTCCGAACAAATGTTCTTTTCTGCATTATAGCATGGAATGACCGCGGCTGCCATTTTGTCATTCTCTTTTTCCGGCGACATGTATTTTTTAATTTTGCGCAACAAAAAAAGACGCGCGCGCGTCTTTTTTTGATTAGCCTAATATCATACCGTTATCCGTTTTTTGTTTCAGCGCGATGAGAACAACACCCTGCTCCGTATACACGCCGAGTACGAGCACTTCCGAGCGCCAACCGGCGATATGCATCGGCTGGAAATTGACCACGCCGAGCACCTGCTCGCCAATCAGACCTTCCGGACTATAAAGGTCCGTGATTTGCGCCGATGACTGCTTGATGCCGATCACGGGTCCGAAATCCACTCTCAGCCGATACGCAGGCACGCGCGCCCCCTTGAGCGGACCGGCCTCCACAATCGTTCCCGTGCGAATATCCAATGGAGCGAATGTGTCAAATGTAACTTCTTCTTTAGGTTGCGTATCTTTCGCCATTATTTTTTCTTTCCGAACAACTGCATGCGTTTCGTTTGGTCCTCGGTCGCGAAGCAAATGCCGAAATATTGCGCTTCCAATTCAATCGCATTACGCTGATCCAAATCCTGTCCCGCCAGTACCGAACGTTTCGTGGCGCGCACTGCGGCTTTGGCATTCTTTTGAATACGTCTCGCCGTCGCCAGCGCTGTTTCCAGCAAGTCTTTTTGCGGTACTACGCGATTGACCAAACCAATCCGCAACGCTTCCCGCGCATCGATGAAATCGGCGGTATATAAAAGTTCTTTCGCCATCGCGGGGCCGACCGCGCGCGTCAAGCCTTGGCTCGCGCCGAAACCGGCGCAAATGCCCCACTTCACTTCCGGCTGACCGAATTGCGCGTTTTCACTCGCGTACCGAAAATCGCAGGCAAGCGTAAGTTCACAACCGCCGCCCAACGCGTAGCCGTTCACCTCGGCGATGACCGGCTGCGGCGCGTCTTCGAGTTGCTGCGTGACCGCTTTGCCGAAACGGCCTCAATCGCGACCAGAGAGCGTATCCATGGCCGTCATTTTCTCTCCTCCTACTGTCGGTTCAAAAATTCTTCCGTGTTTTTCGCGCGCAAATCGCTCATGCGCGTAATCAAATCTTCATCGCCGGCGCCGGCCGCGAGCAAGTCCGCCAACGCCGCACCGTCTTGGATCGTCACCGTCCATAAAAATTCACCGTCGTCAGCGTACAATGTCCAATACAACTCTTCGGCGAATGTTTCCGGCGCGCGTCCTTCCGAGTCGGTGATCACCGCGTACCGTCCGTCGGCAAAATCCTGCACCAAAAGTACTTCGTCTTCCGCTTCTGTTTCGACGACCCCGAGTTCCGCGAGTCGCTCTCGTACTTCTACATCGTTCATAAGCGTTCCTCCTTGTCACTATTGTACACCATTTTAAAAAATCCCCCGTAACGGGGGATTTCATTTTTTGTAAAATAGCGATACGCCTTGGTCTTGTAAGGTGCGTGACCACGCTAAAAAGCATCGGCATAGACCACTTCACCGTAATGACACGTATTGCAAACGCAACGCGTTGAGTACAACGGACACGGAGCTGAGCGCCATCGCGGCGCCCGCGAGGAGCGGTGAAAGGTAACCGAGCGCGGCCAGCGGGATACCAATCATGTTGTAGATCAGCGCCCAGAAAAGATTTTGACGAATATTTTTCAGCGTCTCTTTCGCCAGCGTGACGGAGCGAGCCACGTCACGCACGCGACTGCGGAGTAAAACGATATCCGCGGCATCCATCGCGACCGCCGTGCCGGAACCGATCGCGATGCCCAAATCCGCTGTCGCCAACGCCGGCGCGTCATTGATGCCGTCGCCGACCATCGCAATCAATCGGCCCCCACCTTTACGCGCGGCGACATGGTCCGCTTTTTCGATTGGTTTTACTTCCGCCGTCACGGTGTCGATCCCGAGACTTTGCGCAATTGCCGTGGCGGTGGGACGATTGTCGCCACTTAAAAGTTCCGTTTCGATGCCCTGCGCATGTAAATCGTGAATGGCTTCCGCCGCGTCCTCGCGCAACGCGTCCGCCACCGCGATCAGCCCGAGCACTTCCGTTTCACGACGCACGGCCAGCACCGTGCGCCCCTGCGCCTCCCAGGCGGCGGCTGTCGGGTCATCGGACGCGGCGCGACCGATCGTATACGTCGCGCCTTCGTATTGACCGCTCATGCCCTTGCCGACGGTTTCCTTTAATTCCGTAAAACGGCGCGCCGGAATCGTGCGCGCTTGCCCCGCGGCCAAAATCGCCCCGGCCAAACGGTGGCCGGAACCGCTTTCCAAACCTTGCGCCAACGCGAGCAGGTCGTTTTCCGTCATCGTTCCCTGCGGCGCCAGCGCCACCACTTCCGGTTCCCCTTTGGTAAGTGTGCCGGTTTTATCAAAAATAATATGGGTAAGTTTACCCGCCTCTTCCAGATCGGCGGCGCTTTTAAAAAGAATGCCCGAACGCGCGCCCACGCCGGAGCCGACCATGATCGATGTCGGCGTCGCCAGTCCCAAGGCGCACGGGCAAGCGATGACAAGCACCGCCACGGTACGCAGCAGCGCGGTTTCCAACGTGGCGTCGAAAAAAGCGTAGTAAACGACGCCCGTCAGCGCCGCAATCGAAATCACCGCGGGCACGAACCGAGCGGAAACGATATCCGCCAGTCGCTGAATGGGCGCTTTGGATTCCTGCGCCGCCGCCACGACGCGAATGATTTGAGAAAGCACCGTATCGGCGCCGACCGCTTGCGCCGTCATCGTAAAGGGCGTCGCGCCGTTCACCGTGCCGCCGGTCACCGTATCGCCGACCGTTTTTTCTACCGGCATACTTTCACCGGTCAACATCGCTTCGTTCACTTCCGGTGCGCCTTCGCTGACTTGACCGTCCACCGGAATCTGCTCACCCGCTTTGACCCAAAGCGTCATGCCGACCGTCACGTCATGCGCGTCAATGGTTGTGATTTCTTCCCCGTCTTTGCGATGGGCCCGCGCGGGCGCCGCGGCAAGCAATGTTTCCAGCGCTCGTCCGGTGCGGCGTTTCGCGGCCGCTTCCAAGTATTTACCGAGTAAAATAAAGGTAATCAGCCACGCGGACGTTTCAAAATATAAATGTCCGGCACCGCCAAAAAGTTCATACAGCGAGTAGAGATACGCTGTCGTCGTTCCCAAGACCACGAGCACGTCCATATTGAGCGAGCCGCCGCGCAATGCGCCCCACGCACCGCGATAAAAATAAAGTCCCGGTCCGAATTGCACGACCGTCGCCAAAACGAGCTCCGCAACGCCCGGCAACATCGACCACCAGCCCGTGAGTGCGCCGACCATTCCGATCATCAGCGGTAAGGCGAAAACGAATGCGATGAGCAAACGCCGTTTCGCCGCCCGCACCTCCGCCCCCGGATCTTCCCAAGCGGCATCGGCAATATGCGCACCGTAACCGCTTTTTTCAATTTTAGCAATGATATCGGCGGCGGTTACCGCCTGCTCATCGTACACCAGCCGGGCGCGGCCGGTAATCAGATTGACCGCCACTTCCTGCACTCCCGCCATGCGCCCGACGACTTTTTCGATCCGCGCGGAACAGGCCGCGCAATGCATGCCGGTAATGGCAAGTCGTAACGTTTGTTTCATTCTATACCTTCTCTCCGTCAATCACGGTTGTCATTATATCGAATATTTTCTATGTATTTTCAGTATAGCACTTTTGTCAAGAGTTGCCTACATGGTAAAATGCAGTTACTCTAATAGCGGAGGTCATATGTATTTTTCAATCAAAGAACCTTTTCATTACGAAACGGTCATCAAAAAATCGCGCTTTATCTGTGATCTGATTCCCGTCAATGACGCGGAGGAAGCCAAGGACGCGTTGGCGGCCATTCGCAAACGCTACTACGATGCGACGCATCACTGCTCGGCGCTTCGCCTCGGCACCACCGGCACCTTGCAGGAGCAATCCAATGACGACGGCGAACCGGCCGGCACGGCAGGTCGTCCCATGCTGCATGTGTTGCAACAACGGGATATGACCAATTTGCTCGCCGTAGTAACTCGCTATTTCGGCGGCATCAAACTCGGCACCGGCGGCCTGGCCCGCGCGTACGGGGGAACTCTCGCCGAGAGTCTAACCGCCGCGCCGATCGTCGCGTATGTCGCCCACCATCGTTATTCTGTCCAAATCCCCTATGATCTTTTGGGCGCGCTGGAAAACGCCTGGAAGGACATGCCATATATTATTGTTGACCGTCAATTTACGGATGCCGTTCGCTTCACGATGGATGTACCGGCAACAACGGCCCCAGCCTTTGAACAAAGTCTGACGGAGCTGACTGCGGCGCGAGCCATTTGGCAAAAAGATCCCGAACGCCTTTTAATGATTGACTATGATTTAATAAAATAAATCACTTTTTTAGTAATTATTCGCATTTATTTGGTTATCAATAAAACACTTTCATTTTACATCCCTCTCCATTCCTCATATCCTATAAATAGAAAACTCCGTTAGGTAAGGGAAAGGAGATGGTTTTATGTCGAGATTTTGGCAGCATTACGCAGACCATCGTTTGGCGGCGGCTACTGGTCTGAATACCGGGACAATGGAAAGTTCCGCGATGGTCGCGCTGCGCTTGGCACGCAAAGAAGTGTTTTCATTGCAAGGCGTGTGGCGTTACCTCGCCAAAAAACGACTGGCGACCGCGGATGCTCTCTACTACCACAATGGATTCCCGGTGGCGCATGTCTGACATGCTCTTTTTTCTCCGCTTAACACACCTGGGTCTGCCCGCTCGGGTAATCTGTCCACAAAAATAACGGCGTCATGACGCCGTTATTTTTGTATCAAAATTTATACCAATACGGACGCCAACGTATCATCCACGTTGGCGCTCACAGAAGCGTCGACTTTCTCCGCTTTCAAGACGCTTTCATAGTAATGTAAAAACACTTGCGCGGTGTGCGAAAGCGGGCGATTGCGCGGACGCACAATCGCCTTTTTCAGAGTGACACCGCTCAGCTTTCGGGAGTCCAATCCCGGCCAAAATTCTTCTTCCTCTTCCGCCGGAATGAGGGCCGCTACATTTTCCGTGCGCGCCCAAGCCAGCGCCGATGCTTTGGTCGTACAGACGGCTACCAATTGAAAAAGTGTCTGCGGATCGCCGATTTCCTGCCGTAAAATGGCGGCGCCGCTGCCCGAAGTGGCGATCGCCATGCCGCGTAAATCGGAAAAGCGTGCCCCTTGCATCGGCACCTGACGCAGTAAATCTTCCGCTCCGACGAGCGTCAGTGTTTCGGCGCAAGTAAATAAAAATTCAAACTGCTCCGATTGCGGCAACGTCGTATGACATACCCCGAGATCCGTCTCACCGGCGAGAAGATCCTCTTGCTGCACACTCGTGCTGCCTTCTTTCAGTTCAAAACGCACGTTGGGATATTCTTTATGAAATCCCGCCAGTACTCGATGAATAAAGCGCGGCGACCGTCCCGGCGAAATACTGAAGTGCAAGGTGCCGCGTACCTCTCGCGTCGCCGTTGCCATTTCATCACCCGCCAAGTCCTCTAAAGCGCAAATTTCTTTTGCACGCTGATAGAAGATTTCCCCGGCTTCCGTCAGGTGCAAACGGCGACGACCGCGCGCGACAACGACCAGCTTAGTTTCGAACCGTTTTTCCAAAAGCTGAAGCTGCTTACTCAACGTCGGTTGCGTAACATGCAGGTATTCCGCAGCGCTCGTCATATTGCCCGCGTCCACCATCGCCATAAAATTACGGTAATACTCAGTGTCCATGGCTTCCTTTCCGCGCCAACCCATTATATTTAGCGCTAAAATATATATATTTATTTGATAATATAAAATTCCTCTATAGTTTACATTATTTAGTATATTGTAACACATATTATATATATTTTTTAGCATGTAAAGATGATGAATAACGTTTTTTTCTTTGCTCGAGCGTTTATTTTTTCGCGCCGAAATCATGGCCTGACCGTTCCCGAAAAAATTGCAAGCATGCTATACTGTTTTAATAGGAGAATTAAACTCAAAGTCCCATACGTATCTGTCTACAATTACCGAATGGGTTCGCCTGCGGATGTATTTCTGCGATGACAGGCTCACAACAGCATCCGTTCTTTCCTTTCACTGCGCCGTTTTCTTTGTTGTGTTTCGTATCCGTCGACCGGATGATCCCGGTAGCGACTTCGGCTACCGGGTATTTTTCTGTCCGTTCCCGCGCGGTACGCGAGGCCAGCATTACATTTATATATTTTTTACTTACATATAAACTTTCGGAGGAAAGTATGACACTGGCTGACTTACGCCCGGGCGATATCGCTATCGTCACGGGACTTGCGCAAACGAGCTTGAAGCGTCGTTTGCAGGATTTGGGGCTGATCGAGGGCACGCGCGTCACCTGCATCGGCATCAGCCCGCTCGGCGACCCCAAAGCATTTGCGGTGCGTGGCACCGTCATCGCGATTCGCGCGACCGACAGCCGCCACATCTCGGTGAGGAGTTGTTGAGATGACTCCCGCCATCGCCCTCGCCGGCAATCCGAATGTCGGCAAAAGCACCGTTTTCAATGCCTTGACCGGATTACATCAACACACCGGAAATTGGCCCGGTAAAACGGTGGAGACGGCGCACGGCTACTACGAAGATGCCGACGGCCGACTGGAGCTGGTCGATCTGCCCGGCTGCTATTCCCTTTTGGCGCATTCTGAAGAAGAGGAAGTCGCCCGCGATTACATCTGTTTTGAACAACCGGCCTGCGTGATCGCCGTGTGTGACGCGACCGCGTTGGAACGCAATTTAAATCTTGTGTTGCAAATTATGGAGACCACACCGCAGGTGGTCGTCTGCGTGAATTTACTGGACGAAGCGGCGAAAAAAGAAATTTCTGTCGACTTGGCGCAACTGGCCCGTCGTCTGGGCGTTCCCGTTATCGGTACGGCGGCCCGCTCCAAGAAGGGGCTCGATGATTTGATCGCCACGGTCAAACAGCGTCATGTCGCTTGCCGGCAACCGCAAAAGCACGTTTACCCTGAAGCGATGGAAGCGGCGATCGCCAAATTGGAACCCGAACTCGTTCCGTACGTCGGCCACAAAGTGAGCCCGCGCTGGCTCGCCATACGTCTTTTGGAGCGCGCCGCCGGCATGTCGCAGGCGATGGAACGATACCTCGGCATCAATTTATATAAAATTCCCGCCATCGCGCAGGCGCTCACCGCGGCGCAACGGGATTTGGTGCTGGCCGGGTTCCCGCAAGAGGAACTGCGGGACGCGATCAGCGAAAGTTTCATTCGCCGCGCGGAAGCCATCAGTCGAGAGGTCGTTACCTTTCATAATCCGCATTACGCGCAACGGGATCGCAAACTCGACCGGTACTTTACCGGTCCGTATACCGGATTTGCCATTATGTTTCTTTTGCTTTTAGGCGTCTTTTGGCTGACGATTACCGGTTCCAACTATCCTTCCGAAATTCTAGCGCGGATTCTTTTCGCCGGTCAGGATTGGTTAGTCGATCGCGCCGTCGCTCTGGGGATATCCGAGGCGATCTACGGTCCGCTTTTATTCGGCGTGTATCGCGTCATGGCCTGGGTCGTTTCGGTCATGTTGCCACCGATGGCGATCTTTTTCCCGCTTTTCACCTTACTCGAAGACCTCGGTTATTTGCCGCGTGTCGCGTATAACTTGGACCGTTGTTTTCAATACTGTAAAGCCTGCGGCAAACAGGCTCTCACGATGTGCATGGGCTTCGGTTGCAACGCGGCGGGCGTGACCGGCTGTCGGATCATTGATTCGCCGCGCGAGCAGCTGATTGCCATCATCACGAACAATTTCGTGCCCTGTAATGGCCGCTTTCCGACGATAATCGCGATGATTTCCATGTTTTGGATTGGGACTTCAGGCGGAATTTTAGATTCTCTGGGAGCCGCCTTTTGGCTCGCTATGGTCATTGTCGTCGGTGTCATCGCCACGCTGGTAGCTTCCAAGCTGCTTTCCATGACCGCGCTGAAAGGAATTCCCTCCTCGTTTACGCTCGAACTGCCGCCGTTTCGCCAACCGCAGATAGGCACCGTCATCGTGCGTTCGCTGTTGGACCGAACGCTCTTTGTACTGTGGCGCGCCGTCAGCGTCGCCGCGCCCGCCGGACTCGTGATTTGGTGCTTGGCCAATCTGCAATATCATGGCATCAGCTTAGTCCGACACATGGTGAACGCGTTAGAGCCGCTGGGCTACCTCATGGGGCTGGACGGCACGATTTTGACCGCGTTTATTTTAGGCCTACCGGCGAACGAAATCATTTTTCCCTGCATGATTATGATTTATCTCGCCGAAGGCGCTTTGCTCGATATCGATAATCTCTCCACCTTGAAAACGCTTTTGCTCGACCACGGTTGGACCTGGCTCACCGCCCTGTGCGTGATTTTATTTTCACTCATGCATTGGCCCTGCGGCACGACCCTGCTCACGATTCAAAATGAAACGAAAAGCTGGCGTTGGACAATGCTTGCCGCATTACTTCCTACCGTTATGGGCATCCTCACCTGCATAACTGTCGCCGCTATCGTTCGAAGCGTAGGCGGCGCATAAAAAAAGACCTCTTCGGAGGTCTTTTTTATGTCATTCAGCAGCTCACGGGAAGAACGGCCAAACGATAGGAATCACAATCATCGAAACGATGAAGCCGACAATACAGAGCGGAATACCGACTTTCAGGTAATCGTTGAAATTGTATTGGCCCGGTCCGAGAACCAGGGTGTTCGGCGGTGTCGCAACCGGCGTCGCAAAGGCGGCGGAAGCGGCGATCGTGATCGCGACCAAGACTGCTTTCGGATCCGCATGCAAGGATTGCGCCATCGAAATGCCGAGCTGTGCCAAGAGCGCCGCCGTCGCCGTGTTGTTCATAAACTGCGTCATAACGTTGCTCAAGAGGTACATAATCGCCGCGATAACGAGCGGGTTCGGGCTGTCCCCGAGCCAGCCGACAACGGTATCGGCAATCAATTTACCGGCGCCCGATTTATCCAACGCAGTCGCGATCGGCATCATGCCGGCGAAGAGGAAAATCGTTACCCAGTCAATCGAGGCATACGCCTGTTTTTCTGTCATACATCCGGTCAAGACGGCCACCAGCGCGCCGATTACGGCCGCGGTCGTAAGCGATACACCGAGCTGTTTGGAGAAAACCATCGTCAGTACAACACCGATCAAAATCAAGAGCGAAACGATCTGTTTCGTTTTGCTGTGGTTGACAGTCGACGGATCAACTTCCTGTTCCACTTCGACTTCCGCATCCAGATCATGCGACGGCAGCAAGCGTTCACCGACCGTCAGCATGAACGCGATGGTAACGAGCGAAAGCGGAATACCCATCCAGGCAAATTCGAAGAAGCCGAATGTCGGCAAACCCGCGTTGGCCAATGCACCGGTAACGATAATATTCGGCGGCGTACCGACCATAGTGAGCGTACCGCCGACGTTCGCGGCAATCGCCATCGGCATCAGGAAGCGCGAACCTTTCAGTTTCGCCGCCGCGCAGATGCCGGTAACTACCGGGATCAAGGATGCGGCCGTACCGGTGTTGGACAGTACCGCACTCATGATAATCGTAACGAGCATAACGCCGCCCATCAGGCGCGTTTCACCCGTGCCCGCCAGGCGGACAACACTTTCGCCGATTTTTTGCGCCATACCGGTATGGAACAAAGCCGCACCGATAATGAACATGCCGGCGAACAGAACAACCGTCGAGTTCGAAAGACCCGAGAATATTTGTTTTTCAGAAATAACGCCCAACAAACCCAGCGCGATCGATCCCCCCATGGAAGTAATCGCAAGCGGAATCAGTTCGGTAATGAACAGCAATGCGACGACGCCCAGGACGCAAAGAGTAATAATAGCAGGACTCAAATCAACACCTTCTTCCTATAACAACTGTAACATTTGAAAAATAGGTAAGTGGTTCGGGCAAGAAAGTAAGTGGAAAAAAAGTTTATTGCATGGCTTGCAACATGGCAAGCATCGTGCCGGCCGCAACTGCCGTGCCGATAACACCGGCTACGTTCGGTCCCATCGCGTGCATCAGAAGGAAGTTCGACGAATTGGCTTTCGCGCCGACCACCTACGATACGCGCGCCGCCATCGGTACGGCTGATACGCCCGCCGAGCCGACCAGCGGGTTGGTCTTGCCGCCGTCCAGCTTCGTCATCAATTGACCGAAGAGTACGCCGGCCGCCATGCCACCGATGAAAGCGACCAATCCGAGACTGATAATTTACAGCGTCTGCAGATTCAAGAAGCTTTCCGCCGACATCGTGATACCGGTACCGAGCGCGATGAAAATCGTAACCGTATTCATCAACGCGTTCTGCGCCGTATCCGACAGACGATGCGTAACGCCTGACTCGTTGATCAGGTTACCGAACATCAGCATACCGAGCAATGCCGTGATCGAGGGCAAAATCAAAGAAATCAGGATCGTCGCGGCGATGGGGAATACCACCTTTTCAAAATGCGTCACATGACGCAGCTGACCCATGACGATTTGACGTTGCTTTTTCGTGGTGAACATTTTCATAATCGGCGGCTGGATCAAAGGAACCAGAGACATGTACGAATACGCCGCTACCGCGATCGCGCCCAAGAGTTCCAGTGCGAGTTTGGAAGCGAGGTAAATCGATGTCGGGCCGTCCGCTCCGCCGATAATACCGATGGCCGCCGCCTGCGGTACCGTAAAGCCCAGGAACATGGCGCCCCCGAGCGCGACAAACACGCCGATTTGTGCGGCCGCTCCTAAAAGAAGCGTTTTGGGATTCGCGAGCAGCGGACCGAAGTCCGTCATCGCGCCAACCCCCATGAAAATAAGTGGCGGAAAAATTTCATAATGAATGCCCGCGCTGATAAGTGCAAAAACTCCTTCTTCAAAACCGTTTTTCGGTAAGTTCGCCAAAATACAACCGAAAGCGATCGGCCCTAAGAGTAAAGGTTCATACTCTTTGACAAACGCCATATACAGCAATAAAATGCCGACAAAAATCCAGGCCATGACCCAGGGAAAAAGCAATCATACCGCTGTCATGCCATACTGATGTGATTGCTACTATGAAGTCTGTTGCAAAACTTCCCAATTGACCTCTCTCCTTTCTTCTAAAGGGCGGAAAGCTCCGCCCGCTGCCAATGTCCGATCGCTGTTTGCTCCGATGGACAAATCCTTTGCCATGGCTGAAAACGGGGTGCCGCATGACGAGGTAGCGACTCGTCGCACAATTGACACTTCGTCATCGAAGTAAGGAGATACTTGGTCAATTTCGTTTCTCTCAGTTTTACGGTCAGGATGCGTTGCCGGCTTTTTCGCAGAAAGCCTGCTCGCAAGCGATCATAAGTCCGCTCTTCCTACGCACGTCGGATAAGTAAGAAAGACCAATCTAAAAGGTGGACAGAAGGTCATACCCTACTTACTTTCTCAATATTACATGCCTTTTAATCTTTTGTCAACATTAATGCAATTCATAAATTCGTGTAAATCATTCTTAAAAAGTGTCATCAATGGCCTATTTACAAACTTTTATATGCCATTATGGAGATTGATATTCCAAATGTTTTATGGTGTTATTACTCATATATATTATCAATATAGCAAATAGTAATTATATTTATGTATATATAATATACATAAATAAATATAGATGTTTTGCATCCGTCGCTATTATCATTTTTAACGCGTCGTCTTTTTCCTGCTCCATAAAAGTCATGGAAATACCTTTTGTAACGCATCTTTCCCAACGATGCGTGAAAAACAGCCCCGCAGATTCGTCCGCGCGCTTTCCGTAAGCGGGACTTGCTCATGTCTCTTGCCGTTTGGCTTTTGCGCTTCTTCGCGCCCTCGAATCACTCGATCCGTAAATCGTCACCATCGTCTTCCCGTACCACAGACAGCCGCATCGCGATGACGTCAAGGATAATGAATCCTCGGATATTTGCGATCCATTCCCGTGTCGGGCAGCGAAAAGTACCGCGACCACATGCATCCGTGTTCATCCTCCCCCGGTCACCAAGCACATCGGATCCTTCATTGCCTCCATGCCGGCGCTCTTTTATATCCGCAAAATTTTTCGTTTATCTGTCGAACCCAAAAAGTTCCTCGCATGGAACCGGAACATACGCATTCGTCTTTTATGGAATGCCTTCCCCTGTGCGTTTCCTTCCATACACCTCATTGCGTGATCTTTCATTCGCCGCGCCCATCATTTTCTAGCCGCGACGGCGTTTACTTTATATTTGCCGCTTACTTCGCCCCCTCACTCTTGACCGTATCCCGCTTGCAATGCAGCGGCGAATTTTCTAACGGATCGCGCATGTTTTCAACAAGAGCCTTCCACGCCTAGATATGACCTTTCTCCGCATTGAAATAATATCGTTCCAAGACAACAGTTACCAGTTATTTTCTTCGCGTTTATTTCGCAAAAAAACGCCTCAAATCACGGCAAAAGATCAAATCATGACGTCTTTCCATAAAACATTCAAAAGACGCTTATTTTATAAGAATTACAGGTACACCATTGTTTTGTCGTATGTGGATATAAAACGCGTAATTTGACCGTTTTTTGCGCATTTGAGTTCACTTGCGCTTGACAATCTCGGCTTCTTTTTACCAAAACGCATCTTCTTTATTTTTTCCTTTTCGGCGTCTTCTTTATTTTTATTTGTCGTTTACTTTTCTACGACTGTTTTTGGGCAATAAAAAAGACCGGAAGTTTCCGGTCTTTTTTTGGCTAGTTCAATAACGGTGTAGTAAAAATAAATACGGATGCCAGTCCGATGACAATACACATCGCTAAAAATACACCGATTCCTTCCAATGTGCGCGGATAACCGAAGTGAAATTTTTCCCCCAGCGGACCGCGGCGCAAAAAGAAAGAGAAGCGGGTGCGCTTTTTGAACCAGCGCGCCTTACGCTCTTCCCCGATCCATTCGGCTGCGATGCCGACCACGACCATCGCCGCCAGCATGCATAAAAACAAACGATAGAGGAATTGCGTCGGGCTCATTTGTTCCAAAATTTCCATACGAACCTCAATCAAAAGGTAAAGTAAAGGCCTCGCAAGCGAGGCCTTTTCATACATACGCTACATTCCTGTTATTTGCCCGGGAAGAACGGCCAAACAACCGGAATTACGATCATCATAACGACGAAGCCTACGATACAAAGCGGAATACCAACCTTGAGGTAATCGTTGAAATTGTATTGGCCAGGGCCAAGTACCAACGTGTTCGGAGGCGTTGCAACCGGTGTCGCAAATGCGGCGGAAGCCGCGATCGCGATCGCGATTAAGACTGCCTTCGGGTCCGCATGTAAGGATTGCGCCATCGAAATGCCCAACGGTGCCAACAGAGCCGCCGTCGCCGTGTTGTTCATGAACTGCGTCAGGACGTTGCTCAAAAGGTACATCGCCGCGCAGACAATCAACGGGTTCGGGCTGTCGCCCAACCAGCCAACAACCGTATCCGCAATCAATTTGCCGGCGCCCGATTGATCCAATGCGGTCGCGATCGGCATCATGCCTGCGAACAAGAAAATCGTTACCCAGTCAATCGAAGCATACGCTTGTTTTTCTGTCATACAACCACTCAGTACGCAGATGAGAGCGCCGATAACGGCAGCGGTTGTAAGCGATACGTGCAAGGTTTTCGAGAAGATCATGACGATAACTACGCCGATTAAAATCAAGAGCGAAATCATCTGTTTCGTCTTGTTGCCCGATACTTCGGCAACTTCCTGTTCTACTTCCTCGGAAGTATCAATATCATGGCTCGGCAGTAAGCGTTTACCGATCGTCAACGTAAATACAAGCGTCGCGATACAAAGCGGAATACCGGCAAATGCGAATTCGAAGAAACCGAAAGTTGGCAAATGCGCATTGGACAATGCGCCGGTAACGATGATGTTCGGCGGAGTACCGACCATGGTCAGCGTACCGCCGGCGTTGGCGGCAATCGCCATCGGCATCATGAAACGCGAACCTTTCAGATGAGCTGCCGCGCAGATACCGGTAACAACCGGGATCAGGGATGCGGCGGTACCGGTGTTGGACAGTACCGAGCTCATGATGATCGTAATCGCCATAACGCCAAACATCAAGCCGGTTTCACTTTTGCCGGCCATACATACAACGCTTTCACCGATTTTTTGCGCCATGCCGGTATGGAACAAAGCCGCACCGATGACGAACATGCCGGCGAACAAAACAACTGTCGAGTCGGAGAGACCGGAGAAAATCATTTCTTCCGGGATAACCCCCAACAAACCCAGCGCAATCGCGCCGCCCATCGAAGCAATCGCCAAAGGGATAATTTCAGTAATAAAGCAAATGGCGACCACTGCAAGTACCGATAATGTGATTACTGCGGGGCTCATAAGAGTACACCTTCTTTTCGTAATAACTAGCAAATAGTCATTGGGCAAAGGTACAAAAGAAGGGCTCGAGGTAAGGGGATATGTTGCGGATGCTAATTAATGAGTGGCTGTCGCACTCAACATGGCAAGCATGGTACCGGCCGCTACCGCCGTACCGATTACGCCGGCAACGTTCGGACCCATGGCGTGCATCAGAAGGAAGTTAGCCGGGTTCGCTTTCGAACCGACAACCTGCGATACGCGAGCTGCCATCGGAACGGCGGAAACGCCTGCCGAACCGATCAACGGGTTCGTCTTGCCGTCGACCAGCAACATGAGCTTACCGAAGATAACGCCGCCTGCTGTACCGGCGATGAAAGCAACGAGACCCAAACCGATGATTTCCAAGGTTTGAACGTTCAGGAAGCTTTCCGCCGACATGGTACAACCGGTACCCAATGCCAGGAAGATCGTGACGGTGTTCATCATCGCGTTCTGTGCCGTATCGGACAGACGGTGCGTAACACCGGATTCATTGATCAAGTTACCGAACATCAGCATACCTAAAAGTGCGGTAATGGACGGAAGTAATAGGCTGATGAAGATCGTAGCCGCGATCGGGAACACCACTTTTTCAAAGTGCGATACAACACGCAGCTGTTCCATGACAATTTGACGATCTTTTTTCGTCGTGAACAATTTCATGATCGGAGGCTGGATCAACGGAACTAAGGACATGTACGAATACGCCGCTACTGCGATCGCGCCCAAGAGTTCCGGAGCCAATTTCGAAGCCAAGTAAATCGAAGTCGGGCCGTCAGCGCCGCCGATAATACCGATCGAAGCTGCCTGCGGAGCGGTAAAGCCCAAGAACATCGCGCCCCCCAAGGCAACGAATACACCGATCTGTGCCGCCGCGCCGAGCAAAAGGGTTTTCGGGTTCGCAATCAGCGGACCGAAGTCCGTCATCGCGCCGACCCCCATAAAGATCAACGGCGGGAAAATTTCAAACTGAATGCCCGCATGAATGAGGGCAAAAACGCCTTCTTCAAAGCCATTTTTCGGCAAGTTGGCAAGGATACAACCGAATGCGATCGGTCCGAGCAACAACGGCTCAAATTCCTTGGCAAATGCCAGATAGAGCAACAGTATGCCGACAAAGATCATGATCGCGTTACCGATGGAAAAGACGATCAAGCCGCTGTCATGCCATACTGAAGTCACCGCTACTATGAAATCAGTCATTCTGTATCTCCTCTTCTATGTTTTCTGGTAAGTTGAGGTTTTAGCCCAACGCGATCAAATCGTCGCCCGCTTGTACGGTAGCATTGGCTGCGACCATAATGCTTGTTACCGTAGCGTCATGCGGAGCATAGATTTCGTTAGCCATCTTCATCGCTTCCAAGACACAGAGGAGATCGCCGGCTTTAACAGCCTGACCTTCTTTTACCTCGACGGAAAGGATTTTACCCGGCATCGGAGCTTTTACCGTTTCCGCGCCGGCCGGAGCCGCTTTCGCTGCCGGAGCCGGAGCTGCCGCCGGAGCCGCTTTCGGAGCTGCGCCTGCGCCGAGTTCGTTGACTTCTACATCGTATTCTTGACCATTAACGGTTACAGAAAATTTTCTCATTGTACATCCTCCTACTAAAAAGTAATTCTCCAAAACAAGGTATTGCTTAGTAATTGTCTACTCCAGACAGACGCGCCGCTGCCGTCCAACCGGTATTTTTGGCCGGTCGAATGGACGCAATTTGCGTGCTCGAGTAGCCCATTGCTACTATTGCTGCGGTAATAGCCGCAACCACTTCATCATTGCCGGACGCAGTCGACGTCGCTGCCGGAGCCGCAGCTGCTGCCGCGGCAGGCGCCGCTTTCGCTACCGGTTTAGGAGACGACTTTTTTTCCCCGGTCGGATCCACAAGTCGAATGATCGTCATGAGTCCCCAAAGCATAATCAACACAGCGAATACAATGAACATGTTGATCAGCATAAATACCCAAGGATTCAGTTCACTTCCCATTCACACCCATCCTTTCTCTTTAGATTTTCCTATGTCTCGTTATGCCGCTAAGGGATTATAACGGAATATTGGCGTGTTTCTTCGCAGGACGGGCTTCGCGTTTGCTGGCGAGCATGGCCAACGCGTTGATAACGTACGGACGCGTTTGTTTCGGTTCGATAACTGCGTCAACAAAGCCGCGTTCAGCTGCTTTGTACGGAGTGGCGAACTCTTCCACATACTCTGCCGTCTTCTGTTCTTTGTCCAGATCTTTCCGGAAGATGATGTTGGCAGCGCCTGCCGGTCCCATAACCGCAATTTCTGAAGTCGGCCAAGCGAATACCTGGTCCGCGCCCAAGTCCTGGGAGCACATCGCGAGGTACGATCCGCCGTAAGCTTTACGGGTAATTACCGTTACTTTCGGCACGGTCGCTTCCGAGTACGCAAACAGCATTTTCGCACCGTGGCGAATGATGCCGCCGTATTCCTGCTGTACGCCCGGCAAGAAGCCCGGTACGTCAACCAAGTTTACGAGCGGAATGTTGAAAGCGTCGCAGAAACGGATGAAACGGCTGGATTTGTCGGATGCATTGATGTCCAGGCAACCGGCCATAAATTTCGGCTGGTTGGCAATGATGCCGACGGTTTGTCCGTCAAAGCGGGCAAAGCAGGTAATGATGTTTTTCGCGTAGTGAGCGAGTACATCATAGTATTCACCGTTGTCGACAATGCTCTTGATAACATCGTACATATCATACGCTGTGTTGGAGTTGTCCGGCAACAAGGTGTTGAGGCTTTCGTCCATACGCATCGGGTCATCACCCGTGTCAACAATCGGAGCTTCTTCCATGTTATTGCTCGGCAGGAAGCCCAAGAGATAGCGGATCTGATTCAAGCAGTCTTCGTCGTCTTTCGCGATGAAGTGCGATACGCCCGAAATGCTGTTGTGGGTCATAGCGCCGCCCAGTTTTTCCGCCGTTACGTCTTCACCGGTGACCGATTTAACAACGGCCGGACCCGTGATGAACATTTGGCTGGTGCCGTCGACCATGTAGATGAAGTCCGTCAATGCAGGCGAGTAAACCGCGCCGCCGGCCGACGGTCCCATGATGGCCGAAATCTGCGGAACGACACCGGATGCAATCGTATTTTCAAAGAAAATACGGCCGTAACCGGACAATGCATCAACCGCTTCCTGAATACGAGCGCCGCCCGAATCATTCAGGCCAACACACGGTGCGCCCATTTTGAGCGAAAGCTGCAGGACACGGACGATTTTGCTGGCGTGCATTTCGCCGAGCGAGCCGCCTTCTACCGTGAAGTCTTGCGCAAATGCGTAAACGAGTTTGCCGTTAACGGTACCATAACCGGTAACAACACCTTCGCCCGGAAGATCTTTTTTATCCTGTCCGAAGTTTACGCAACGATGTTTTACCAAAGCGCCGATTTCGACGAAGGAACCTTCGTCAAAAAGGATTTCCAAACGTTCACGCGCAGTCATTTTTCCTTTTGCGTGCTGTTTGTCGATACGGCTTTGGCCACCGCCCATGCGGACGTGTTCCAAATTTTTATGAAGTAATTCAACTTTTTGCTGGTTTACCGACATTCTTACACCTCCGAATAATGGTAGGGAGGGCCGCCTCACAGAGGCGGCATGCTCCTATTATTGACGCTCCGTAAGTTCGATCAAAAGACCGTTCGTAGCTTTCGGATGCAAGAACGCGATGCGGCAACCGCCGGCACCGTAGCGAGGTTTTTCATCCAACAGACGAACACCGCGAGCTTTCAAGTCTTCGAGAGCTGCGTCGATGCTGTCAACACGCAAAGCAACATGCTGGAAGCCGTTACGATGTTTTTCAATGTAACGGGCAATTGGGCCATCCGGGCTGGTGGATTCCAAAAATTCGAGTTCCGCGTCACCCAGTTTGAAGAAGCTTACGTTGACTTTCTGTTCTTCCACCGTTTCGTCTGCTGCGGTCGGATGAACGTTCAACGTTTCCTGGAAAACTTGTTTCGTTTTCTGCAGGTCATCCACAGCAATACCAATATGGTCGATATTCATAACTTTCCAATTTGCCATACCTTTTCCTCCTTTTGCAATAAAAACTAAAATTATTTAATGGCGTTTCCTACGATGGACTCAACGACTGTGTAAGGATCCACTTTCCTTGCATAGACTTGTTCCACGTAGTTATCAAATTCACCCGAGGACGTAATTTTTTCCATTACGTGACGGGAGATGTGCTCTTTGACCATCGCGATGATCTCATTGACAGTCCGTTCGTGTCTGCGTTCCTGCAGAAGACCGGACTCTTCTAAGAATTCACGATGTTCTTCCATCGCCTCAATGACGTCGGCCACGCCTTCGTCACGACTGGCAATGGTGCGTTTGATCGGCGGACGCCAATCCACCTCTTCCGAGTTCAAATCGAGCATCATTTCAATTTCAACGTTCAAACGGTCCGCGCCGTCACGATCACATTTGTTGATCGTAAATACGTCGCCGATTTCCAGAATGCCCGCTTTAATCGCCTGAATATCATCACCCAAACCGGGTACCAGTACAACCAATGTGGTATCCGCATTCTTAACGATATCGACTTCGGATTGGCCGACTCCAACCGTTTCAATCACGACGACATCCATGCCGAATGCATCCATCAACTTGACCGTATCCGCGGTTTTCTTGGAGAGTCCCCCCAAGCTTCCGCGCGTACCCATACTCCGAATAAATACGCCTTCATCCAATGTCAAATCATTCATGCGAATTCGGTCACCCAAGATCGCACCGCCGCTAAACGGGCTCGTCGGGTCGACTGCGACAATGCCGACAGTCTTACCTTGTTTACGGAAATGTTTTACCAGCTTGTCGGTCAGGGTCGATTTGCCTGCGCCCGGTGCGCCGGTAATACCGATAATCCGCGCATTACCTGTATGACTATAGATTTCTCGAAGTATATCGACATATCCGTCCGCTTCGTTCTCGACTGCAGAGATAGACCTCGCCAAGGCCAGCCTGGATCCATTCCAGAATTCCTTCATTAAATCCATGGTTTTGCCCCCCCTTGGTCAATTACGACCCCACGCTCCCGCCGTAGCGGGAGCTGGTACCGTCCATCCTTTCTTATTGAACGTTTTCTTTGATGAATTCGATGATCTTCGTAGTCGGAGTGCCCGGTGTGAAGACAGCTTTTACGCCGGCTTCTTTCAGTGCCGGGATATCGCCTACCGGAATAACGCCGCCGCCGATAACGAGCACGTCATTCAAGCCTTTTTCTTTCAAGAGTTCGATAACGCGCGGGAACAGCGTGCCGTGCGCACCGGAGAGCAAGCTCAACGCAACTACGTCAACGTCTTCGGAAAGAGCCGCTTCCGCGATCTGTTCCGGAGTCTGACGAAGACCGGTATAAATAACTTCAAAACCCGCATCGCGCAACGCACGAGCGACTACTTTAGCACCGCGGTCGTGGCCATCCAGACCCGGTTTTGCAACAATTACACGAATTAATTTTTCTGCCATAATTGGTTACCTCCCGTATCCATTCAGCAATAGCGTATCTTAAACCGTAGCGTGCGCCTGGTATTCACCGAATACGCCGCGCAGTACGTTGCAGATTTCACCCAAAGATGCATATGCGCGTACGCAGTCGAGGATCAACGGCATCAGGTTGACGCTTTCATCTTCGGCGCCTTTGCGCAATGCTTCCAAAGTAGCCTTGACAGCTTCCTGATCGCGTTCAGCTTTAACTTTAGCCAATTTCTTGGACTGCAGTTCGCCAACCGAAGCGTCGACTTTCAGCAAGCCTTCGACCGGTTTTTCTTCGACTTGGAATTTGTTGACGCCAACGATAATACGGTCGCCGGATTCAACTTCCATCTGCCAACGATATGCCGATTCCTGAATTTCTTTCTGGATGTAACCTTTTTCAATAGCGACTACCGCGCCGCCCATTTCGTCGATCTTACGGATGTAATCTTCCGCTTCTTTTTCGATCGCATTGGTCAACGCTTCTACATAGTACGAGCCGCCCAGCGGATCGACTACGTCAGCCAAACCGGATTCGTACGCAACGATCTGCTGCGTGCGCAATGCGATTTGTACGGATTCCGTCGTCGGCAATGCCAACGCTTCATCGCGGGAGTTAGTGTGCAAGGACTGCGTGCCGCCGAGAACAGCCGCTGCGGTCTGCAACGCTACACGAACGATGTTGTTGTCGACCTGTTGCGCCGTCAACATCGAGCCTGCGGTCTGCGTGTGTACACGCAGTTTCATGGATTTGTCTTTCTTCGCACCGAAACGTTCTTTCAGGATGCGCGCCCAAAGACGACGGGATGCACGGAATTTCGCAACTTCTTCGAGTACGTTGTTGTGCGCGTTCCAGAAGAAGGACAGACGACCTGCAAATTCGTCGATTTCCATGCCGGCTTTCAGTGCCGCTTCGATGTATGCGATACCGTCAGCGATCGTAAAAGCGATTTCCTGTGCCGCTGTCGAACCAGCTTCACGGATGTGGTAGCCGGAGATCGAAATTGTGTTCCATTTCGGAACGTTCTGCGAGCAGTATTCAAAAATATTGGTGATCAAACGCATCGACGGTTTCGGCGGGAAGATGTAGGTGCCGCGAGCCGCGTATTCTTTCAGGATGTCGTTTTGGATCGTGCCGCGCAGCTGGTCAGGGGATACGCCCTGTTTTTCCGCAACGGCAATGTACATCGCCAAGAGGACAGACGCCGGAGCGTTGATCGTCATCGAGGTCGAAACTTTACCCAAGTCGATCTGGTCGAACAGGATTTCCATGTCGGCGAGCGTATCAATCGCAACACCTACTTTACCGACTTCGCCGGCACTCATCGGATCGTCCGAGTCGTAACCGATCTGGGTCGGCAAGTCGAATGCGCAGGAAAGACCCGTCGCACCGTTTTCAATCAGGTAACGGTAACGTTGGTTGGATTCTTCGGCCGTAGCGAAACCGGCATACATACGCATTGTCCAGAGACGGCCGCGGTACATCGTCGGCTGTACGCCACGGGTGTACGGGTAGCTGCCCGGCAAAGCCAGGTCGCGTTCATAGTCAAACCCTTCGATATCGAGCGGGGTGTAGACTTTGTTGTGCTTCATATTCGGACGTTCCGGGTACTTGGCATACATCTTAGCAACTGTTTCTTCGTATGCCTCCAACTTGGCCTTCAAGGATTCGTTAGCCATGTGTTCATCATCCTCCTAAAAAATATAAATATATATCGGTCTCTTGCGAGACTGACTAACCACAACGCAGCCGCAGCTTAAGCTGTCTTTTCAACGATGCGGGTAAGTCCATAGAGGGATCGGGTCTTACTGCTTTTTCATGCTCTTGTTATCGGCTAAGCGCTGATGGAAATCAAATGCTTCTTTGAGAATATGCGGGGTTTGCGAGTAGCCGCAAGCTTTTTCCGCACGTTGCAGATAGTCCATCAATTCCGGACGGTAATCCGGGTGCGCAATGTTTTCGATAATCACGCGAGCGCGTTCTTTCGGCGAGAGGCCGCGAACGTCGGCAACGCCCATTTCGGAAATGTAGACGTGTACGTCGTGTTCCGTATGGTCGACGTGCGAGCAGAACGGTACGACACAGGAGATGTCGCCGTTTTTCGCGATCGAGTTCGTGAAGAAGATGCTCAAGCCGCCGTTACGAGCGAAGTCGCCCGAACCGCCGATGCCGTTCATCATCTTCGTGCCCGATACGTGCGTCGAGTTGATGTTGCCGTAAATGTCCATTTCGAGCGCGGTGTTCATCGCGATAACGCCTAAGCGACAGATGACTTCCGGGTTGTTCGAAATTTCCTGCGGACGCAGAACGATCTTATCGCGATATCCTTTGATACCTTTGTAGAAACGTTTCAGTCCGTCCGGCGAGGGCGAAAGGCTCGTGCCCGAGGCCATCGTCAATTTACCGGCGTCAATCAGGTCGAACATGCCGTCCTGGATGACTTCCGTGTATACGGTCAGGTTTTCATACGGGGAATCGACCAAACCGCTGATTACGGCGTTTGCTACGTTACCTACACCGGATTGCAACGGGAGCAGGTTTTCCGGCAAGCGGCCGTGTTTTACTTCGTTTTGCAAGAAGTCGATGAGGTTGCCGCTCATCTTCTTCGCGTCGTCGCCAATCGGGGCGAACGGGCGTGTTTTGTCGGTGATGTCGCACGGTACGATCGCAGCAATTTTGCTGTGGTCCACTTCGATGTACGGGGTACCAATGCGATCACCGGCTGATTCGATCGGAATCGGTTTGCGGTGCGGCGGGTTGGCCGGCTGATAAATATCATGCATGCCTTCCAATTCGAGCGGTTGCGAAGTGTTCACTTCGATGATGACTTTTTTCGCTTCCGTGACATATACCGGCGAGTTACCCAAAGCGGTCGTCGGAATCAGGTGACCTTCTTCGGTAATCGCGCATACTTCGATGATGCACCAGTCCAAGTCACCAAAAAAGCCCGTGCGTACTTGCTGCGCTACGTGGCTCAAGTGCATATCGATGTAATGTACTTTACCGGCGTTGATAGCTTTGCGCAGTACATCGTTTGTCTGGTACGGGAAGCGGCGGTTCATACCGTCACATTCAACCAGAGCCTGGTCTGCTTCCGGGCCGACCGAGGCGCCGGTCCACAGATCAATTTTGAACTGCTCTTTCTTAATCCGTTCTTCCAATGCGAGTGGCACTGCTTTCGGGTAACCGGACGGTGTAAATCCGCTGATACCGATATGATCATTCGGGTGAATCATGGCGGCCGCTTCTTCTGCGGTCATGACTTTGCCGAGCAGATCTTTACACCGAATTCTGTCGCGAATGTCGTTAATATCCATTCCCTTTACCATCTCCTAAAAAAACAACGAAACGCACTATGTCATACATAGTTCCGAGAAACAAAAAAGGATATCGCCGCCGTCGACAATATCCTTTTGAGGGAAGAGAAATAGTCAACGATACCGCAATGCGATAAATCTGGCGTTTCCTAAGTTCTTGAATTCCCTCCCTTGTAGACCAACTCCGTATTTTTGCGAAAAGCCTTGTAAATCAGACCCTCACATGTTGTTCGCCTATATGATAGTCGATGAATTTTTCCTTGTCAATCATTACTATTTGTTCTCTAATCTTTCTAAGTTTCTTTAAAACGTGGCTCGATGGTTGTTACAAAATATTGTTGATTAATTGTAAACCTTGTTATTTGCTTTCATTATGACGCATATTCATGCGTTTCTTAATGTTTCCAAACCTTTCTAATTTTTTCTTTTCAGCGTTGTCCCAAACGGCTCAGTGCACTTTGCAATGCGCATAATGTCCAAAATGTAAGTGCCACCGTCCGGTGGAAAAAGTTGTAATCGAACAGTCCGTTGATACTCATACCGACCACAGCCAACAGCACTCCCAAAGACAGTGCCCGCGCAAGGTGGCTGACGCTTGTTCGATAGCCGCGCCAGGCCAAAACGCCATGGCCCCAAAAGGCCAACATGTATAGCGCGAAACCGATGATTCCTGTCTCCGCCAATAGCGTCAGGTATAAATTATGTGCGTGATAAATCACAATCGACGGATCCTGAATATAGTAATCATAGCGGGGATACACAAGCGGAAACGCCGCCCAGCCGATGCCGGTCCACCAATGATCGCCGATCATTTGCCAGGTACTGCGCCAAAACGCAAAGCGCAGGTCCACGGACGTATCACCACCGTGAAAAAGAGAGATGAAACGCTCCGTAATTTGTCCATGATGCAACCAAAGAAACACGGGCACGGCCAACAAGCCCCAAGCGACCCTTCCGTCATAGATAATAGCGGTGGCGATGAGCACCACCAGCATGCTTACCCACGCCCCCCGCGAATACGTCAGTAATAGCACCAGCAATATCAGCAGCAAAAATGCCGCCATCAGCAAACGTTTGTATCCGCGCTCATAGATCGCAGTAAAACTCGCCAGCACGCTCGCAATAATCAACAAATACGCCCCCAGCAAGTTGGGATTTCCCAGCGTACTGTACATACGACGCAGCAGTAGCGGAAAACGTTCGCGATCCACCCATTCCATAGTAAAGCCGTCAAACCCGCCGAGGAAATACTGATACATGCCGATGACACATACAATGACCGCGCCGGCCAACAAATAGCTTAAAAAATGTACGCATTGCTCGCGCGTGCGTAACTGCCACGTCACTAGTAAATACATCGCCGCGTAGGTGCCGCAGCGATAAAAAAAATTGTATGCGCTGGTGGAAGGTTCCGGCGCCAGCCATGTGGTGCAATACGCCCAAGCGACAAACAGCATGAGCGCCACTCCCGGCCAACGCAAGGCGCGCAAACGGGCCGGCTCGCGCCAGAGCAGAACCGCCATAACGGCGCATGCCGCAAATAATGAAAACTCCAGTCCCATTTGCCACCAGGGCATAAAAAAAGCCGCCGCATATAATAACCCGCTACACCATTGCGATAATAATCGGGAATGCGTCTGTACCTGCATGCAGATTCGTTCCTTTCAGGATGATATTAAGTTTATTATAATGCGCGGGGCTCTTTCTGTCCACGCGGGCAGGGCCTGACACCCGTGTTGTCCCTTATCCCCGCCCGTAAAGTTATCAATGATGATTAAACAGCTATTTTTTTGAGCATTAATCATGTTTGTTTATATTTCGTAAATTAAACATTCTTTTTCAGCGCCATTTTACTTTTCCATTTCACTTAAATTTTTATTTCCCTATATATAAATGATTTAATAAATAAAGATAATAATGTTATTATTATTATTAAAATTGATACTTCGTATAAAGAAACTTCCTGTTCCCTTGCCGCATGATGATTTTATGTATGCTACAATAGCAAAAGGAGGGATTCACATGGACAAAATCAAAGTTGGTACAATGGCTGTCGCCTTCATGTACACGATTTACCATATCAACAACGTCGGCTTGAACATCGGTAACGGTCTGGTTCTCGCCCTGGTTCTTTTTTGCATCGCTATCGATTGCTACCGGTATGCCAAACGGCGTACCACCGAGGATAAAAAGAGTTTGTATCGTAAATAAGTCAAATTTTTTCGCGGCCTATATTGATTTATTTGCATATAATGACTATACTAAAGATGAGCATCATTCATATTAAACATAAGGAGGAATGTAACAATGAGCATGATTGGGAAAAAGCTACCGGAATTTAAGGCAGACTACTATCAGGCGGGCGAATTGAAGCAACTCACCCATGAGGACGTTTTGGGAAAATGGGCGGTTTTCTTCTTTTACCCGGCCGACTTCACCTTTGTATGCCCGACGGAATTGGCGGACTTGGCTGATCACTATGAAAAATTGCAGGAATTAGGTTGCGAAGTGTACAGCGTTTCGACCGATACGCATTTCGTTCATATGGCTTGGGCAAAAGAATCCCCGAGCATTCAGAAAGTTCAATACAAAATGATCGGTGATCCGACCGGCAAATTGGCTCGCTACTTCCATGTCATGACGGAAGAGGAAGGCAGCGCGCAACGCGGTTCCTTCGTCATCGATCCGGAAGGCGTCATTCAGGCTTTGGAAATTCACGCGGACGGCCTCGGCCGTAATGCGGAAGAATTGGTTCGCAAAGTAGAAGCGGCGCAATTCGTTGCCGAACACGGCGACCAGGTATGCCCCGCACGTTGGCATAAAGGCGCGGAAACGTTGAAACCGGGTAAAGATTTAGTCGGTACGATTTAACTTCAAAAAAGCCACCCTCCGGGTGGCTTTTTTATATCAAAGGCAAGCGACGAGCGCGCGACGGCAAAACAACTTTTTATTCCAATATAGAATAAAATTGACAATCGCCTCTAAATTCGCTACACTAGGAGAGTATTCATGCACGCGGAGAGGTGTCCGAGTGGTTGAAGGTGCATGATTGGAAATCATGTGTACGGCGCAAACCGTACCGGGGGTTCGAATCCCCCTCTCTCCGCCATTTACTTTCGGTCAACATAATGCCAAGTAAATGAATTACCGATAATGTCAAAAGACCCGCGATATCGCGGGTCTTTTTCATGCCTGTCGGTGTCCATGCACCGCCACGCGCGATCCTTTTTCGAGTTATCTCCGCGCGCGAAAAAAAGGTCGACCTAAATAAAAGTCCTCTGAAAACGCATGCCGACCAAGGTCGAATCAAGCGATATTATGGCGGCGATTTACAGCGCGCACGGTGACATGAGAAAACTTATCATTGCGCCATGTTTTCTCGTTGCTCTTGACATATATTACCGCGTCATGTATCCTAAACGTAGAAAAAGAGTTGCCCACGATAGGGCCCGGCATCTTAGCCGAACGCACGTGGGAACTCTTTTTCTTTTTCTATTCCTTTTTTTCATATTCGTAAAAGCCGTAAGCTGACGACTTGATGAGTGAAGTAAAATTCACTGCCGCCCGGTAAGTTCGGCGGCGTTTTTTATTTCATCCCGCGCATCGTCGTTGTGTGAACGTTATTTTTACCGCGCTTTACGCGCGCTTATTCTTTCACGAGAACTTTTTCTATTTCGCCGATGTAGATTTCATGGAAATCGCCGTCAGGATAATGCTCATCGATGATCCGCGCGTCGATAAATCCGGTGGGAAGCAGCGGCGCCCGATATAATTTGCGGCAAACGATCACTGTCTCGGCTTGCGCAAAGTAGGTATAGTCTTCTTCAAAAACAGGAGTAAGACCGACTTTGGCGACTTTATCCTCATCGCGTCCTGAATGGCTGCCCAAGTAACCCATCTCTTTTTTATAGTCGCCGCCGAAAAGAGAAAGCGTGTACCGATCCGCGCGATCCATAAATTCTTTGGTGTAACGTTGCGGACGGATATACACGATCGCCGTCGGGCGTTGCCAAATGACACCGACATGTCCCCAACTCGCGGTCATCGTATTGTAGCCTTTCGTTTTATCGCCGGCGGTTACCAGCCACCATTCATCACCGATCATTTGCGGGGTGACTTGCAGTTCTGTTACGGAAATTTCACGCATAATAAGCCTCCTTCGAACATTTTCTTTTTTTATTATACAACCACTGGAAATTTGAGTCGATTTTGCAATTCGCGGTTTATGCCGCACGAAGAACGACCGTTTTTCGATGCACATGCTATAATGAAAGCAGGTAAATGAATGAAGGAGGCGTACTATGAGTTGTCCGCACAGTAAATACGATGTCAGCAAAATGAATCCGCATGAACGCGCCCGCTATGAGTCGGCGATGAAACATGTGGAAGCCGCCAAAGCGGCGGGAAAATCGACAGATGAATGCCATGTGATTTTCCAAACGATCATGAACCGCAAATGGGATGACCCCGTGCCGAACGATGAGGCGCACCGCGCCTACGCAGAACGGGTAGAACGCGCGAAAAAAGCGCGTGACAACGGCGCCGGTTGCAAAGAAATCGCCGAGATTTTGCACGGCGAAAAATAAAAATCAAACTTTTTTCCATTATGTCGGTGGAACTATTATTGCGGAAAGGATTACCATGGCTTGTACATACGATGATTATGATACTGCTTCAAAGACCGCTGGCGAGGAGACTCATTTGGAACGCGCCGCTCTTAAAGATGGCGCGTATTTTGACGGCGTAGTCCGCAACGACCCGCCGGAAACGATCGTTCGCCATGATGATGTCCGTCATGATGAAAGCGAAGATGATGCGTATCAAGAAGGCGTTGTCGTTCGTCATGACGAGGTCTAAACAGGCGACATCGACACGAGCGAGCCGGACATTCGGGAAAACGCGCGCGTCCACTACGCGCGCGGACCGGTAGAGAGTCGGTCGCATCGTAAATAAAAAAACCAAAGGGCCCCGGTTCGCTGGGGACCTTTTTGCTTTCTTATTTCTCCCATGTCGCGGGAAAACCGCGCATGCCCCAAAGGCTGTGAATTTGGTATAATAAAGTAAACTTATGCAAAGGAGACCGCTGATGTATACAGAACGTGAAATCAACTTACAAGACGCTGCCATGCACCAACGTCTGATGAATTTTCTGGCCGGTTTTGAATTGACTTTTTCGGGGAATATCGACTATTCCATGGGGATCTTTGACGGTGAACGCCTGATCGCCACCGGCTCGCTGAGCGGCCGTGTTTTGCGCAACATTGCCATCGATCCTGAATACCAGGGACAGGGTCTTACGCACCGCATTCTCGACCACCTGATGGCGGAAGCGAAACGCCGCGGCATCACCAGCTATCAGATCTTTACGAAACCGGAAAAAGCACCGGTTTTTGAACACTCCGGCTTTACCTGCGTTGCGAAAGCGGAGCCGTATGCCGCTCTGCTGGAATCCGGTGACGATACGCTGGCGGAATTTTTAGAAAAAACGAAAAAAATCGTCGGTGAACCGGCTGGTCCGGTGCGCGGTTCCATTGTCATGAACTGCAACCCCTTTACCAAAGGTCACCGCGCTTTGATCGAGTACACGTCGCAACAGTGCGATGATGTCGTATTGTTTGCCGTACAGGAAGACCGTTCGATGTTCCCGTTCGCAGATCGTTTGGAACTGATTCGCAAAGGGACCGCCGACCTCGGCAATGTCAAAGTGGTTTCAGGCGGTGATTATATCATTTCGAACGCCACCTTCCCGACCTACTTCATCAAAGGTACGGAAGCGCTCGACGCGCAAACGAAACTCGACGCGACCGTGTTCGCGGAAAAGATCGCGCCGGCGCTTGACATCACCGTTCGTTTCGTCGGCGAAGAACCGACCGACAACACGACAAGCGCGTATAATTCGGCGCTTAGTAAAGTATTGCCGATGAATGATATGGATTTCAAGATCATTCCCCGTATCCAAAAATCGGGTACTATCGTCAGCGCCTCTAAGGTGCGTGCCGCGCTTGCCAACGATGATTGGCAAACGGTGGAGGCGATGGTTCCGAAAACCACGTTGGACTACCTGCATTCGGAACGCGGCGCCGCCATCATCGAAAAAATCAAAAAAGACACCGCCGCCAAAGCCAAACTTGCAAAATAAAATAAATACGAAAAAGACGTCCGTACGGACGTCTTTTTCGTATTTAGTGACTACGCCGAGGTTGGCAAAGCAGCGTATTTACTCCTGCTCTGTCACGGGCGATCGGTCAGTGTCGATTACGACACTGACCGATAGTTTTTCAGATATTCGACGGCATCCGCGTAAATGCGCTGCACTTCGTCACGCGTCAAGACCTTAAAGCTGCCGAGCTGCGGACGACCCGCCATCGCGCGATCGGTCAGCTCCTCCAAATTGAATTCGATATCCCGAACTTCCTGCGAAGCTACCGGACCGAGCATATCGATTTGGGCAAAGAATTCTTCCGTAAAACGAATTCCTTCCAGCGCGATTTCTTCCTGTGTGCCGAAGTCGAGTTCAATACCCCAGACGGTTCTGCCGTACCGATAGAAGCGATGCACATCGGCGGTGTAGACGTATCTTGCCCACGCGCACCAAACGGCCGCCATACCGACGCCGGAAGAAATATTATACAAGCCCAACAGTTCCTTTTGCAGTTCGTGAACGGTAATATCCGCCTCGCCGTTGCCGGAACCGGTCAGGTCGTTATGCGCCAGCGCGCTCGCCCACATGACATTGGCTCTGGCGTCATAATTATTCATTTCCGTCAGGATGGTCTGCGAGTTGCGGATCAATACGCGCAGCAGCGCTTCGCAGATATTATCCGTCAGTTCCATCGTCATGATCATAATTTTGGAAATGCCGCTGTACAGTTCCTCTTTGGAAAGTGGATACGTCAGCATCGGATTCATGATCGCAAAGCGCGGCCGTGCGCCCACCACATTGATAATGCGGCTGACGCGCTGCACTTTATTGGTCAAATGGGTTACCACGCTCATTTCACCGGAACCCGCCATGGTGGTAGCAATGACACCTACCGGAAAAACCTCTTTAGCTACGCGTTCGCGGGTGAAATAATCCCAGATATCGCCGTAGTTGACGATACCGATCGCGATGACTTTCGCCAGATTGACGACCGCAGGGCCTCCCAGCGCAAGTATAAAATCCACATCTTCAATCCGGCCGAGAGCAATCCCTTCGTTCGCTTTGCGGCGTGTCGTCGGCGGGTAAACTCCGCCGATATCGTTGTATAAAATACCCGCTTCATCCAATGATGCCTGCACGCGCTCCAATAAGCCGTGGCATTGGGCGCATTGGAGTGCCTTCTTTGCGCAACAGCTGACCGACTTCACGTTCACGATCCGATCCGAAAATAACCTTTGTCGGAACGTGATAAGTAAAGTTCTTCATGGAGTTCCCTTTAAAAATATTCCTAAATATATAATACGTCAATATTATTATATGCTTGTACCGCGAGAGCATCAAACAGAGGTTAATTTCGTTCGCGAATAAAATCGCAGAACATCTGCGCGATCGTAGTCAATTTGCGATCTTTGACTGTGTAAATGTGCTCCGCTCCCACGATCTCTTCCGTCGCAATCGGCATGGTGGTGAGGCCGATGTTGACGTCTTCATCCGGCTCGCCCATAACCACCGCGATCCCCATGCCTCGGCGAGCCCAATGCATCGCAACCAGATTCGTGCTGCAGACAACGCGAATATCTTGATGCAAACCGCGTTCCCGGAAAAAGCTTTCCAGACGAGGCGCCAAACTGCGCGTCACGCAAAGCGGAATACCGGCCAGATCCTCAATGGTCAAAGGCTGCAGCGGTTTTTTGAGCCATTTCTGCTGATCGCTCATCACGGCGGAAAGCGATCGGTAGCGAATCGTGAGCAGGTCAAATAAATAGCCGCGCGGAATCGGCTCATTCATAACGCCTATATCGGATACTCCGTTCAGCATCGCATCCGCCTGCTGGTCCACATTGCCCTCGGAAAAAATGGAACGGAAGTGCGGATGCTCTTCCGTAAAGGGCTGCAAATAGGTATCGATAAAGCCGTTGACCGCGCCCGGCGTAATCGAGATGCGCAAGGTACCTTCACCGCCTTGCGACACGCTTTGCACCTCATATTTGAGTTCGTCCGCCAAACGGATAATATTTTTGGCGCGGCGATAGAAAAGTTGCCCCGCTTCGGTGAGTTCGATGCGCCGCCCGCCTCGATATGTAATGATCAGATCCGCCTTGTAATTCGTCTCAATTTGTTTCAACTGCGCGCTTAACGCGGGCTGTACCATGTTCAGTCGCTTCGCCGCCTCGGTCAAGGTCTGCGAATCGACTATCATAATAAAATTGCGAAAATATTCGATGTCCATGCGTAGGCTCCTTTCCCATTGCTTTCCCCGACAATGGTCACACAGAAGGCTGAAATAAATGTTCCCGACGCAAGCTTACAAATGTTCCCGCACCGATGACCACATGATCGAGCACCGGTATGTTTAAGACTTCACCGGCGGCGTTAAACCGCTCAGTTAATGCGATATCCGCCCCGGAAGGAGTCGGATCACCGCTCGGATGATTGTGCACCAGGATCATCGCCGCCGCGTTCCAACGAATCGCATCTTTCATCGCCAGTCGCACATCGGCGACGCTTTGATCCAAACTGCCGCGCGACTGTTCAATCGCGGCGAGCAAACCATTTTTCGTGTTCAGATAGCAACAGTAAAACACTTCCTGCGGCAAATCCCGCAACTGCGGCAGAAAATACCGCGCGACCGCATCCGGATCGGAAAAATCGCTGCGCGTTTGCGGTTTACGTTGCGCCAGACGTTTCCCCAATTCAATCGCAGCGCAGAGAGTCGCCGCTTTGCTGACGCCGATGCCTTTGACCGTCAAGAGATCCCGCCAATGGAGTGAGCCGTAGCGCGACGGATCGCCTCCGATCCACTGGTCTTCGACCGCGCGCGCGAGCTCAATCACCGACTGACCGGGAATCCCGCTTTTTAAGATCAAAGCGATCAGCTCCACTTCGGTCAGTTTCTCCGGCCCCTGCGTCAAAAGCTTCTCGCGCGGCCGCTCTTCCGCTGTCAAATCGCAAATGCGTGCCATTACCATTCCACTCCGTTTTCCGTGAGCAGCCGATATGTCGCGTGCAATGGCAAACCGACCACATTAGTGTAGCTTCCGGCGATGTCGGAAATCATCAGCGCCGCCGTTCCCTGAATCGCGTAGGCACCGGCCTTATCCGTCCATTCGTCGCCGGCCAAATACGTTTCCAGCAACGCTTGCGGCCAGCGTTCCATCTTGACTTCGGTGGTTATCGCCCGCGTGATCGCTTCTCCTGAAGGCAAAAGTAACGCCAGTCCCGTAACGACATGATGCGTCCGGCCGCCGAGCGCGGTAAGCATAGTCTTCGCCATCTCCCGATCACGCGGCTTACCGAACACCGTATCATCGCAAACCACCAGCGTATCCGCGCCCAACACCGCCAGCTGCGGCATGTGAGAGATCGCCGTGCCGGCGCGCGCTTTGCCAAGCGCCTGTTCTTGCACCAAGGCCGCCGGGGCATGCTCGCTTCGGTTGCGTTCCCGATACTCCGGCGTAATCACGGTAAAATGAGCGCCCGCCCTTGTCAAGAGCTGTTTACGGCGCGGTGATGCCGATGCCAAAATCCACATCAGATCCTCCAAAATACCCATACGGCAATAATCATGCCGATTACGCTTAATAAGTTCGGCGCAAATCGAATGCCGAAATCAATTTCAAGTATCAAGAGATTTAAATGAATATTTTGCACGTCAAGCAAAGTATACTGCCGAACGAAGTACGGCATGATGCCGGAGAAGGAGACCGACCCCAGAAGATCCGCCAAAATCCCGCCCAAAAGCGCTCCGACAAAAAGGAATAAAAGCAGCATCAAGATGCCGCGAGTACCGCTCCAACGCATCACTTCGCCTGCTTTCTTGCGGCTTTCAAACGCTCGACTTCATCCATACGTTTGCTTTCGTCCAAGAGCACATGGTAGGTGGTTTCCTCTTCGGTGATCCCCACCCGCCCCGGCAAGTATTCATTCAAGCCGAGCAAAAATTGCGGTTCCGCTTTGAACAACGCGCGACCGAATTGCGGTTTTTTACCCGGTCGCGGAATTTTACAGAAAAGAGCGTACAGAAGGCGGGAATCCAAAAGCGAATACCAACGCCATTTGTAGCGGAACTTCACGTTATTGGCGACCCGCGCTTTGTGCGTATGCACCCCGTAAAGGCAGTCGTACGGAATTTCCGTGCGATGCATGCGAAACCAGGTGCGATATTCGCAAATCAGCGCCGTATCGGTCAAACGCAAGTGGTAACTGGTAAGCGCCTGTCCCAGCAAATAGTAGATCGCGAACAACACGAAAACAATGCTCGCGTAATCAATGCTCCCCCAGAAACTTTGCGTCGCCTGATAATGATCAATCATGCGCCCCAGAGCCCAGATGAAAAATACCGCCACCAAAAAAGCGACGCCGATCACCGGCCAACGACTGCCCGAATTGTCCGACTCATCTTCATACATCGGATCCCCTACCACCGATAATATCTGTTTGGGAAAAACGGGATTGTCAGTCGTCCCGCGACGTTCTTCCGTCATTTCCGGTTCCCCATTCTGATTCATGCTATTCTCCTTTTCCCGCTACCGGATGCATAGGCGGATCTTCCGTGTCCGCTTCATCTAACAGTTGTTGAAATGCATCCGCCGGGATTAATTCCGGCAACGCCCGCCACGGCTCATACCCTTGCAGTTTTTCCAAACTGCGTGAACCGGTAGCGACCGCAATCGTATACGCGCCGATTTTTTTGCCGCACTGAATATCGTGCTCCGTATCACCGATGATAAATATTTTTTCCAGTTCCGCGCCCCACTTGGCCCGCGCCAACGCGTCGGCGCGCCGTGCGACATCGATACGATTGAAATCATCGCCGGCAAAACCGCTGTAATCGAAATCAAAATAGCTCGCCAAACCGTAATGGGTAAGCTTGAGTTCCGCGCCGCGGCGACTGTTGCCCGTCAAGAGCAGCTGATCATAATCGGGCATACCGCTGAAATACGCCAGCAATTCTTTGACATACGGCAGAATTTTTCCTTTCGTTTCCTGCATATAGTAGAGCAGCGTTTCTTCGTATTGACGGCTGAATTGATGCACGTCGTCAAGCGTCGGTTCTTTTTGCAGCGCGTGCCGCAAAATTTCACGGCAGATAAAATTATCCGTGCGTCCTCCCGCATCAAATCGGGGTAATGTCGCATCCGGTCCCATCATTTCCGTCAGGGTGTGCTCAATCGCAAGAAAACCGGCATGGCCGGTATACACAAGCGTCTGGTCAATATCCCAAAAAAGTACGTTCATGCCGTTCCTCCCTATCGATTGGCGCTATTACGGAAAATAATATCTTATTTATTTATTATAGCATAATCAAATCCCATCAGCGCCTGTGATGTGGTGAAGAGCGAAGGTGTACAATACGCTTCTAAAAATGATGGCGACAAAAAGAGACATGCCTTGGCATGTCTCTTTCTATTTTCAGATATTGTCATACACGGCGCGATGCGCGATGCCCGCCACCACTTCGTTAAAGTGCAGCACGCCGACAGTGCCGTAAATAGCGACAACAAGATGATCGCCTTTGCGAGCAATGGCGATTTTACCGCCGATATTTTGGCCGAGCGCTTTCATTTTAATCGCCTCGACTGCCGACTGGACCGCGCCGACGACAGCGCCTTCACCGACGTGGGTATCGGAAACAATACCCGTGCGCTGGGCGGCTACCACCGCATGCTCAATCAGTTTGGGTAAAATCGTGATAAACACGCCGCCAAAATCCACCGCCGCCGTTTTAAAACCGGCCTCGGAAAATTCTTTACGCAATGTGTTTTCTTCCGCGCGTGAAGACGTGAGCGCCAACTTCATGGCCACACGACCGACGTCACTGCTGGAATATTCATGGGCCCCCATAAGCGACCTCAACCTTGCCGTTCGCGAACCGCTTTCTGCAAGTCCGCGATAAAATCTTGCAGCACCACATCGTTGGTTTCTTCGCCCGCGCGGTTGCGGATTGAAATCGACTGCGCTTCCACTTCTTTATCCCCCAAGATCAACATGTACGGTACTTTTTCCAATTGCGCGCCGCGAATTTTGTAACCGAGCTTTTCGTTGCGTTCATCCGCCTGCGCTCGCAAGCCCGCCTGATTGAGTTGACGGGCCACCTCGTTAGCGTACTCCAGATGACGTCCCGCGACCGGAATGACCTTCACCTGTAGCGGAGCGAGCCAGACCGGGAATTTGCCGGCGTAGTGTTCAATCAAAATACCGATGAAACGTTCGATGCTGCCGAAGCCGGCGCGGTGAATCATGACCGGACGATGTTTTTCGCCATCTTCGCCGATATACGTCATGTCAAAACGTTCCGGCATCTGCATATCCAACTGAATCGTGCCGCACTGCCAGGTACGTCCGAGCGAGTCTTGAATGTGGAAGTCCAGCTTCGGTCCGTAGAACGCGCCGTCACCGGGGTTGATCTTGTACGCTACGCCCGCGGATTCGATCGCGTCATGCAAAACGGTGGTCGCCAGTTCCCACAGATCGTCATCGCCCATCGAATCTTCCGGACGCGTGGAGAGTTCCACATGGTATTCCAAACCGAAAGCGGAGTAAATCCGATCAAAAAGTTCGAGTACTTTCAGTACTTCTTCTTTCATCTGGCTCGGCAAAATGAACAAATGCGCATCGTCTTGCGTGAAGCAACGAACACGGAACAGGCCGTGCAGCGCGCCGCTCATTTCATGACGATGCACCAAGCCGAGTTCGGCGACCCGCAACGGGAAATCGCGGTAGCTCTTCGGCGAATCTTTATAGTACAGAATACCGCCCGGGCAGTTCATCGGTTTGATCGCGTAATCTTCTTCATCAATCTGCGTGAAGTACATATTGTCGCGGTAATGATCCCAGTGACCGGAACGCATCCACAGATCGCGATTCAAAATGACCGGAGTGGAAATTTCATCGTAGTCGTATTCGTGATGCAGCTCTCGCCAAAACGCCAGCAGCTCGTTGCGCAAAACCATTCCTTTCGGATGGAAAAACGGGAATCCCGGGCCTTCCGGCTGGAAGCTGAATAAATCAAGTTCTTTGCCCAATTTACGATGATCACGGCGTTCCGCTTCCGCCAGCACGAACAGGTAATGATCCAATTCTTCCTGACTGCCGAAGGCGGTACCGTAGACACGTTGCAGCATTTTATTTTTTTCATCGCCGCGCCAGTAAGCGCCCGCGACGCTCATCAGTTTGAATGCTTTGACTTTGCCGGTCGAAACTACGTGCGGACCCGCGCAAAGGTCGGTAAATTCGCCCTGCGTGTAGAAAGTAATGGTTTCGTCCGCCGGCAGATCGCGGATCAGTTCTTCTTTATAAATCTCTCCCTCTGCTTTGAAGTGTTCCATCGCCGCGTCGCGTTTCATCACTTCGCGCACGAGTTTGTGGTTTTCCTTCACGATCTTTTTCATTTCTTTTTCGATCGCGGGGAAATCTTCCGGCGAGAACACATGCTCGGTGTCCATGTCATAGTAAAAACCGTTATCGATCGCCGGTCCGATCGCGAGTTTCGTGTCCGGCCACAGGCGCAAAATCGCCTGCGCCATAATATGCGCCGCCGTATGACGGATCGCGTGCAAGCCTTCCGGGCTCGCGCCGTCAAAAAATTCGACTTGCGCGCCGTCGACGACCGGACGCGACAAGTCCGTCAACTCACCGTCGACTTTCGCGACAACCATTTTTTTCGCCATGCTGTTGCTGATCGCTTTCGCGACATCCAGCCAGCTGCTTTCGTTTGCTACCTCGCGCACGCTGCCGTCCGCCAAATGAATTTTTGCCATAATATCTGCTCCTTTTGCAATAAAAAAACTTTCGCCCCAAATGGGACGAAAGTTAATTCGCGGTTCCACCCAAGTTAATCCGTACGGATTCTCTCGATTGTGATAACGGGTCTGCCCGGCCGTTCATTTCCGAACGGCGACTCCAAGGCGGTAACAATCACTGTGGTAACGAGCGCTTGCAGCCGTGACGCTCTTCTCTTGAGTTACCGGGCAATGACGGTCATGTCCTTTTCGTGGTCATTGAAATCTTTTGATATTGTCAGTATTGTACGTCTATTTCTGTGATTTGTCAAGCGGCGGCAATGGCGGCGGTAATGTATCGGTGAACGAATCTTGCGGAAGTGTCGGACGTACTTTGCCGCCGGAGTAGTTTTGAATGACGACAATCGGTGTTTTTTGGCTGGCGTTGCCGAACGGATTGTCGATCAAAAGTCGGGCGATTTCCTGTGCGTCGATACCTTTGCTCGTGCCCAGTACCGCGCTTTTCTTCAAATCATTCACATCCGCAATCACGGCGCCATGGCAACCGAGGCGGTCAGCGATTTCATCGCAAACCGCATCCGTTTCATCCGGACCGTACACGATGCATTTGTCAAACGGAGGCATCGTTCCCGTGACATCGTCAACGAGGGATGCCTGCCGGCAGTGCGCATACCATACGCCGCGTTTGCCGAACAGTTTCGCGATAAAGCCAACGATGAACCAAAAGAGCATCCGCCATTCGCCTTCCGCGTCCATCGCGGCCTGCATGCCGTAAATAGTCGACATCGAACCTTCCGCCGGCACAAAGCGATTCATCAGTCGCGCCTGCCAGGAAACTTTCACATCTTCCGGACGCACATAGCGACCCTGCGTGATCGCGACTACGCTTTCCGCCACGCACACTACATCATGCGGTCCGATCAAAAAATGCCCGTATTCATATACGACATCGGCGATGTCGTCCGCCGCCGTCAAAATACGCGTCGGGATTGGGATGAGTTTCATCTGTTCGTTCATCAGCGTACCCCTTTCTCCTGCAACAGCGCCTGGCGCAAATTCGTGCCGGAAACAAGGAAGCGGGTGCGTTCATAGCGGGCATCGCTGCGTCCGTACACGTTGTAAACCACATCGATCGGAAATTCTCCAAGATCACCAATAGCTGTAGCGATCGGACCGTCCAATGAACGTAAAGTAACGACAATGGTCAAGAGCGCGTCTTTTTTACGCGGCACAAGGTACGCTTCCCAATACCCGTCATCGCGCGGTTCATCCGCTCGCGATAAGAAGGCCTCCACGCGTAATGACGGATACTGTTCCTGCGGTAAATAGGCGCGCGGGAAGCAATCCATCACGGTCCCCTGTTGGCGACCGATATTGCGTAATGCCGCTTCGATTGCAAACGTCACTGCCTTTGGCGTCACCTTCGTAACGACCAGCGGCGGTTCCGGAACAGCGCGACGATAGCCTTTGCGTTCACCGCGACGCGCGCCGGGGAAGAACACCTTCCACTTCGCATCGCCCTGCCGCGCCGCATGCAGCGCCGCCAGCAACTGCACAACGGCGATAATAACAAGAACGGCAATAATTATATTTAATACATAATAGCCCCACATTTTTGCTTCACTCCTCGATCGTCACTTGGCGGGCCGCGGCGTTCGGTCCGAACAAGCGGGAAACCCACATGGCCGCACGGCCTTCCTGCGTAAATGTATACTCCGTTCGCCCGCTGCCTTGCGCCTGCTCGCCCAACGCGTGGCGAGCCGCTTTCGCTGTCGCCTGCGCCGGATCAATAAATCGGCACGACGGCGAAAGTTCCTGCCAATCGCTTATGACCAGCGGATAATGCGTGCAGCCGAGAATCGCCGCATCACATTCAGAAAGCAACGGACGGCATTCTTCCAGCAGCTGCCCGATCTCTTCACGGCGATAGTGTTCAATCGCCGAGGCCAAGCCGGGACAGGCGTGCGCCACCACATCCACTGCCGGATAACGCTCGGCCAGAGATTGTTGGTAATTCCCCTTGGCGATCGTCGCCGGCGTCGCGAACACGGCCACACGTTTTTCCGCGGGCAACAACGCGACATCCGTCTGCATGCCGATCACCGGCATAGACAATTCGCGTCGCAACAAATCCAGCGCCTGCACGGTAATTGTATTACAGGCGACCACCAGTCCCGTCACTTCACGCGCCAACAGCCATTTCCCCAACTGCAGAGAGTACTTTTTAATTTCCTCCGGCGTTCGCGTGCCGTAGGGATTGCGCGCGGTGTCGCCCAAGTAGAAAAAATCCGCCTGCGGCATCGCCTGCCGCAACTCTTTCAATACGGAAAGACCGCCCACGCCGGAATCGATAACGCCGATCATTCGGCATCTCCCGGTTCGATCATCGTTTGCAAACGTTCATAGTATTTCATCGGCAAGCGTATGATTTTGCCCGTTTCGACCGATGTAAACGTACCTTTCGTCTTGCCCGTGACGATGGTCGCGCCGTCCTTCGGACGCACGATTTCATACGCGAACACGATTTGCGCCCGCGTCAGCTTGACGATTTTCGCATGAACTTCAAGCTCATCATCATAGTAAGACGAATGGTGGTAATCGACTTCCACATGCAAAATCGGAAAGACGATTTCATCGCGTATCATGTCGCCGAGCGGAATTCCCGCCTGACGAAAAAACTCCACACGCGCGGCTTCAAACCATAAAATATAGTTGGCATGGTGCGTGACCTGCATGCCGTCCGTGTGATAAAAACGTACCCGTACGGGATAGGAAAACATACTCATCATCCTTTATTTCTTATTCATACTCATAATACTATTTATTGTAGTCGCGCGCCCGCGGAATGTCAAAGAAACTTGCCGTTTTCTCGGCGCTTGCGTATACTGGAAACAAAAACGAGGAACTTGCCATGATGATTATTTGTCCGTATTGCAAAAAAGAACTGACTCTTTTTCAAAGTCAGGTGGAACGTCGGCGCGGACGCATTCGCTGTGTCGGTTGCAGCGCCGTGATTCCCTATGATCTCGATCGCGGCCAAAGGCGCCGGCGCACGTTACCCGGTCTGCCGCCGCTCGCGCCGCGCGATCCCGATCAAAGGAAATAAGTTTATACCGCCGTCGGTACATGACGCGCCGACAAAACAAAAGCGCTTACCCAAAGGTAAGCGCTTTTTCTCAACCCGGAAAAAATTTCTTGGCTTTTATCACGTGTTCCGGCTGGATATATTTATTGGCAATTTTCATTGCCCCGGCGACAACCGCCGCATCATCCAACCAGCCGATGCCGGCAATAAAATCCGGCAAGAGGTCGCCCGGCGTAATCATATACCCCAGCGCCCCCAAAATGGCAAGCCGTACAAAATTCGGCGTCCGCGAGTCACGCAGACAATAAAACAAGACAACTGCCTGCCGCAAGAATCCCGCGCGTCTGCCTAACGTTCCGAAATAGCCTAAAAACTTTTTGGCCGAATACATGCGAAATAAGAGTTTGAACAATCTTCCCATAGAGATGTTCCCCCTTACTTCGTCGCTTCGTGAATTTCCTGTTTTACCTTTTCCGCCGCGTCTTCGACGCTTTGTTTAGCGTCGGCATACGCGCCTTTTGCTTTCGCGGCGTATTCGTCCGCTTTCGCTTTCGCTTTATCGGCCAATTCGCCGCCGTCCGCCTCCGCTTTTTCCGCTTCGTATCTGGCTTTGGCCGCCAGTTCTTCCACTTTCGCTTCGGCTTTCATTTTCATATTATCCAAGTCGCTCATTAAAGTTCCTCCCCCGGGCAATGCCCGTGTCCCAACGCGATGTCATGATATCTTTAGCTTTCATTAGCGTTTTCTTTTGCGAACAGCACGCGTATATGCTCGTGACCTTCCGCAGTAATCGCTTTTAATGTTTCTGTTCTGCTTTAATTTCTTCCGCGCGGGCTTCGACTTTATCTTTTAATTCTGCCGCTTTATCAGCCGCATCTTCTTTCGCTGCCGCGGCTTTCTCTTTTGCTTCCTCCGCTTTTTCCTGCACGCGGTCCTTCAATTCTGCCGCTTTATCGGCTGCTTCTTCTTTCGCTTCCGCGGCCTTCTCTTTTGCTTCCGCCGCTTTTTCCTGCACGCGTTCTTTCAATTCCGCCGCTTTATCGGCCGCTTCCTCTTTCACTTCGGCGGCTTTCACTTTGGCTTCCGCGGCTTTTTCCTGCACGCGATCTTTTAATTCCGCTACTTTATCTTCGGCTTTCGCCTGCCAATCCACAGATTTTTCTTTCACTTCATCCGCTTTTTGTTGGGCTCGGTCTTTCAGTAATTCCGCACGCAATTTGGCATCGGCGCTGGCTTCATTAACGCGTTCTTTGACTTCGACCGCCAGTTCTTCCGCCGTGTCTTTCGTGACTTCAAAAATACCTTTCGCCAACGCTTTTTTATCGTCGATCTGCGCCTGCGATACACCGAAAGTCAACAGCAATTCCGTCAGCGCTTTGTCGGCCGTACCCAAGAATTTATGTACTTTAGCCTGACCGGCGTAGTCTTCCATAAAGTCCTGCGTTTCGTCGCCCAACGGCTCATCTTTTTTTACATTGTTGGCAATTTCTTCGACTTTTTCCTGACCTTCCTGTTTCAGGTCTTCAAACTTCTCCACATACGGCTTAATATCGAGCGGCAAGCCGTCTTTAATCCACGACTGCGCCACACGACCGACACCATAGGTAACGGAAACGGCAACCGGTAAACCGACGCCCGGAATCGGGATCAGCATCGCGGCGATCGAACCGACGACACGTGCGCCGAACGCACCGAGGAAACTCATAATGGTACGATCCGAAAGTTTGACATCGTACACTTTCGCCAACCGGCTGATCATATATACTTCATTGGCCATCAAAGCAATTCCGCCCAAAAACGGCGTCATCGAAATGACACCCGCGCGCGCGGCGCCCCAGCGGATTAAATTTTCCGCTTCCAGGTCGCGTTCATCATAAGCGGCCGGCACTTCCGGCGCCGCCGGTGTCGTTTCCACTTGCGGTGCCGGGACATGCGCACCTAATTTTTCCACGTCTTCTTGCGCTTCCGCCGTCGGACGAATGTCTTCATGCTCCGGATTCTTAATTTTTCGTTTGTCTTTTGACATATGATTCACCCCTTCGCAAAAATAACTCTTCTGTCTTTATTGTACCACAATTGCCGCTAACTGACCCCGAAAGCAATGTGAAAAACAGACTTTAATGCGATGCTAATCAATCGATCGGACATGTTTACGCTCCCTGGGATCTTGTTTTTTTCACATGGCAACGATCGATCATCGGCGCCGCCTTACCATGCGGTGAGGCCGCCATCAACGGGAATCCCCGCGCCGGTGATGAAGGACGCGCGCGGCGACAGTAAAAAAGCGATCACTTCCGCCACTTCGTCCGCTGTCGCGATCCGCTGTAAAGGATAATGCGCCGCCATCTCTTCGCGGTCCGCCGGCGTTTGCCATTGCGCTTGGGTCAACGGCGTCTCGGTATCACCGGGCAAAACCGCATTCACCCGCACTCCGTAAACCGCCATTTCGAGACTCCATGAACGCGTAAAAGCGAGCACCGCTCCCTTAGTGGCCGCATAGAGGGAGGCGGCCACATTCCCGTTGACCGCGGCGTCAGAGGCTACCGTAACGACCGCGCCGCGCGTCTCACGTAAGTAGGGAATCGCCGCGCGGCAGCAACGAATCGTGCCGTAGACATTCGTGGCAAAAAGTTCCGCCAACGCGGCTTCCGTTTCCTCACTTAAAAGCGCTTCATGATAGATACCGGCGCCGGTGACCAGTCCGACGATCGGGCCGTACTGCGCCGCCTGCGCAAAAATGGCTTCCGCCCCGTTCGGATCGGCCACATCTCCCTGCAAGAATCGGGCCGCGGGAACGGTTGTCAAGGCGGCCGCGCCGCGTTCGGGATCGCGCCCCACTAAAAGAGGACGGAAACCCGATGCGGCTAAAATTTTCGCCGTGGCAAGACCGATCCCCGAAGTCCCTCCGGTAATCACAACACTTTGCTTCATGCGCCCCAGTACCCCCATGCGAGCTTGATGATCAACGCGCCGACAATCAGCAGAAACAACAGCCGCACAAAACCGTTGCCGCGCACCATTGCCGTGCGCGCGCCGGCGTACCCGCCGGCCACCATGCCCAACGCCATCGCCAAACCGTAACCGAAATGCACCTGCCCCAAAAACAGGAAGAACACTAAACTGCCGCAATTGCTGGCCGCATTCAGGCAACGACTGTTGCCCGCCGCCCGTACAAAATCAAAACCCATGGCGACAAACGCCATCATCATGAAAGATCCGGTGCCGGGGCCGATAAAACCGTCATAAAAAGCGCAGCCCGCCGCGGCGAGCGTCGCCGCCAGCCAAACATTACGACTTCGTCCGCGATACGTAGATTGGCCGCCCCAGTCCTTTTTGAAAAGAACGACCAGCGCGACGATCACCAAGGCGCCGATAATTACCGGCTCAAAGGCGAACGAGGCGATTTGCATAATGACATACGAACCAAGCATTGAGCTTAGAAAAGCCAGCGGTAATAAATATACCACCAGCTTTTTTTCGACCATCCCCCGCCGCCAAAACGTGGTGCTTGAGGTTAAAACTCCCGCGATCGCGGCCAGTTTATTCGTTCCGAGCGCCACCGTCGGCGGAAGACCCGTCAGCAACATGGCCGGCAATGAAATCAAACCGCCGCCGCCGACCACACTGTCAATGAAGGCGGAAATAAATCCCGCCGCGATTAATGCCAATAAAAGCAAAATATCCGTGGAAAACAATTCCATCCGTTACCCTACCAATTGCGAAACATAAACCAATTCAATGCCTTGCGCTTCCAGTTCCGGCACCATTTGACGCACCGCTTCCGCCGTATTCGGGCGGCAGTGTCCGATTACCAGCGCCGATCCGTCGCGTTGCGCCATGGCGGCCGCTTGCCGCAAACGTTCACAAATGGCCGCGACGCTGCTGTCATTATCGATAAATAATTCGTTTCTGCGGGTCGCGATCCCCATTTCACCCGCCAACGAACTGCCGATCGAATCGGCCGAGGTGGCGCTGTCGACATAAAAGAGACCGCGATCTCTGAGAATTTGCAATACGGGTAACATAGCGCCGCGCGTTGCGGTAAACTTCGATCCTTGGTGGTTGTTGACTCCAACCGCTCCCGGTACTTGCGCCAGCGCCGCTTTGGTACGGTCGGCAATATCCGTTACCGACATCGTGGTCAACAGCGTGCCCGCTTCCATACCGCTGCCGGAAACAGGCTCCATCGGCAGATGCAACATGATTTCAAAACCCTGCTCCGCCGCTTGCGCTACCGCCGCGCCTGTATGCGCCATATTCGGCATCACAGCCAGCGAAAACGGTCGTCCGATGGAAGCGTATACCGCCTGCGACTCCAGATCCGTGCCCGCATCGTCAATCAGGATAGCGAGTTTAGCCGTTCCGCCGGCGCGCGGCGTTACTTTCGGCGTTTTCGGCGGCGCGTCGGCCGGCTGTTTGGCTGTTCCTGCGGCCTGTGTCTCTTTGACCGGGTACACATATAAATGCGCGATAATCATCGTGATTTCGTCCTGTTTCGGACGGTCTTTCAACGTCACGTCATACCGTTCGACGGAGTCTTCATGCCAGGTATCTTCGTGCGCTGCGCTGAGCGTTATTTTCCCTGCCGTATCGGGCAAGGCTTCGATCAGTTTCGGCAAATCCAGCGATCGGCTCGGCGTGACGATCAGGTTGCGCGCCGACCAGCGAATACGACCGCCGGTTTCTTCCCATTTCACTTCTTTTTTGACCGGCGTTTCCCCTTCCACTTTCGCGCCTTCGGCTTCCAATTTTGTCACCAGACGTGCCGCCAAATTGTCGATAGCCGGACGATAATCGGCAATACTTTGCGTGACTTTCGGTTTTTGCGGCAACGGTTTCGCCTTTTCCCCGACGACCTGATTCGAGTCCTGCATGCCGAAATACCACCACGCTCCGCAAGCGACGACAATAAACAGCAATATCCCCCACAGGGAAAACCCGCGACGACGCTGGGTAAACGATCCCTTCGGATGACTTCTGCCATCGGGCCGACGTCTTTTTCTTTGTTGTGCCATAATAAGCTCCATTTCCTCGCGCTAACGCTCGTTGATCTCTTCTTTGCCTTCATTGTAACCGTGAAAACGAAACGCCGCAATAAAAAAGCCCTTGCGATCGCAAAGGCTTTTTTGCAAAGTAATTTTTACCGGTTACGCTTTTAAATGTTTGCTGCCGCGTTCCGTCAGCGGTGTTCCTTCTTGGCAAAGCGGGCAATCTTCCGGCGCGTACGTCTGCACGTCAAGTTTTAAAAGTGCCTGGACCTTTTCATTCGGCACACCGAAATCCGCGCGACCGCCCGACCGATCGACCAGCAAACCCACGCCGACAATGTCCGCGTTCGCCGCCTTGACCACGTCAATGACTTCGCGCACTGAGCCTCCGGTCGTCACAATATCTTCGACAATCAATACTCGTTCCCCCGGCGAGATCTTGAAACCGCGACGCAACGTCATCTTGCCGTTTTCGCGTTCCGTGAAAATCGCGCGCGTGCCGAGCGCTTTACCGACTTCATGCGCGAGCAAAATACCGCCCGTCATCGGCCCCAAGACGGTATCTACTTTTTGGTCCGCAAACCGCGCCGCGAGTTCTTTGCACAGCGCTTCCGTATACTTGGGTTGTTGCAGCACGTTAAACTTTTCGACATACAGCGGGCTGTGCAATCCCGATGTCAGTAAGAAATGCCCTTCCAAAATGGCTTTTGTTTCCACTAATAATTGACGTACTTCCTGTTCGTTCATTTGCTTTCCTCCATCTCGGCAATAATCGCTTGCGCCGCCGCTTTGGGATCATCCGCTTTCGTAATCGGTCGGCCGATGACCAGGTACGAAGAACCGGCCGTCAGCGCATCTTTCGGTGTCATAATGCGTTCCTGATCATCCGGCGACGCAAACGCGGGACGAACGCCCGGTGTCACCAACAGAAAATCCGGTCCGAGTAAAGCGCGTAAACGGGCCGCTTCCTGCGGCGAGCAAACGACGCCGTCGAGTCCCGATTCTTTCGCCAATAACGCGAGTTTTTCCACATGCGTAACAATCGGTACTGTGCCGCCGATTTCTTCCCACCCGGTTTCGGAAAAACTCGTCAAGGCCGTAATGCCCACCAGACGCGGGCGTTCGATACCGAGTTCCGCCGCCGTTGTTTGAGCAGAACGCGCCGCCGCCTGCATCATTTCACGGCCGCCCTGCGTATGCACGCTCAGTAAATCCGCTCCTAAGCGCGTTAACGCCGCCACCGCTTGCGCGACAGTATTCGGTATATCATGTAGTTTTAAATCCAAAAATACATGCTTTTTATGCGTTTTTAAGTAATCCAGAGGCAAGGTTCCCGCACTGTAGAAAAGTTCCATCCCGACTTTATAAAAAGATACCGACTCGCCCAACGTATCGACAAGTGTCTTCATCTCCGCCGGCGACTTCACGTCTAAAGCGGTAATCAAACGCGATCTGCTCATCCTGCCTCCATCATATCCTAAAACAAAAAACTTCTCCCGGCGGGAGAAGTCATCCAAAACGATTTATTCTGCATTGCCGCCGCTGTCCTTTCCGGTCTCCCGTACCGGATTAAAAGACGAGTTTGGGCAAAAAAAGAGGTCGCGGTAGCGACCTGCTCGGATCAGAACTGAATACCGAAGTAATTCAGAGCCATCATAACTAAAATTCCCATTGCGCATGTCCTTTCTTTGCTAACCATGGTACCTATCACTAGGCTCCGTTACCACCGTAAATCATTGTTGTGCAATGGCCTTTAGGAACTCTCCTAAAAGTTAGCTAAAGTATAAAGCACGCAATAGGGAATTGCAAGTCTTTTTTACAAAAAATTGAACTTTTTTTACGCCTTTTGTAAACAGTCCTTCACCATATGCCCCAAGGCTTGATAGCATTTTTCCAAAAAGGCCCGCAACAGGCTCTTTCATCCGTCGCAAAAAAGTTAAACACAAAGTTTTTCATAACTTCAAGGAAATTTTATTATGTTCGATTTTGATGCTTTTTCGGCGCGGTGACGAGCACGATGTTGCGTCCGTCACGACGCGCTTCGATCGAAAAATCGACGATTTCATCCTTGTAGTAGTCAAGCTTGACTTCCAGCAATAATTTGCCCAGACGCTCTTCGAGCTCGGGTGTCAGAAAGCCGCGATGAAACGAGTTGCCGGATGTCGATTGACTTGTCGTCGCGCGAGTATCCGCCTGCGTTTGGGATGATCTTGTCGACGGTGTCCGTCTGTCATTTACGCCCGCGGCGCGCAACATGTCCGCGTCGGTTCTGTCTTTCGGAATTTTATATTTCGCCATGCTACTCCTTCTTCTTCGTTGGTGAATCGTTGGCGGTCATGCCTTCACCTTCCCGCTGTTGAACATAGTTGATGGTGACCTGCGAAAACGGCACCGGTTCGGTGAGTTTGGCGATGGTCGTGAAGCCGACGCCCAAGTACCCGCGCGCCAATTCAATGGCGTTTCCTTTGGAATCCACTTTCGCCGCATAAATCGCTTTGCTTTGGTCGACTCCGATCAGACGATAAAAGCCCGGCGGGGAAATCGTGCGCCAGGAACTGTCGCTGCCGTTAAATGCGTACATGATACCTTCATCGGCATCATCATAGAAGAATATGTCTTCATCATAAAACACGCCGATGCGACCGATATTTTCCGCTTGTACATAGATGCGGCGCGTATCGTAGTTGGCGTCCGTGCGGTAGATGCGGTACCGCTCATCGGCAACCTTCATTTTCATGTACACGGCATTGGTAGCGGTCGAGTACGCCATCGACGTGACTTTCGATCCGGCCGGCACATTTTCAATCGGCGTGTCCAGCTCATGATCGGGCGTTTCCGGATTGTACTGCGCGATGATAATGTCATCGGTACCGGAAGCTTCCGGATCATAAAGCGCCATTAAGATCAGGTTGCGATCCGGCAACCATTCAAAGAAGGATACTTCGCGCTTTTTCAGATCAATCACCTGAGTATTTTGTTTATCCTGCGCATCATAGACGGTCACCGATGTCGGCGTGACCATCGCCATGTAACGACGATCATGCGAATAGTACCGGGAACCGCTGCCTTCCACTTGTCCGAACCGATCCGAATCCGGCTGCTGTTTCTCTTCGGACATGCCGCTGACGTAAAAACCGGAGTCCGGCGCGAACAGGTATTGGTCCAAATAAAGATAGACTGCTCCCTGCAGCAAAATTCCGGCGGCAAACGCCACAAGCCATGTAGTACGAAGCGATTTCACAACATTCCTCATTTCACAATAAACGCGGTCGGAATCATCCGTTCGCCCAAAAGATCGGCCGGCTTATTCACGACTTTGCCATTCAAATAGAGTGTAGAGCTCGAACCGCCGTCCAAGTTGGCGGCAATGTAGGCGCCCTGTTCATACATGATATTTTGCACGTCCGCCAGCGACGCGCCGACGGAGTAGCCGACCTGACGACCGTCAATGACGAGAAATAAAACGGTGCCGTCGCGACGTTGACCGATCGCGGTTCGCGGACCGATACCCCAGCCGCCGTCACCGTGCGTAATCGTTTTCTGTCCGTTAACGACCAGCGGCGGTCCGAAAGTAATACCTTCGATCACGCCGAGCCGGCGAAGTTCCGCTTTATTGTACGTGCCGGCAATCAGGTTGCCGCTATCGCTAAAGCCGATAAAATCGACTTCTTCATCATCATCGACCTTCTCGCCCAAAAGGTATTTGCCGTCATGCAAAATAAAACCGTAAGGCAAACGCCCCGTTCCCGTGCCGTTGGGATCGTAAAAGCCGCCGCCGTTGATCGCGGCCACCGCGTCATTATTGCGGGCGATATTACTGGTCGTGTCGCCCTTTTCGTTGATATCCGCGGCGGTAGCGACTTGGATCCGTTTCGGGTTTGGGATCTCCAAAAGATACCCGACAAAACGATCCGATTCGATTTTTTGCAATTTCAGCGTTTTGTCTTCACGCACTTTGAAATTGAAAATATCCTGTTCCGGCACCGCCTGGACGCGTCCCAAAATGCGATCCAGTTCCTGCTGGTCAAACAACCAGGTAATATAGTGCGGATGCCGCGAACGCACAATCGCGCCGACGACCGCCTGCTTCAAATTCGCAAACGGACCGAACAGAACGACAATCGGGCTGGTGATGACGAAAAACATCAAGGTCACAAGCAGCCACCGTATGCCGATATGATTCCACCAATGTTTCATAGAGCTCCTTATAACGAACGGTACTGATCCGCGGTCAGCCGTTCTTCAAAATGTTCCAAATCAACGCGATTACCGATCCAAATTCGACGAACGGTAAGCGGATCATCACCGACATGCACACGGCCCGGATCCATGGTCACCGCCAACGTAATTCCGTTCTCCTGTAAAATACCTTTCAGCGTATCATTGTACAAACCGTACGGGTAACAGAAATACGTATTTTCAATGCCCAGGTGCTCCGCCAACGCTTGTTGCGTCAACTCGACTTCTTCTCGCTGCGTCTTGGCCGGAATATAAGTCATCTGCGGATGCGAAAACGTATGGTTCGCCACCGTCACGCCCGCCGCCTGCATTTCTTCGAGCTGTTCCCAAGTGACGCGACCGGATTTGCCGACATCATTAGTAATGACAAAAATCGTCCATGGAAAACCGAATTTTTTCATGATCGGGTACACGATTTCATAATTATCGGCGTAGCCGTCGTCAAATGTAATGCAAACGGGTTTTCCCGGCAGCGGCGTACCGTGACGGATATACGCATCCAGTTGTTGCAATGTGATCGGATGGTAGCCGTTATCTTTCAAAAATTGCATTTGCGCCCGAAAATGATCCGGCGCCAACACAGCGTCATTATCCGCGATATCGGCAATCATATGGTACATTAAAACGGACACGCCGTTTTTCACCGGTTCTTCGGCCGACGGAGTCGCTACTGTCGAGACCGGTTCGGCGTCATGCGCCGCCGTTTGGGTAACAGGATCATTTTGGCAACCGGCCAGCAACATCATCGCCATCAGCATGGTAAGGACCAGCCCCCAGCGCCAAATCTTTTTTTGCATCGTATTCTCTCCCACTGCCCGCCGTGTCTATGTGCAGATAAAAGTTTACTTTTTACGGGCGAATGTAATTACTCCTTATTTTACTATACAGAGCGCCGCATTTCAAACCGCAACGCGACAGCCTTCCTATATAGCGACACAAAAAAAGAGCGTCTTGAAAGACGCTCTTTTTTGATCAACTTTTGAGTTTGGTACCACCGGCGACTTGCAAACGAATCAATGCACGTTGCAAAGCCAATTCGGCACGGTCACGATCGATATTCTTATCCTTGGATTCCAAACGAGACAGCGCACGATCGCGCGCTTTGATCGCTCGTTCGATATCGATATAGTCCGCCGTTTCCGCCCCCCGGGAGGTAATCGTAACCACGTTGTCTTTGACTTCCATGAAGCCGCCGAATACGGCGATTACAGTTTCCTTGCCGTCTTTTTTAATGCGGATTGGCCAAACTTTTAATGCCGCTACTAACGGGGCATGATCGCGCATGATCCCGAACTCACCGTCAAGTGCGCGTGCGACCACCAAATCGACGCCGTCTTCACTGAAAATAGTGCCGTCCGGCGTGATGATGTTGACGCGCATTCCCGTATCATTCGTGGCCATGGGTTATTCCCCTCTCAGCGTTTTTGCTTTTTCGATGGCTTCTTCGATGGTCCCTACCATGTAGAATGCGTTTTCCGGCAGATCGTCGTGACGACCTTCGAGAATTTCTTTGAAGCCGCGAATCGTATCCGCGAGCGCAACGTATTTACCCGGCGAACCGGTGAATACTTCCGCTACGTGGAACGGTTGACTCAGGAAACGTTGAATTTTACGTGCCCGAGCAACGATCAGGCGGTCTTCGTCGGAAAGTTCTTCCATACCGAGAATGGCGATAATATCCTGCAATTCTTTGTAGCGCTGCAGAATTTCCTGGACGCCGCGAGCGACTTCGTAATGTTCCTGACCGATAATCAACGGATCCAAAATACGGCTGGTAGAATCCAACGGATCCACGGCCGGATAAATACCGAGCTCGGAAATCGCACGGGACAGAACCGTAGTCGCATCCAAGTGCGTAAATACGCCCGCCGGCGCCGGGTCAGTCAAGTCGTCGGCCGGTACATATACGGCCTGAACGGAAGTGATCGAACCTTCTTTGGTTGACGTAATACGTTCCTGAAGTTCACCGATATCCGTTGCCAACGTCGGTTGGTAACCAACGGCGGAAGGCATACGGCCCAAGAGTGCGGATACTTCGGAACCGGCCTGAACGAAGCGGAAAATATTATCAATGAATAAGAGTACATCCTGGTGTTCTTTATCACGGAAATACTCCGCCATCGTCAAGCCGGTCAAGCCGACACGCATACGCGCTCCCGGCGGTTCGTTCATCTGGCCGTAAACGAGCGCGGCCTTGCTGATAACGCCGGATTCTTTCATTTCGTTCCACAAGTCGTTGCCTTCACGCGTACGTTCGCCGACGCCCGAGAAAATCGAGTAGCCGCCGTGTTCCGTCGCAACGTTGTGGATCAATTCCATGATCAATACCGTCTTGCCGACGCCCGCGCCGCCGAACAAACCGATCTTACCGCCTTTTACGTACGGCGCGATCAAGTCGACGACCTTAATGCCGGTTTCCAAAATATCGGTCGACGGGGACTGATCTTCAAACTTCGGAGCCGGTCGATGAATCGGCCAATGCTCCTTAGCTTGTACTTCTTCGTCTACTTTGTCGACAGTGCGACCCAAGACGTTAAAAATACGTCCCAAGACACCCTGGCCTACCGGTACCGAAATCGGTGCACCTGTGTCCACCGCTTTCGTGCCGCGGGTCAGACCGTCGGTCGAGCTCATCGCAACGCAGCGGACGACGCCGTCGCCCAAGTGCTGCATAACTTCCGCCACAATATCAACGGGCACCTGACCGTTTTCATCTTTGATTTCAATCGCGTTGTAAACGGCCGGCAACTCTTGATCAGCACGGAAGGCAATGTCGACCACGGCACCAATGACCTGGATGACTTTTCCTTCTTGTAAATTGCTCATGAAGAGGGCTCTCCTCCTTAATTCGTTGTCTATTATTCGAGTGCATTCGCGCCACCGACGATTTCCGTAATTTCATTGGTAATCGCCGCTTGCCGCGCCTTGTTGTAGTGCAATGTCAAATCATCGATGAGATCGGACGCGTTGTCCGTCGCGCTCGTCATCGCTGCCATCCGCGCGCCCAATTCACTGGCTGCGGCTTGCAGAAGCGCATTGTAGATGATTACTTCCAAATATTGCGGCAACAGTACGGAAAACACTTCTTTTGCTCCCGGCAAGAATTCGTAATCAAACTCGTCTGCCGGTAAATTTTCGTCCACTTCCGGACGGGCAATCGGAAGTACCGTTTGTGCCATCGGTTTTTGACGCAATGCGGAGTAGAAATGCGTGTAGACGACAATCACTTCATCGACTTCGCCGTCAATAAAACGTTGCGCCATACTATGCGCCAATTCGCGTGCATGATTGTACGTCGGACGGTCCGAGAAACCTTCATACATATCGCGCAGTTCATATCCGCGATGTGCCAGGTATGTTTTCGGGCGGCGACCTACGGTAACGATCTCATACGTTTCCGCAGCCTTGTCATGCACAATACCGGTAAATTCTTTCATCAGGTTCGAGGTGTAACCACCGGCCAGGCCTTTATCCGCACCGATTACAAGGTAAGCGGTACGTTGGATCTCACGTTCTTCCAAAAGCGGACTTTCCAAGCCTTCTTCGGTATTGGCTACAATATGCTGCAGCAATTCCCGAATTTTATCCGCGTACGGACGGGTCCCTAACGCCTTTTCTTCGGCACGACGCAAGCGGGCGGCGGCAACCATCTTCATGGCTTTGGTGATCTGCTGAATGTTGGTTACGCTACGAATCCTACGTTTGATTTCGCGTGTGCTGGCCATTCAATCACCCCGCAACCGTATTACTGTTCCGCGCCGCCTTGAACCGTTCTTTATACTCTGCAATGGCTTGTTTCAGAGCTTCTTCGTTGGATTCTTCCAGTTTTTTCTTCGCGACGATGTCACGGCCGATATCCGCATACGTGGTACGCAGGTAGTTAACCAGACCGTGTTCGAACGGAACGACTTCATCCACTTCGAGATCATCCAGGAAACCCTTAACCGCGGCGAAGATCACCATGACCTGTTCTTCGACCGGGTACGGTGTGTACTGCGGCTGTTTGAGGACTTCCGTCATGCGCTGACCGCGATCAATCTGCGCTTTGGTAGCGGCATCCAAGTCCGAACCGAACTGCGCGAAAGCAGCGAGTTCGCGGAACTGTGCCAAATCCAAACGCAAGGTGCCGGCGACCTGTTTCATCGCCTTAATCTGCGCGGAACCGCCGACACGGGATACCGAAAGGCCGACGTTGACCGCCGGACGAACGCCCGAGTAGAAAAGTTCCGTTTCCAGGAAAATCTGACCGTCGGTAATGGAAATGACGTTAGTCGGAATGTATGCACCGACGTCGCCTGCGAGCGTTTCAATGATCGGCAACGCGGTAATCGAACCGCCGCCCATATCATCGGAAAGTTTCGCCGCGCGTTCCAAGAGACGGGAGTGTAAGTAGAATACGTCGCCCGGATACGCTTCACGTCCCGGCGGACGACGCAGCAAGAGCGACATCGCACGGTACGCTACCGCGTGTTTGGACAAGTCGTCATATACGCACAGTACGGCTTTGCCCTGGTACATAAAGTGTTCCGCCATGGCAACACCCGCGTACGGAGCAATGTACTGCATCGGCGAACCTTCCGATGCGCCGGCGTGCACGACGATCGTGTAATCCATCGCGCCCGCTTCCGTCAGTTTGTCGACAAGACGAGCAACCGTCGAGTTTTTCTGACCGATGGAAACGTAAATACAAATAACATCCTGTCCTTTTTGGTTCAGGATGGTATCAATCGCTACCGCGGTTTTACCGGTACTGCGGTCGCCGATAATCAGCTCACGCTGACCGCGTCCGATCGGAACCATCGAGTCGATGGATTTAATACCGGTCTGTAACGGTTCATTAACCGACTGCCGATCAGCAATACCCGGCGCAGGAAATTCCACACGACGGTGGTCAGCAGCGGGAATATCCCCTTTGCCGTCCAACGGTTGGCCGAGCGCGTTGACAACGCGACCGATCATCGCTTCGCCTACCGGCACCTGCATAACACGACCGGTTCGTTTGACCGTGTCGCCTTCTTTAATCATTTCGTAGTTGCCCAACAATACGGCGCCGACGTTCGACTCTTCCAAGTTGAGCGCCATCCCGTATACGCCGTTCGGCAACTCGAGCAGCTCACCGGCCATACACTTGTCAATCCCATAGATATGTGCGATACCGTCGCCCACTTCCAATACCGAGCCTACTTCATCGACATTGAGGTCTGCTGTGTAATTTTCGATTTGCTGTTTAATCACCGATGTTATTTCATCCGGTTTAATTTTCATATTGCGTTAGTCACCTCAATCCCATGTTTTTCCGATAGTAGGGTCGTCTTCATTTCGTGTAACTGTCGTTTTAAGGACCCGTCAATGCGCCGGTCGCCGATCGTCACGATCATGCCGCCCAAAATCGACGGATCGATCGTTTTTTCCAGATAAATTTCTTTTCCGGTCAATTCGGTCAACTCGCGAATCAAACGGGTTTCTTCTTCGTCAGTCAAGTCCACCGCCAAACGCACCTGCGCTTCGGCAATGTTGCGTTCGACATGCGACAACTCCAGATAGACATCAATAATATCCGGCAGGAGCGCAATTCGGCCGCGGTCAATGACAACACCCAGAAATCGCATGACCATCGGATTCAGATGTTGCGTGAAAATCCGTTCTACGACTTCTTTTTTTGCCTCGCGGGAGATCAACTGATTGCGCAAAAAGCCCGTCAATTCCGGATTTTGCTGCACAATCTCGCCGATTTGTGCGAGTTCCTGCTCAACTTCTTCCAATGTGCCGGTTTCCTTGGCTAAGGCCAAGAGTGCCGCCGCATATTTTTTGGCAAGTGCTCGGTTATTTTTCATCTTACCGACCCACTTGCTTTGTGGCCAACTTTTCGATGCAGTCATTAATCAGCTTACGATTCATATCCGCATCAAGATTTTTGGCAATCAGCCGCTCAGCGATCGCTGTAGCGAGCTCTACCACCTCGGCACGCAAATTCTTTACAAGTTCCTCGCGTTCTTCCGCCAATTGACGGGTAGCGAGCGTTTTTTCCTGTTCGATTTGAGTGCGTACCGTATCCAGTTGCGCTTGGGCTTGTTGTTCCGCTTCTGCAACGGCTTTATTAACGATTTCCTGCGCTTGCGCGCGCGCCGATTCCAGTTGTGCCTGGTATTCCGCATGCAGTGCTTCCGCCTGTTTCCGGGCTTGTTCCGCGCCGCTTAAATCTGCAGCAATCCGAGCTTTACGTGCATCGAGAGTCCGCATCAGCGGACCGAAACCGAATTTTCCTATGATGGCAACGAGAACGAAAAAGTTGAGGATTTGGATAATCAAAGTAAAGTTAAATTCGACCAATGAAATTCCCTCCTCAAAACACTAGATGCCAAATTAGAGCAAGTCAACGAGCGGGTTGGCAAATACCAAAACGAGCGCAATAACCGACGAAATAATTGGAATCGATTCGATCAAGCCGATCGCGATCAGCATGTTAACCATCAAACGTTGTGCCATTTCCGGCTGACGAGCCATGGCTTCCATTGCGGTCGTAGCCGCTTTCGCGTCATTGGATGCCGCCGCAACCGAGGCAACGCAAGCAATCAAAGTTGCACAAAATGCAGAAACAACAAGTACCAAAGCAGTAGATTCCATTATAGTTTCCTCCTAAAATAAAATTCCATTATGTACGTTTTGTACATGCTGAATTAATGGCCGTCCTCACCAATTGCACCGCCCAGGTATGCGGTAACGAGGATCGTAAAAATAAACGCCTGGATTACACCGATGACTAACGAAACACCGATCCATAAGATAGGTACACCGACTGGCGCCAGATAGTTTAAAACTTCCAGCAAAATTTCCCCCGCCAAAATGTTACCGAATAGACGCATTGCCAACGTAATCGGTTTTGCGATTTCTTCGATCAGGTTAATAAGAACGAACGGAGCGAAGGGTTTGAAGAAGTGTGCAAAATACTCTTTTAACCCTTTGTTTTTCACGTACAGTGCGTGCGTCGCCAGGGATGCTGCAATCGCCAGGCCCAATGTCGTATTGACGTCATTCGTGGGCGAGGTAATGAGGTGCGGCGTCGGTAACAACCCGATCTCGTTTCCGATAAAGATAAAGAAAAAGAGCGTTAACAACATATATGCCGCTTTACGATAATCGGGACCGAGAATGGAATGGAACTGATCACTTAAGCCTTCAACGATCATTTCCACTGCGTTTTGCACACCGGACGGTACCATTTCACGACTTCGCGTCGCCAACAATACCAAAATCAGAACCAGTGCTCCGGTCAGCCAGGTCATGTAAATCGTGTCCATGTTAACGGCCATTCCCCAAAGATATTGCACATCATGTGTACCTGTGTGTAGATGCATAGCTTCACCCCCTTCCGCCAGGACATACTCCCCTATTTTTTTATATGCTTGAAGTCGCCCCAAAACGTGACAAAAAAATACACGAGTTGCAACGACAGTAAGCCGCAAACCGTAGCCCCAAAATGGGCTAAATTGGTTTTTAAGACCACCAGCAAAAAGAGGATGGCCACAAAGAAACGCCCTGCCGCGACATTGGTTAAGCTTTTCACCATACCCAGATCATCGCGATCGCATCGCTTAAACGCGATCAATGCAAGGTAAGAAAAATACGCTATATTAAAGGCGCCGCCTACGATCCAACCGACGGCCCAATCCCCTTTGCCGAACAGGAGAACGAGGACCGCCCCCGCGGCCATCAATGCTCCTTGCCAATGCATACAGGCAAGCAGCCAACGAAAAAGCTCCCGACCGTCCGTCATTTGCGAATCATGTCACGAACTAACGTCAACAAACCTGTCAGCGCACCCGCCACGCCTCCGGCCAGTAAACCGAATGGAGCCGTGCCGACATATTTATCGAGAAGATACCCTAAATACAGGCCGAATAAAATCGTGCAAAGCAGTGTCATACCAGCACCGGTAGCGATGGCTAACGCCCGCTGCCAATTAAATTCCTGTTCTTTCACCGGAGACCTCCTTGCCGTGCACATGAGGTCATAAGAACCTGCACATGCAGTTATTATTCTATCATAATTCATTAGTATTGGCTATAAATTCAGGCGGTTTTTTCGCCGTTTTACCGTAGGCGTACAAAAGCGCCTGTATAATTCTTCCGGCGGCTTTACCGTCGCCGTACGGATTGACGGAATTCGCCATTTGGCGGTACAAATTATCATCGGTTAAAAGACGTTTCGCTTCTCGGTAGACATCTTCTTCCGCCGTGCCGACCAGGCTTACCGTACCGGCCGCCACCGCCTCGGGGCGCTCCGTGGTATCGCGCAACACGAGCACCGGTTTGCCTAAGCCCGGCGCTTCCTCCTGAATGCCGCCGGAATCGGTTAAAATCAGATCGCTTTGCGCCATCAATTGCGCAAACGGTTCGTAATCTAACGGTTCGATCAAATGCACATGCGGCACATCGCCAAGCTCCGCCCGAACGACTTCACGCACCGCCGGATTTTTATGAACAGGGAACACCAGTTCCAAGTTCGGCACATCTTCCAGTATCTGCCGTAACGCGCGATATACGTCGCGCATCGGGGCACCCAAATTTTCGCGCCGATGGGTGGTGACCAAAAGCGTACGCCGTGACGGGTCAAGCTTCATCGGCAGCGTATTCGGATCAAAAGGACGGCCGACCGTCTGCAAAAGCGCGTCGATAACTGTGTTACCCGTCACGAAAATCGATTCTTCCGCGACATTTTCCCGCAGCAGATTCGCTTTCGTTTCCGGCGTCGGCGCAAAATGGTAACGCGCCAACCGCCCGGTCAAGCGACGGTTCATTTCTTCGGGAAACGGCGAGTAAATATCGCCCGTCCGTAAACCAGCTTCCACGTGGCCGACAGGAATCTGCTCATAAAATGCGGCGAGCGCGCCGGCAAAAGTTGTCGTCGTGTCGCCGTGAACCAAGACTACATCAGGACGTTCCTGCTGCAGACACGTCCGTAAGCCGAGCAACGCCCGGCTGGTGACGTCATATAAAGTTTGTCCCGGCGCCATGATATCTAAATCGTAATCCGGCGTAATCGCAAATAACCGCAACACCTGGTCAAGCATTTCGCGATGCTGCGCGGTCACGGTAACGCAAACGGAAAATTCCGGATGCCGTGCGAGCTCGGAAACGACCGGAGCCATCTTGATGGCTTCCGGACGGGTGCCGAAAATTGTCATTACCTTGATTGTCATAAAATGTTCCTCAGTGTTTTTCCGACGCGCACTTGCCGCCTGCAATCATGCCCAAGTAGCGTGCCCACCAAAGTCCCGCCGCCGTTACCACACCGACTACGACGGCACCGAAAACGACATTTAAATGTACCACCAATAAAGCGATCATACCTAGGAACGCGGTAATCGCATACATCAATAAAACCACCTGTTTTTGCGATAAGCCGCTATCGAGCAGACGGTGATGTAAATGCCCGCGGTCCGGCGCGAAAATAGGCACGCCCGAAAGCTTGCGCCGCACGATCGCCAGCGCCGTATCCATAATCGGTAAACCCAGCGCTATGACCGGCACGACCAAAGCGACGGTAGCCGCTGTTTTCATCACGCCCATGATCGATACCGCGGCGAGCGTGTAGCCTAAGAACATACTGCCTGTATCGCCCATGAAAATCTTCGCGGGGTTGAAATTATACTGCAGAAAACCGATCGCCGCGCCCGCCATCGCGACCGTGATCGCCACGCTGTTCCATTGCCCCATTTGGTACGCGATCAACGCTACGGAAACGGCGGCGATTGAGCTTACGCCGGCCGCCAAACCGTCTAAGCCGTCGATCAGGTTCACCATATTGGTGAATCCCACCACCCACAAAATCGTGAGCGGTACGGAAATGAACGCACTTAAATAAATATAATCGCCGAACGGGTTCAATACCCAATCGACGCGTACACCGCACGCTACCAACACAACCGCCGCCAAAATCTGACCGAGCAGTTTTACCTTGGCGGGAATCTGACAAATATCATCCCATACGCCGACCGCAATGATCACGGCCGACCCCATCAGTAAACCGATCACTTCGGTCGATAACGGCAAGCTGTACAGCACCGATGCCAAAAATCCGATATATATTCCTAAACCGCCCAAACGCGGTACGGCTCCATGATGAACCTTGCGCGCATTGGGATTATCCATCGCTCCGACCCGACAGGCCAAACGCTTCACGGCAGGGGTAATGACATAGGTCACGATGAGCGCAATCCCGAACGCAATTGCATACGCCAAGCTCTTCCGCCTCCTCTATTCTCATTCATCTTTATTGTATCATAACGCGCGCCTTAATAACATTAATTTTGTCAAGCACGACTTGACATTTCACATTTCACTGAGAAAATATTTTTATATTTCGCATTCCACAATGATTGTAGTTTTTTGTTTGATTATATATTCCATATCCGCGTTTTCTGTATTCTTGATCGGAATGGAAAATCAATTGACAATTATTCCCACTATCCCCTACAATAAATTTCATCATTTTCGTCTGTCAAAACGTACAGACAAAGCCGAGCGTGACGCGTCATTATTCTGTCTACTGCAATGGATGCGGCAACGCTCCGTGTGAAATTAATTCCAAAGGAGTTTCCCCAATGAACAAACTTACCACTACCCTCTTGGCGGCTCTCGTACTGCTCTCCGCCACTCCCTCCGCATTCGCGCTGGAGGCTCCCGCCAACGATGCCACGCGCATACAACGGGTCATGACCAAAGAAACGCGCACGGAAACGGTGACGCACACCGAAGAGCGCTCCCAAGAAACCCGACACGGTCACTCCGTTCGCGTGCAGCCGCCGGCCGGCAAAGTGCAACTGGGTTTTGACGGCGTAGCCGAAACCGGCTTTGAAAAATGGACCAACGCCGCGATGTCGGTGTTCTCGATCTTCAAAAAATCACCGGCTCAGAAAGCCAAGCAACCGCTTTTACCCGCGCTGAAAGAGCAGGATCTGCCCTATTTTGAAATCTCCAAGATGCACGGGCATAAACGCACCACCGGCGTCACGACAACGGTAACCAAGGAGCAGACAACTACCTATCCGGGACTGCCCATGGATATGAAACCGCAGCAGGAAGATCCGTTCGAACGAATGATCAGAAACTTTGGTCCGGAATCCCTCAGACATTAAATGACAGACGGTAAGCGGAAACCAAACATTTTCACATATTATATTCGCACAATAAAAAAAGACTCGCCGAGCGAGTCTTTTTTTGTGTTTAAAAGCGGTAGTTCAAGCCGACGCCGACGCCTTTACGGTTCATGTCTTCGTCGCGATCCTGGTACGTGTAGTTAACGTCCAAGTCGAAGTTCGGGTTCAGATCATACAAAGCACCGACTTTGTATTCTTTTTCTTCGCTCGAAACTTTCACGCTGGCATAGCCGTCAAACTTTTCGGTCAGGTAGGTCATACCTTCTACGCCCGCGTAGAGTTTGTTGCCGGCTACGTCGTAGTTGCGATTGCCGAGAGTCACATATACGTTATCGTTCAAACGATATTTACCGTACACATCAAATTCATTGCCCATGTTGACGAGGTCGCGATATTCCGCGCCAATCACGACTTTATCGGCGATACCGTGTTCCACGTAGACCGCATGCGAACCATCCTGCGCTCCGTTGTAACCGTAACCTACATTCGTGCCGCCTTCCGGAATATACGTCACCGGCGCTGCCATCGCGGCGCCCGCTACCAAGCATGCACACGCTGTTAAAATAGCTAGTTTACGCATTTCTTTCCCTCCTCCAAGTATCTATCGATTAATTCTATTATAGAGAATATGTTCGCGAATGTACAGTCAAAATTATTTGTTAAAAAATTTAATTCGGTGGTGACACTTGACGTAACATTATGTAAAAGCGCATTATAAATATACTTACTAAATGAAAGGATCGGATATGTCATTTTTAAAAATCGAAACGCTGCGTAGTCGCTCTTTGCGAACCGATTCCACCTTGCTCTTGGAGGGTATTTTGGTCGGTTTGCTGGCGGGCGGTGCAGGTGTCATTTATCGTTTGCTGATCAGCTGGTGCGAAGACAGCGTCAGTTACTTGGCGCAACTGGCCGCCTTGGACTGGTCCCGATTACCGCTGATCCTGATCTCTTTTTGCATCGGCGCCATTGCGCTGGGCGCGATCGTTCGTCGCGAACCGTATGCGGGCGGCAGCGGTATCCCGCAGGTGACCGCGGAAATCACCGGTCGGATTCAGACTTCTCCGCTTTCGGTCTTGCTGCATAAATACTTGGGCGGAACCATCGCCGCTCTTTGCGGCTTATCGCTCGGACGCGAAGGCCCGTCCATTCAGCTCGGAGCGATGTGCGGTAAACTCGTCGCCCGGGGGTTGAAACATAACTATATTCGGGCGCAAAATTTGATGTCATGCGGCGCGGCGGCCGGCCTTTCGGTCGCATTCAGCGCGCCGGTATCCGGCGTGCTGTTTTCACTGGAAGAAATTCATAAAACGATCACGAAGCGCTTGATCATCAGCTGCTTTGCCGCCGCCGTAACGGCGGATGTCGTCAGTCAATACGTATTCGGTCTGACGCCGATCTTCCATTTTCCCGAGATCGGAAAAATGCCGGTCAGCATGTACCCGTGGGTCGTTCTGCTCGGCATTGTTTCAGGTTGCATGGGCACCGTATATTTTTGGGGTCTGCGCGGCTGCTACTATGTGTACGGCAAATTAAATTTATATATTTTATTGCGACCGCTGCCGGCGATTCTCTGCTCGTTCGCGCTGATGCTCTTCTTCCCGATTGTCTTGGGCGGCGGACATCCGATCTTGGGCGAACTGTTAAGTGCGCCGCATGCGCTTTGGTGGTTATTGCTTCTCTTCGTGGTTAAAACCGTTTTTTCCTTGATTTCGTTTGCCTCCGGCGTACCGGGCGGCATCTTCCTGCCGATTTTAATTCAAGGCGCGATTCTCGGCTGTCTGTTCGGACAAATGGTCGCGCCGGAATACGTCGTGCTCTTCATCGTGCTGGCGATGGCCGGCTATCTGACGGCGGTTGTGCGCAGTCCGCTCACGTCTCTGTTGCTTTTATTTGAAATGACGCAGCGCATCTCCTACTTTTTACCGCTCGCCATTTGCTGTCTCTTGGCGTATTACACGGCGAACGCGCTCGGTACACCGCCGATTTATGAATATCTGTTGCAAAATATTTTACGTAAAGAAAAACCGCGGCCCGATTTCGATACGACGATGATGCAGGCGACCGCCGTTCTTTCCGAACACAGCCCGCTCGCCGGCACGGCTTTGCGCGACATCGCGCTGCCGCCGCACGCGTTAGTCACCTCCATCGATCGCCAAGGCGTGACGGTGGTGCCGCGCGGCGAAACGGAAATCGAGGCTCACGATCGACTGGTCTTCGTCTTGCCGCGTAATCAGATCGGTGCGCTCGAAGCGCTGCTCGATGAAACCACCGAATACGAACAACCGTAGCTTGCTGCGGTTGTTTTTTTGATACGACAAGCTGCCGGTCGCGATATTTACGGTATAATAAAAGCAAAGGAACACGGAGGAGGAATGAACATACCAAAACTGGTAGTACTCAACCACCTGACACCGGAACGTTTGGAACGCTTGCAACGGGTCCGCCCCGATGCCACTGTCGAAGCGTACGCTAAAATGAGCGAGGCGCTACCGCACCTGAAAGATGCCGATGCGGTGGCCTTGTGGGGCTCGATGGATCCGCTTCCCGTGCTGGAAGCCGCGCCGAAACTGCGCTGGCTGCACAGCATGAGCGCCGGGATTGAAAAACTCTTACCGCCGCCCATGCAACAAAACGATATCGTCTTGACGCACACCGCCGCGATTCACGATGCGCCGGTCGCGGAGCGGGCGCTGGCGTTGCTGCTCGCGTTGCGTCACAAATTAAAACACGCCGTCACGGCGCAAGCGGGAAAAAATTGGGATCCGCAGTCATTTACCTCGCTGGAAAACACGAAAGTGTTGATCGCCGGTTTCGGCGGCATCGGTAAAGAAATCGCCAAACGCTGCGCGGCCTTCGGCGCGGAAATCATCGCGGTAAAAAATCATCTTACGGAAGAGGCTTTGGTTGACCGCGTCATCACCAACGATGAATTAATACGTGTCTTGCCGGAGGCCGACGTCGTCATGTGCGCGCTGCCCGGCACACCGGAAACGGAAGGATATTTCGGCGCCAAAGAAATCGCCGCGATGAAAAAAGGCGTTTATTTCATCAATATCGCGCGCGGCACCATCGTTGACGAAGCCGCCTTGATTGAGGCGCTGCAATCGGGTCACGTCGCGGGCGCGGGTCTCGACGTCACCGCACGGGAACCGTTACCGGAAGATTCGCCGCTGTGGACGCTCGACAATGTGATTTTGACTCCGCATACCGCGGCGCGCGTCTACGGCTACATGGACAAAGTTCTGGACCTCTTGGCGGATAATTGGCAACGCTTTTTAAGCGATCAGAAGCTGAAAAATGTCATTGATAAAAAACGCGGGTATTGAAAAACAAAAATTAAGCAATAAAAAAGAACGCGATCGCGTTCTTTTTTATTGCCAATTATTTTACTGTCGTTTCAATCAGCGCCAACACTTCGTCCCGCTTGGTTTGCATCAACTCCCGATCACCGCGCGTTTCCAAATTGAAACGTACCAGCGGTTCGGTATTCGACTGCCGCAAATTGAATCTCCATGTGCCGAAATCCATGCTCAAGCCGTCCAAATGTTTTACTTCCCGCGCCTGATCGCGATACGCTTCTTCGACGACGGCTAACGTTTCCTCCGTTGATTTTACGACACGATTGATCTCGCCGCTGCAAGGGAACTGCGCCTCCATATCAGCAATCAGTTGCGAGAGCGGTCTGCCTGTTTCGCAAATGATCTGCGCGACCAAAAGCCAGGGAATCATGCCGCTGTCACAATAGGAAAAATCACGGAAAAAATGGTGCGCGCTCATTTCCGCTCCGTACAGACCGTCCACGCGCCGCATCGTTTCTTTCATAAAAGCATGACCGCCTTTGGATTCCACCGCGGTGGCGCCGTAACGTTCACAAATCGCCTGCGTGTTCCAGTATAAACGCGGATCATGCACGATGGTCGCGTGCGGATCCTGCGCTAAAAAGTGTTCCGCGAGCAATCCCAAGACATAGTAGCCTTCAACAAAATTACCTTTTTCATCCACTAAAAAGCAACGATCGAAATCGCCGTCCCAGGCCACGCCCAATTGCGCTTTTTCCGCTATGACCGCCCGACTCGTCACCAGCCGATTTTCTTCGATCATCGGATTCGGTACGCCGTGAGGAAAGGTCGCGTCCGCGTCCATGTACAATTCATGCCAGGTAAACGGTAAATGCTCTTTCAAATCGCGAAACGCCAAGTTCGCGCCGCCGTTGCCGGCATTCACCACGATGTGCATGGGCTTCAAATGACTCATATCCACGTACTGCAATAGAGTTTCGATATACTCTTTCTGTACGTCCAGCGCTCGACAGACACCTTTTGCTTCCGGCGTGGCAAAATGACCGGCGAAAACGCGCTCTTCGATTTCTTTTAAGCCGGTATCCGCGCTAATCGGAATACATTCTTCACGCACCAGTTTCAAACCGTTGTAGTTGACCGGATTGTGACTGGCCGTCACCATGACGCCGCCGTCCAAACCGTGACGAAATGTTGCAAAATATACCATCTCGGTGCCGCAGACGCCGATATCATACACATCCACGCCGCCGTCCGTCAAACCGCGCGCCAACGCCTCAGAAAGGCGCGGCGAGCTTTCGCGGATATCCCGCCCGATCGCTACTTTGCGCGCCTTATATTGGTCCGCATACGCGCGGCCGACACGGTAACTTACTTCTTCATCCACTTCCGTCGGCACGATGCCGCGAATATCATACGCCTTAAAGCCGTTATGACTCTTCTCCAGTGCTTCCATCTACGTATCCTTTCCCTCTAACCGCTCCAGCATCGTTTGGTAACCGTCCGCGCCGTAACGCAACGCGCGTTTGACGCGACTGATCGTTGCGGAGCTCGCCCCCGTAAGCGATTCGATATATTCATATTTTTGACCGCTGTGCAGCAACTGCGCCACCTGCCAGCGCATGCTCAAGTCTCGCAGCTCGGAAACGGTGCACAAATCTTCCAAAAGCGCATACCCTTCCTCGCGCGTTTCAAGTGCCAGCAACGCATCCAGTAGGCTGTCCATTGCCGGGCTGACCAATCTCGGATTTACGCTCATCGTCTTCCCTCCTATATTCTTTATTATAGCACATAGTAAAACAATTGCGTTCGTATCGCAGCGCTATAAACAAGCTGTTCATGCCAGCGTAAGCGAACGTCACACGACTTGTCAAAACGCATTCCCCCACGCAAAAAGAGATTTCTGTATTACAGAATCTCTTTTTGTCACATCCCGTCATATGGTGAGACCATGCGGCAAATACTTCTTTACTGACAACATATCTCATGCGGCCCCGTTCCTTTTATTCGCGTACGCGCAAATACGGGTAATAAAAAAGCAGCCCGAAAGCTGCTTTTCAGATTAAAACAAGGCGCGACAAATAGCAATCACGATCGTTCCCGGGATGCCGAATAAAGCGACGATAATGGCATCCAAAAATGTCCAGGGAAATTTCATGAGCATCGCATCGATCAGCCAATACAAGAGTCCGCCGGCAATGATATTACCGATAAACGGAGCTAGCGCCCAGCCCAAGACGCGGAAAATTAAAATCGCGATGATCGCGACCACAACAAAAGTAATCAGGGTATTCAATGCTACCATATTACTCTCCTCCTTACATACTTTGACGGTGGGCGACCGCGCCGGCTAAGGTGACGCCGTCCACAAAACCGATATCTCCACCCGCCGGTAGGCCGCGCGCGATGCGCGTGACCTTGATGCCGATGGGTTTGACCAAGCCCGCTATATAGAGAGCCGTCGCTTCCCCCTCCGCGTCCGGATCGGTGGCCATGATGATCTCCTGCACCGTGTCGTCTCGCAAACGTTCCAAAAGTTCGCGAATATGGAGCTGTTCCGGCTGAATGCCGTCCAAAGGCGAAAGCGCGCCATGCAATACGTGGTACACGCCGTGATATTCATGGCAGCGTTCCATGGCTTGCACATCGGTGGGAGATTCAACCACGCAAATCACACTGTGATCGCGCCGCGGATCGGCGCAAAACTCACAGGGGTCCTGGGTGGACAGATTGCCGCACACGGAGCAGTACTTGGTCTGCGCTTTCGCGGTCGTGATGGCCTCAATAAACGCATCCACCGACTCCTGCGGCTCTTCCAGAATAAAATACGCCAAGCGGCGGGCGGTTTTCACGCCGACGCCGGGCAGGCGACGAAATTGTTCCGTCAGCCGCTCTAACGGTTCGTTCATTAAAACATTCCCGGAGGAAGACCCATCCCGCCGGTAATTCGGTTGACTTCCTGCGAAGCCATGTCGTCAATTTTACGTCCCGCTTCATTGACGGCCGCCGTTACCAAGTCTTCCAGCATTTCGGCGTCCTGCGCTTCCAAGACCGCCGGATCAATTTTTAATTCCGTAATTTGTTTTTCACCGTTCATCACGAGACGGATCGCACCGCCGCCCGCTGTTACTTCGGTTGTTTTGCGTTTCAATTCGTCTTGCATTTTGGCCATGTCGTCCTGCATTTTTTTGACCTTTTTCATCATGCCGGCCATTTGCGCTTTATTACCAAACATTGATTGCCCCTCTTTCACGGTAGATAAATAGTCCAATACGGTTTTATTCTTCCCATACATATATATCACAGTCACCGGCAAACTGCAAGGCGTTCGCGAGCACCGGATCATTTTGATCCGCGGGGTCAATATCCTCCCGGCGGATCTTGCGGTACTCCCCCGGCGATGTCACCGAAGATGCGGAAACCGTTGTTTTTTCAGACGACGGCGCTGCACTTCCTCGTAACGCTTCGGCGCGAGCGCGCGCTTCGTCCGCCTGCGCGCTTTTGGAAAACACCGCTAAAAGCGTCAGTTCCGCGCCGATGAGTTCCTGCAAAATAGCGGTTACCTCCTGTCGGTAATCCGGCCGATTCGCCGCATCGACCAAAAACGTATGGTCGATCGCGATCACGGCATGAGCGCCGGCGATCAAAAGAAGTTTCGCATTGCGGTAGCAGGCAGCCTGCGCCATTTTTTTGCGGGCGAAAAGCGTCTCGACAACGTTTTGCCAAATCCCGTCATATTGCTCGGGAAGCACAAAAAAGTCAACGTTCTCCGTCGCTTTTTCCGGCTTCTTCGCCGAAGGTCGAGCTACCTTTTCTCGATGCTGCGGCGCGGAAGAATTCCACTGCGAAGCGACAGGTTCCGTCGGTAACGGTTTCGCCGGTGCTTTGGGCGGCCCGGCCGTTTTTTTCCGCGGTGACCGCAACGGCATATGTACTGTCTCTGGCGGCGCCGCCGGTTCTTCCTCATCAGCGATGGGAGGCGGCGCCAAGTTCATTTCCCATTCTTCAGCGCTGACCGCCGCGTCTTCATCGTCCGGCAGCGGCGGACTCGGCTCGGCACGCCGCGCTTTCGCCGTGGCGCCGCGTTGCACGGCTTCTTCCAGCGCGGCTACACGTTGCAGCAAGGCCGGTGAAACAACCGCCTCTCTATTTTCCAACGCCGTGATACGCTCTTCCCACTCGGCGGCATTCACTTCCCCGCCGCTGCGGCAAAGCGCCAACAAAGTAAGTTCCGTCGCCATGCGTACGGAGCCGGCAAACCGCGCTTCCCGCAAACCGTCCGCCGTGCGCGTGGCGAGCGTGGCCAAACGGCCGGCAGGTATGGTTTGTGCCATTTTTTGTAAGCGCGAAAGCGCCTTACCGTAGATCGCAAGTTCCGGAAAGTCGGGGTCGATTTGACACAAAAGAGCATCGCGCAGCCATTGCAACAGCTGCTGCAATACAACGGCGGGTTCTTTGCCTGACGCTAAAATTTCCTGAAAAATTTGCAATGCTCGCGCGCTGTCACGCGCTAAAACGGCTTCCGCCAAACCCGTGATTTCTTCCTGATCCGGTAATCCCAAGACCGTAGTCACCACGGCATCCGTAATCGCGCCGCCGGTGCCGGCGCATTGATCCAACAGACTTAGAGCGTCGCGCAAACCGCCTTCCGCGCGTACGGCAATCAACCGCGCCGCGCCTTCGCTCAATTCGATGACCGAACCCTGCGCCACTTTCAACAGTTGCGCAGTGATCGCAGCCACGGAAATACGCCGAAATTCATAGCGCTGGCAACGTGAAATAATGGTGGCGGGCAAGCGTTCCGGTTCGGTCGTCGCCAAAATAAACACAACATGTTCCGGCGGCTCTTCCAGCGTTTTCAGTAGCGCGTTCGCCGCTTCCTTGGTGAGCATATGCGCTTCATCGATGATATACACTTTGGTCCGCGCAACCGTCGGCAATTGTGCGACGGTATCCCGCAACGCGCGCATCTCGTCAATGCCGCGATTGGACGCCGCGTCAATTTCACTCACATCAAAGGCCGTGCCTTGCGTAATCTCCCGACAACGTTCGCACGCATTGCACGGTTCCGCCGTGGGTCCGTGAATACAGTTGAGCGCTTTGGCTAAAATTTTCGCCATACTCGTCTTGCCCGTGCCGCGCGGACCGGAAAACAAATATGCATGCGCCACTTTACCGCGGGCTACCGCTTGCGCAAGCGTATGCGCGATCGGATCCTGACCGACGACGTCAGCGAACGTCTGCGGCCGCCATTTACGATACAATGCCAAGTACGCCATGCCTTGCCTCTTTTCTGTACGAAATAAAAAACGCAGCGGAACGCTGCGATATCCGGTTACCGGCAGAAACCGTTTATGACAACCTCCCGAGTTACCTCGTGGCACATGAAAGGATTCGCTTACTGCTGCTTCCTCTCGGACCTGACAGGGTTCACGAACTTCCATTGCACAAGCCCCGAAAGGTTGCCATAAACGACCTCTGCACAGTCGCCGGTTATTTCATTATACAAAAAACGGTACGAAAGCGCAATACTTCCGTACCGTCATTTCTTACGGATGATGCCGCAACGCCGCGGTCACCGCCGCGTCCAGCATGAGCGCGGTCGTTACCGAACCGATACCGCCCGGAACCGGTGTCGCCGCCTGCGCTTTCGCGAGCGCCTCCGGCGCGACATCGCCGACGGTTTTGCCGTCGACGCGATGGATGCCGACATCGACGACAACCGCATCATCACTCACCATGTCCGGCGTCACCATCATCGCTTTGCCGACCGCCGCGACCAAAATATCCGCCGCGCGCGTGAAATGCGGCAAGTCCTGCGTTTTGGAGTGGCAAATGGTCACCGTCGCGTTGGCCGCCAGCAGCAATTGCGCAACCGGTTTGCCGATGACATCGCTGCGACCGATCACCACCGCGTGTTTACCGGCGAGCGGAATTTCATAATGCCGCAGCGTGGCGAGCACCGCCCGCGCGGTCGCCGGCACAAATGCGGTGCGGCCCGTCACAAGCCGACCTACCTGCGTCGGCGTCAAACCGTCGATATCTTTGCCCGGCGCAATCGCTTCGACCAGGGAACTGCGATCCAGTCCCGGCGGCAACGGCATTAAAAGTAAAATACCGTCAATCTGCGGATTCTGATTCAGCGCGTGAATGGTCGCCAAAGCGTCCTCTTGCGTCAGATTTTCCTCGGGCTCGACCCGTTCGACATATAATCCCGCTTGTGCCGCGGACTTCGCTAAAAAGTCGCCGTACATCTGCGCCGCCCGATCCGCGCTGAAACGCACAATGGCCAGTCCCGGAGTAACGCCCTTCGCCGCCAGCATGCGGATTTTTTTCGCTGTAGTTTCCTGCTGCACGGCCGCTACGGGCGCGCCTGTAAGTTCTCGCATGACTCCCCCTCAGAAAAGACCGACAATATTTCCGTCCGCCGTCACGTCGATTTTTTCCGCGGCCGGCTTTTTCGGTAAACCGGGCATCGTCATGATATTGCCGGTAAGAGCGACGATAAAGCCTGCGCCGGCACTGATTTTAAGTTCGCGTACGTGCAGCGTAAATCCGCTGGGACGTCCCAATTTGTTCGGATCATCGGAGAATGAATACTGCGTCTTGGCGATGCAGACCGGCAATGCCGCATACCCGCCCGCTTCAATATCGGTCAACGTTTTTTGCGCCGCCGCCTCCAAAACAATATCGTCCGCGCCGTAAATTTCCCTCGCAATGGTACGGATTTTGTCGGGAATGCTCAATTCGCTCGCATACAGCGGCTGAAAATCAGCGGTGCCCTTGGCCATTTCCGCCAGTACGGCTTGCGCAAGTTTCTTGCCGCCTTCTCCACCTTTGGCAAAAACATCGGACAACGCGACGGGTACGCCGCGTTCTTCGCAGTATGTACGAATCGCCGCCATTTCTTCTGCCGTGTCGCTGGCGAACGCATTGATCGCCACAACAGCGGGAACATTATATTTGGCGATATTTTCTAAATGTTTGCCGAGGTTTTCCAGACCCCGCTTAAGCGCGTCGACATCCGGCTCGGTGAGTTCGTTTTTCGCGCGTCCGCCGTGCATTTTGAGCGCGCGCACCGTCGCGACCAATACCGCCGCTTCCGGTTTTAACTTGCCGTAGCGGCATTTAATATCAAAGAATTTTTCCGCGCCCAGATCCGCGCCGAAACCGGCTTCCGTAACAACATAATCCGCCAGGTGCAACGCGGTTTTGGTGGCCACCAGCGAATTGCAACCGTGCGCGATATTCGCAAACGGACCGCCGTGCACCAGCGCCGGCACATGTTCAATCGTCTGCACCAGGTTGGGCGAGATCGCATCCTTCATTAACGCCGTCATCGCACCCTGCGCATGCAGGTCGCCGGCCGTTACCGCGTTACCGTCGTAATCGTAGGCGACGATAATGCGGCTGAACCGTTCTTTCATATCTTTGAGATCCTGCGCGAGACATAAAATCGCCATGACTTCGGACGCGACCGTAATATCAAAGCCGTCTTCACGCGGCACGCCGTTCACTTTGCCGCCCAGACCGACCACGATGTGACGCAATGCCCGATCATTCATATCGACCACGCGTTTCCACACGATCCGACGCGGATCAATGCGCAGCGCATTGCCCTGTTGCAGGTGGTTATCAAGCATCGCCGCCAATAAATTGTGCGCCGCGGTAATGGCGTGCATGTCGCCGGTAAAATGAAGATTGATATCTTCCATCGGCACCACTTGCGAATAGCCGCCGCCGGCGGCGCCGCCTTTGATTCCCATGCACGGCCCGAGCGACGGTTCACGCAACGCCACCATCACTTTTTTACCGAGCTTGGCAAGACCCTGTGCCAAACCGACTGTCGTCGTCGACTTTCCTTCACCGGCAGGGGTCGGAGAAATCGCCGTAACCAAAATCAAATGTCCGTTTTGGGCGCTGTCCAACTTGCGAATTAAATCGTAGCCGATCTTCGCCTTATAGCGTCCGTACGGTGCTAAATATTTTTCGTCAATACCTGCCGCCGCGGCAATTTCCGTAATCGGTTGCAGCTTCGCCGCCTGGGCGATTTCAATATCGCTTCGCATGGAATTGCCTCCTTTATTCCGCCAATTGTACCCGAATCTGTCGGGTATCTTCCAACGTCAATCCGGCGAGCGGAGTTTGCGTGATGACCACGCCATGTCCCTCCGGAACTACGCCGACCTGGGCCTGATTGGCCCATTCCAACACATCGCGCAAACGTCGTCCCGTGAAGTCCGGCACAATAATTTTACCCTCCTCCGTTCGCGTTAACGTCAGCGGCTCAAGCACCGCTGTTTCCGCCGTACCGGTATCCGCCACATCCGTCACATTGGGATGTATGCCGCGATAACGCATGATTTCTCCCATGACCTCGGCAAATACAGGAGCGGCGATCTGTCCTCCATAGTATACGCCCTCCGGATCATCGAGAACAACGAGACATACCGCTTCCGGCTGTTCAATCGGCCCGAAGCCGATAAAGGATGCGATGTAACGCCCATCCAAATAGCCGCCGTGTTCCGTATCCAACTTCTGCGCCGTACCGGTTTTGCCGGCGAGGCGATAGCCGTTGACCTGCGCTTTCACCCCTCCGCCGCCGGAAACCACCTGCTCAAGCATGGGAACCAGCGTGTGATCCACTTCGGGCGTAATCGGTTGTCCGACTTCTTCCGCCTTGCTTGTCCGGTATGTCGTGCCGTCCGGATTGACAATGGATGAAATGATGTGCGGTTTCATCATTTTGCCGCCGTTGGCCAACGCTCCGTACGCCTGCAACATTTGTAACGGCGTGACGGCGATACTTTGCCCGATCGACATGGTCGCGATATCGCTGTCGCGCATGTCGTCGGGGTTGAACAAAATCCCTTCGCCTTCGCCCGGCAGTTCGATGCCCGTCGGTTGACCGAAACCGAACCGTTTCGCATAATCCGTCAGCACGTCACCGCCGGTGCGCAGACCGACCATAGCAAACCCCGTATTGATCGAATATTTGATAATATCGACAAGGCGCACGTCACCGTAGCCTTCGCCGTTCCAGTTTTGAATCGTGTGTCCCGACGCATACACCGCTCCCGTATCATGCAAGACCGTTTCCGGTGTCATCGAACCCGACGCCAACGCCGCCGCCGCGATAATCGGTTTGAACGTGGAACCCGGTTCATACAAGTCCGTTACCGCGCGATTACGAAAATCTTCTTCCGTACCTTCCTCGAACCGGTTAGGATTATACGTCGGACGATTGGCCATCGCCAAAATTTCGCCGGTTCGCGGATCCATCACAATAATCGAGCCGCCGGCCGCACGTGTCGTACCCATGGCGCGATCGAGAGCACGCTCCGCAAAAAATTGAATTTGCGCGTCAATCGTCAAATAGACACTGCGTTCTTCATCGGGAAAAAGTTGGGAAAGCGTCGATTCCAAAATCGGCGTTCCGTAGCGCGACGTAATAATGGTCTGCTGCTTGCTGTCGCCTTTGATTTCCTGATCAAGCACCATCTCTATACCGTCCAAACCTTTGTCATCGATGCCGACGAAACCCAGCACCTGCGCCAGCAAATTGCCGTTCGGATAGTAACGTTTGCTCTCTTCAAGAAAATGCAAACCGGTAATCTTTTGCTGTTCAATCAACGTTTCGACCTGATCGGAAACGTCTTTATCCAGCATCCGCTCCAACCACACGAAACGATTGGTCTGCGCGAGTTTTTCCGCGAGCTTGGCTTCCGGCACGGACAATAGCGGCGCCAATGTCTGCGCCAAGACCTGCGGGTCCCGATTCAGTTCTTGCGGATCCGCGTAAAGCGAAAGCGTGACCGCGCTCACGGCAAGTACTTTACCGTTGCGGTCATAAATCGTACCGCGCGGCGACTGCAACGACCGCACTTCTTCCGCTTGCGCCAAATCGAGTTCCGCAAAGTAAGAGCCGCGCACCACCTGCAGATAAAAAAGCCTGCCGCAGATCAGAATGCCGAACACGGCCAATGCCATAAAGAGAAGCGCGACGCGTATCCGCTCCTGCTTTTTATGTTGCTTGGCTTTACTCCTCACTCGTTCCTTCGTCATGCGCATTCCTTTCCTGCCTCAGTCTGTATCGCTCAGCGGCGAGTCTCAACGCTTCCGGCTCATTGGTCAAATTTCCGTCCTGCACCCGTTGGCGCAAAACTTTCAACAGTGTTGCCGTGTCTTTTCCATAACGTTTCGGTAATGATTGATCGTACCGCAGGTCTCGCGTATGCACCGGCATTGTGGTAAGCTCGGCACGCACCGCGCCGCCGAATGCGCGATGACCGTCGGTAGCGCTGAGCGGCCGACCGCAGCCGATCACATCCGCCGCGCACAGATCATTTAGTTCGTCCATCGCCTCGGTCAGTTCGACCGTGGTACGAAATGCTCCCGAGCGGGCCAATTGGCGCAGCCAACGCCGCACATTCGCGTTCGCCGTGTTGGCGTATTGATGATATTTCATATGATTAGCGACTAAAAACTCGACACGCTTTACCATAGTCGCCGGATATTGCAAACGAGTCAGCGCCGCTTTGGCCATTTCGGCGCTGCGCACATCATGCCCGTAATCGGTAATATCGCCTTTATGAAAGCCGCGGATACCGGGCAAGCCTTTCGCCACGTCATGGAAAAGCGCCGCATAGCGCGCCACCAATGTAGCGGGACTGTGCTCCACAACGACCAGCGTATGCAACCACGCGTCGTAGGCGTGAAAACGTCCCTGCGGCGTTTCGGGCAAATGACTCAATTCCGGTAAAATCGCAACCGTTTTATCGATTCCCTGTTCGCGTACCCGACACGATTGCTCCGCCAATCCCGAGCGAACGAAAAGATCCAAACCGCGGCCGGCATACGGCGCGACCAGCAGCCGATCGAGTTCGGCACGCACGCGCTCCAGCGAAAGTCCCTCTACCCGCACAAATGCCTGCGGCATCGCCGCGCACAACTCGCGTGTCGGACGAAAGCCGAGCTGCGCGATAAAACGGCAGGCGCGAAACAAGCGCAAGGCGTCTTCCCGAAAGCGTTCTTCGGGAATACCGACGGTTTGCAAGCGTTTTTTTTTCAAATCCTTGCGACCGTTATAAGGATCGATCAATGTGCCGTCGGAACGAAACGCCATGGCGTTGACGGTAAAATCACGCCGCGCCAGGTCGTCTGACAAATGCTTGGTGTAATACACTCGTTCCGGACGGTGACTGTCCGCTCCGTATTCTTCCCCGCGGAAAGTGGCGACCTCATAAATGGCGCCCGCCCATTCCACCAGGGACACGCCGAACGCGCGTCCGACTGTGCCGACCACTCGAAACGGTGCAGCGGCAAATACCTGCGCCACCTCGTCGGGAGTAGCGGCCGTCGTGATATCCCAGTCGTGCGGCGCGCGCCCGAGCAACGTATCGCGCACGCATCCGCCCACGGCGTAAGCCTCAAATCCCGCCTGCTCCAATGCCCGCAGTAATGCTCGAACCCCTTCGGGTAATGGGTAGCGACGGGTAAAAAACGGCATCACTGCTCGCGAATCTTGCGCGCCCACACTTTGCCCGTAGGCGTTGTCGCAAGCCCCGCTTCGCTGCGTTCGCGCAATGATTTGGGCATCATGTGTCCGATCTCCGCCATCGCGCTGATCACTTCATCCGCGGGTATCGCGCTTTTGACACCCGCCAATGCCAACTCAATCGCCACCAACGCGTGCACCGCATGAAACGCATTGCGCTTCACACACGGTACTTCAACCAAACCGCCGACCGGATCGCAAACCAGTCCCAATACATTTTTAAGTCCCAATGCGACCGCGTGATCCATTTGTTCGGTCGTGCCGTTGCACAATTCGATACCGGCCGCACCGGCCATGGCAATAGCCGTTCCGCATTCCGCCTGACAACCGCCGACAGCACCGGCAATCATCGCGTTTTTCGCAATAACGTCACCGACGCCCGCGGCCGTAAATAATGCCCGCAAAATATCATCATCGCTGCTGCCCAAACGTTCCGCCAGCGTCAACACGACCGCCGGCAAAATGCCGCACGAACCCGCGGTCGGACATGCCACAATGCGACGCATTTTCGCATTGGCTTCCGCAATGCCCATACCGAGTGTCGCCGCGCGCCATGCATAGCCGTTCAAAAAATGCGGGGCCGCATCGCGCATGCGCAAGGCATCCCCACCTGTCAAACCGCTCGGCGAACTGCCGCCGTCACTGATGCCGGTTTGAGCCGACTCGCGAAATGCGGCTAACATATCCTGCATTTTGCGGCGCACCGCCACCAACGGTTGTTCATTGGCCACCGCTTCCTGCGCCGCGACAAAATCGCCGACACGTTGATCGGCCGCTGTCGCCTGTTCCCATAATTCCCGTAATGAGCTCATGCCGACTCCTTTCCTTACACCGGCGGAAACGTCCGCACAACTTCAATCGCCGGATGCGCCGCGATCTCCGCCAGCGTCGCGTTAGCGACCGGCGTATCCGTTTCAATAAACATCATCGCCAGGCGTTTGCGTTCCTGTCGAAACAGGCGCATCGCCGAAATATTAATATCTTGCGCCGCTAAAATTTGGGAAACAAAAGCCACGATTCCCGGTCGATCGTTATGCCGCGTCAAAAGCGTGTGGCTGGAACCATCCAAGTCGACCGAGTAGCCGTCAAACTCGCGCATGCGAATCCGGCCGCCGCCGGTGGACACGCCCATCAATTCGCGTACTTTCCCGCTGCCGCCGGTCAAACGAAAGCGCACCGTATTCGGGTGTTCCGTTTCCGCCGCGGACGCGGTAATCGTCACCTGCAGCCCCAGTTCGGGGGCCATCGTCAACGCATCGCGCAAGCGCGGATCATCCGGCGCCCAGCCCAAGAGTCCGGCCACACAGGCGCGGTCCGTCCCGTGTCCCCGATACGTTTGCGCAAACGAACCGTAGAAAGTAATCTCCGCCTTGATCGGCGATTCGCCCAATAAGTATCGAGCCAAGCGTCCCAAACGCGCCGCGCCCGCCGTATGCGAGCTCGACGGCCCGATCATCACCGGACCGATGATGTCAAAAACTCCCACCCCGGTACCTCCATTTTCTTATAGCCAGCGTGACAGGTCAAAATCTTCCTGAATTTCTTCTTTTAAATAAAGTTTGCCGATATACATGCCTAAAAGTGTCGGCGCGGAACGACGCATCATACTGCTGTCCCACGCGTCGGCGAGCCGTGCCAGGGTCGGCGACACGGCCCGCAACACTTTGGTTGTCGCGCTCCGTTCATATACGACAGGTCGCGATTGCATCAGCTCCGTCAATTGGTTACGTGTAGCTTCATCGCGAATATTGACTGTCCGGAAAAAATCGGGCAGTTCGCCGGCATCGGTGACCGCCAACTTATAGTAATCACCGTACGCCGAGCGCACGAGGTATTGCGCCGGCAAACGTTCGCCACCGAGCGCGGACGCCAATTCATCTTTGGTGAATCCCATGTAGCCGAAGAAGTACGGATACGATTCGCGCAGTACCTGACCGAGCGGCAAATCCTTGCGCGCCATGCTGGTGCAACGCAAATATTCGAGTTGCTGATAGTAGCTGTACTCCGTCGGCAAATCCTGCAACAACGGCTGCACATATTTTTTCGCGTAACGGCGAAATGCCGCCGCGCTGATATTATCCGCGTGACGCGAGTAGTGGAACAAAAGCAGCAACGCCAAGATGCGGTAATGACCCTGCTCCAAATGCGTCATCGCCGCCAAGGCATCGTACGCCAATAAGGTCTGCGTTTCGGCGCGTTCTCCCAAAGCGACTTCGGCAAAGGCGTCGGTAACCATTTCCAAAACAGTATCATCCGGAGTCATAACATAAACTCGCTGCGCATTTTGCAATGCTTCCTGCACCATAATGTGAGCGATCATATCTTGGATCTCGCTGTCGTCCACATCGCCCAACTTGGCAAACGCCAACGCCGTCACACGTTCCACATCGTCCGCCATATCCGGACTGATGGTCGCATACCGCACCAAAAAATGACGTACCTGCCGACGCAGTAACGACTGCGCGTCTTCCAATGTATCGGTAATTTCAGGCGCCGATGTGAGCTGCTGCACGGGCTCTTTTTCACGTACCGCGCCCGCCGTCGCCGTCGCCGGTTCCGGCTTCGTCGCGCTTTGCACGAGTTCCTTTAAGTTTTCGCGATTGACAATTTGCGTTTGCGCCAATTCGTCCCGTTCCGGTTCACTTTCAGCGGTCGGAGAAAGACGCGGCAATTCGCGTGTTTCCTGCCCCGCTTTGGCAACCGCCGGTGCGTCGGCGGATTGAATTACTGTGGTATCAACCGCACTCGACGACCAAGCCGGCTCCGGATGCACCTGCAAACGTTCCGGCACCACTCTTTCCTGCGCGTGGCGGCGACGAGACGCTTGCGGTACATACGGAGCGCGTCGGCGCGGCGCGGGCTTGTAAAAGAAAAGACGACATACCAATAAAAAGGCCAAAGCGACCAAAAGAATTACCAAATACGAAACCATGTTGCCACTCCCTCGGGATATTCCCTGTTTTCATTATTTTTATTATTTTATTATAGCATATATCCATCGCGCAGCCGCCTTTGCCGGCGGGATTTTCTGCATGCTTTTCCGCACCTTTTTGTAAACCGTAATCCGCTAAACGCCTGACCCCTCATTTGGGCCATTTTATAATGCGACAAATGCGCATGAACACAACGACCGATATTCACGGTCTCCCATTGCCGGGAAACGTTTCCGTCACCTGAACTCGGTACATGACTCGCATGATCCTTGCGGATATCTATAAATTACGATATAATAATCATAGGACAAGAAAAGGACACAAAAGGGTGGCCTGATTAGTATTAAGGAGGAGTTATATAATGAAAAACGCAAAATCTGTAAACCAGTATTTGGCTGACTTGGCTCTTTGGAACATTAAACTTCACAACCTGCATTTCAACGTCGAAGGAGTTCCGTTCAAAGCAATCCACGAATTCCTGGAAGAGATTTACGAGGAAGTATTTGAATACTATGATGCGGTTGCCGAACTCATGAAGCAACAGGGAGAATTCCCGGTTGTTACCGCCAAAGAATATCTGAAGATCGCCAGCCTCAAAGAAATCGAATCGAAACCGTATGCGGTGAAAGACGCTCTCGAAATCCTTTTGGGCGACTTGGAACTCATGCGCGATGAAGCATTGAAGATTCGTGAAGAAGCGGACAAAGAAGACAACTTCCTCTTGGCTAACATGATGGAAGATCATGTCGAATTCTACGCGCTGAAGATTTGGTTCACGCGCGCTTTCATGGCAAAATAATATACACCCGCATAGCGGACCCTTGCGGGTCCGCTATTTTTTTTGGAAAGGAGCATGCGGCATGGCTAAACCGCTGATTGTTTATTTTTCAAAAACCGGTCATTCCAAACAACTCGCCCGTCTCGCCCAAACGTTAGTCGGCGGTGATCTTTGCGAGTTGAACTTGGTCGCCCGCTATCCGGAAAACTATATTCTGAGCGTCATGCGCTCCGGCGCGAGCCTCATTTCGGGCGAATTGCCGAAACTGCGTCAGATTCCGGATATCAGCGCCTACCGTGAAATTCTTCTTTGCTATCCGCTCTGGTGGTGGGAACTGCCTACACCGGTCATGCGTTTTCTGCACGATGTCGACACGGCCGGCAAAACGATTTATCCGATTTGTTCCTGTGGCGGCGGCGGTCTCGGTAAATCTGTAAAGCGCATTCGCAAATTGGCGCCGTATGCCGCCGTGCAAAAAGGGATCTTTATTCGCGAAGCGGATACGAACAATAAAACCGCGGCAGAGTCCCTCGCCGCATACCTTGCTCCGCTGCGAAGATAAACTGCAAAAAGTCTCGTCAATGACGAGACTTTTTTTATTTCCAATGCTTGCATTTGGAAATAAATATCCCTAAAATAGAAATAAATTTATATTAACGAGGAAGTGTTATTTTGTCTATTTTCCGCACTAAAAATCTGCGCAGTTTGCTGGAGGAAATCGCCGCGCAAGGCGAAGATCGCAAATTGCGGCGATCGCTGACGGCACTGGATATTACCCTACTGGGCTTAGGCGTTATGATCGGTACAGGCATCTTTGTTTTGACAGGCATCGTCGCCGCCGAATACGCGGGTCCCGGCTTGATGCTTTCCTTCGTGCTCGCCGCCATCGTCTGCACGTTCGTCTGCCTCGCTTACTCGGAACTCGCGTCGTTCATTCCGGTCGCGGGCTCGTCGTACACCTACGCGTATGTCTCACTCGGTGAAATTTTCGGCTGGCTCGTCGGCTGGTCGCTTATTTTAGAGTACACTGTCGGCGCAAGCGCTGTGGCCGGCGGCTGGTCGGCCTATTTTACAAGTATTTTGGCGGACATCGGCATTCATTTGCCGAAAGTACTCACGACCGTTCCCGCCGAAGGCGGCCTGATGAACTTGCCCGCCATGTTGATCGTCGGCGTCGTTTTATTTTTCCTGCTGCGCGGCATTCGGGAAAGCGCCGGCGCTAACCGCGTGCTGGTCTTTGTCAAGCTGGGCACGATTTTCCTCTTCCTGCTCTTGGCGGGACCGCATATTAATCCGCAAAACTGGACTCCGTTCTTACCGTACGGCTGGGCAGGCGTATCCGCCGGTACTGCCGTGCTGTTTTTCTCGTACCTGGGATTTGATTCGCTTTCCACCGCGGCGGAAGAAGCGCGCAATCCGGGTCGCGATATGCCAATCGGCATTATCGCCGCGCTGACACTGACCACGCTTTTGTACATCGCCGTCAGTGCCGTCATGACCGGTGTCGTTCCGTATCCGGAACTCGACACCGCGGCCCCCGCCTCCTTTGTCTTGCAAAAAATCGGCTTGCGTCTCGGCTCGGCCATCATCGGCACCGGTGCCATTTGCGGCCTGTCGACCGTGCTCTTGGTCATGATCTATGCGCAAACCCGCGCCTTTTACGCGATGAGTCGCGACGGTCTGATTCCCGAATCATTGTGCCGTGTTCACCCCGTGTACCGCACGCCGTATCGCATTACATTAATCGTCGGAACAGCCGTGGCTTTCATCGCCGGCTTCACGCCGATTCATATCGTTGCCGAAATGTGCAGCGCCGGCACCATTTTCGCTTTTCTCTGCTCGTGCAGCGGATTGTTGATTTTGCGCAAACGCTATCCCGATGTAAAGCGGCGTTTCGTCTGTCCCGCCGTGTGGCTGATCGCGCCGCTCGGTTTTTTCTCCTGCCTCTACATATTTTCACAACTCTCCGCCCACACGCTGGAGCTTTTTACCGCGTGGTTTGTCCTGGGCGTGATCATTTACTTCGCTTACGGTCGCAAGCACAGTAATTTGAATGCCGTTGAAAATGAATCCGCGCAATAAAAAAAGAGCTTTGAAAAGCTCTTTTTTTATTGCCTGTTTTGCCATTTACGTATAAAAATCCGGGCTATGCCCGGTTCTTGTTAAATGGTGCGGTTGGAGAGACTCGAACTCTCACGGATTGCTCCACTGCCGCCTGAAGACAGCGCGTCTGCCAGTTCCGCCACAACCGCGTGGGTAATATGTAGTTGGTGCGGCTGGTGAGACTTGAACTCACACGGAGTTACCTCCACTACCCCCTCAAGATAGCGCGTCTGCCTGTTCCGCCACAGCCGCAAGCTGTGAAAAAATGGTGCCTCAGGGCAGAATCGAACTGCCGACACGAGGATTTTCAGTCCTCTGCTCTACCGACTGAGCTACCGAGGCAAAAAGAAAAATGGCGACCCGGATCGGATTTGAACCGACGATCTCCGCCGTGACAGGGCGGCATGTTAACCACTACACCACCGGGCCATAGATGGTGGGCGATGACAGGATCGAACTGCCGACATCCTGCTTGTAAGGCAGGCGCTCTCCCAGCTGAGCTAATCGCCCATATAAAATGGTGACCCGTGGGGGATTCGAACCCCCGATACCGCCGTGAAAGGGCGGTGTCTTAACCACTTGACCAACGGGCCGTGTATAAAATTGTTCCCCAAGGTTAAAATGAATTGGTGACCCGTGGGGGATTTGAACCCACCGATCCCGCCTTGAGAGGGCGGTGTCTTAACCACTTGACCAACGGGCCAGAAAAAAGTGGTGATCCATCCGCGACTCGAACGCGGGACACCCTGATTAAAAGTCAGGTGCTCTACCAACTGAGCTAATGGATCACGTGGCAGGGGTGGAAGGATTCGAACCTGCGCATGGCGGAGTCAGAGTCCGCTGCCTTACCGCTTGGCTACACCCCTATGGCTCCCTGAGTAGGACTCGAACCTACGACCGATCGGTTAACAGCCGATTGCTCTACCAACTGAGCTATCAGGGAATAATGGAGCGGGAAACGAGATTCGAACTCGCGACCCTCGCCTTGGCAAGGCGATGCTCTACCACTGAGCTATTCCCGCACATCAACAGATGCAATTGTAACACACCGATTTTGTCATGTCAATGACCAGTTAAGTTACTATATAAGAATAGCAAACGAGTATTTTTTTGTCAAGAAAGTTTTTTCTTTACCAAAAATCGTTTAACAAAAAAGTGACATAGCAGAACACTGCTATGTCACAAAATTTCAAGGATTTTGGCCGAAAATGTAGGGCGCCGGCACCTGCCAGCGCTGCACAGGCAACAACTGGCCGTAGTAGCCTCCCAATGTATTGGACGCAACGAAATCATACGTCCCTGCGCCGTAGCCGACACGATCAATCACCAATTCAGACGGACGTTTTTCTACCGGAATGGCAAATGTCGCAAGCGCCGCCGCACCGGTCGGTGTAGTGAGTTCATAGTCGGGCGTTCCGGTGATCGTCGGAAACCCCTGCAACAAAAATCGCGTTGCGGGTGCTGGAATCGAAAGTTCGCCGTGCGCCGCGCGAATCGTACCCGAACCGGTGGCCACCGGCCCGGTTAATACAATATCGATGTCCAAATATTCCAAACCGAGCGCAATCAACGCGCAATCGATAATGCAATCGACCGCGCCGACTTCATGAAAATGCACGTCCTCTGGCGCAATCCCATGGGCTCTGCTTTCCGCCAGTGCCAGTGACCAGAAAATGGATGCCGCGCGTTGTTTCGCGCTCCCCGACCAATCGGCACGCGCCAAAATGGTTAAAATATCCGGTAAATTACGATGCGTGGTTGTTTCCTTTACGTCAACGTTAAAATACGTCGCCGTGATGCCTCTCTTGTTGACCTTTTCAAAAATCAACTCGTAGTCGTCAAGGCCGAGTTTTTGTAACTCATTGGTCAGCCAAATCCGTGGCACTCCCAAATCAAGCAACGTCCCAACAAACATATTGCCGCTGATCCCACTCACGGGATCCAAGTACAATGCTTGCTCCATCAGAGCACTTCCTTTCGCTGCCTTCCTTTACCCGGACCGTCTTCGGCCACCGTCACACCGACGGCACCAAACGTCCGCATTTCATTCAACATATCAAGTGATGCATCAAGCAGGGACAACCCCAACGTCAAGCCAAGTCCTTGCGCCAACGTGAAATCATAATGTAACGCACCCTGCAATCCCAATTTTTGTAATTGTAATTGGTGCAGAGGATCGGGATATGCCGCCGAGGTGAATACGTAGTCTTTTACCCGCGGCGCGATCGCGGCTGCCGCTACTGCCGCCTGTCTTCCCGCGATACCGCCTGCCGCATCGGATCTTCCCGGGTGCCGAAAAACGCCGCCGCAATATCGGCCATGGCCGCGGGGTGTGCCGCATACCGGTCCGCACCAATGTCGGCCGCGTAGCGTTCATTGAGTACGGCACCGCCGACCACCACTTGCACGTCGGGAATCTCCCGTTTGAGCAAGGCGATGGTTTCCTGCATGGAGGCAACCGTCGTCGTCATCAGCGCACTCAAGCCGACTAGTCGTGCATGATAGGTGCGACAGGCATCGAGGATCGCTTGGGGCGGCACGTCTTTGCCGAGGTCGATGATTCGATAGCCGTAGTTTTCCAGTACGACTTTGACAATATTTTTGCCGATATCATGCACATCGTGCCGTACCGTCGCAAGAATAATCGTGCCGCGATCGGCGGCCGTTTCTCCCTTGGCCTCCAGTACCCGTTTGACTTCGGCAAACGCAACTTGTGCGGTTTGCGAGGCCCGGATCAGTTGTGGCAAAAACAGTTCCTGCGTTTCAAAACGTCGTCCCACCTCGTTCAATGCGCCGATAAGATCCTCATTGACCACGTCAAGCGGCGCTTTACGGGCGAGCAGTTCTTTTGTCAGTCGCAGCGTTTCCGCTTCCAGTCCGTCGACAATCGCCGCCAAAATCGTCGAGACGGGCGACGGTGCCTCGGCCTCGTCTTGTACTTTACGAGCCCGGACGATCCATTCCCGCGCCCCGTCATCGTATCCCGCCAGCACACGGTAGGCGGCCAATGCATCCGTCATACCCCGATCGCCGGGATTGGCAATCGGGGCGTCCAGTCCGTGGGCCAGTGCCATCTGTAAAAATGTCCGATTAATGATCGACCGTTCCGGCATGCCGAAGGAAATATTGCTCACGCCGAGTGCGGTCGCCACACCGAGTTCCCGTTTCACGAGAGCAACGGCCTCGGCGGTAATCCGTGCATTTTCCGCACCGGTGCCGAGTGTCAATGTCAGACAGTCAATGAGAATATTTTCTCGCGGGATACCCCATTCCAATGCTCGAGTAACGATTTTTTCCGCCAGTGCGAGTCGTCCTTTTGCCGTATCGGGAATCCCGTTTTCATCCAGCGTCAGTCCCAGTACGCAGGCCCCGTAGCGGCGAGCGATCGGCAATACTTGTGCCAGACTGTCCTCCCCCGCATTGACCGAGTTGAGCAGCGGTTTGCCCGCCACCGCTCGTGCTGCCGCCGCCAACGCGGTCGGTGAGGCCGTGTCAATCACGAGCGGCGTACCCGTCACCGCTTGTACGGCACGTACCGCCCGCGGCAAGAGTGTCGGTTCATCGACACCCGAGGTACCGATATTGATGTCAAGAAGCGCCGCGCCTTCCCGACGTTGGACAACAGCTTCCCGAACGACACGATCAAGTACGCCGCGACGCAGTTCTTCCTGCAACTCCCGTTTGCCCGTAGGATTGATTCGTTCTCCGATCATCAGCGGGCCTTGTCCCAAAACGACGGTTTCCGCATAAGAGGACACCCGTGTTACGGGAGTGACGGACGGTCTCGTGCCGTGCACTTCCCCGCGCAACGCATGCAAGCGTGCCATCAGTGCGGGATCGGTACCGCAGCAGCCGCCGATGATCTCCACGCCGCGCGACAGGAAATAGCGCATATGATCAAGATGCGCCTGTACATCGAGTCGACTATGACCGTCGGCATCGGGAATCCCGCCGTTCGGCTGCACGATCAACGGCAGTTTCGTTGCCGCCAACAAAGCGTCCACCAGCGGTCGTGTCTCCGCCGCCCCGAAGGAGCAGTTGATCCCGACGGCCGTCACGCCGAGTCCTTCCAGTGTTGTCGCCATACTGACGACATCGGTCCCCGTAAAGGTCCGTCCCGTATGTTCAAAACTCATCGATGCCAAGACGGGAAGATCGCTGTGTTCGCGGGCCGCAAGAACAGCATATTTGAGTTCCGCCAAATCGGTTTGCGTTTCGATGATGATCAGATCGACACCGACCGCCACCCCCGCTTCGACTTGTTCCCGATACAAATCATACGCCCGCTCGGGAGACATATCCCCCGCCGGTGCAAGCAACGCGCCGATCGGCCCGATATCCAAGGCCACGTAAATCGGTCGTGTGCCGTAATCGGCGATATAGCGTTCCCGTGCCCGCCGCGCACATCCGACGGCGGCATGAATCAAGGCGCTCGGTGTCGTATCCGTATCCGCACATTTGTAGCCGTTGGCACCGAACGTGTTTGTCGTCAGCACGTCCACGCCGCTCACGAGATAATCATAGTGTATCGACTCGATAAGTGCAGGTTCATGCAGTACGCACATATCGGGCGCAATCCGCAGATCCGGTCGCCGCCGTTGGACTTCCGTACCCATCGCTCCGTCAATGAGTACGGTCTGCCCGGCAAGAAATGTACTAAATGGTATCATGGGGTTCCTCCTTTCGTGTGCAGCCGGTAAGAAAAATAATCGATTTTTCCGGCACCATCAGATGACCGTCCGTCACATGCACACCGATTCGCTTCGACAGTTGCAGGCATGTTGCCAATTCCTGATTGAGCGCCAGCGGTACATCACCGTAGCCGGGACTGAAACGCATCGTCATTGCACCGAACGTGTGCTGCAAGTACGCCGCATAGGCATCGACCAGTACCGATGCCGTCGCGTCGACGACAACCCCCAGTGCAGGATCGGTCGCCATCCATTCACGAATGGTACGATACACGTCCTGCCCGATGGTACAGCCGCAAACGATGACCTCGTCGCAATCGGCAAAGAGCCGTCCGAGCGAACGATACGGCAACACGGTATCTCCCCAGCAGCCACCGGTATCCGTACTCCGCCACGGGCGTCGCTGATGCGTTTCCCGATATACGGCGGCCGCATCGACAATCTCCCGCGCCCGATCGAGCCAACGGCGATCGGCCTCACTGATCCGCCGCCGTTTGTGTCGCAAAAAACGCAGGACGTCGTCTTCATCAAAAAAATCAGCCGGCGTTCGTTCCACGATGTTCCTCCTTGACCGTTTGCAAGGTGCGGCCGATCCCCCTTGTGATCGCCTGTGCCACTTCCGGCCGATTCATCACATACAGGTGAATACCGTCCACTCCCGATGACAATAAATCAATAATCTGCTCGCACGCATACGCAATGCCCGCATCATACATCGCCTCCGGCGCATGCTCGTAGCGGTCGAGCATCCGGCGAAACTTCGGCGGCAAACTCGCCCCCGACAACGCGGTCATTCGCACAATCTGCGTCTTATTCAGACAGGGCATGATGCCGGCTGAAATCGGCACATTGATGTCGATACTGCGGGCCGTTTCCAAAAAGCGGAAAAACGCGTCATTGTCAAAAAACAGCTGCGTCACCAAAAAGTCCGCCCCCGCATTCACCTTATCTCGCAAGCGGATCAAATCCGCTGTCAGGCTGCGAGCCTCCGTATGGCCTTCCGGATACGTCGCCGCACCGATACAAAATGCGTGCTTGGAGCGCACGTAAGCCACCAACTCATTGGCATAACGGAATCCGTCCGCGGGCGTTTCGCCGTCTTCTCTGTGATCGCCGCGAAGCAACAGCGTATTTTCAATTCCCGCCGCTTCGATCCGCGCCAAAATCTCCGCCAATTCCGCTTGCGAATATCCCACGCAAGTCAAATGCATCAACGGCTCGATGTCCAGCTCCTTGCGGATATACTCCGCCAATTCAACGTCAACATACCGCGTGCCGCCCCCGCCGCACCATACGTCACCGACATATAGTCGGGATGCCATTGGGTCAACTCATGCAATGTCGCCACCATATTGTCCAAATCGCCTTCCCGTTTCGGCGGGAACACCTCAAACGAATATAACGGCCCTTCTTTTTCATACTTGTCTTTGATTTTCATACGGATCTTCTTTCCCTATAAAAAAAGCCCTCTCCCTGATTGCTCAGGGACGAGGACACTCGTGGTACCACCCTACTTCATCTGCGCTGCAGACCTCATTCATGTACGGCTCAAAGAGCGATACACCAGTGCAGTGACGGGCACACCCGGCACGACCTTGCCTTGCAGCTCAGCCGGCAGCTCCGAGTCCATCTTCCGCAACGGTTATGATCGCCCGTTTTCACCGACTCGGGCTCTCTGTCGGTCGTCTGCGTTGCGTACTCTTCTCTTCATCGCTTTTCACATATGTAAATTACAAGCATGATACCAAATCCGTCGACCGATTGTCAAACGCTTTGGAAAATGATCACGTGCTTCTCACCAATCGTACCGCGTGCACGAGCGGTATCACCGAATACGTAAGGACGCTCCTGTGTCCACGGCACCGGCTGTCGATAGCCGATCACTCCCGTGTCGACGGATTCCGCCGCGGTAGCGGGAGAAACGGGCAGCGTCGCCGTCACCGCGACATCACGCCCGACGATCCCGCAACAGGTGACGTCATGAACCGTCACCGCACCTCTTCTCTCTGTCGTCCCTTGCCCGGGCCGTCTTCCGCTACAGTAACACCGGCCGTACCAAACGTCCGCATCTCATTCAACATGTCAAGTGATGCGTCAAGCAGGGACAATCCCAATGTCGATCCGAGTCCTTGCGCCAACGTGAAATCGTAATGCAACGCTGCCGGTAAACCTAATTTTTGCAATTGCAATTGGTGCAAGGGATCAGGATACGCCGCCGATGCGAATACGTAGTCTTTTACCCGCGGCGCGATCGCGGCTGCCGCCACGGCCGCCGCGCCGGTGACGCTGTTGTCAAATACGATCGCCATATGGCGCGCGGCCGCGCCTAAAATCAATCCCGTCAGCATCGCAATCGACGCGTTTCCATAGCGCGCGAGTACCGTTTCCGGTTCCGTTTGCGCCAGCGTCCACGCCTCGCTTTGCGCGGTAAAGCCCTGCGCTTGTATCGCTTCGGAGAGTTCCGGTCCTAAAAAAGCCGTCGTCACGGCAAGCGCCGCAAGCGCGCCGCGAGCGCCGATGTCACCGAGCGCCAATGCTTCGACGCCGCTGTGGGCCAATTCACCTGCCAGCGCGACGCCGAAGGCAATCGCTTCCGCGCACGCTTCTTGCGTCAGAGCGTCCCCTTTTTGCAATGACTGACTGCCGTTTTGCATTTTATGCAGCATCACGCCGGCGACATGTTCGGTATCCTGCTCCAAACCGACATCCGCCACGTATACCGGTGCCTGCAGTTCGCGCGCCAACGCCGAAACGGGTGCCGCGCCGCCGGCAACCAGCATCAGTTCCGCCAGGCTCTTTTTTCCGTGATCCTGATTGTCCGGACTGTCGATCGCCGTATCCGCGGCGGCAATGACAATGGCTTTTTGCAGGCGAGCCGGTTTTTTACGGCAGGTAATGCCGGCGATTCGAATCGCCGTTTCTTCGAGCTGCGCCAATGAGCCCAACGGTTTGGTAAGGTTGTCGACGTACTCGCGGCATTGCTCCATCACCGAGGTGTCGAGCGGCGCGATTTGATCATTCCATGCTTCCAACATCGGCGTTACCTCCCTGCATCATTTCTTGTTTCGTCAGGCAATCATTGTAAATCGCCAGCGCATGTTCAAGCATGCGCATCTGCACCGACGCGCCGGACGCTTCTCCGAGCCGCAGCCCTAAATCAACGTAGGCTTCCATCTGCAAGGCCTCAAGCGCCATGCAATGCGCCTTTTCCGCCGACAAATGCGACGCCATCACATAGTGACAACTGGCAGGAGCGATCGCTTTGGCGATATGCGCGCAGGCGGTCGTATTGAAGCCGTCGATGATGACCAGCGCATGATGCGCGGCCGCCGCTAAAATAACGCCTGAAATCACACCGAATTCAAAACCGCCGACTTTCGCCAACACATCGATGCCGTCCGTTTTATCCGGACGGTTCACCGCCAATGCTTTCGCGACGATTTTCTGTTTTCGCGCCAAACGTTCATCAGAAATATTCGTGCCTCGTCCCGTCACCTGCAACGCATCCCAGTCGCCGAACGCGCCGATGATCGCCGCCGCCGATGTCGTATTGGAAATCCCCATTTCCCCGACGGAAAGCAATCGGTAACCGCGCGCGATGACATCACCGGCCACTTCGATCCCCACTTCGATCGCTTGAATCGCCTGTTCTCTCGTCATCGCCGGACCTTCACTGAAATCCTGCGTGCCGTAGGCGATTTTTCTGTCCAGAAGTCCGGGAACTCCGCTCATGTCCGCATTGATACCCGCGTCAACCACCGTCATGTCCGCACCGGCGTAATGCGCCAGCGCGTTGGCTCCGGCACCTTTACTGATCAGATAGTTTTTCGTCATCTCCACCGTCGTTTCCACCGGATACGCGGACAATTGATGACGCGCCACGCCGTGATCTGCCGCGGCTAAAATCATCATTTTCTTGGGCGGCGTCGGCATAACTTCACCCACTACCGCCGCATATTGCACGACGATGTCACGCAGCTTCCCCAAGTTTCCGTTACCGAGCACCAAATCATCGGCGCGCGACGCAGCCGCTTCCGCAATGCTCGGCGACGGCACTTCAATCTGCGCCACCGTTTTTTCCCACAGACTCATATGGTCCCTCCCATTATAATGCTTTATTATAACACGGCCGTTTTGGCTGCTATTTTGCGCAATAAAAAAGCGGAAATTCCGCTTCTTTATGTTTAAATTTGTAGACCCAAAGCGCCAAACGTATCGCCGTGGCTGAAATCATGGTACTGCATGCCGCGCCGAAACCACGCCGCGCGCTGCTCACTGGTGCCGTGCGTAAATTCCTCCGGACGGATCTGCCCTTGCGTGATCTTCTGCAAATGGTCATCACCGACCGTCTTGGCGGCATTGATCGCCTCTTCGATATCGCCCGCTTCAAGGTAGCCTTTTTGCTGTACATAGTACGCGAATACTCCGGCTAAATAATCCGCGTGAAGCTCCAGCGCGACCGAGTATCTTTTCGCGTCCGCCTCACTCATTTGTTGCTGCAACTTATGAACATGCATCAGAAGGCCCGACTGGTTTTGCACATGGTGGCCGACTTCGTGCGCCAATACGTAGGCCATCGCGAAGTCACCACCATGACCGCCGAATTTTCGTTGTAAATCGTCGGCAAATGTCACATCCATATAAATGGTTTTATCGACCGGGCAATAAAACGGACCGGTCGACTTTCCCGCCACGCCGCAACCGGACCGTATCCGGTCTTCAAAAAACATCAATTTCGGTTCTTCGTATCTTTCTCCGACTTCCGCGAATTTTTGGTGCCAAACGTCTTCCGTGTCCGCCAAGACGACGCTCAACATATCTTCCATGTCGCGGCGCGCCGGATCGCTCGCCTGCTGTTCCACCTGTTGCGTCTGACCGGCTCCCGCCATGTTAATTACGTCGGAGACGTCGCCGCCAAAAAACGAATAGATCAAAGCGAAAATAATTAAACCCAACCCGCCGATTTTCGCCAGTCCGCCACCGCGCCCCGTGTTACTGCTCATCCGTCTGCCCCGCCATTGCATTGCCGAAACCTCCTCTGTATTACGTCTGTTTTATTTTTATTTTAACATATCTTGATGACAAATTTTCGCCGCCGCACCTTGTTTCCTGTTTTAGATGCAAGTACAATGAAACAAAGGAATCCATTGTTACGAAAGGAGTCTCCCATGAATTTCGAACGTTTATATATCAACGGGGAATGGGTCACGCCCCAAAGCACGGAACGAATCAAGGTAGAAAATCCCGCGAGCATGTATCGGTTCGCCGCCGTTCCCGTCGCCACCGACGCTGAAGTCGACGCGGCCTGTCGAGCCGCCGCCGATGCCGCCTGGCGTTGGCAGGAATCGCCGCTCGCCGCGCGGCTGACGATTTGCGAAAAAATGTTGGCGCAGCTGCTGACCCGCAAAGCGGAAATCGTCGATATTGAAATCAAGGAGCTCGGCGCGCCGAGCCAAATGGCCGAAAAGGTTCATTTCGATTTCCAGGTGGAACGCATGCGTACCTTCATGCGTCTGGCGCAAGAAATCGAATTTCGGGAAGAGTTGGAGCATTCGACATTGTATCGTGAGCCGGTCGGTGTAGTCGCGGCCATTACGCCGTGGAACTATCCGCTCGGTCAGGTCGTGCAGAAAATCATGCCGGCCATTTTGATGGGTAATACCGTTGTTTTGAAACCGAGTCAGCACACGCCGCTTTCCGTATACTACTTGGTGGACGCGTTCCATCAGGCGGGATTGCCTAAAGGCGTTTTAAATCTCGTCACGGGTCGCGGCGGCGATGTCGGCAACGTTTTGGCCTCGCATCCGCTGGTCGACATGGTTTCCTTCACCGGTTCCACTACCGGCGGTATTGAAGTCGGTAAGCACGGTTTGGATTCGGTGAAAAAAATCCACTTGGAGCTCGGCGGCAAATCGCCCTGCGTGATTCTGCCGGGCGCCGATATCGATCAGGCGATCCGAGCCTGTTTCAACTCGCTCCTCTTGAATTGCGGCCAAACGTGCTCGGCGCTGTCCCGCTTGTTGATTCCGGAAGATCAGAAAGAAGCCATCGAAACGCGTTTAGTGGAAATTCTGCAAGAATATCCGGTCGGCGATCCGCGGGAAGAAGGCACGAAGATCGGACCGTTGGCCAGTAAAAAACAATTCACCAAAGTGAAAAAATACATTGAAACGGGTCTTGCCGAAGGCGCGCGCATGCTCACCGGCAGTGTGCCCACCGAACCGATCGGCGGCTACTACGTCCAACCTGTGATTTTCACTGATGTTACCAACGATATGCAAATCGCGCAGGAAGAAATCTTCGGCCCCGTGCTGTGCGTCATTACGTACAAGGACATACCGGATGCGCTGCATATCGCCAACGATACGATTTACGGCCTGAACGCCGCGGTGCACGGACCGTTTGATGAGGCCGTCGCGTTCGCGCGCCGCATTAAATCGGGCAATGTGTATATCAACGACAGCGCGCGCGATGTGACCGCGCCTTTCGGCGGTTACAAAATGAGCGGCATCGGCCGCGAAGGAGGCATTGAGGGTATCTTGGAATTTACCCAGAGTAAAGTCCTCTTTGATCATGACGCGTAATTTACGACAATAAAAAAGAACCGCAGCTGCGGTTCTTTTTTATTTCATTTTTTATCTTTCGCCGGGCGCTTGGCAGCTTGCGGATCTTTTTTCGCCTTTTTATTTTCCTGATCGCTGCCTGCTTCGGCATCGTTCGCCGACACTTTTTCCCGCAACTGCGCCATGATTTCTTTCACCGCATCGCGACGGCGACGATCGTTGGGCGCTACCACTTCAAATTCGAATTGGCCGTCGCCTTTAATAATGTACGGCATCGTGACGCGCGTTTTGGCTTTCTCGTCGTCATCTCCGCCCGCCAACGTATCCGCATCGGTCTTTTTACCTTTATGCAAGTAATCCGGCAGCGTTTCTTTCGCCGGCTCCTGCAACTGAGCGTGATGTCCCGCGGACTCTTCGTCCGGCACCATGCTGACATTGTCTTCCAAAATTTCCACGATCAGCTCGTTATTTTTGTCTTCCTTTTGCAGCTTGTTCAGAAAATCACGGAAATCTTTATACGTTCGCAATCGATCAATAATTTCATCCGTCAAATTGAGTTGCTGTTTTTGGATCAGGTACGGCAACGGCACGACACCGCCGCCGCGCACTTCCAGCGTCATCGGTCCGAGCGGCCGGTCGGCAGGCACCGTAAAGGCGAGCGCTTTGGAAAAGACTTCGCCTCGGTACGGACGCAATTTGACATTGACATAGATAACGTCACCCGGACTTACAACGGCCGGCCGCGCTTTCGCGTCAATGATTTCCGCGACTTCTTTATCTTCCGTCAACGAAAGGGACAAATTGATGCCGCGCAACGCATATTTTTGGAACGGATTTTTCGCCAGCGCTTCCAGCACGTTGTACAGTTCATCGACAGAGCGTTCGCTGACACTCTTGGCCGAGTAGTACATATTATCGCGTTTAAATGTCGGTAGCGACGTATCCTGCGGCAAAAATTCATAGCTGAGTTTGACCGTGCCGCGACCGCCGCGATCAATCGTTTTTTTGACAAGATCGTACGCAGTCGTCGCCGCCAAAATCGGCGTTAAATCGTGATCCTCAACCATGCGCACATTCGCCACGCGATCCGTTTGCGTATCGCGATCCGTCACGTTGACCTGCATCGCCACGGCTTTCGGCGCGCGGCCTTCGATGCCGGCAATCCCCGCGCCGCGATCCTGGTAAATTTTACCGATCTCGCTGCCGATGGAGCCGATCTTAAATGCGGAATTCACTGACGGCACCACCGTGAAAATGTACGAATTGTGCATGAAATAATCCAATTCGCCGCGCTTTAAAAACGGATGCCCGAACGCCACAATACGATTTTCATCGACGTACGTGACCGTACCGATCGCGCCCAATTTCAAATCCCCGGTGACGAGCGTCACCGCGACCGCGCTGCCCGGTTGCAACGCATGCGGCGCGGCGTCATAGTTACCCGCGCCGGCTGTCGCTTGCGGCTGCAATCCGAACGGCGCCAACTTTTGCGTCAGATATTGCAACGACTCGGGCGTAAATCCCGCCGCCATCAACGGCGTGCCCATCGGAATCAGCGGCGGCTCTACCGACGGCGCTTCGTCATGCGCCGCTTTATCCGGCAACGCCCACAGTTTCAGCATGTCGCCAATCGGCGTCACCATGCCCACCGTGCCGTCCGCAAAGCCCCAGCCGTACCCGATCGCGCCGACAAGTTTACCGTCAATATACACGGGACTGCCGCTCATCCCCTGCGCGATGCCGCCGGTTTTTTCAATCACCGGTCCGCTGACTTTGACCAAAATCAAATCGCCGGAAGGGCCGCGCTGTTGGAGTACGCCGAGCACATCGACGTCAAATTCTTCAATCGTGTCGCCCTGCACCACCGTCTTGGCCACGCCGCGCATGCCTTCCCGCACATCCGACGGCGGCATGATGTCGACCGCATTGGCGAAGTAAGTTACTAATGTAAAGAGAAGCGTCAGCAACCATACCGATCGCCGACGCTTTTTGAATACGTTCATATCGCTCCTATTTGGTTTCCACGATCGCGACTTCATCGCCTTTATTAATCGTTGCACCGACTTGCGTTTCCACTTTTGTCACTTTGCCGTCCACCGTAGCCCGCGCTGCCGGCATCGAACCGGCCAACGATTCAACGGAGACAAGCGGCGTGCCTTCTTTAACCTCCGTACCCACCGGCACGACATCGGTTACTTTACCCGTTAATACGGTTGTATGAACCACGGCCTGCGCCATGACGCCGACCACACCCAAAACAGCCAAAGCGGCAGCTAACAATAATGACGCGCGCATGCGTTTTTTGCTTTTTTTCATAGGTATCACCTCACACGCCTATTATACCATATTACTGTTGACGTTTATGCGGAGTGCGGATTTTCAAAGCCCAGCGAATCTCGCAACAAAGGCATTTCCCACAGCGCTTTGCCCGCGCCGATAGCCACCGCATAGAGCGGATCTTCGCCGAGATACACCGGCACGCCGAGAAATTGTGTTAAGTAACGATCCAACCCGCGCAAAAGCGCGCCGCCGCCGACCAGCATAATGCCGTGCGACGAAATCCATTGACCGAGTTCGGGGCGCGTCTGATGCAACACTTCATGCAACGCCTGCGCGATCTGATGTGCGTAGGGAATCAGCGCCGGTCGCAACATGGCTGCCGTGATTTCCGTTTGCCGCGGCAAACCGGTTTGGCTGTCTTTACCCGCGCATAGCGATGTGGCCATCGCGTTTTCATCGACATCGCAGAACCGCTGCTTCAAACGTTCGCAGGTGAGAGGACCGAGCAACAATCCCGTTTCCTGTAAAACGATTTTCGCAATCGCCCGATCAAGATCCATGCTGCCGAGCGGCAGCACTTCCGTGTCGACCAAACCGTTGGCATCCACCACGGCCAGATCCGTTTTGCCCGCGCCCAAATCGGCGACCAAAAGGCCCGCTGTTTTGGCTTTATCCAAATCAGCGCCGTACGCCGCGGCAAGCGTTCCCGACAAGCGTACCGCTTTCCGCGCTCCGAGAGCCGCCGCCGTACCCAACAAGGCCGCCGCAGCGACATCGCTTTGCCGTCCCGCCATCGTCATCACCAGGCGCGGACGTTTCCATAAACCCGAAACTTGTCGTCCGACAAGTTCACGTACCAAGTGCGCCGCCGCGGAAAAATCGGTAATGACACCGCGTTCGACCGGCCGCACCAAGACAAGTTCCTGCGGCACGCGTCCGGCCAAGGCCGCCGCTTTCGCGCCGAGCGCCACTACTTCACGCGTTTCCCGGTCGACTGCCAGCACCGAGGGCTCCCGTACCACGACACCCTCGCCGCGTACATACACTACCGTATTGGCGGAGCCCAAATCGACAGCGATATCCGTCGCGCCGACACCGGCCAGCCAATCGAGCAGGGAGTGCGAGCGATGTTGCCGCGTCGCGGGCGGTGTCCGCCGCGCGCTTTTGCTCCGTACCGATTTACGTTTATTTCCGAACAATGTCTGCTCCCAAACCGCTTAATTTTTCTACAAAACGGTCATAACCGCGATCGATGTGGTGCAGATGTCCGACCGACGTCGTTCCGTCCGCCACCAAACCGGCCAGCACCAAGGCGGCGCCGGCTCGCAAATCGGTCGCTTCGACCGGACAACCTTCCAAACGTTCCACGCCTTCGATCACCGCGCTGCCGCCTTCAATTTTAATTTTGGCGCCCATGCGGGTCAACGCGTCCACATGCATGAACCGATTTTCAAATACGGTTTCTTTGACCACACTCGTGCCCTCGGCAATTGTCGTGAGTGCCATAAACTGCGCCTGCATATCGGTCGGAAAACCCGGATACGGCAATGTTTTCACGTCGACCGCCTGCAAGCGATCCGGACCGACTACGCGAATGCCGTTGATGTCTTCCACCACGGCCGCGCCCGCTTCTTTTAACTTCGCGACCAGCGGTTTGACGTGCTCCGCCAGCGCGTTTTCCACATACACATCCCCGCCCGTCATGGCCGCCGCCACCATGAAAGTACCGGCTTCGATACGATCAGGAATGACATTATGCACGACACCGTGCAGTTCTTTCACGCCTTCGATGCGGATCACATTCGTGCCCGCGCCGCGAATGTTCGCGCCCATGCTGTTCAAAAACATCACGAGATCGACAATTTCAGGCTCTTCCGCCGCATTTTCAATGACCGTGCGACCGTCGGCAAGGCATGCCGCCATCAACGCGTTTTCGGTCGCGCCGACACTCGGAAAATCGAGGTAAATCTGCGCGCCTTTCAAACCGTTCGGCACGACGGCTTCCACATAGCCGTGCCCCAAATTAATTTCCGCACCGAGTGCGGCGAACGCTTTCAAATGCAGATCAATCGGTCGGGTGCCGATCGCGCAACCGCCCGGCAGCGAAATTTTCGCCCGCCCCAAGCGTGCCAAAAGCGGTCCCATCACAAGGAAAGAAGCCCGCATTTTGCTGACCCATTCGTACGGCGCTTCATAGGATGTCAACTGTGCCGCATCAAAACGCAATTCATTTCCCGTTTGGGAAACCACGACGCCGAGCTGTTCCAACACTTTACAAATGGTCGTGACATCTTCCAACTGCGGGATCTCCGGCAAGGTACTCGGAGTAATCGGCAGCATCGTCGCCGCAATAATCGGCAACACAGCGTTTTTGGCGCTGGAAACGCGCACTTTGCCGGAAAGTCGGCGACCGCCTTTAATGAATAATTGTTCCAACTGTTTCCTCCACTATCGGGGTTATGTTACATCGTAAATCGCAAAAATAAAATTGATATTTTTATGTGTATTCGAGATATTTATATAATAACAAGTATACCATGTGATTTCAATCGGCTTAAAAACGCAAAAAGAACACGGCTAACCGCGTTCTTTTTGCGTTTCCCAATCGGAACGTACTACGTGTTCCCCGTTGTCACTGAGAAAATCACCGATCATAATATACAGTCGCTGCGTGTCCATTTCCAAGGGCTTCGCCAAATCATCCGCGCCTAACGGTTGGATCAATGTAATATCGCGGTATACGAAAAACAGGTACGCCGCGCCGCTATAAAATGACGAGTCGTACTCGTAATCCAGCACCTCACTGATGGCCGCACGAATCGCGCTTCCCTGCGTGCGCACATCAACGGCAAACACATCGCTTAAAAGTCCCAAAGGCGCGGCAAATATGTACATGGTTTCCCGCCGTCCGTCTAACGTGACCTGGCGCTTTTTATAATCCATAAGCAGCACTCCAATTTGCATTCATTGTAAAAGATTTTTCATAAAATTACAATCTTACGATACGTGCAATATCTCTTGCCGATGATCGAGAATCGAAGCTATCGTTATGACGGTTGCCAAATTCGTATGCTTACGTTTAATTTTTTAACATTTTGATTACTTTCCCGTAATACAAGTGTTTAACGCGTTGCGCCCAGTGCATGCAAGCGCTGTCTGGTGCGCACGAAGGCCGCGTGACGTAAGTTTGCTATTGCGGTTTATGCCATATAATCTTATACTAATGGACAATTGTATTTTTATTATTCGTTGTTTTATTAAGGATGGTGGATTATGAAAACTGCTGTAGCGCCGGGAAGGCCCAAAGGAATTTTGGGCTGGATCGAAAGAGTGGGTAACCGCGTTCCCGATATTACGATTTTGTTCATTGGCGCCTTTTTGATTGTCTGCGTAATCTCGGCCCTGATGTCGCCGATTCATTTCTCGTATATCAATCCTGTCACCAAAGAACCGATTCGTATTATCAGTATGCTGGCACCGAGCCAACTTGTTAAATTGATGACGAAGATGGTTACGAATTACTCCGGTTTCCCGCCGCTCGGCATGGTCATCGTGGCGACATTGGGCATCGCCATCGCCGACGGCTCCGGCTATATCCGCGCGGGGCTGCGCAAGTTGCTCGCCGTCACGCCAAAAGCGGCGCTCTCGCCGATTATTATTTTGGCGGGTATGTTGAGCCATATCGGTCCGGATACCGGTTACGTGATCATCATACCGATTGCCGCCTACATGTTTTACGCGGTAGGTAAACATCCGCTCGCCGGTATCGCCGCATCATTCGCCGGTATCGCCGGCGCGTTTGCCGCCAACTATACACCGAGCGCGATTGACCCGGTCATCCAGGGCTTCACGCAAAGCGCGGCGCAGATTATCGACCCTTCGTATCAAGTCAACATTTTATGTAACTATTTCTACATGTTCGGCGCGACGTTCGCCGTCATCCCCGCCTGCTGGTACATCACCGAAAAAATTGTCGAGCCGTGGCTGTGGAAAATGTATCCGCTTTCTACCGATGCGGATATTGAAGCGGAAACGAACAAGCCGCTCACCGCAAAAGAAAATCGCGCGTTCTATGCCGCCAGCGCATTCCTCATTTTGTTCATGGTCGGTTTGTTCTGGGCGCTGTCCACACCGGATTCCGTATGGCGCGCGTCGGACGGCACGATCGCAAGCTTTAAAGCGCCGGTCATGCAGTCCCTGGTTTCGTTGATCTTCGTCATCGCCGGCGGTACCGGTTTGATCTACGGCATTATGTCGGGTAAATTCAAAAGTCCGAAAGATGTCACCGCCGCGATGGAAGATATGACGCATACTCTCGTGCAATTAATCGTATTCTACTTTTTCGCGGCGCAGTTCCTGTACGCGTTCAACGCGTCGCAGATCGGCGTTCTGCTCGCCGTTTCCGGCGCAGACTTCCTGCGTTCACTGGCGATGCCGCCGCAGCTTACGATCGGCGGAATTATTATTTTCGTCGGTCTCTTGAATTTAATCATTACTTCGGCTTCGGCGAAATGGGCCATCTTAGCACCGATCTTCGTCCCGATGTTGATGGGTGTCGGCATTGCTCCGGAGCTTACGCAGGTAGCGTTCCGCGTCAGCGACTCGGCCGTCAACGTCGTCACGCCGATGTTCGCGTTTTATCCTTTGATCATTACGTACTGCCAAAAATACGTCAAAGAAGCCGGCATCGGCACGTTGAGTTCCATGATGCTGCCTTATACGATCGGCTTGCTGGTGACATTGTCCATAGTCCTCTACGTGTTCTGGGGTCTCGACCTGCCGCTCGGTCTGCAAGCTTCGTACTTATATCCGCGCCCGTAAGCGCTTAATCAGAGAGAGGAGTCCTGAAATTGGAATACATGAGTCGTGAATCTTTACTGGAACGTTTCTTGCGTTATATCTCGATCCCCAGCCAAAGCGATCCGACCGTCAGCGAAGTCCCCAGCACGAAAATGCAGTGGGATATGGTACGCGCGCTGGAAACGGAATTAAAAGAACTGGGCTTGGAGGATATTCATGTGAGCGAACACGCGGTTTTGACCGCGCGTTTGGCCGCCACCGCCGATGCCCCTGAAGGCACACCGGTCATCGGTTTTTGCACCCACGTCGATACGGTGGACGTGCAGCTTGATCCGAAAATTTCGCCGCAAGTCGTGGAAAATTATGACGGCGGCGTCATTACGCTCAACAAAGAAAAAAATCTCGTGCTCGATCCGGAAACGGAAACCGCGTTGAAAAATTACGTCGGCGACACAATTGTGACGACGACCGGTAACTCCGTACTCGGTTCCGATGACAAAGCGGGTGTCGCCGCGGTCATGGGCGCGATCACCGAACTGGTGAAAAGCGGCGCGCCGCACGGTGAAATTTACCTGGCATTCGTGCCGGATGAAGAAACCGGTTTGCGCGGCAGCAAGAAAATGGAACTCGATCGTTTCCCCGTCGATTTCGCGTACACGCTCGATTGCTGCGAAATCGGTGAAGTCGTTTACGAAACGTTTAACGCCGGCAGCGCCGTGATCAACATTCAGGGTATCGCCGCGCACCCGATGTCCGCCAAAGGCAACATGGTCAATCCGGTACTGATCGCCTGCGATTTCGTACAGTATTTTGACCGTTTGAAAACGCCGGAAAACACCGACGGTACCGACGGTTACATCTGGGTGCAGGGTATTTCGGGCAACCAGTCGAACGCGAGCGTCGAGCTCAACATCCGCGATCATCATCGTGATCGTTACCTCGGCTATAAAGATTACATCGAAAAAGCGGTCGCTTTCTTAAAAGAACGGTATCCGCGCGCGACGATCGAACTTTCGATGGAAGATGTCTACGCCAATATTAAAGACGCGAAAACGCCGGCAAACGAATTCGCTGTCGATCATATTTACACCGCGATGGAACGCCTCGGCATCACGCCGAAAACGCTTTCGATGCGCGGCGGCACCGACGGTTCGTACCTGTCCTCGCAAGGCATCTTCACGCCGAACTTCTTCACCGGCGGCCACAACTTCCACTCGGTCTATGAATATTTACCGCTTAATTCCTTAGTGAAATCGTCGGAAATGGTGCGCACCATTATCGATCTCGTTCAGGAAGACGCGAAAAAATAACGCAAGCAAAAAGCATCGCCGCAAGGCGATGCTTTTTTATTTCGTAAATGTTACGCTTGCCGGCGAGTCGGTTTGCGCGTTTTGAACAGTACCAACACGATCGGCGTGACAATCACCGCCGCGCCGATGGCTTCCGGAATGCCGTTGGCGATACAAATGCCAATGATAATATTAACTACCTGATCGAGCGGAACATGACGCATTTCCGCGAATTCTTTGGCGTACAAAATATACGTCAGGCCCATGACCATGATCGTATTCATCATCGATGTCACCAACGCGGACACCGCGATTTTAACAGTCTGCGCTCCCGGCATAGCGCGGTACACGAGGTACGCGATCAAACCGAGCAGCACACGCGGCAAGACCGAAATGAGCGGGTTCAAAAACACAATACTCATCAGCGTCGGCGCCACAATATTTTGGAATAAGCTGAAGCAACCGAAAATCAAACCGGTCATCATGCCGACGCGCGGTCCTTCCACAATGCCGCCGATAATCGTCGGAATATGCAGAATGGTCGCTTTCATATAAATGAGGTGAATAAAACCGTAGCCCGTCAAACCGAGCAACGCGGTAATACCGCCTAAAAGGCCGGTGATCACAAGCTGCCGCACCGTCATAAATGAACGCTTCGTCGGCGGCGCTACACTCGGACGTTCGTCCGCGGGCCGCTCCGTTACTTGCGAATCCGCCTGCAAATCATTCACCGGTGATGTTGCTTCCGTCGCATGCGGCTTGTCCGCCGCCGGATCTTTTTGCCAATTTTCCATTTTGTTCCTCCGTTCTTATTCCTTTAGGGATATAAGTCGTTACCAGAACCGTATTATTGCGCTTGCCCATGCAAGCCGCCGTAAATCAAAAGCATTATAGAGATAATCGCCTGCCTTGTCAAGACGGAGACCTGCCGTTATAATCAAATTTATACGATACGCGTCTTTCGGTATGACAGACGTTCCTATGTCGGTTACGCGCAATGCGCATGCAAATAAATGAATCACGGAAGGAGTCCGTATGGATTGGCTTTATCTTTTCATGGAAGATTACGGCTACTGGGCGCTGTTTTTAACCATGGTTGCGGAAAATATGAATATCCCGATTCCGAGCGAAGTCGTTTTAGGCTTTGCCGGTTATCTCGTACATCGCGGCACTTTCACTTACACGCTCGCCTGCGTGGTCGGCGTCGCGGCGGGACTGGTGGGATCGCTGCTGTCGTACGCTATCGGTTACTACGGCGGCCGTCCTTTCTTACAAAAACATAAACATCTCTTTTTTCTCTCGCAAACGAAACTTTCGTCGGCGGATGATTGGTTTGCCCGTTACGGCGGCATTGCCGTTTTGACCGGTCGTCTGTTACCGGGCATACGCACATTTATTTCGCTACCCGCCGGAATGGCTCGCTATCCGCTCAAACCGTTCATCTGGTATACCGTGATCGGCACGATTCCCTGGACGATGCTCCTCGTTTGGCTCGGGTTCCAACTGGGCGAGCATTGGGAAGACCTTCTGACCTACGACATGGAACTGTTTATCGGTTCTGTCGTCGTGGCCGCTCTCGCCTACGCTTATTACCACTACCTGCGCAAACGTCGCTCCCAAAATTCGGAAAACGCAAACCGCTCCCATGACGACAAATAAAGATTAAATTTGTCGCGCATGTTGCCGGTTGCCGCATTTTCATGCATTGACTTTGCGCAAGAATAACAATCCGCGAGATTTGCGAGAAAAAATAATTGACGACCGCCCGAAACACGGTCAACTTGACGTCTCGCGCCATTCTTTTATAAAAAACAGCCGTCTCTTCGGAGACGGTTTTCTGATGCCGACGTCATAGATTTTTTCCCTTATAAATGATAGAATTATATAGTTAATATTACGGAGGTGCGTGATGAAGGCGGTCATTATTACCGTGAACACGCTGCAGCGCGATGAGAACGGCCAGGAAGAAAGTATTGAGCTGACCACAAAGGGCACGTACGAAAAACAAGGCGACGTGCAAATTTTGTGTTACGACGAATCTTCTCTGACCGGACTTACGGGAACGCGGACAACGTTAAAATTGTTTCCGCATTCGCTCGTGCTGATGCGCGACGGTAAGATCACGCAGCAACAGGAATTTTTGCCGGGAACCTCGCAAAAATCACTGTATGAGACCCCCTTTGGCAACGTCACGCTGACGATGTACACGCATGAGCTGACGCATACGCTCACGAACGGCGAGGGAGAAATTGCACTCCGTTACGACGTCGCGCTGGAAGGCGTCCATGCGAATTATAACGAACTGATCATACGCTCACGAGAGGACGGAACGAACTGATGGATTTACGGACGGAAATCGGTGCGGCGCTGACCGACGCGGTCAAAGCGGCCGTCACTAAGGGAACACTTCCCGCCGGCGACTACCCCGAACCTTTTCTGGAACAGCCGCCACAAAAAGAATTCGGCGATTTTGCCACCAATCTCGCCATGCAATCGGCGAAAATCGCACGGCGCGCGCCGCGGCAAATTGCGGACGCGATTCTGGCGGAGCTCGACTCCCCGCTGATTGAACGCGCGGAAATCGCCGGCGCCGGTTTTATCAATTTATTTTTGAAAAACGACGCAGTCTACGATATTTTAAAAGAAATTTTGCGCAAGGGTAATGACTACGGCAACCTGCCGGAAAAAAGCGACGAATATATTCAAGTCGAATATGTCAGCGCCAATCCTACCGGACCGCTCCATATCGGTCACGGTCGCGGCGCGGCGTTCGGCAGCGCGCTGGTCAACCTGCTGCGCGCCGCCGGCTACCCGACGCAGGCGGAGTACTACATCAACGACGCGGGCAATCAAATCGACAATCTCGCGAAATCGGTCGATGCCCGTTACCGTGAACTCTTGGGTGAAACGGTTGAATTTCCGGAAGACGGTTACCACGGCCGCGACATCATCACGACCGCGCAAACGATCATTGATGAAGACGGCGACAAATACTTGGCCATGCCCGCCGCCGAACGCCTCGCGATTTTCAAAGAGCGGGCGCTAAACGCGAAACTCGAGCGTTTGCGCAAAGATTTGGCGGATTTCCATGTGGAATTCGATCAATGGTTCAGTGAACGCACGTTGCATCCGGAAGCGATCGAGACGGCGTGCGCCGAACTGAAGGCGCGCGGCAAGCTGTATGAAAAAGAAGGCGCGCTGTGGCTGAACACCACGGAGTACGGCGACGATAAAGATCGTGTCGTCATTCGCGCCAACGGCGTCGGCACGTATTTCGCCGCCGATATCGCGTACCACCGCAACAAGTATGAACGCGGTTTCACGCAGATGATCAACATCTGGGGCGCCGACCATCACGGTTACGTCGCGCGCGTCAAAGCGGCGCTCACGGCGCTCGGCTACGATCCGGATAAACTCGAAATTCTGCTTTTGCAAATGGTCAATCTCTTGCGCGGCGGCGAAGTCGTCAAGATGAGCAAACGTACCGGCAAATCGATTACGCTTGCCGAACTGATCGAAGAAGTCGGCGCCGACGCGGCGCGGTATTTCTTCATCATGCGTTCGCTTGACAGCCAGCTCGACTTTGACATCGACTTGGCCAAATCGCACAGCAATGAAAATCCGGTGTACTACATCCAATACGCCTACGCGCGTATTCACAGCATTTACCGCCAGGCGGAGGAAAATCAGATCGCGTACGGCAATTGGGAAGATACCGATTTCAGTGTGCTGACGGAACCCGCCGAGCTGGATCTGATTAAACAGATGAGCGAGTATCGCGAGATGATCGCGAACGCAGCCGCGGCGCACGCGCCGCATCGTCTGGCTCGCTACCTCTATGAACTCGCCGGCCTGTTCCATTCGTTTTATAAACAGTGCCGCATTTTGGGCATTGACCCGGAACGCCAACAGGCGCGTTTGGGACTGATCACAGCGACCAAGTATATTTTATGGCACGGCTTAACCATTCTCGGTGTCAGCGCGCCGGAAAAAATGTAAAGGAGGACGCATGACTAAGTACATATTTGTCACGGGCGGTGTCGTTTCTTCGCTCGGTAAAGGTATCACCGCCGCATCGCTCGGCCGTTTACTGAAAAACCGCGGCTATCGGGTCACGATCCAAAAATTCGATCCGTATTTAAATATCGACCCCGGCACGATGAGCCCGTACCAGCACGGTGAAGTTTTCGTAACCGATGACGGCGCGGAAACGGACCTCGACCTCGGTCATTACGAACGCTTTATCGATATCAACTTAAGTCAGCGTTCCAATGTGACGAGCGGCCGCATTTATCAAACCGTCATTTCGCGGGAACGTAAAGGCGATTATCTGGGCGGGACCGTTCAGGTCATTCCGCATGTGACGAACGCGATCAAAGAACAGGTGTTCCGCGTCGGTCAGGAAGTCAATGCCGACGTAGTCATCACCGAAATCGGCGGCACGGTCGGCGATATCGAAAGCCAACCGTTTTTGGAAGCGATTCGCCAGGTGAAAAAAGATATCGGCAAAGAAAACGTTCTGTATATTCATGTGACGCTTCTGCCGTACATCTCCGCTTCCGGCGAATTGAAAACGAAACCGACGCAGCACAGCGTAAAAGAAATGCGCAGTATCGGCATCCAGCCGGATATCATCGTCTGCCGCAGCGAATATCCGATCTCGCAGGAAATGAAAGAAAAGATCGCGTTATTCTGCGACGTCGATGTCGACGCGATCATTGAAAACCGTACCGCGCAAAGCATTTACGAAGTACCTTTGATGATGCAGCATGAAGGTTTGGATAAAATCGTTCTGCGAAAATTACAGCTGGAAGACAAGCCGCTCGACATGAGCGATTGGGAGCATATGGTCGATCGCATGCTCCACCCGCAGGGTGAGCTGGAAGTGGCGCTCGTCGGCAAATACGTTTCGCTCCACGATGCGTATCTTTCCGTCGTCGAATCGCTCGATCATGCCGGCTATGCGTTTAACCGCAAAGTCAACATTCGCTGGATCGATTCGGAAGAGATTGAATCAGCCGATGATCTCGCACCGCTCTTTGATGGTGTTGACGGTATCGTCGTCCCCGGCGGTTTCGGTTCCCGCGGCGTAGAAGGTAAAATCCGCACGATCCGTTTCGCCCGCGAACATAAAATCCCTTACCTCGGTTTATGCCTCGGCATGCAGTGCGCTGTGATGGAATTCGCCCGCAACGTCTGCGGCATTGAAGATGCGATCTCGAGCGAATTTGATACCGACGCTGCACATCCGGTCATTGACCTGATGCCCGATCAGGTCGATATTGAGGATAAAGGCGGCACCATGCGCTTGGGTCTGTACCCCTGCAAGTTGGTCGACGGCACGCGTTCCCGCGAACTTTACGGGGAAGAATTGGTGTATGAGCGCCATCGCCACCGTTACGAATTCAACAACGCGTATCGTAAGCAACTGACCGACGCCGGTTTAATTCTCGCCGGCACCAGTCCCGATGAACGTCTGGTGGAAATTGTCGAAGTCAAAGATCATCCCTTCTTTGTCGCCGTGCAGTTCCATCCGGAATTCAAATCGCGTCCGAATAATCCGCATCCGCTGTTTTACGGATTCATTCAGGCGATGGAAGAAGAATCAAAATAAAATCAGAAAACACCGGAGATCTCCGGTGTTTTTTTGCGTAAAAAAGAGCTGCCGCGGCAGCTCTTTTCTTTTTCTTTTACTCTTTCATTAACTCTGTTTTTCGTGTGCCCGCGCGTAAAAATACCACCGGAATCATGATGAGTCCGACTTGTCCCATCAACGGATACAGGATACCGATCAATTTACCGAAACCGATCTGCGCGCCGAAGTACGCCACAATCCCCAAGACCACCGTCACCGCGAGCATCGGCGCACGGCCGAGGCCAAAGCCTTGAATGCGGTTCAACACGAGCCAAAACATCGGCGCGGCCGTGGAGTAAATCCCCAGCAAAAGCACCACGGAGAAAATCATCGCGAGAATCGGCAGATGTTGTTCCGCCAGGAACAAATTCGGCACTTCGTAGGTCACGATCTGATCCGGATAGCAAAGCATCGCGAAAACGATCATGATGACCGACAGCATCAGGAAAACGCCGCCCATCACGCCGCCCCAAATCGCTTCCTGGCGATTGCGCGCGCGTGTGCCGAGTCCGGCAAGAAAAGGAATTCCACCCAAAACCATGCAAGCCGCATACAACACGCCGCTGAACCAAGCGGTATCCAACCATTCATACGCCCCGAACCACCAGCCGGCGGTCGCGCGCAAATCGAAGAGCGCCTGCACTTGCGCCCCCGTCAAATCATTACCGTAGTACGTACTGGTCACCGCGGTCACGATACCGATTAAAATCGTAAACACGGTAATGACCGGTCCGATCGCGCCGATAATATCGACCAAACCGTTCAAACCGAGCAACACGGTCATAACGCAAAGAATCGCCATGCCGAGTTTGCCGATCTCCGCACCGACGCCGAAGTATTCGCCGGCCACGGCGCCGGATCCGGCGAACATAATGGAAACAACGCAGAAAAGGCAAATGATCGTGAAAATTTCCAAAATATAACCGATATATTTACCGCAATAGTAGCGGAAAATTTCCGTCTGTACGGTCAATTTCAATTCATGTCCTTTGACCATCAGGGCCGCGCCCATCGCGGCGAAAAGAAACATGCTGACGAGCGCGCCGATGTAGCCTGCCGGTCCGTAAGAAGTGAAAAATTGCAACACTTCCTGGCCGGTGGCAAATCCCGAACCGATCGTAAACGCGATGTAAGCCCCCGCCAGTTTCACGACGTTCCAAATGCTTACCTGCTGCTGCATGGCGCTCCCTCCACTTCTTTTTCCACGGCCGCCAAACGCGGCAGAAGTTCCGTCAAATCACGCGGCACACGCAAACGGATATGGCGTTTACCGATACCGTCAAAATCTTCGCCGCGTTCGGTGATAATGCCGTGCCGCAGCATCACGTCAAACAAATTAAGATCGCGTTCCGTATACAAAAGCACGATCGGCACCGTATCTCCGGTAACGGATGCCTGCAATACGGAAAGCGCCTCCAGCACGCGCGCTTTATTCGCCGCGATCTGCGTTCTGGAGCGCGCGATGTGTTCGCGGTCACGTAAAGCGATCGGCGTCAAGCGGGCGGCGGTTTCGGTGACGACCATTTCCGCCGGCAATTTCTGCATGATCGGCATAAATGCTTGCGGCAATACCGCGTAACCAGTCCGCAGGCCGGCCAATCCGAACCCTTTCGAAAGCGTTTTGACGACGATCACATTCGGATACTTATTAACCAAGGCGACCGCCGAATTTTCCAGCGGCATAAAATCGCCGTACGCTTCGTCGACGATCACCATCGTGTCTTGCGCCGCCGCTTTTTGCGCCAGCTGCTCGATGTCCGCCAGCGGAATCATTTGACCGGTCGGGTTATTCGGATTATCCAAATACACGAGCGTATGTTCCGGACGCAACGCTTCGATAAAACGCGCGACGGAAAAACGGAACTGCTCTTCTTCCCGCAACGCGACGACGGTGAGTTGCGCGCCCATCGCGCGCATATCGGTAGTCGCGGAAGAAAACGTCGGTTCACCGACGAGAACATGAGTTCCCTCATCGATAAAGAGTCGGTTCAGATCGATCAGCATGCCCATCGATCCCGTGTGAATCGCAAGTTGCTCCGGCGCAATTTTCGCCGCCGGCGCGAGGTATTCGCAAATCGCCGCGCGCAGTTCACGGTACGGATAGCTCGGATACGGCGAGATGCCGCTGAATGTTTCCCGATACAATTCCTCCGTCAGTTGCGGCGTGTAGCCGAACGGATTAATCCCGAGCGAACAATCGATCGCATCATCGGGAATTGTGTCACCGTGCACGTAACTTTGCACCTTATAATCTGCCAAACTGTGTCGAATTCTGTATTTCATACTGCCCCTCCTACCATGCTGCGACTTTGTCGATTAATTCTTTCTATTATAATATGATCCCCGCTGTTACGCAATGCGCGATGTTTTCAGTAACTGTACGTCAAGCGCAGATACAGGCTGACCGCAACGCCCGCCGTCAGCAGCGCCATTACCAAGTAATCGCGCTGTTGCGGCGTCACGGCGCGGGTAAAGCGCGTGGTGCCGGCACCGAAGCCGCGAAGCTCCAGCGAAAGCGCCATCGTTTCCGAACGCGCGAGCGATTTCAAAACGAGGGGCTGTACCACGCCGAGATACGCTTTGCTGCGGCGCAGATAGTGTCCGTTCTGCGGCACGCCGCGGCAAGCCTGCGCCTCGAGTACCGCTTTGTTTTCCGCCAGAAAATCCGGCACAAAACGCAACGCCGCCGTGAACATGAACGCGTATTCATACGGGATGTGCAACTGCGTCACGACCGCGGCCGTCAGATCCTGCAAGCGCGTCGTCGTCAACACCAAGAGGAAAACGCCCGCCAATGCCAACATCCGTAAACCCGCGACATACGCGGACTGCAACGTGCCGCCGCCAAGGTATTGAATGACGCCCAAAAGGATCGCGAAGAAAATAAATGCCAATAACGCTTTGCGATTTTGTTGCAACACGCCGGCGGCGATAAAAATGACGATTTCCGCGAGAAACAGCGCAAAGAGCGCCGGCGGACTTTGTAAAAACAAAACGGCGAGCGACACCGCGACAATCATGAAAATTTTTGTTAAAGGAACCAAGCGCGTCATTGTACACCTCCGTCATCGGTATAATGGGAAACGTCCCGCCCGTCGCGGTACATGCTTGCCAAAAACTTTCGCGGCTCGCCGTTATAAACGACGCGACCGTCGGCGAGCATCACGACGTGTTGCGCATACCGTCTTACCACATCGGGCGCGTGCGTGACCAAAATAATTCCCAATCCCGCGGCCGTCAATTTCGTTACAATCTGCATCAGCCGGCGGATATCCGCCGGCGAAATGCCGCTCGTCGGTTCATCAAGGATGAGAAATTCCGCGCCGAGCGCCACTGCCGAGGCCAATGCGACGCGCTGTTTTTTCGCCCGCGAAAGAAGCGGCGGGTATGCGTCACGTTCTTCTTCCAGTCCGCATAATTTCAGCGCCGCCTCCGCTTTCTCGCGAGTCTCTACCTTGTCGCGTCCCTGCTCGAGCGGGCCGAATGCGATTTCATCGTACACCGTGGTGCAAAAAAGTTGTCGATCCACTTGTTGAAATACGTACCCTAAATAACGGCTGCGTTCACTCGCGGATAATCTCGTCAGTTCCCGACCGTTCAGCTCGATCCGTCCGGAGGTCGGCCGTTCCAGTCCCATCAAAAGTCGTGTCAATGTCGTTTTACCGCTGCCGTTCTTGCCGACTAAAGCGGTGATTTCACCGGCCGCAAACGCCAGTGAAAGATCATGAATCACTTCGCGACCGTCGGCGTATGCAAAACATAAATGCTCCGTTTTCAGCATGTCGCCCTCCCCGCGACGAATGCCGATGCCGTCGCTTCCTGATACCGATCGGGCAATAAATCACGGAATGTGGCGTCCGCCTGCATGCGGCCGACCACTTCATCGAATGCGCCCACCATGATTAAACGTCCTTCATCCAACAGCGCGGCGCGCTTGGCGTATGGCGCGACTTCCGCCAACTGCGATTCGGTAACGACAACGGTCAAACCGTCGCGCTGATTCAGCGTGCCGAGCAATTCGTAAAACGCTTGCGTGCCTTCCGGATCGAGCGCCGAGGTCGGCTCATCGATGACCAATATTTGCGGCTCCGCCGCGAGCACCGACGCGATGACCAAGCGCTGACGCTGACCGCCGGAAAGCGTCGCCACGTTGCGTTTTTCCAGGCCGCTCAGCCCGACTTTCGCCAACGCCTCCGCGCTGCGGCGCGCAATTTCCGCGGCAGCGTAACCGCGATTTTCCAAGGCGAATTCCATTTCTTCGGCGACGGTCAACGTCACCAGCTGCGCATCGTAATCCGGTAAGATCGTGCCGACTTTGGTCGCGATCTCCGCGATGCTGTGCTGCGTGATCGCCAGATCTTCCACAAAAACCATGCCGCGCATGACGCCGCCGTAGTAATGTGGAACCGCTCCGCAGAGCACGGACATCAGCGTCGTTTTACCGGCTCCCGCCGCGCCCGCTAACACCAGAAAGTCACCGCGTTCGACCGTCAGATTGATATCTTGCAACGCGTCCGCCGTTGCCTGCGGATACCGATAACTCAAATGTTCGATGGAAAACGCCGCATCCTGTTGCGGCCGTAAAGCAAGTCCCGCGTGCGACACGGTGGCGACTTCCGCTTGCATCGTCAGCGAAGCATGCAGCAGCCGTTGCGCCGGCGCGTACAGAACCGGCGTAATAATACCGTTAATGACCGCGACCAAGCCGACCGCCGGGAGCATCGCATACAAATATACATTGGTCGCAATCCCGAGCATGTATGTCATCAGCGATACAAAAACGAAACCGCTGATCAATGTGGCGACGCCGCCGCAGAGCGCGCTCAGGATGCTTTTTTGCCGAACGTGCGGCAAAATCATGTGCGCGAAACACGCGGCCGTCATCGCGCCCAAAGGTTCGCTGATCAGATTGCCGTAGGGAAAGCCCGATTTCGAGGTCAGAATTTCGATGCAGGCCGCCACCATGCCGATGCCGAAACATTGACGATACGTCGGTTTCGTCAGTAAAATCGCCACGCAATACGTCGCGATCATCCAATTCGGCGTGAACCCCGCGATGGAAGGCGACGCGATATGTAAAATCGTCCCGATGGAAAGCAACAAAGTCGAAACGGTCAACCAGCGAAATTGCCCGCCGCGTGTTTTTTGAAATACCAATGTTTGTGTTTGCATGTTATCTCCTTTCCGATGCGGACAATAAAAAAGCCTCCCGTCCACATCCATATCCAAATGATATGGGGACGAAAGGTATCCTTCCGCGGTGCCACCCCGCTTGACTGGTATCAGTCCGGCTTACTACGTACGGCGATTTGCGATACGCGCTTCGGGATAGCGGCCGAAGGTGCCGTCGACGCCTACCCCGCGCAGCGGATCGGGTCGTATCTCCCGGGCCCATTCGCGTCGTCCTCCCGCGCCGATCTTCCACTGTCACCGGCTCGCTTTGGCGTTTGTTACGACGGTACTCTTCCCGTTCATCGATGATTTCATTTAATTACAGGTAGAATAGCACAAAAAAATCGCAGTGTCAATTTTTCTCCAAAATATTTTTAACGTGCATCATGGCTGTCACAACGAATCCGCATGAGCACGGTTTTCCGATGTTATAATAAAAAAAGAATAGATTGTCTGTGGTATACAGGAGGCAATGTGAGCTCATTTACCGTGTGGCATTGGGGCGGAATTTTTCTCGCCTTCGCCGCCGTCTTTATCGCGATCTTTGCGACAGCGCAAAAATCATCCTTAGAAAACTTCAGTGTCGGTGGTCGCGCGTCCGGTCCGTGGCTGGTCGCCGGCGCGCTCGTCGGCACGATCGTCGGCGGCTCGGCCACCGTCGGTACCGCCCAAGGCGCCGTGAGTGCCGGTTTTTCCGCTTGGTGGTTTACTTTCGGCTCAACGCTCGGCTTTATTCTGTTGGGCAAAGTGTACGCCGGACCGTTGCGCGCAAGCGGCTTGAAAACCATCGCCGAATATATGGCGGCGCGCTACGGCAAAATGGCGGGTGTCGCAACTTCCATCGTGTCCGTTTTGGGAATTTTCTTTTCGCTCGTCGCAAGCGGCTTGGCCGGCATTCATTTCATGCAAATTTTATTTCCTGTTTCGGAACTGACGGGCACTTTGCTGCTGCTCGTCATTGTCGTGTTATATGTTTTGGCCGGCGGCATTCGCGGCACGGCGGTGTCCGGCATCGTCAAAACGGTGTTGCTCTACAGCACGTTGATCATCGCGGGCGTTTACGCTTGGCGCGGCTTGGCGCAACTTCCCGCGGCCACGGTGTGGCACGCCGACTGGCTTTGGCCGCAAGGGAGCAGCGGCTGGCGCATGTTCGCGACGAACTGTCTTTCCGTCATTATCGGCGTGGCCGTGACGCAATCGTATGCGCAGGCGCTGTACAGCGCGCGTGACGCCGAAACCGCGGCGCGCGGCAGTTACTTGGCGGCCGCGCTTTGCATGCCGGTCGGTTTGCCGCTGATTTTAATCGGCATTCATACGCATTTTATGACGCCGTCGATCAACGCCGTCACCGCATTGCCGATGTTCATGCGGATGCACTTGCCGGCGCTTTTGGCGGGGCTGGGAATCGGCGCGATTTTGCTTTCCATCATCGGCTCGATCGCCGGACTGTCGTTGGGCGCCGCCACTTCGATCGCCGTCGATATCTTCGAGTCGGGCTTCGGCGTAAAGGGACAAAAGCGGCTGCTTTTCATTTTGCAGGCAGCGCTGATTATGCTTGTGCTCGCCGCCTTCGCGGTTTCGTTATACCGCTACCATTCCCAGATTCTCTACTGGAATTTCCTTTCCTTTTCGCTGCGCGGCGCGGGCATTTTCTTACCCTTTCTACTCGCCATTTACGCCCAAGGACCGACCTCGGAAAAAAGCACGACGGCGAATATTCTTTTCTCCACTCTGATCGCCGTGCTTTCCCTCGGCACCGATACCTTCGCGCTCAATCCTCTCTACGTGGGCATCGGCACGTCCGCCTGCTGGCTGCTCGTGGAAACGATTTGGCGGCGCATTGATCGTCACTAAGTTGCCGGATTTCATCACCGCAATGCTATAATAAAATCAATTCGAATTCGGTTTGTATGTTCAGAAACGGTTATTCATTATGAAAAAACACAATCTCCGCTGGTTCGCGCGCGTCAGTCTGCTCGCGGCCATTGCCGCCGTATTGATGCTGTGGCAATTTCCGCTGCCGTTGATGCCCGCTTTTTTAACGCTGGATATCAGCGATGTGCCCGTCGTCGTCGGCGCGCTTTTGTTCGGCTGGCCCGCCGGCGCCGCCATCGCCATCTTAAAAAATTTATTGCATCTGCCCGTGTCATCCACTTTCGGGATCGGTGAAATCGCCAACGCGACGTTGGCGCTCACTTATATTACCGTCGCAACGCTGCTGCGCCGTTGGGGATGGCTCGCGTATGTGGCGGCAATCGGCGCCATTGCCGCCGTCGCCGTATTTCTCAACTTTACGTTGCTGCTGCCGCTCTATCAGTCCGCGTTCGGTATTTCGACCGAGCAACTTTTAGCCATGTCGGCGCGCGCCGGTTCCCAACTCATCACCGTCTGGGATTTCATGTGGTGGGTGATCGTGCCTTTCAATCTCATCAAGGGCGGCTTGATCACGCTCCTTGCCTTACCGATTTACCGCCGCCTGCGTACGATGCCGCGGCAATAAAAAAGTCCTCGCTCAAGCGAGGACTTTTTTTATTTGTGTAAACCGTAGCGAATGATCAATCGGCTGATTTCGTATAAAAGCAAAATGGGAATGGCCAGCAGCGTTTGCGAAACCAGGTCGGTCGTCGGTGTAATAAGCGCCGCCGCGATAAACGCCAGCAAGATGACAAAGCGGCGTTGCGCTTTGAGCCATGCGGACGACACCACATCCATTTCAGCAAGCGCCAAAAGAACCAGCGGCAAATTAAACACGAACCCGAACGGCAGGATCAGCATCAACGCGAAATCCAAATAACTTTCCATGGAGATCAGCGGTTGCACAGTGCTGTCGCCGAAGGAAAGAAAAAAGTGCAGCCCCTGCGGCAAGACAACGCAAAAGCCGAACGCCGTTCCCGCTAAAAAAAGCAGCAACGAACCGGGAACCAACAACGCCAGAATCGCGTGTTCTTTTTGCGTAAACGCCGGCACCAAAAACGCCCAGAATTCATAAAACAACACCGGTGCGGCAAAGACAATACCCGCCACCATCGCCACTTTAACATAAATGAAAAACGCTTCCGCCGGTCGCAGATAATACAGTTGGCCCGCAGGCGCCGTGATGAACGCTACAATGAAATCGATGAAACAGCCGCTCACCGCCATGCCGACCACGGCCGCCAGAATGGCACGGATCAGCCGCCGTCGCAACTCCCCGAGATGATCGATCAGCGTCATCTCCTGCGGATCGGCGAAGCAGGCCGCTGGGGTTGCGCTTTTCATTCTTTCGGCGGTAACGACGAAGCGACGGTAACGTCTTTATGCGCTTCTGCGGTCGTTTCATTGCCGTTGATCGCGTCTTTAAATTCGTGCATGCTTTTGCCCATCGCTTTGCCGATTTCCGGCAGCTTACCCGGTCCGAACAACACCAGACCGATCACCAAAATTAAGATAAGTTCAGGAATGCCCAAGCCAAACACAGTAAACCCTCCTTTGATTTATGGTATTTAGTTTCCTTTTGAGGATACAGAGGCAATATCGTTTTACGGTGAAAAACTCTTTTAAAATTTGTAAAATTCAGTTTCAAAGAGCGATTTTCGTAATTTTGCGTGTTTTTATCGAAACCTAAACAAATTATAAATAAACCTCCTTTATAGTTACGTTTATCCATGGGCGAATCCATACAGGGTACTAAAGGAGGAATTACTATGTCTACAGAAGAAATGAGCGCAACGCCCGCGACAATGTCGCGCCGCGGCTTTTTGAAATTGGCCGCCGGCTCCGCATTGGGCGTGGCCATGCTCTCCATGCCGTCCTTTGCGTTGGCGCGCGAGCTGGAAGTGAAATCGCGTCAGCTGAAACCGGTCATGTACGATGCGATTCCGCAAAACGCCATCGCATGTGGCCAACAGGCGCCGCTGATCGAAGGTTGCTACCGTTCGATCCTGGGCTACGCGGAAAAAATTCATGATGCGGGATTGCGTCGCGAAGTCACCGACCTCATCCAAAATCCGTCGCTGCGTTTCTTGCAGGAATACAGCTCACCGGCGGCGCGTCATCGCATCTACATCCAGCTGACCAACCAGGGCTTAGTCGATGCCGCAAAAACCGACGAGGCGCATTTCTTCCCCGTCTCCGACGGCAAAATCCAGGAATTCCGTACGGCGCCGGGCAGCGGCTACGGCAGTCACCATCCGTACCCGGGCGGCTTGGCTACGCACGTCAACGCCAACATGCACATCACGGAAGCCGTCTGCAATACATACCGGGATGTTTTCATGTATAACGTCAATCGCGACATCGCATTCGGCGCGGAACTTCTGCACGATATCGCGAAACCGTTCGTTTTCGCCTGGCAGAAAAACGGCCGTTCACTGCAGGAATATACGATTGCGGGCACCGGCTCGCACCATATTTTCTCCATCGCGGAAATTATTTACCGTGGTTTCCCTGCGGATTTCGTCGTCGCCCAGGCTTGCGCACATGAAGCGCCGAACTCGGCGAAAGGTAATGAATCCGTCGCCGGCTGGCTGAAAGCCGCCGCAATGATCGCCGGTAAAGATCCCTTCGCGTACGGTTTGTTGAACAAAATCGGTGACGGCATTCGTGACCCGCACCGTCAGGAAGGCTACATCGTTCACTTGGGCGACCATGACTGGGTACTCTCTTCGCCGGCCGCGCAAAAGAGCGTGGCGATTCTGAAAGAAATCGCCAAACGCGATTACGGCATGAGCGCTGCCGATCTCGAAGGCGCGCGTTTCAACCACTTCCGCAACTATATCGGCTCGCAACTTTCCTACATGTTCCTCAACATGCTCGCCGCGGAACCAAACGGCGAAAAACTGATCGCGGCACAGGTTCACAAAGTCATTTTGAAATAAATCAAGAGCAGCGCGGTGCTTACACTCACTTGGTAGAGAACGGTAAATATGCTATAATATGTACCGTCAAGCGGGTGTAGTTCATCGGTAGAACGTCAGCTTCCCAAGCTGAATGTAGAGGGTTCGATTCCCTTCACCCGCTCCAACTTTATGTTGATTTCGATGACGTTCAAAGCTCCCGAGTCGGGAGCTTTTTTGTTGCGCAAACGCGCCATGTTTCTTTTACGGCCCCATGGAAGGCTTCCTTCCCGATACATTCGCGCCGTTCATCCGGCAGAGCGCGCCGTCAGTGGTATAATAACGGTAAGAATTATTTGTTTTAGTTGGCGCGTAAAGGATTCGGCAAAAGGCGGTACCATATTGACTACATTAAAATTTTTCAGTTGGCTGAAACAACCGCGCAAAACCATTTGGTGGCAACCCGCCAAAGGCGCACTGTTTGTTATCCTATATGTCATCGCGGTACTCGTCAGTACACGTTATCTTCCGACCAACCTGTTCCCGGATATTCCGTCGCGCACGATCGATGGTCTGTTGACCATTTTGGCGTCGAGCATGCTGGCGGTCACCACTTTTTCTCTTTCCATTATGGAGAATGCGTTTTCATCCGCGTCACGCGGCGCGACCCCGCGTTCCGTCGAACTCGTCATGGCGGACGACAGCACCCGACTCGCCATCGCCAGTTTCATTTCGACATTTATTTATGCCATTATCACAAAGATCGCCTTGGGAAGCGGTTCCTTCGCGCAAAACGGCCGCTTCCTCTTTTTCCTCAGTACGATTGTCGTCATCGCCTACCTGATTGTTGTACTGATCCGCTGGGTGCAGGTACTATCGACACTCGGACACTTGGGCGACACGATGGGTAAGGTATATGACAAAGCGGCAGAGACTATGCGCCGTTATCGCAGCCTTCCTAACCTCGGCGCCACATGGGTGCCGGCGAAAGACGCGCTGCCGGATGCGCATTTTATTTGCGCCGAGACGGGCGAGTTCGCGCAGATTCATTTGGACCTTTTACAGAAGTGGGCGGAAAAACATGACGCGCATGTTTTCATTCGCTTGAATCCGGGTGACTTTCTGTATCGCGGCGAACCGCTGGCGGATATTTACCTGAATGACGGTTCGGACGCGTTGACGGAAGAAGGTCTGTCGCTTTTACGCAGTTTCTTTATCGTTAAGCCGACGCGCAGTTATGAACAGGATCCTCGTTTCGGTTTTATCGTCTTAAAAGAAATCGCGCAACGCTCAATTTCCCCCTCGATGAACGATCCCGGTTCGGTGATAGCGGTGATGAATCTGATGGCGAAATTGCTGCTGGACGCTACCGCGCCGCGCGACAACGAGACCGTATACGATCGCATCGGCATGCAACCTCTGCAGGAAGAGGATTTCATCTATCGTTCCTTTGACGGCATCATTCGCGACAGCGCCCAAAATGCAGGTATATCCATGCAGGCGTTGCACATTATGTATGCGGTTTCGCGCCATGCTCCCGAGGAAACGATTCGCAACGCGGCGCGTATTCAGGCGCGCTTGATTTTGGAACACGCGCGCCGAACATTCAGCGTCCGTCAGGATTTGTTTCGCGTGGAAAGCGCCTATGTCCAATATTTTCCGGATGATACGCCGATCGAAGCCTCCGCGTATTTTCCCGATGACGAAGCGGCGGAACGTCAAAAATCATTGGCGGATGCCGACCTGACGGCTCTTTTTGCAGAGCTGCGTGACGAAAACGATCAACAGTAAAGTAAAATAAAGGAACTGATATGAACCGAACTTCTTCTCACTTACCTTGGTGGCGTCGCTACGGCGGCTGGTTGCTGCTTGGCGCCGCGTTTATCTACATGTTCGCTCTGAACAACTGGACGCCCTGGCACCGCGATGATTATGAGTACGCGCTGATTTGGCAAACGCTGGTGCCGATTGAAAGCTTTCATGACGTCATGACGTCTCTCGCGCGTCACTACCAAATGCACGGCGGACGCATGGTCGCTTTTTTTGTGTTGGATAATTTTTTGCGCTGGCCCAAGGTTTGGTTCAATATCGCCAACGCGCTTTGCTTCATTTTAATGGCGCTCGGTCTCAGCTGGCACAGCGCGGGACGTATTGAAAAATCACCCGCGCCGGTGCGCATCGCCGCCGTACTGCTCGCGCTTTGGTATACGCTGCCGCACTTCGGTGAGGTGGCGGTGTGGATGTGCGGCTCGACCGTATATCTGTGGACGATGACCATCATGGTATGGTTTCTTTTACCGTACCATTTTTCTCTGCGTCCGACACGAACGCTTGCCGACAGTTATTTAGCGGCAGGCGCTATGTTTTTGCTAGGCATTCTCGCCGGTTGGGGCGAAGAAAACGCTTCGCTCGCGACCATCGTCGCGGCGACCGCGGTGACGCTGTACAGTTGGCATAAAGGTCAGCGGTATCGCTGGCAGATCGCCGGTGTCGTCGGGAGCGTACTCGGTTTCATCGCGCTGGTCGCCGCGCCCGGTAATTTTGTCCGCGTGGCGGAGGTGTCCGCTTCCATCGGTCGAAGGATCGGCAATCAGTTCGCGGGAAACGGTGAAATGATGCTCTATATTTTGCCGCTGATTTTCATGTGGATGTTAGCCTATCGACAAATCGCGATATCTCGTTACGGGCGTAATGCGACAGCGCCATCCGGATCGAAACGTCCGCTGTATATCGCCGGCGCTCTCGCTGCGGTACTCGCGGTGTCATATGCCACCGACGGTTTTGTCGGGCGTTGGTTTGGCGACGGCTTAATCGCAATCGCTCACGCGCTCGGTTTGCTCAAGCCGAAAACGGTGCGCCTTCTGCAAAATCTCGGTTCCGGCGTCGAGGAGATGGGTCTTTATCTCTTACTTATTTGGCTCGTGTATCGTCTTTTGCGCCAACGCCTCATGCTCACACCGGCGGTAACGAAAACGGCCGGCTGGCGGCTGACATTTCGCACGCTTTGGAATCAATATCCCCCCGTGCGCTTTTTACTGATTACCGCAGCGCTTGCCGCCGTCAGCAATCTCGCGATGCTCGGCGCGCCGACATTTCCCGCGCGGGCATCGATGTTCGCCGTGCTGTGTCTGATCGCCGGCACGGTCGGTTTGTATGACGTGCCCGTGATTCGTCGCGCTTTCGCGCGGGAGCAACGTTTCGTTGTCGGTATCGTTTTGTTGATCACGCTGCCGTTTTTGCTCGGCACATTGTATTTCACCGTGAGAATTTACGAAATCGATCAGGCGCGCATGGCGTACATTCGCGACGCGCGAGCGCAAGGCTATACCTCCGTCGAACTCGAGGCGCTTCCCTTTACGCAGCGCATGCTGCGCCATATCTTCTACGTAGAACTCGATAACGGCGTTTCCCAATACGGTTTAAAACGCTACTACGGTTTGGATGAGTTGACGATCCGTAAACAAATCCATGAATAAAAAGAAACATATACCATGCTATAATTGAGAAAATGTCTTTGTGTTGTGAAAGGAGTGAGCTCATGTTCCTTACATTTCGTAAATATACCGCGGCGGTTCTTGCCGCATGTTTTTTAACGATGCCGCTGGCGGTACCGGTGGAAGCATCGTGGGGCGGTATCGGCGCCTCCGTACTCAAAGGCGCGGTGCAAATGGGCGTGATTCGCGAACAGTTGCGCGAACTTGACGAAAACGGGCAGGAAGAAGTTCTCGCCAACGCCAAAGAGCAAAGCGGTTACTATAGTAATGCCGCCTATCAGGAACGCGCCAAACGCATTTTGGATTCCCTTGTGAAAAGCGGCGTGCCCAAGCGCAAATATGTGATTTTTGTGAACCCCTCCGATGATATCAACGCGTACTGTACGCTTGCTGCCGTGCTTTCCGTCAACAAAGGCACGCTGGACGTGCTGGACGATCAACAGTTGGCGTTTGTGCTCGCCCATGAAGTCAGTCACGGTGAGCATCGCGACATCGTCAATGGCGTAACTAAAAAGCTCAGCCTTGCCGTCGCCGGCTCCGCCGTTCTTTCCGGCGGTGATTCGTCCGCCGTGCAAACGCTGTTGATGAATTTGGGACTGAATTATATTAACAACGAAGTATTCACGATGGGTCAGGAAAAAGCTGCAGATGAGCTCGGTTTCACCATCCTGGAAAAAACGGACTACAATCTCGGTGGCGCTCCGGCCGCGATGCACGCCTTATTGAAAAAATACGGCTCCGGTTTCAAGGACGGCATCGCGCGCGTTATTGCGCCGAACTCGCATCCGCGTAACGAATCGCGCGTCACGGAAGCGGTCAACCGCATGCAGGCGTATTCCGGCAACCGTGTCACCGTCAAAGGCGCCGATGTCATCGTCAACGACAAGACCGTATTGACACCGGTCAAAGTCGGAAATTATGATGCCGAAACGCGCGCGTACTATGTCGCGGGTCGTCTGGCGCGCCTTGTCCGTGATCATAAAATGCAACCGGCGCGATTGGACGGCGGTGCGATTTATGTAGGCAGCCAATCACTGTACACCCTTTCCTCCGGTGAAGACGGCCACGCAATCGTCAATCGTTTGAACGCAGCCCTTACCCCCGAAGCGAAAGCCAAAGAAGTAAAAACGGATACATCTTCCAAAAAAATAAAACAGACAGCGGAAACCAAACCGACCCAAGATATCAAAAAGGCCACGCCGAAAAAAGCTTCGGAGGGCAACATTAAAGATCGCGTCAACGCGATTCTCGGTCGCAAAAACTGATCACAAAAAAAGCGCTTACCTCGGTAAGCGCTTTTTGTTTGCTCTCATTCGTCTTCCGTCCATTTTTTTACCGTCGCTTGCAGCGCGCCGCGAAGTACTAAGCCGTTGCCTGCGTTACTTTTCTGCGCTTGCGTTTCACGCAGCGCGAATTCAATAAATCGCGCCGCCGTCTTCACCGCCTGCGCGAGCGCTTCACCGCGCAGCAACGCCGCGAGCAGTACCGCATTGAAATAATCGCCGCTGCCGCTGAAATTCGGCGCCAGGCGCGCAAAATCGACAGCGCCCGCGTGACCGTCGGCCGACCGATAATAAATGGTTCCGACGTTCGCGTCAGGATTTCCCGCGCCCGTGATCACGCAAGCGCGCGTCCCCAACGCGCATAAGCGTTCGAGCCATTGCGGCGCGACGTTTTGCTCACACGCGGGATCTTCCCCCAAAAGCAACGCCGCTTCCGTCCAGTTCGGCGTAATGATATCCGCCACCGGCAAAAGAGTGCGCATTTCCGTGACAAGTTCCCGCGGCAATGTGGGATACAAGGCGCCGTTATCCCCCATTACGGGATCCACCAGAATAAACGAACCTTGCTCGCGCCATTTCGGTAATGCGTCCCGCAACAACGCGAATTGTTCCAAACTGCCGAGGCTGTCGATAAAACCGGTCGCCACCGCGGCAAACGTGAAACCCTGTTTCTCCCAAAGCGGCAAGGTCCGCCGCAGATGCTCCGTCAGCGGAAAATAGTCATAGTCTCCGTACTCGAAACTGTGGCTCATTACCGCTGTCAGCAATCCCGACACAGGATAACCGAGCGCGCGCAAAATCGGCTCCAGCACGTTCATATTCGACGCGCCGTGCTCGATGTAGTCATTGATTAAAAGAACGGGCCATGGCGTCATTTTTCTTCCTTCGCATTCGCATTGAGCGCGTCCAATGTCAGCGTAAAGCTCGGCGCAAATGTCGTGAGAAAATCATGTACTTCCGGTACGGTCGATTCTTCCAGTTTTTTACGAATCGTCGCGTACGCTTCATCGAACTCCGGATTGCCCGCGGTGCGTTCCTCGACGCATTTCAAATAGGCGCTGAGCGTATCCGCCGCTTTCGCCAATTCCCACAAGGGATCTTCTTCCGGCATCAAAATATACTCCCGATACGCGTCGCGCAGGTCAGCGGGCAACGTGGCAAATAATTTTTCCACGGCCGCCTGCTCGATCGTGCCGTACATCGCGCGAATATCCTCATTAAAATATTTAACCGGCGTCGGCATATCGCCGGTGAACACTTCGCTGACATCATGGTACATGGCAAGAACGGCCGCCCGTTCCGGATCGACGTGGCCGCCGTACCGCGCATTGCGAAGTACCGCCAGCATATGCGCGATCATCGCCGTCTGCAAACTGTGCTCCTGAATATTTTCCGCCATCGTATTTTTCATCAGGCCCCAACGCTTGATGAATTTCATGCGCGCCAAATACGCAAAAAAGTGACTGTGCAATTTATTTCTCCCACAATGACGGCGTCAAATACGCCACCAGTTTTGATTTCTTGCCGCGGCGCAAATCGACGACCGCGATACTGCTTTGCTTGAAGGAAAGACTGACTCCGGTCAGTCCGTACAGCCACGCTTCCAAAAACGGCTGGTGACTGACGAAGAAGACATGCTCCGGTCCGCCGGAGGCCGCCAGATTGATCAGATGATTATCGAGCGGCTCCCAATTGTCCCGCGCCAACGCGTACAACGTCCCACTCGTCACATCGGCATCCGCGCGACCTTCTCGCAAAGTCCGCGCCAGAATCTCCCCGGTTTGTTGCGTGCGCACCAGCGGACTCAAATAAATTCCGACCGCCTGATCCGGCAACATTTCCTTCAGATGACGTCCCATCTTTTCCGTTTCCGCGATGCCTTCATCGGTCAACGAGCGATGAAAATTATCCAACGTCGCCCGTTCTTTGACGGCATGACCATGGCGCATCAAGTACAACCGCATGGCTACTCCTCTCCCCGATGCGCGGCATGGTTGAGACCCTGCTCAAGCAAATGCACCACGTGCGCGTCATCCAAAAAATAGCAGGCATTTTTGCCTATTTTACGAAAATCCACCAAGTGCGCCTGGCGAAGAATGCGCAGCTGGTGACTGACCGCGGACGCTTCCATATCAATCGCTTCCGCCAAATCGTTCACGCAACATTCACCTTGCCAAAGCACACGCAAAATTTTCAGCCGCGTGGGCTCGCCGAGCACTTTAAAAATATCCGCCAACCGCAATAGCAGGCGGCGTTTCTCTTCCGTATCCAACGTGCCCGCCAACCAAGCCGCGGCCTCGTGCGACAATGCGTCTGTACTTGTATTCACTTTCACGCTTTCTTTGCTCCTTCTGTTGTCGGCGTAATCTCGACGGTCGCCGGCGCCGCGCTCGTCTGATACCAGCCGGAAAGCGGATGTCCGTCCACATACACTTCCGTGATCACGCCGTGTCCGTCCGCCAACTTAAACTCCGCGATGATTTGGTGCCGCGGCATGGAAATCGGTTCGCCGGCGGCTTTATGTCGGGCGATTTCCGCGCGCATATCCGCCGTTTCCGGCGACGGTTCCGCGCGCGCTAGCTCCGCTTCTTTTTGTTCCACCTGTTCCGGTGTCAAAGGATCAAGCGCCATGAATTCATCCCACGGCAGATCCTGTAATTGGTAACCGGGTAAATAGAAACGCATAAACGGAATGGGGAAAGATACCACGCCATTGTCCACGCCCCAAGCAATCGTTTTAATATAGTCGCCTTGCACCGGTTTCTTCAGATCCGCGCCTTTCACCATCAACATGCCGTTTTTATCGTGCGCCACGGCGACGTAAATCGTTTCCTGATCCTCCGGCAAATTTTCACCGAGCCATTTGGCTTGGCTCAACGGTTCCGCCACAAAGGGATCCATATTTTCTCGTAAAGAAATATGGACATAATCATCCCGCGGTCCGGCGATAATCGCGGGCGATTGGTACGTAGTCCCGCTGTTCAATACTTCTTCAAATTGACTGCGCTCGCTGAAGATGACCCCCAATTGCACCAGCGCGAGGACGAGAAACGCGAGCAGGTATTTCCATTTAGTCGCCATTTATTTATCCTCCTCTTGCGTATCGCTGTGCCAGGTCGGTCGCGGCGGTAATGACGGCATTTGCGGCGGGCGCCGCGGCGGCAAATCCGCGCGCGAAGTCCGCTCTTTCGTTGTCGTCTGTTCGTTAACTGTCGGCGGCGTCATCGAGCCGCGCATGCGTGGCGGCCGTGCCGATGCTGCCGAATGGTCCTGCGCGGGCGCGCTGCGTCGAGCCGCTTCCTGCCGACGAGCGCGCCGCACGCGTTGGTTCGTATGTTCCCGCTGCTTGCGTTGCCATGTGGCCATCGCCAAATGCCCCGCCAAAATTAACACGCCCATCACGACGAATGCCGTACCCCGCTGCAGCAAGGTGAACGACTCATCGCCGATCCGCACCACAATAAAGAGCGCGAGTAAAAACAGCGCGCCGTCCGTACGCCAAAGAGAACTGCGACGCAAGCCGTTGATCAGTAACGCGGCAACGCCACCCAAATAGTAAATCATAAAGACAATGGCCAAAAACGTGTAGCCGTAACCGAGTGCCGCAATAAAAGTCGCCAGCGTCACGCACAACGGCACGGCCGCAACCGTGACCAGCGTATACTCACGACGCAACATCAGGCGCCAGCAAAGCACGCCGGTGGCAAACAACAGCAATACCAACACAACGATGGGCAACACCTGCGGTGTCGCGCGGGATATGTACACCCACAGCGAGCGTTGCGTGGCCAGCAGCACGCATACCGCCAGCGCGCCGCCACCCAATACGCGAAACGGCATGCCCCAGCCGGTTTGTTTGCCGACCATCGCCCCGACGAGAAACGTAAACGCGGCAATGATCGTGGCGAGCGCCAAGCTGACAACCGCGACATCCGCCAACGCCACCAACGCGGCGAAGAAAATCGCCAGCGCATAAATCCAGCTGAAAATCAGCAACGAAAGTTCCCGGAAACCGTCGCGATACAAAATGTAAAAATACGGTGCGGCGAGCGCCAGCCAAATCCATACCTGCTGCGCGCCGAGCCACGCGTTCGTGACGCCGAAAGAGCTCACAAACACGCCCGTCAAAATCAGATAGATCGACGCCAATGCCGTCGATCGCACAATGTACACCGCGGGCAAGAGCAGCGCAAGCGACCAAATCGCCCACGCGATCTGATTCCACTCCGATAATTGGTAAATATCTCCCGCAAGCTGCAGCGCTCCGGGAATCGCAATCCCTAAAAACGCTCCGGCCGCCTCGCGCCAAGCGATCGCTTTCGGCTCGAGTGCCAACACGACCGCCACCGCCAACTGCGCCGCCACCGCCAGCGCGACTACCCAGTTGAAGCGCACGCTGTGCGCCAGCGCGTACCATTGATCCGATAAAATCAACAGCGCGCCGAACGCGACCAAGACCGCCGCGAGCACCAGCCAAATAATCCGGCCCCAGCGCAGACCCGGCGCCGCTACTTCACCGTAGCGGGCGCGCAAACGATCGGCCGCCTCCGGTGTCAAAATCCCTTCGCTTACCCATTTGGGAAGCTCTTCATATAGCCAGCGAATACGTTGCTCCATAGGATCCCCCAAGTATTCTTTCTACTAAAAAAGCGGACGGTTGCCCGTCCGCTTTTTTATTTTACAATCAAAACCGGGCATTTCGCGTGGCTGACGATGTAACTCGAAACCGAGCCCATGAAAATGCCTTTCAGCGGCCCTAAGCCGCGGCTCCCCATGACGATCAAGTCCACGTTGTATTTTTCGGCGATCGCGGACAAAGTCGGTCCGGGAGAACCTACTTCAAAAATGGTCTTGACCGGAATATCCGCCGGCACCATACGAACCAATTTTTCCAGAATCTCTTTCCCTTTTTCTTCCAGATCCTCAGCCATCTGTTCACTGACATACCCGGAGCCGCTGGGAATTTGATCAAATCCTGAAATCACCGATACCACATTCGCCACATGGCAAATCAAGAGTGTGCCGCCGGACAATTTTACTAGCTCGATGGCATGCTGTAACGCGCGCACGCCGTTTTCCGAGCCGTCGGCCGGCAACAACACTTCATTAAAATGGATCATAGTCCGCACCCCTTCCACCGCTTTATGAGTTGATTAGTTTTCCTCATTATAACACAGCTCACGGTGGCCGGCGTTTATTTTACTACTAAAACAGGACGCGTGGCATGCTGCAATACATATTGCGATGCCGACCCCAAAACCAAACCTTTGACGGATCCCAAACCGCGACTGCCGATCACGATCAAATCCGCATTCAATTCCTCGGCCACCGTTAGAATCGTTTCCCGTACATCGCCGACGGCGAAAAACATTCGCAGCGGAATATCTTCTGGGAGCGTTGCCGCTTCGCGACGCAAACCTTCACGAACCTGCTCCATTTGATGCTCCGGCAAACCCGGTGCGGCGTGTTCTTCCGCATCCGGCGTGCGGCCTACTTCCACCACGCCGGAATACAACCGCTCTCCGGCGTCCCGTCCGATCAGATTACCCGCGTACAACCGGTCTTCCAGCACGGTCAACAACTGTAACTCCGCGCCGAATTTCTCCGCCAGCAACGCGGCTTCATGGAGTGCCCGACGGGCGTTCTCAGAACCGTCCGTTGGCACAAGAATACGTTGCCAAGAACTTTTTATTGTCATCCCTCCGTCACTGTTTGATAACTAATACCGGCACTTCCGCGTGTTTCACCACGTAGGAAGAGACCGAACCGACCAACATGCTCGCCAGTGTTCCCATGCCGCGACGGCCCATAACGATCAGATCCGCCTTATATGTGTCCGCCATTTTGAGAAGATCTTCCCGCGGTGAACCGACCGTATACGCGATTTCATAATCGATTCCCGCCGGTACATGATCTTTCGCCGCCGCCAAAATCCGACGTCCGAATTCCCGCTGATAATCCGTTGTTTCTTTCAATTTGACTTCCGTATCCGGCTTGTAGTCGACACGCTCATCCGCTTCCTTGCGATTGCGCGGCGGTTCAAACCAAGCCGTTGTGAAGTGCTGGATATCCATAATATGAGTAAGAATCAACCGGCTACCGAATTTTTCCGCCAAGGCCACTGCGGCCTCCAATGCAAACCGGGCGTGCTCCGAACCGTCCAGTGCCACCAGAATCGTCTGACATCTCATTGCTATCCCTCCTTCATATAAATTAATAACCTTTCTCCTTTCATCATATAGCGGTCCGAGTGGACCGTCAAGCCGATCAAGCGCGGGCATACATCGGCGCTTTGTGCAAAAATATCGTTTTTATTTTATCCGTATGTAAATTTTTTCTTTACTTTGACACAAACCCGTTCGGAAATTGACAATATCTCTTTATGCTTATGGCAAGAAACTAAAGGAGGAAGATCAGGAACATGATGAAACGCACTTTTTTATGGAGCGCGGTTGCGCTTAGTCTGCTCGCCGGCAGCGTTGCATTCGCCGCGCCGACACCCGCCATTGATCGTTATACCGTAGAACTGCCCGCTCACGAATATCTCACCGTGCCGGGTCAAACGAAACATGCCATCCCCCTCGGCTATGGTTCGGCATTGACCTACAAAGAAACGACTCGTGACGGCGCCATTGAATTCTACGGTGTCACGGATCGCGGCCCGAACTTGGACAGCGTCCAATATCGTGACGGCGATCAAAAGCGCAGCAGTAAAATTTTCCCCGTCCCCGATTACGCGCCGCGTATCGGTATCATTCGTGTCAAAGACGGGAAAGCGACGGTCGTTTCATCGTTTTCTTTGAAGAATAAACTAGGCCAAGATATCAGCGGTCGTCCGATACCGCAAGGCGCTCTTGGTAATACCGGCGAAATCGGCTTGGATCTTCAGTTCCGGCCGCTCGCCTATGACAAAAACGGTTTGGATCCGGAAGGACTTGCCGTCGATGCGCAAGGTCACTTCTGGCTGACCGATGAATACGGCCCGTTCCTCGTCGAATACGACAGACAAGGCCGCGAACTTCGCCGCCTTGCTCCGGGTCAAGGTTTACCGAAAATTTTACAGGAACGTCAACCCAACCGCGGCGCGGAAGGTTTGGCGATCACGCCCACCGGTAAATTGATGGTGATGATGCAGAGCACGCTCAACGTCGGCGGCAAAACGAAAAACATCGCCAACTTTACCCGTCTCGTTCTTGTCGATCCGAAATCGGGCGACGTCAAAACATACGCTTACCCGATCACGCCCGGCTCCTATAAAAAGAACTCCGCGATGAAACTCGGCGACATCGCCGCCATCAATGATCACCAATTCCTGGTCATTGAGCAGGGCAAAGACGCGCAAGGAACGATGCAAAACCGCATCTACAAAATCGACATCGCGAAAGCGACCGATATTACCGATATTACGTCCGGTCAGGAAGCGTTGGAAGCAGATAAAGACGCGCTCGGCAAACTTTTCCAACCGGTGCAAAAAGATCTTTTCCTTGACCTCCGTCAGCATGGCTGGGCAGTAGAAAAAGCGGAAGGCATCGTGCTTTTACCGGATAAAAAGACGCTCGCGATTGCGAACGACAACGACTTCGGTATCGCCCTCAAACTCGAAGGCGCAGCCGCCGGTCAAGATGATATTACGGAATATACTTACGATGCCAAACAACGAATCCTCCGCGGCGCCGACGGCACGCCGACCCGTATTCGGGCGACGATGTCCGAAGGCCCCGACCCCTCGGTGTTGTGGCTGATCCACCTGCCGCAACCGCTTTGATATCCAGGCGCTCCCTTGAAAGCCCGGCCGTGCGGAATCAACACCGCGCGGCCGGATTGCTATGTACGCGCATGTACCTTTCCTTCTCCTTTTCTAAAGAAAATACATCGCTGTTGCGGTGTATTTTCTTTAGGGGAAGATTCGTGTGCGCTCATTCCGAAGTTTCGTCCGGTGACGCTTGATTTTCGGGTTTGACACTTTGAATCATTTCCTCTACACTACGGGTATAGGAAGCTGCTATCGAGGTATCAGTTACGGCGGAGCGATGCTCCCCGGCTGGTTTGAGCCAGGTAGCGGCTTCTTTTTTGTTACCTGCCAATTTTTTCAAACCATATTTTCCCGTAAGTTTTTACCGCCTTGCATCGTCATTTTTTATGCGCTCTGAAAACGCGAGAATGCTCCTCGCACTTTCTTTCCATATCGTTTTTGCGCAATCAAAAAGCCCCGTCATATCGGGGCTTTTTATTTTTACCGGTTGCCGATCATGGACGCGAGAAACGCCTGCGTGCGTTCACTCCGCGGTGCGGTGAAAATTTGCTCGGGCGTACCCTCTTCTTCCACTACGCCGTCAACCATAAATAAAATCTGGTCGGCGACCGAACGGGCAAAGGCCATTTCGTGCGTCACGAGAATCATCGTGAGTTTTTCTTCCGCGAGCCGCTGAATGGTTTTTAAGACTTCACCGGTAAGTTCCGGATCCAGCGCGGACGTCGGTTCATCAAAGAGCATGATTTGCGGCTCCATCGCCAAGGCGCGGGCGATGGCGACACGCTGCTTCTGCCCGCCGGAGAGTTGGCTCGGATACACGTCTTTTTTCGCGTAAAGGCCGACGCGTTCGAGTTGCGCTTCCGCCATCGGCAAAATGTCCTGCTTTTTCATGCCTTTGACAATTTGCGGCGCAATCATAATGTTATCCAGTACCGTCATGTGCGGAAAAAGATTAAACTGCTGAAAGACCATGCCCATTTTGCGGCAAATCTTTTGAATTTCTTCCGGTTGGGCATACACGCTGCCGGCTTCGCTGTCAGTCGCGAGCGCTTTACCGTCGACCAAAATCGTGCCGCGGTCAATCGTTTCCAAGTGGCACAAGCAACGCAGAAATGTGCTTTTGCCGCTGCCGGACGGGCCGATGACCGAGGTCACGCCGCCGCGCTCGCGCAGCAACGTGCAGCCGCGCAAGACTTCCGTCGTGCCGAATTTTTTATGGATATTTTCCATTTCAATAAAAGCCATACGTGCCTCCTAATCTTCGTACACAGCGAAGTGTTTTTCCAGTCGCGTTAAAATTTTCGTCAGGAAGAACGTACAGATGAGGTAAATCACGCCCGCCACGAAAAACGCGGTCGTATCGAAATCGCGTTGCACGACGCTGCGCGTCAGCCGCATCAAATCGTCCATCGCGAGTACATAGACCAAGGACGTATCTTTCAAGAGAGTAATGGTTTCGTTACCGACCGGAGCGAGAACCCGTTTGACGACCTGCGGCAAAATGATGTAACGCATCGTTTGCGGGTATGTGAAACCGAGCACCTTGGCTCCTTCGTACTGGCCGCGGCTGATGTTTTGGATGCCGCCTCGAAAAATTTCCGCAAAGTACGCCGCATAGTTAGCGACGAACGCGATCAATGCCGCCGTAAAGTCACCGAACTGAATGGAAACGCCGGGAATGAGCGGCAGTCCGTAATAGATGAACAGGATCTGCAGCATCAGCGGCGTGCCGCGCATGACGTAAATATAGGCCGCTACGAGTTCGCGGACCGGTTTCCAGCTGCACACGCGGAAAATCGCCAGCAAAACGCCGAGCGGTAACGATAAGATGATCGTCAGGAAAAAAATTTCCGCCGTCACCTTTAAGCCCGACAACAACGTCGGTAAAATTGAAACAATGTAATCCATTTTCTATCCTCTCTCAGCAAACAGGCCGGTCATCCCGTCCTGTTTTTACTTGGTTATGCGGTTTCCCTCGCTCAGTTCATGACATCTTTACCGAACCATTTTTCGGAGATCTTCGCGCCCGTGCCGTCGGCTTTGATTTCACCGATCGCCCGATCAATCGCCTTTTTGAGTTCGGCGGAATCTTTACGCATGCCCACGCCGTATATTTCGGTCGCCAAGACCTTCGGCAATTCATAGAAAGTATCCGGTTTCTTCGTCATGTAGTAACGTCCGACAACGCCGTCCACCAACACCGCATCAATACGGCCGATTTCCAAATCCAGCAACGCGTCCGTATAAACCGCATACAGACGTAATTCTTTGAAGGAATTTTTCAAATCCGGCAATTTCGCCAGCGCGTCGATTCCCGTGCCGCCTTCCTGCGTGCCGACAATTTTACCCGCCAACGAATCCATATCCTTCAAATCCGCGCGGGATTTCAATGTAACGATAATCTGATCATTGTGCATGTAAGGTTCGGAGAAATCGATTTTTTCTTTACGTTGATCCGTAATCGTCAGCCCGTTCCAAAGAAGGTCAACGCGTTTGGCAGTAAGTTCCGCTTCCTTGCTCGCCCAATCAATCGGCTTGAATTCCATTTGTATGCCGGTCCGTTTACCGACTTCTTTCGCCAGTTCGATATCAAAGCCGGTCAATTCACCTTTTTCATTGCGGAATCCCATCGGCGGGAAATTGTCATCCAAGCCGACAACAACTTTCGTCGGTAATTTTGTGTCCGCTGCGGCCGGTTTCGCGTCATTACCGCAACCCGCCAGCACGCCGACTACACCGAGACCGATTAATGCTGTGACCGTCATTTTTTTCCAGTTCATGAGAATACCTCCTATACGTGACTGTTCTGTCATAAATAATTTTCCATTTTATTTTTATATCATTTCTCGGGTCGCATGATGTCGCGCTCCACCCGTCATTTCCAACGCTCGCTCGAGCGCGACTACCGTGCCTGAAAAATAATTCAAGGCCATCCGCCATCGCATGTGACCACACTCCTTTACCTGATGATATGACTATAATACTTTACTTTGATAAAAAAGTAAAGAGATAAATTAATTTTTCTGAAATTTTTTGCATTTAAATTTTTTTGCACAAAAAAAGAATGCCGTACGGCATTCTTTTAATGGATCGTCGCGCCTGTCTGCGCAACAATGGCGAGAAAAACTACTGTTGTTAAAACAAAAAGTGAGATCACCACTTTGAGTCCCGTCCCGATCAGTTGCGCTATCGCGGCGCTGATCGCTACCGATTTCGCCGCCTGCTGATCTTGATGCTCATAGTAGACGGCCGCGTAGGTCGCGAGGAACACGCCGATGACGACACCGATCAGCGAACCGACAATCGGCAAAATGCCGCTGCCGATGATGCCGCCCAAAATACCGCCGCCCACGGCGATCATTTGCGTTTTCCAGCCGCGCCGCTTGCGACGCACGCCGATCATGCCCGCGAGAAATTCGATGACTTCCCCCAAGACGAGCGCGCCGACCAGCAAGGCGACCGCCGTCACGGAAAACAAACGAAAACCGTCCAGCAGACCGAAGCCCACCAGCACCAGCATCATGGCGTAATTGCCCGGCAACCCCGCCGCCGTCGCCGCGATGCAGCAAATCAGGAGAAAGACGAGGATAAATACCAGCATTGTGTTCACAGTTCGTCCCTCCCGTCACGCGCACTTATTTAGTCGCGCGCAACAATTCTTTATCGGCAATGTCCGTACGAAATTGCATGCCGTCAAATTCAATTTCCGAAAGCGCCTGATACGCCGCCTCTTTCGCTTCCGCCAACGAGGGGCGTACGGCGACGACGTTCAAGACTCGACCGCCGTCGGTAAAATACGCGTCATCGATATGACGCGTTCCCGCGTGAAAGACGAGCGCATCCCGAGCGACCGCCTCGGCAAGCCCCGTGATGCGATCACCGCGGTACGTTTTGCGCGGATACCCGAACGACGCCGCCACTACGCAAACCGCGTGCGCGTCCAACCAACGCAAACGCACCTGATCAATATGTCCCGTGCAAATTTTTTCCATGATATCCGCAAGATCACTGTCCAAAAGCGGCAACAATACCTGCGTTTCCGGATCGCCGAAACGGCAGTTAAATTCCACCACTTTCGGTCCGTCCGCCGTGATCATCAACCCCGCGTATAATACGCCGCGGAACGGTGATCCTTCCGCCACGAGAGCGGCCGCCGTCGGTTTCAAAATTTGTTCCACCGCGGCTTCGTACACCGCGTCCGTCACCACCGCGGCCGGCGCGAACGCGCCCATGCCGCCGGTATTCGGACCGCGATCATCGGTCAACAAACGTTTATGATCCTGCGCGGGAATCATGGGGATGACCGTTTCCCCGTCGACGAATGCCAAAAGGCTCGCTTCTTCGCCGACCATAAATTCTTCAATAATAATTTTTTCACCGGCGCTGCCGAACGCGTCGCCGGTCAGCATGGAGCGAATCGCCTCCACCGCGTCTTCATGCGTTTCCGCAATGACGACGCCTTTACCGGCCGCCAGACCGTCCGCTTTTATTACATACGGCGCCTGCATTTCATCCAAAAAGGCAATGGCTTTATCGGCATCGGTAAAACTGCCGTACGCCGCCGTCGGAATGTGGTAACGGGCAAAAAGATCTTTGGCGAACACCTTGGAACTTTCAATGCGCGCCGCCGCCTGCGTCGGGCCGAAAACGAGAATTTCCCGTTTTGTGAGCACATCGACGATACCGTCAGCCAACGGCCCTTCACTGCCGACCACGACGAGATCCGGCGCCTGCATCGTAATAATATCCGCCAGTTCCGCCGTACTGTTCCAATCCAACGGCAAATATTCCGCCACTTCATGCATGCCGTAACGACCGGGAACCGCCACGATTTCGCTGACGCGTTCACTTTGCGCAAGCTTCCAGGCGAGTGCGTGCTCGCGGCCGCCGTTACCTACCAAAACGATTTTCATACCACTGCTCCTTATATTTATGTTCGTATCAGCCGTGCCGGAAATGCCGCGTACCCGTGCAAACCATCGCGATACCGGCAGCATCTGCCGCCGCAATGGATTCCTGATCGCGAATGGATCCGCCCGGTTGAATGATCGCCGTGATGCCGGCTTGCGCCGCCGTTTCCACGGTATCACCGAACGGGAAAAACGCATCGGAAGCAAGCACCGCGCCTTTTGCCTTCGCGCCCGCCTGTTCCAAGGCGATCTTCGCCGCGCCGACACGGTTCATCTGTCCCGCGCCGATGCCGAGCGTCGCGTTCGCGTCGGTCACGACAATCGCATTCGATTTGACATGACGCACGACCGCCCAAGCGAGGCGCAGGGCCTGCATTTCTTCCGCCGTCGGTTGCCGCTTGGTGACGACCTGCCATGTCGCTTCGTCGTCTTGCCGATCATCGGCGTCCTGCAATAAAAGGCCGCCGGAGATGTGTTTCAGCTGCCAATCGCCTTCCTGCGGAGCGTCGGCTTCCAATAAGCGAATATTTTTCTTTTCCGACAATAAGGCCAACGCGTCGGGGCTGAACTTCGGCGCGATGACAACTTCAAAAAAGATCGGGCGCATTTTTTCCGCTGCCGCCAGATCCACTTCACGATTGCAGGCGACAATGCCGCCGTACGCGGAAACATCATCCGCGGCAAACGCCCGCACAAACGCGTCGGCCATATCTTCGCCGACGGCAAAACCGCACGGATTCGTATGTTTTATAATAGCACAACTCGGCGCGTCAAGGGAACACGCAAGCTGCCAAGCCGCTTCCGTGTCGACCAAGTTATTATAGGAAAGTTCTTTGCCGTGAAGCTGTTTGGCATTGGCTACGCCGCCTTTGCTGTCGGGCGCCCGATAAAACGCCGCCTGCTGATGCGGATTTTCGCCGTAACGCAGATCCATGACCTTTTCCATATGCAGCTCAAATTGCTCCGGAAACACAGATTCCGACGCTTTTGTCTGCGTCGCGACTATTTTCTCGTCCGGCGACTGCGCCGCCAAATAGTGCGCGATTTTCGCATCGTACGCGGCGGTATGCGCAAATGCGGCCTGCGCCAATCCGAACCGATAATGATCGTTGACCGTACCTTCACCGACATGTTGCGCCAGATCTTCGTACTGCGCGGGGCTGGTGACGACGAGCACATCGCGCCAGTTTTTCGCGGCCGCGCGGATCATCGACGGCCCGCCGATATCAATCTGCTCAATCGCGTCCGCCAACGTCACGCCGGGTTTGGCGATCGTTTCCGCAAACGGATACAAATTGACGACGACAATGTCGATCGGCGCAATGCCGTGTTGCGCCAGCGCCTCCATATGATCGGGATGATCGCGTCGCGCCAGGATGCCGCCATGCACCATGGGGTGAAGTGTTTTGACCCGACCGTCGAGCATTTCGGGAAATTGCGTCACCGTTTCGACCGGCGTCACATCCACTCCCGCCTGTTGCAATGCGGCCAATGTTCCGCCCGTGGAAATCAATTCATACCCCGCGCCCGAAAGTTGCTGCGCAAGTTCCACAATCCCCGTTTTATCGGAAACGCTCAATAAAGCTCGTTTGGCCATAGTCATTCCTCCTCCGACGCCGTACGCCGTACCACTTTACGTTCCGCTATACAAAGTTCGTCACGGCATAACGCCGCCATCGCCTCTACATAGGTCGGATGTTCTACTGTTAAAATACGTTCGGCAAGTGACGCTTCGTCATCACTTGCAAATACCGGTACCGCCGTTTGCATAATAATCGGCCCGCTGTCCATGCCCGCATCGACAAAATGCACGGTGCAACCGCTCACTTTAACGCCGGCCTCAATCGCCTGACGTTGCGCATGCAATCCGGGGAATGACGGTAAAAGCGCCGGATGAATATTGACGATCCGTCCCCCATACACCGCCAAAATCGGCGCGCCGATAATCCGCATATAGCCCGCGAGGCAAATATAATCGGGCGCGTACGGACGCAGCATTTCCACCACCGCGTTTTCGTAAGCGTCTTTATCCGCAAATTCCCGCGGCGCAAACGCGTGGCAATCGATTCCCGCCGCTCGCGCCATCGCAAGCGCGGGGGCGTCGGGATGATCACTGAACAAAACGACCGGCCGCCCCGCGATCAAACCGCGACGGCACGCGTCGATCAGCGCCCGGGCATTGGAACCGCGCCCGGACGCAAAGATGGCTAACTTTTTCATACTACACACCGCTGACGACAACTTCGCCGTCCGTTGTGACTTCTCCTACGCGATACGCGGTTTCGCCGCGATCCGCCAAGTTCTGCAAGGCTTTTTCCGCGTCTTCGGGCGCGACGATGACGAGCATGCCGAGCCCCATATTGAACGTGCGGTACATCTCATGCTGCGAGACATTGCCCCATGACGCAAGCGAACCGAAAATCGGCGGCACCGGATAGCTCGTGCCGTCAATATGCGCGCCCAATCCTTTCGGCAACACGCGCGGAATATTATCGTAAAATCCGCCGCCGGTAATATGCACCATACCTTTGACGTCGACCGCGTCCAAAAGCGGCAAAATCGCTTTCGGATACAAGCGCGTCGGCGTGAGCAATTCCTCACCGAGCGGACGTTCCAAACCCGGATAAACTTGGTCCAATTGGAGCTCTTCACGTGAAATAATGCGCCGCACGAGCGAATAACCGTTCGAATGCACGCCGCTCGACGGCAAACCGATAATCACATCGCCCGACGCAATGCGTTCGCCGGTGATAATTTTTTCACGATCCACGAGGCCGACGGCGAATCCCGCCAGGTCATAATCGCCCGGCGCGTAGAAACCGGCCATTTCCGCCGTTTCCCCGCCCAAAAGCGCGCAGCCGGATTCCTGACAGGCCGCCGCGACGCCTTTCACAATGGTTGCGATCTGTTCGGGAACGAGTTCACCGGTCGCAATATAATCGAGGAAAAAAAGCGGACGCGCGCCCTGCACGAGCACGTCATTCACGCACATCGCCACGCAGTCCTGCCCGATCGTGGTGTGTTCGCCGCGATCAATAGCCAACCGCAGCTTGGTGCCGACGCCATCCGTACCGGCCACCAGCACCGGCTCTTTCATGGCGATCGCGCCCAGCGAAAAAAGTCCGCCGAAACCGCCGACCTCGCCCAACACTCCATCGGTATAGGTCGCCTTAACGGCATCTTTCATCAGTTCCACCGCCCGATTTCCCGCGTCAATATTGACGCCGGCAGCGGCATAAGTCAGTGCTTCCCGTTCGTTTACGGACATACTTCCTCCTGTTCCGGGATCGGTCCCCGATAATCGCCGTCAAAGCAGGCAAAGCAAAGATCCTCTTTACGCAAACCCGCAATCGCTTTGGCCAAACCTTCCTGCGACAGGAAATGCAAACGGTCGGCGCCGATATGTTCGCGAATTTCTTCCACCGTATGCGTGACCGCGATCAGCTGATTCCGCTCCGAAGTATCAATGCCGAAATAGCAAGGATATTCCACCGTCGGTGAGGAAACGCAAAGCGCGATTTCTTTGGCGCCCGCGTTGCGCAATAAATTGATAATAATCCCGCTCGTCGTGCCGCGCACGATCGAATCGTCCACCAAGACGACGCGCTTGCCGGCGACGTTGTTGATGACCGGGTTAAGTTTCATTTTGACGGAACGTTCCCGCATCTCCTGCGTCGGCTGAATAAAGGTGCGCCCCATGTAGCGGTTTTTAATCAGACCTTCCGCGTAGGGAATACCCGACGCGCGCGCATAGCCGATCGCCGCGACATTGCCGGAGTCCGGCACGCTCATGACGAGATCACCGGTGAAACCGGATTCTTCCCATAACCGGGCGCCCATGTTGAGACGCGCATCGTACACGCTTTCCCCGTCCAAAACGGAATCGGGACGCGCGAAATACACGTATTCAAATGAGCAGCGCGCTTGCCGACGCTTGCTTTGCGGCGTGACCAGAGAGCTGAAATGCGGACCGTCCGCGGCGATGCGCACGATTTGTCCCGGCGCGATGTCGCGGACGAATTTCGCGCCGACCGAATCCAGCGCGCAGGTTTCCGACGCCAAAACCCAGCCGGTATCCGTCGCGCCGAGGCACAGTGGACGATAGCCTTGCGGATCGCGCACGCCGTACAGTTCCGTCGCCGTCGCGACCACTAAGCAGTACGCGCCGTCGATTTGCTGACACACATCTTGCAAACGCTCCGTGACGTCGCCGCCTTCGGAACGCGCGAGCAAGTTAATGATGACTTCCGTGTCCATCGTCGTGCGAAATGTCGTGCCGAGCTTAATTTGTTTTTCCCGCAGCAAGCGCGCGTTCACAAGGTTGCCGTTATGCGCGATCGCGACCGGACCGAGATCCGTCTCCACCTGCAGCGGCTGCACGTTTTCTTTAATGCTGGCGCCGGTCGTGGAGTAACGCACATGACCGATCGCGATTTTGCCGTTATCCGCCGGCAAATCACGGAACACTTCCGTGACCAGACCCATGTCCGCCTGCGTCGTCATCGTTTGGCCGTCGGCGACCGTGATCCCGGCGCTTTCCTGACCGCGATGCTGCAACGCAAATAAACCGTAGTAGGCGGAAAGAGGCACCGAGGTGTCGGGGTCATAGATCCCGAACACCCCGCACTCTTCCTCAATGCGGTCCCATATGGAATCGTACGCCATCAGTTTTCTTTTCCTGTCAGGCGGCGCAGCATTTCATGATACGCCTCTTCCACATTACCGAGATCGCGACGGAAACGATCTTTGTCGAGTTTTTCCAAGGTGTTCGCATCCCAGAAGCGGCAGGTGTCCGGAGAGATTTCATCGCCGAGCAAAATGTTGCCTTCCGTGTCTTTGCCGAATTCCAATTTGAAGTCAACCAAAATAACTTCTTTTTCCGCCAGGAATTGTTTCAGAACATCGTTGACCTTGAACGCGAGTTTCGTGATGGTGTCCAAGTCTTCCTGCGACGCGATGTTGAGCGCGCGAATGTGGTACGTATTGATCAGCGGATCATCGAGCGCGTCATCTTTCAGGCAGAATTCAATCGTCGGGAAAGCGAGTTCTTCGCCTTCTTCGCGGCCGTAGCGTTTCGCCATCGAACCGGCGCAGCGGTTGCGGATAATGACTTCCAACGGAATGATCGAAAGTTTTTTGACGCGCTGTTCACGGTCATCCAAGCGTTCGATGAAATGCGTCGGCACGCCGTTTTTCGCCAAAAGATCAAAGAAGAATGTCGTAATCTTATTATTTAATACGCCTTTGTCGGTAATGGTGCCTTTTTTCGCGCCGTTGAATGCCGTCGCGTCATCTTTATAACGAACGATAACTTCGTCGTCGCGATCCGTTTTGAATACCTGTTTCGCTTTGCCTTCGTACATCATTTCCAATTTTTCCATCATGACCCTCTTTCTCCGTCGTTCGGCGGAATCAATAAATGACTGTTCTGATTATAATTCAGCTTGCAGTTTCTGATCTTTCTTTTCCACTTTTTCGGCCTGTTCTTTGCGGTAATCGGCAAATTGCCGCGCGAGTTTTTCATCGCTTGCCGCGCCGATTTGGATCGCGAGCAGCGCCGCGTTTTTCGCGCCGCCGATGGCGACCGTCGCCACCGGCATGCCGCTCGGCATCTGCACAATAGCCAGCAACGCATCGAGCCCGCCTAAGCTGGCCGCCAACGGTACGCCGATCACGGGGCGGCAGGTCAAGCTTGCCACTACACCCGGTAAATGCGCGGCCGCGCCCGCGCCCGCGATAAAGCAGGTCGCACCGGCCGCTTCTTCATCATGCACAAATTGCGCCAATTTTTCCGGCGTGCGATGCGCCGACGCAATCGCCACACGATGTTCGACACCGAATTCTTTCAGGATGTTGACAGCGCCCTGCATGACTTTCCAGTCGGAGTCGCTGCCCATAACTACCGCTACTCTCATAGATCCTCCCTATTCGCTTAAAAAGATATAGCGCGCCACAATGAGCACCGCCAAGACATAGACGATCGGATGAACTTCCCGCGCTTTGCCCGTCACTATTTTCATCAACGGATAAGCGACCAGACCGGCCGAAATACCGTTGGCAATACTGTACGTAAACGGCATCATGACAATAGTCAAGAACGCCGGGAATACTTCCGTGAAATCGGAAAAATCAATTTGCTGCACGCCTTCGAGCATCAATGCGCCGACCAAAATCAGCGCCGGGCTCGTCGCGACATCCGGAATCAAAAGCATGACCGGTGTTAAGAACAAACTGATAATAAATAAGATACCACAAGTGACCGCTGTCAGACCCGTGCGTCCGCCCGCGCCGACGCCGGCCGCGCTTTCGACGAACGCCGTGACCGTGCTCGCGCCCAAAAGCGAACCGAGCGACACGCCGCACGCATCGACGAATAACGCCTTGCCCATGCCGGGGAAGCGTCCCGTTTTCGGATCGACGAGACCCGCTTTCGTCGCCGTGCCGATCATCGTGCCCATCGAGTCAAACAGTTCCACAAAGGTAAACGTAAAGATGATCGTAATCAGACCCATATGAACCGCGCCTAAAATATCCAACTGGAAGAATGCGTTATTGCTGAAATCCGGCAACATGAACGGCGTGAAATTCGGCGGCAACTGCGCCACGCCCGTCGCGTACGCGACTACCGTCGTCGTCAAAATGCCGATTAAAATCGAACCGTTAATCCCGCGGCCCATTAAAAGCGCGGTAAACAAAAGTCCGAACACCGTCACCAAGTGGCGCGGATTATCCAACGCGCCCAGTGTAAATAATGTATCATTCGTCGTCGCGACCGTATGTCCGCCGCCGGCCACCGCCGCCGCCAGCGTATCCGGCGAAAGCGATAAAACGACCGTCATCAGGCCGCTCATTTTCAAACCGATGATCGTAATGAAAAGACCGATCCCGACGGTAATCGCCGCTTTCAAACCGTTGGGAATGCCTTCAATAATCATTTGCCGCACATGCGTGAGCGTCAATACCAAGAAGACGAGTCCGGAAATAAAAACGGCGCCCAAAGCAGTTTGCCAAGGCACACCCATGCCCAGTACCACGGTAAACGCGTAAAAGGCGATCAAACCAACGCCCGGCGCCAAACAAATCGGGTAATTTACGAACAATCCCATCGCGATCGTAATGATGCCCGACGCGAGACAAGTCGCGATCAGCACCGCGTTTTTATCCATCCCCGCCGCACCCATGACGCTCGGTGCGACAAACAGGATGTACGCCATGGTGATGAACGTCGTAATCCCCGCCATGATCTCCGTCTTGACATCCGTATTGCGCTCTTTCAGCGCAAATAATTTCTCCAGCATAACTCCCTGCTTTCCGCCGCATTCACAGCTATAATTTCAAGGATAAATTCTAACTTTATTGTACAAAGCCGAACGAGCCATGTCAACGAAAAATCAGAATATAGATTTTTATTTATTGTTTATCGTTCTCTATGTTCCGAACATTTTTATTATATTTCCATTTTGAAGCGATCTCCTCCAAGTCATCGCTGATCGTTAAAATCGATTGCTCATCCGTCGGTAAAAAGCCCGACTGCAGCACGCGCTCGAAAAGTCGCGCCGCGCCGTCGTAAAACCCGCCGACATTGTACATGGAAACGCTGCCGTCAACCAGCGCCAAGTGGCGCCACGAAAGCACTTCATAAATTTCTTCCAGCGTGCCGACGCCGCCGGGCAGCGCCACAAAATGATCCCCGAGCTCGATCATGCGCGCTTTGCGCTCGTGCATCGTCGCGACGATTTCAAGCCTGTCCAAGCCGCGATGCGCCTGCTCTTTATCCACCAGAAAACGCGGCATGATACCCCAGGTTTTGCCGCCCGCCGCCATGACGCTGTCGGCGACAACGCCCATCAGACCGATTTTGCCGCCGCCAAAAACAAGCGTCGCGCCGAGCTCGCCGATGCGCGTCCCCAAAGCTACCGCCGCGTCACGGTACATGGCCTCATTACCGAAACGCGAACCGCAATACACAACGACTTTCAAGTTGTTTTCCAAACTCTCCGCATTCATTGCGCACCTTCATCATACGCGATCACATCGGCAACGACGGCCCCGCCCTTCGGCAGTGCGGACACTTCGACGCAAGTACGCGCCGGCTTGGTCGCTCCGAAAAATTCCGCGTACGCTTCATTGAGCGTTTGGAACCCGCCCATGTCGGTAATATAAAGCGTTACTTTGACGATATCTTCTTTCGAAAGTCCGGCCGCCGCCAAAATCGCCGCCGCATTAGTAAGCGCCTGTACGAGCTGGGATGTCGCGTCCTTTCGCAATTCCCCTGTGGCGGGATCCAAGCCCAACTGCCCCGACACATAGCACCAGCCGTTCGCCGTTTTCCCCTGTACATACGGGCCGACTGCCGCCGGCGCCTGATCAGTGATAATATTCGCCATACTGATTTCCTCCTTAATCTTCATCTGAGTATGTTTCTACTCGTATCATAGCCGAAAGAATGACCGGCTGCAAACACCGAGACCGCACTTGTTCCGTCAGTGATCATCCGTTTGCGTTGCCGCTCTCAGGTTGCAGTAAGATTAGCGGTTTGCTAAAATAAATACAAATCATTTTGGTGGACTCTGATGTTTTACCGCATTTCATTTTCTCATTTCGTTGTTCATGAGTTACGGCCGGACTTATTTTCTACGGACAGCCGTGTGAGGAGACGTATTATGAATCGCAAATTAACAGGCAAAGGCTTACGAGTTCGCGACCGTATGATCCAGGAAACCGCGCGCATCATCCGCGAACAAGGATTCAAGCAGGCGACCGTCCGCGCCATTTCCGAACGCGCCGGCGTGAATATCGCTTCGATCCGCTACTATTTCGGCTCGAAAGATGAGTTAATCGGCGCGGCCATCGACTATTTGATGAATAATTTTGAAAATATCGTTCACTACTTGGAAAAAGGGGATGTCGCTCCGGAAGATCGGTTATTTTCGTTTATGCGCAATTATTTGCGCTTAGCGAATATCCACCCCGCGCTGTACCGCTCGATTTCGTATTCGCCGACGGAAGAACATCAGAATACGTATTTCATCTACACCAATTTATTGCATGATCGTTGCTGGGATCCCATTTTGCGGACCATCTCCGAATATACCGGCATACGTGATCAGGCGCTCCTGCAAATCAAAACACTCCAGCTTTTCGCTTCCCTCGAATACCCGCTGATTCTCCATTCCAATCAATCGGATATGTCGGGCGTCAACTACATTTATCCGGATCATTTGGATGACTACATTCGCGTGCTGATCGCGTCTCTGAAGAATACCAAAGATATTCCGACAGGCAAATAAAACGCAAATCAATCAATAAAGAACACCTCGCAAAGCGAGGTGTTCTTCGTTTATTCGTGAAGCGATTCTTCGGCAAGCACGCGAGCGCAACGCGCGCATACGGTCGGGTGTTCCGCCGAGTCGCCGACGGTTTCGCTGTGAATCCAGCAACGCTCACATTTCGGAGCCGTTGATTTTTGAATTTCACAAATAAGATCCGGCGTCGTTTCGGCCGGCATGCCGGCAGCGCCTGCCGTGCCTTTGACGACTTCGACTTCGGAAACGATGGCGAGCGCCGCGAGTTCGTCGGCGATCCGCATCAATTCGTCATACGTTTCGCCGTCGGCGTGCAGAATGACTTTGGCATCGAGCGGATGCCCGATAACTTTATCCTGACGCGCCGCTTCCAGCGCTTTCAGGATATCCGTGCGCAAGGTGAGACGTTTTTCCCAGCGTTCGCCGAGTTCGGCGTCGCGATGTTCCGCCACCGGTTTCGGCCAATCGGTCAGATGCACGCTTTCCGCTTTAGCGTCGACCGCCGGCATCGCCTGCCAAATTTCTTCGGCGGTGAAGCTCAGTACCGGCGCGATCAGGCGCACGAGCGTTTGCAGAATTTGATAAAGCACCGTCTGCGCGGCGCGACGCGTCACGGAGGTCGCCGTTTCCGCGTACAGACGATCTTTGACGATGTCGAGATACATCGCGGAGAGGTCAACCGTGCAATAGTTATGAATGACGTGGTACATCACATGGAATTCATAATTCTCATACGCCTGCGTCACTTTTTCACGTACTTCTTCCAAACGCAAAAGCGCCCAGCGATCGATTTCTTCCAGTTGTTCATACGCCACGTCGTCGACGCCCGGTCGGAAATCGCTCAGGTTACCGAGCAGGAAACGGAACGTGTTGCGGATTTTACGATACACGTCGCTCATCTGCTTGACAATTTTCGGCGACAAGCGCACGTCACTCTGGTAGTCCGCGCTGGATACCCAAAGACGCATCACGTCCGCGCCGAACTGGTTGATGATTTCCTGCGGCGCCACCGTGTTGCCGAGCGACTTGCTCATCTTGCGACCTTCGCCGTCCATCGTAAAGCCGTGCGTCAATACCGTTTTGTACGGCGCGTGACCGTTGACGGCGACCGACGTCAGCAACGACGATTGGAACCAGCCGCGATGCTGGTCACTGCCTTCGAGGTACATTGAAGCCGGATACAGCTCCGAGCCTTCCTGTTCAAGCACGCCGCTCCAGGTCGATCCGGAGTCGAACCACACGTCCATGATGTTCGATTCTTTGGTAAACTCATGACCGCCGCAATGCGGGCAGGCGAATTTTTCGGGCAACAGATCTTTCGCCTCGTACTTCCACCAGGCGTCCGTGCCTTCTTCCCGCACTTTGGCGCGAACAGTCGCCATCGTTTCATCGGTGATGACAGTTTCGTGGCAATCGTTGCAATAGAAAATCGGAATCGGCACGCCCCAAACGCGTTGCCGCGAGATGCACCAATCCTGGCGATCGGCGACCATGTTGTAGAGGCGTTCTCGTCCCCAGCTCGGGATAAATTCCGTATCGTTGACCGCCTTTAACGCGTCGTCGCGGAAATCATCGACGGAGGCGAACCATTGTTCCGTCGCCCGATAGATCACCGGATTTTTACTGCGCCAGCAGTGGGCGAATTGGTGATGCAACGTGCTCTTGCCGAGAAGCTTGCCGGCGTGCGCGAGTTTTTTGATAACCGCCACATCGGCGCCGTCCAAAACATTTAAGCCCGCGAGATCTTCGCCCGCTTCCGCGGTGAGATTGCCCTTGTCATCGACCGGCGAAAGAATCTCCAAGCCGTATTTTTTACCGACTTCAAAGTCTTCGACACCGTGGCCCGGCGCGGTATGAACACAGCCCGTGCCGGCGTCGAGCGTGACGTGGTCACCCAAGATCACGGACGACGTGCGTTCGAGGAACGGATGATGGAAGACCATGCCTTCCAGTTCCTGTCCTTTTTTCGCTTCGCTGACCACTTCGTAGTCGGCGATTTTGCACGCGCCCAGCGCGGATTCCACCAGATCCTGCGCCATCAGGTAGTACTCGTCGCCCGCTTTGACCCAGACGTAGTCGATTTCCGGATGCATGGCGATCGCCATATTGGCCGGCAAGGTCCACGGCGTCGTCGTCCAAATGACGCAGAACGCATTGTCTTCGTTCGCGCCTTCCGGCAAGAAACCGCGCGCGTCGATCAGCGGGAATTTGACGAAAATCGAAAACGATTTTTTATCCGCGTATTCGATTTCCGCTTCTGCCAGCGCCGTTTCGCACACCGGACACCAGTACACGGTCTTACGTCCTTTATAGATGTAACCTTTTTTCGCCATCTCTCCGAACACGGCGAGTTCGCGATCTTCCAGCTTCGGATCGAACGTCAAATACGGATGATCCCAATCGCCCATAACGCCGAAACGAATGAAGTCTTTCTTTTGAATTTCGATAAATTCTTTCGCGTAGGCGAGACATTTCGCGCGCAGTTCCAACGGCGACATTTCCGCGCGATTGAGCCCCGTGTTTTTGATGACGGCGTGTTCAATCGGCAAGCCGTGCGTATCCCAGCCCGGACGATACGGCGTATAGTAGCCGCGCATCGTCTTGTATTTCATGATGATGTCTTTCAGCGTTTTATTCATCGCGTGACCGATGTGCAAGTAGCCGTTGGCGTACGGCGGGCCGTCATGCAACACGAACGACTCCGCGCCTTCCCGTTGCGCCAAACGTTTTTTATAAATATCATGCTCCTGCCAAAAATCCAACCATTGCGGTTCCCGTTTCGGCAAGTTGCCGCGCATCGGAAATTCCGTTTGCGGCAGATGTAATGTTTTCCCGTAATCCATAATGTCCTCCCTGTAATAAAAAAACGCCTCATCCCTAAGGGACGAGAACGTTGTTTCCCGCGGTACCACCCTAATGGTCATTGCTGACCGCTCAAGCGCGATAACGGTGCGACCGGCGAACACTTGCAGCATTCGCGGCTCCCGAGTGATCCGCATCTATCGCATCCGCTCGGCTTCCACCGCCCCGAGCTCTCTATGGTCTGCTGATACATGCCGTCTCGTTCATTGCCTTCTGTTAGAAAATAGTTATAAATTATTATACGCAAAAAAAAGAACAGCGTCAAGAAATTACCAAGTAACGTAAAATAAAAAGCGACCTCTTAAGAGGTCGCCTTTTTCATTCCTTATTTGCCGTAATTTTTATCGGCTTTGACTTCAATTCGGAATGCGTTTTCACCTAACGATACGCGGTCGACATCATATACGTCTTTGCCGTATTTCTGATCGAGATAGTATTCCACCGCGTTTTCCGCCTGATCGGAAAGCGAATCAGGGGTCGCGCCATACGTGTATTTACCGAGGATTTCCGTGATCGCCGCGCGGTCTTCCGCCGGCAACGCTTTCGTGTAATCCATCAGTTCCAGGACCGTATGATCTTTGACGGCGGCCGGTTGTTCCGCCGCTACCTGCCGTTCGATGAAACTCGAACCCATGCGAATTTCCATCCGATACGCATTCGTTTCCAAACGATTAACGGCGGCTTTGTAAGTTTCTTCACCGTACGTTTTGTTCAAATAGAGTTGCACTTCATTGCGAGCTTTTTCCACAAGATTAGCCGTCGTGTCTCCGGCAACATACTGATTCAGGATATGCGTAATGTTGTTACGGTCAGTGTCGGTCATTTGGCTCGTGAAGTCCGTCAATTCATATACGAATGCGGCTTCCTGCGCGACCGGTTGGGTCGGAGCGACTGCCGCACCCGGCGATTTATAATGATCGTCAGCTTTGATCTGTACATCATATGCGCCGTTTTCCAGTTTCTTCACGTCGACATCATAGAAGTCGTTGCCGTATTTCTGATCCAGGTAATGCTCAACGGCATCTTCCGCGCGTTCCGCCAAGTTCGCCGCGCTGTCGCCATGCGTATATTGTCCGAGAATCGCCGTGATCTGTTCACGATCGACCGCGGCCATTTCTTTCGTGAAGTCCGTCAACTGCAAAACGACGCTCGCCGTAGCCGGTGCGACTGCCGCGCCCGGTGCTTTGTAATTGTCATCGCCTTTGATCTGAACATCGTAAGCGCCGTTTTCTAATTTTTTCACGTCGACATCATAGAAGTTGTCGCCGTATTTCTGATCTAAGTAATGTTCCACGGCATCTTCCGCGCGTTCCGCCAAGTTAGCGGCGCTGTCACCGTACGTATAGTTGCCGAGAATCGCCGTGATCTGTTCACGATCGGCCGCGGCCATTTCGTGCGTGAAATCCGTCAGCTGCAAAACGATACCGCCGTCAGCCAATACGGTCGACGCGGGCACTGCAGCCGGTTCCGTCGGTTGTGCCGGAGCCGGTTGGACCGGTTGCGCCGGAACCTGGTTGGCATCGTTGGTCACGTAAATATTCATATGGTAGTCGCTGACATCTTTGTCCGTATAAACAAAGTATTGACCTCCCCCATATTTTTGGTTCAAGAAATTCTGAATATCAGCTACCGCCTGATCCACCGCGCCTTCACTGACGCCGCGGCCCAAGTAGGGTACCGCAATATCACCGGTGTGTTGTTTATCTTCGACGGTCAGCGTCTTGCTCTGGTCACGGAGATAATACATGTCAACATCGTAATAGTTCATCGCCATGGCACTTGTGCCGATGGCCGCCAATACGGTTAATGCTAACGCTGTCTTTCTCATCTTCCAGCCTCCTTTGGCAATGTCTGTCACTGTAATATAAAATTTTTCAGCGGATCGCAGGGACGATCCATTGCAAACAGCGGACAGACTTCTGCTGCTCACATTAATACATTGTATACTTTTATTATACATTTTTGTGCCAAAATCGTCAAATATTCATTTTTATTGGGTCATTTTTAAATCAAAAAAACAAATTAAAGAAATTTTGCACAGACGAGTTTTCCGATATGCGACTCGCCGGTCCGGATGCTCCCGGAATATAATCTTGACCGAGCGCATTGGCGTAAAAATATTTTACTTTTAGCCGAGGACCTAATCTATTTTTACAGATAAACAAGTCGCAAAATGCGGCACAAAAAAACAGCTCCTTGCGGAGCCGTTTTCTTATTTGTTATTGCTGTTCTTTCGCAGCGTTCGTATTCAGACGATGCTTCAAGTAGTTACGCCCGACCATCACCCGATACTGAGCCTTGCCGTTATCCGACGTGACGAATACGACTTCAAATACATGATCGCCGTATTTTTGCGCCAAATATTTCGCCGCCGCTTCACGAGCCTCTTTCGGCTGATAGCCTTCAAAATAGCCGCGCAACGCTTGCTGATCCTGCGCGCTCAGACGTTTCGTGCAGTCCACGAACATCCCGCGCGAATCGGGTTGCGACGGTGCAATTTCCGCGTCGTAAGCGCCGTTAAAATAGTTGGCATCGGCTTGCATGTACTGCCCCATGCGCACGCCGTACTCATTGTAGTAGGCGCGTCCGTCGGTGTAACCGTTCGGCGTTTCACCGGCTTGGCGCGGCTGTACGCCTTTCGCCGCCGGAATTACTTGTTTTTTTCGGAATTCTCCTGTTTTTTTTCCGGTGCTACCTGCGGCGGTACATTCGGATAAAGATACTTGTTTTCCGCCATCTTGTCCGTCATCGGTCTTGCGTCCGGATCAAAGTAACGAGCGTCCGCCTGCATGTATTGGCCCATGCGTACGCCGTGTTCATTGTAATACGCCTGACCGTCGGTGTAACCGTTGATGGTTTGACCCGGAGCATACGGTTGTACGCCTTTTGCCATCGGTTTTACTTCCGGTTTTACTTCCTCTTTAGCTGTCCCGTCTTGTTTTTCTTGCGGCGCTACCTGCGGCGGTACGTTCGGATAAAGATACTCGTTTTCCGCCATCTTGTCCGTCATCGGTCTGGCATCCGGATCAAAGTAACGAGCGTCCGCCTGCATGTATTGGCCCATGCGTACGCCGTATTCATTGTAATACGCCTGACCGTCGGTATAACCGTTGATGGTTTGACCCGCGGCATACGGTTGTACACCTTGCGCCGCCGGTGTAGCCGGTACCTGAGCGTTGTCCGCGGCCAATACGCTGCCGCTGATTGCTGCCAATGCAGCCATTGCGAGTAATGTCTTTTTCATCTTGCTTCCTCCTTTGTACGTCTGTCACAGGAATAAAGATTCCTTTCGGCTGACCGCCAATGCAGTCTATTTTCCAAGAACCGGACAGACCTTCTACTTCTTTCATTATACGTTTCGTACCAAAAAGCGTCAAATATTCCTTCCGTTAAAAGTAAACATATCGTTTTCAAGCGGCCGCTTAACACCGGTCTTTTTCCGTTCAGTCGTCCGCGCGACCACGTCCCCCTTTCGGTCGTAAAGACGCGTTTTACGCTTGGAGACAAAGCGCTATTTTTGCCTGTCAAACGAGGACAACTTGACGGACTTTTTATATTTTGTGATAATTTGAATTAACATCATGTGCGTATAGCAGGCGCGCGTCACCAATGTAGCGGAAAGAGGTCAGCATGAATCAGTTAGAAACAAAAATCCAAACCGAAGGACGCATCATAGACAACCGCATTTTGAAGGTCGACAGCTTTATCAATCAGCAGCTCGATCCCGATATCTATCGGGAAATCGGCGTGCGCATGGCGGCGCAGTTCTCGCAAAGCAATGTCACCCGTATTTTGACGATTGAAGCCAGCGGCATCGCGGTGGCGCTCGCGACCGCGTACGAATTGCATTGCCCCGTCGTCTTCGCCAGAAAGCAAAAGCAAAGCGCATTCAGCGATGAGCTCTATGTGACTAAAATTCATTCGTACACTAAAAATACCGATTACCATGTGACCGTCTCAAAAGAATTTTTACCCGCCGGAGAATCGGTGCTGATTGTCGATGATTTCCTCGCGCGCGGGGAAGCGAGCTTCGGTCTGGCGCGTTTGGTCGAGGACTCCGGCTCCCAAGTCGCCGGCATCGGCATCGTAATCGAAAAAAGTTTCCAGCCGGGCGGCCAACTGCTGCGCGAGGCCGGTTACGATTTACATTCGCTCGTGAAAATTAAAGCTTTTACGAATAACCAAGTCGTTTTTGACGATTAACGGAATACACAGTTTTTTGCGGGGAGGTTTCCATGACACGTGAACTTCGCGCGGAAATCGGTAATATCGCCACCCATGCGCTCGGCATCATCATAAGTATTATCGCGCTCGGTATCGGCGTTTGGTCGCTTTGGCAATTCCACGCCGCGCCGCTTGCGCACGCCGCGCTTTGGGTGTACGGTCTGTGCGCGGTAATGTTGTACACCGCCAGCACCGTGTATCACAGTTTATTTGCCGCGCCGTTGGCGCGCAAAGTGGCACGCCGCTTTGACCATGCCGCGATTTATCTGATGATCGCCGGCTCGTACACGCCTTTTTTGTGGATCGCGCTGCCCAACCGCGGCGGTTTCACCTGGAGTATTGTCATTTGGGGAATCGCCATCGTCGGGATCATTTTTAAAGTCTTTTACGCGGGACGTTTCAAAACGATCTCCACGCTTTTATACCTGGCGATGGGCTGGCTCGCCGTCGTCATGTGGCCGGATCTGACAGCGTCTCTGCCGCCCGCCGCGATTCATTTATTGCTCGCCGGCGGCGTCGTCTATACGGTGGGAAGTATTTTTTATCTCTGGCAAAAACTTCCTTACCAGCACGTCATCTGGCACGTCTGCGTGTTGGCGGGAAGTATTCTTCAGTGGCTCGCCATTCAGTTGTATGTACTGCCTTTGGGAGGACTGCTTTGATCGACGAACAGTTTATGCGCCAAGCGCTGGCGCTCGCGGATCGCGCCGCGGCCGTAGGAGAAATTCCCATCGGCGCCGTTGTCGTGTGTGACGGCAAGGTGGTCGGCAGTGGTTATAATTTGCGCGAATCCATTCCCGACGCCACCGCGCACGCGGAAATGATCGCGCTGCGGGAAACTTGCAAAAACTTGCAACGCTGGCGTCTTTTTGACTGCACGCTCTACGTCACGATTGAACCTTGCCCCATGTGCGCGGGCGCGATCGTCAACAGCCGCATCAAGCGGCTTGTCTACGGCGCTGCTGACAGCAAAGCGGGCGGCGTCGAAAGTATTTTTCGCATTGCGGATCATGACGCGCTTAACCACCAAGTCGAAATCCGCGCGGGTGTGTTGGAAGACGAGTGCCGGCAAAAAATGAAGGATTTCTTCCGCGCCCGTCGCGCCGCAAAAAGCGTTGACGCTAAATAGACGAAAGGTCGCATTATACTGCCACGAAACAAAAATTGACTTCATTCTTACCGTTATGGTAGAATATTTTTATCGTTTGGTGCAGATGTGCTGAACGATATGGAGAGGTGTCCGAGCTGGCCGAAGGAGCCTGACTCGAAATCAGGTAGGCGGCAACCCCGTCTCGTGGGTTCAAATCCCACCCTCTCCGCCACGAAGACAAGCGCGACGATGTCGCGCTTTTTTAATTTATAAAAATGAGCGCGCACAAAAACGCACGGCCGCGGCCGTGCGTTTTTCAGGGGGTACTGCCGAGCAAATTATAAGCCCTTTCCTTTAGGGCAAAAAGTCTTTTAAGTGATTCAAGGTTTCACTTTTACCGAGTGCGGCGCCGAATTGCTGACCCGATGTTATGACCATTTGCGTCATTTCCTGCGCCTGCTCTTCCGTGAGCGGCGCGCCGGTTACTTTCGCGCCGACCGTTTCGACCAGGGAACGAACTTGCGCTTCGTAATCCGACTGATTGATTTCGCCGGCTTTAAAACGACGATACAAATCCTGCACCTGTTCCATATCGATTTGATCGGTCAGTTGACGCAACATCTCCATTTTCTCCATACGCCTCACTCCTTTGTAGAACGGCCGCCCCGATGCCGCGTTCGGGCGACAGATAATACAGATCACGCGGCTTCACCTGTATTATATCACCGGCAGCGGATTCGCAATGTAACTTGCCGTTTCATACGGGTAAGGTTACAATAAAGAAAAAGCAAATTTTTACAGCCAAAAGGAGATATTATGCTTCATTTTTCAAAATGGACCGGCGTAGTGTTGGCGGCTCTGCTCTGGGTAAGCGCAAGCGCGCAGGCGATGAATGAACCCTGGCAGGGAAATCCCGACTATCCGTTCATTGTCGCTCATGATAATGTGGTCGTCTATCAGGACAACGCGTCACTGAAATTCCTGCAATTTACGCCGGAAGGCGTGATGTGGCGCATCGATCTGGTAACAGTTTTGCCGGCCGCCGATCCGAACTCGATTGCGCGTGTCGATCGGATTTGGTATCGCAAAATGAATGATGAGCCGCTGGATCGCGTCTACGTCAAACTCAAAGAAGATGCCCCTTGGGGTCTGCTTGATCTCACAAACACCGGCGCTTATAATTTATTGTTGCGCGAAGGTTTTCTTGCCAGCTGGAATTTGGTGTACGGTTATCCGTATCCGATTCCGCGCGCCGTGTTTGACGGCAAATAAATCGGGATACGAAATAAAAAAGCACCTCGAGCGAGGTGCTTTTTTATTTCGTGTTTTATGATTATTTGTTTGCCGGTGCCAAGGCCCGCCAAATGTCTTCGATGACTTCCGCCGGTGCATACGTCGTACCGTCTTCGACCACAATGTGATCGACGGTGGAGGTTTCACCGTTCGCCATAAATTGCGCCTGTTCGGCCGCCGGATGCAAGACGATTTCCACGACCTTAGCGTCACGCGTGACACTGATAGTGCGCGTTTCATCGTTCCAGCCGATATCGGCGCCCGCTTTCGTCAAGGCGTCGCGCAGGGCGTACACTTGCGTGCCGTCAGAGAGTGTTTTCGCCGTGCCGAGATCGATTTTGTCTGCGTCCGCTTTGGCCGTGTCCGCGGAGTCGGCCGGCGTCTCCATCGTGACTCTGCCGAAGATCCAAACCCGTTCCGGATTGGTCTGCGGCGGAAGGCTCAAAGTCGCTATCGTGTAAAGCGCAAGCAACGGATTTCCCAATACATACTTAGTCGGAACCGTCTGCCCCGTAAGATCGGTCACTTTGTCCGGCACGCTGAGGAGCACCAGACGTTCATGAGCGCCGCTGCCATTTTTCGCAAAATAATCCAAATCTACCGCGTACTTGCTGTCCGGATGAGCAACCAGCAAAGCCGGTTTCTTAGCGGCTTCTTGCTCGTCCGCAGTCCGCGTGAAAAATTGGATATCGTCCCCCTTTTTCCACGCGACTTTGTCGGCCGCGACGAATTCTCCCGTCGCGGCATCCATGACGCGAATACCTTGCGTCGGAACTTGCGCTTTTTTCTTTTCACCTTGCACCGTCAGCACGCCGCCATCTTTCACTTCAACGATCTGCGCCCGCTGCATCATGTAGCCGAGGGCTTGCGCCTGCGATACCGCCGGCATGGCGAACGCTACCACCAAGGCCATAACTAACCAACCGATTCGTTTCATAGTATCCTCCTTTTGCGATTTTATCGCTTTATGTTATCGTACCATACCCGCTTCATAAAGCGCTTAGGAAGACGTTAAAAATATTCCTCAGATGCGTGTCGCCGCGGCGGCGCTTTTTTGCATTTTACTGCGATCGCGGATCAGCGCCTGCGTCAATTCCGGCAAAGCGCGGCGCACGGCGGGATACAAAACGGCCAACAGAATAAATGTCGCCGGCGCGCACAAGATGCTGGCAATGAGTACGTTACCTGCGGAACCGACCGCCATCGGGAACGGATAACCCAGCACAAAATATTTGAATGTCGAGCGAATCAGCGGCTCTACAAATGCGAAAATCGTGAACGCCACCGCGGAAACCGTCAGCGCCATCCATTTCGTTTCGCCGTAGCGCGCCCGCCACCAGTCCGCGCCCGCGCCGGCCAAGTATCCGAGCAACGCGAACGACAAAAATGTCGGCAACGCGCTCGTTACGTAACCCGCCAGCAGATCCGCCATCGTCAGCCCGACGGCGCCGGCGAGCGCGCCGTACCAACGCCCGGTGAGCAACGCGCCGATCAAAATAAAGGTATAGCCGAAATATACTTTACCGGTCAGACCGAAAGCCATCGGCACCTCAATGCGCAAGTACACGAAACAAATCAATGCGGCCGCCGCCATCAGCGCCGCCACGGTCATACGTCGATGCATAAATATTACCCCTTTTCGTAAAAATTTACCGTTTCTTTACTTAACTATAAAGGGCAAACTGACCGCAGACAAGGACAGACAGCACACACTTTTCATGACAGATTTTATTTAGCGGCGTTTTTTACTGCAAGCAAATAAAATGAACGAATAAAAAAAGACCGCCGTAGCGGTCTTTTTTATTTTTATTCTTCTTTTTCTGCCGTGTACGCGTCGATGATTTCCTGCGCTTCTTGGAACGGCACCTGTTCGTACTGGTAAAATTCCATGTTGAACGTGCCGCGCCCCTGCGTTTGCGAACGCAGTTCCGTCACGTAGGAGAACATTTTGCCCAACGCGACCTGCGCGCGCACCACGGATTCGCCTTCGCGCTCGCCCGGCTCCATGCCGAGGATCCGGCCGCCTTTCGCGGAAAGATCGCCGACGATCGCGCCCATGTATTCATCGGGCACGAATACGTTCACATTGTACACCGGCTGCAACAATACCGGTTGCGCCTGCGGAATAATCTTGCGCAGCGCCAGCGAGGCCGCCACTTTGAACGCCATTTCCGACGAGTCGACCGAGTGGTACGAGCCGTCGTAGAGCGTGACACGCACGCCGATCATCGGATAGCCCGCGATCATGCCTTTCTCCAAGGTTTCCCGCGCGCCCTTTTCGACCGCCGGAATATATTGACGCGGTACGGCGCCGCCAAAAATGTCATCGACGAATTCAAAATCTTCCGTCGTCGGTTCGACGCGCAGGAAGACGTGACCGTATTGGCCATGACCGCCGCTTTGTTTCTTGTGCTTGCCTTCGCCTTCCGCTTTACCGAGGATCGTTTCTCGATACGGCACTTTCGGCTCGACGACGCGCGCTTTGGTGCCGTATTTGCGTTCGAGTTTGCCGAGATTATGCTGCAGGTGAATTTCACCCATCGAGTAGACCAACGTCTGCCGCGTTTCCGGATCTTTTTGCGTGACAAAGGTCGGGTCTTCTTCCGCCAACCGGAGCAAGCCCGCGGCGAGTTTTTCTTCATCGCCCTTGCTTTCCGGTTCGACCGCTACGATGTACAGCGATTTCGGGAAACGCACCGGTTCATATACGACCGGGAAACCCGCGTCGGAGAAGGTGTCGCCCGTTTTCGCTTCGAGTTTGGGGATCGCGATGATGTCGCCCGCCGTCGCCTGCGCTAACGGAATCTGCTGTTTGCCGACGGTCATGTACATCTTCGTAAAACGTTCCGTCAAATCCTGCGTCTGGTTGATCAGCTTGTCGCCTTCACGCAAGGTGCCCGAGATAATCCGAATATAGGATAATTTACCGGCAAACGGATCGATGACGGTCTTGAAGACAAACGCGCTGAACGGATTGTCCGCGTGCACCGTGACGCTCGTTTCCGTCTTGGGATTCGTGCCTTCCATCGTCCGCGCGGAAGCGTCCGGCATGTAGCGGATAATGCGATCCAGCATTTTATCCAAGCCGATTTTCGCCAGCGCCGAACCGATCATGACCGGCACAACGCGACCGCTCTTCATGCCTTCGCGCAAACCGAGGCGAATTTCTTCGACCGTCAGTTCGCCGCCATCCAGATATTTTTCCAGCAGAATGTCGTCGCCTTCCGCGGCTGCTTCAATCGCCATGTCGCGTACTTCCGACGCGCGCGCCTGCCATTCTTCCGGAATGTCGATTTCCGTTTCCTGACCGTTTTCCCAAACGGTCGCTTTCATTTTCACGATATCGATAATGCCGTGGAAATCTTTGCCTTCACCCAACGGCAAGTGCAACGGCATGACGGTTTTACCGAAACGTTCGCGCATTTCGGCAAGGGTTTTATCGTAATTCGCCTGTTCGGCGTCCATTTTATTGATGAAAATCATCCGCGGCAACGCCAGTTCGTCACCGTAATCCCACGCGCGCTGGGTGTCCACTTCGACGCCCGATTCGGCGGAAACGATGATGAGAATACCGTCGCAGGCGCGTAACGCCGCCCGCACTTCGCCGGAGAATTCACCGTAGCCCGGCGTATCAATGAAATTCAGCTTGTAACCTTTCCATTCGCAGGGCGCGATCCCCAATTGAATCGTGACATTGCGCTTGATTTCTTCCGGCTCAAAATCGAGAACATGCTTATTATCGGCGCCTGTACCGACACCTTCGATCGCTCCGGTCGTCGCGAGCAAATTTTCGACCACGGCTGTTTTACCTGCCCCGTCGTGCGACAGGACCGCCACATTACGAATCTGAGAACCTGCATAATCTTTCACGATACCGCCTCCTCAAAGCATTTGTTAGTGACTGTTTTCGCCGCCCGCGGCGCTTTTCCTTTATTTCTTAGAAAAAGTCGCCGTAACGGTTTTTATAATGTTCGCTCATTTCGCGATCATTGCGATAGGTACGAAATGTCTGCTCCTCCGCATCCTGATAGCGAATGCGGTACAGCGTCTCGGGTGAAAATCCGTCCACACGCAAGCGATACAGCTTATCTTCGCCCGGCACCGGCAACGGCGCGGAAATAATTTCCACATTATCGCTGATGTGGAAATTCTGCTGGGCGAGCGCGATGGCGTCCGGCTGCGTCATTCCCGCGGGAAGCGGTTTCGCCATGCGGACCTCGACCGTCATGAAGTCGATCGCCATGACCCAACGGATCTGATTGTCCGCCTGCACCGCAGTCGCTTCAGCAGACGGCGCCGCGACCGTCTCCGGCGCGACCACGACCACCGGCGCGTAGGTCTCGGTACTTTGCGGCGGCAACGGCGGCAACGGCGGTAAAAGTTTATGATGGCTCGGTCCCGCCTGCGCAAACGCGACGGTCGCGGCAAAGATCAATCCCAATGTTAAAACGGGTAATTTTCGCATCAATCATTCCTCCTTTTCTGTATTATACCAAAGACCTGAAAACATCGCTTTTACGTGCTTTATGCACGAATATGAACCCTGTACAAACAACGCCGGGAAATATTTCCGGACAATAAAAAACGCACCGCGGTGCGTTTTTATTTATTCTTGCGGACGAAGGCCGCGGAACAAGCGCAAAACGAGCGCGATCACCATCGCGACGACCGTCGCCAGCGCCATCCCTTTCAAGTGAAACGGGCCGAAGTCCAACACCGCGCCGGAAAGGCCGGTGATGAGCGTGACCGCGGTTAAAATCAGATTTTCCGGTTGCGTATAGTCCACTTTCTGTTCAATCAGCATGCGCAAACCGGTGGTGGCGATGATACCGAAGAGAAGGATGCAGACGCCTCCCATGACCGGTGTCGGTATGCCGTGAATGACCGCGGAAATTTTACCGATGAACGAGCAGAGAATGGCGATGATGGCCGCGCCGCGAATGACCCACACGCTGTAGACGCGCGTGATCGCCATGACGCCGATATTTTCACCGTACGTCGTATTCGGCGTCGCCCCTACGAATCCGGAGAGAATATTCGCGAGACCGTCGCCTAAAAGCGAGCGCGACAACCCCGGATCCGTCATCAGATCGCGTCCGACAACATGGCTCGTCACCACAAGGTGACCGATGTGCTCGGCGAAAACGACAAAGACCGCGGGCAAAATGATGATGATGGCCTGCCAGTTCCATTCCGGCATATACAGCGTCGGCACGGCGAACCACGGCGCCGCCGCGATCGCGTCGATATCAACGATGCCGAGGAAAAGCGAGAGGATGTACCCCGCGACTACGCCCATCAGCACGGGAATGACGCCCAAAAAACCGCGACCGAATAAAGATACCAAAACAGTTACGACCAAAGTGAAAATTGAAACGATCACGGCCAGTTGCGGATCGATGCCCGGAACGGGGTCGCCGACCAATCCCGCCATATTCATCGCGCTCGGCGCCAATTCCAAACCGATGATCGCGACGATAGCGCCCATCGCCGCCGGCGGAAACAGCGTATCAATCCAGCCGACGCCGACCTTTTTCACTAAAAAGGACAGCAGGACGAAGCACAGACCGAAAACGATGAAGCCGCTCTGCGCGGCGCCGTAACCTAGCCCCATGGAAAGGATCAAAGTAACCGGCGAGATAAACGCGAAGCTCGAACCGAGGTACGCGGGTAAGCGTCCTTTACAAATCGCCATGTATAAAAGCGTACCGATGCCGTTCATCAAAAGCGCGATCGACGGATCGACCTTCAGCAAAAACGGCACGAGCACCGTCGCGCCGAACATGGCGAACAAGTGCTGAATACTCAGGGGCAATGTTTCCCAAAGCGGCAATTTCTCGTCTACGTCCACATATTTTTTCATTGGTCTCCCCGTTTCATGAAAAAAGCTCTCTGTGCACAGAGAGCTTCGGATGTTGCGCCGGACCTGCTCCGACTCACAGGACTGTATAATATGTACTACGCATCAGTATAACAAGTTTTGAAACGCTTGCCAATATATTTCAGCGCGGCGGCTGCCAGCGCCGATTCGGCGGAATCCCTTCCGAGAGCGCGCGGACTTTGGCCCAATGCGCTTCCCGTTCTTCCAGCTCGCGCGTTTTGCGTTCCACGCCCAAAATCATGCCGACGGAAATCAAATTCACGACCATCGCGGAACCGCCGTAACTGATGAACGGCAACGGCACACCCGTGACGGGCAATACGCCGAGCGTCATCGCGGTATTGTACAAACCCTGACCGACCAGCAGCGTCACCAATCCGTAGACCAAGTACGCGCCATATTGATCGCGAGCGCGGCCGGCGATTTTAAAGCCGGTGAACAAAAGCGCGAGAAAGGCGAACAGTACAAGGACCGCCCACAAAAAGCCCGCTTCCTGCGCAAAGACGGCATACGCGAAGTCCGTGTGTTGCTCCGGCAGGTACGCGAACTTACTCAAGCCCCGCCCTAAACCTTGTCCCCAAAAACCGCCGGAACCGACGGCAATGATGCTTTGCACGACCTGGTACCCGAGATCGCGCGCGTAACTGAACGGATCATACCAGGCGATAAGACGTTGCATGCGATACGGCGCGGCGACAACGCCCGCGGCGAACAAGATCGCCGCCGCGATCAACGTGCCGATAATTTCCAGATTCGGCAAGCCCGCCAAAAAATACAGCAGGAGCGGCACGCCCAAGACCAAAATCACGGTGCCGAAGTCCGGCTGGAAAAAAATGAGCAAACCGAATAACAACGGCCAAGCCAGCGGTTGCCATTCCGCAAAAAAGAGCTTCACTCGCTCCCACTGCCCTTTTCCGAGGGCCAACACCGCGCCTCCCAGCGACTGCCAAAGCCGCACCGGTTCGCCGCGCTCAACACGCAGGGCAAGACCGGAGGCGGTACACATAATACCAACGAGTTTCGCCACTTCGGACGGTTGAAACGTAAATCCGCCCAGCGCGATCCAGCGACGCGCTCCGTTGACGGTCAATCCCGCCACCTGCACGAGAAGCAACATCAGCACCGTGATCCCGATCCACAGCGTCATGCTCTTGCGCAAGTTCTGATAATTAAACCAATAAACCAAAGCGCCGCCAATCGCGCCGAGCACTAAAAACAACGCATGGCGAAACAGATCGGAGGCGATCCCCGCGGAGCTGCGCAAATTCATATAAAAAGTGGAACTGAAAACATTCACCGTGCCCACGATCAGCAAAAACAGCACCGCGACGAAAAACCAGTCGCCATAGCCGAACTTACGCATCTGAAGTCGGTGGCCGAGCGCGCTCCAAAAGCGCCGCCGGCTTTGCTTACGCCTTCTCTTCGTCATGGCCTTTTCTCTCCGGCGCTACGGCTACCAGGCGGTAAATCGGCTGCCCTTTAGCGGAAAATTTCTGTTCATATTCCGTGCGGACATTGTCCGCCGGCTCGTTTTGATGCAAATCGTCCGTCACATCGCGCAGCGTCCAACCGAGCGCTTGAAACTCTTCGATGGAAAAGTAAAATAAATCGTGATTGTCCGTCTTGAAATGAATTTCTCCCTGCGGCGCCAAGAGCGTCGCATATTTTTCAAGAAAGCCGCGGTGGGTAAGCCGCCGTTTGGCATGCCGCGCTTTCGGCCACGGATCACAAAAATTAAGATAAAAACGATCCACTTCGCCCGGCGCGAACACGTCTAACAGTTCGCTGATATCACCTTCGACCAGGCGCACATTGGCGAGCTCCGCCGCCGCTACCTTCTGTCCGGCATAGTATAGTACGCCGCGCTGCAACTCGATACCGATGATATTCACATCTTCGTGTTGCGCCGCCAAGCCGGCAATAAATTGCCCTTTGCCGGTACCGAGCTCGACCCACAGCGGACGTTCACCGCGCGCGAAAATGTCCTGCCAGCGCCCGCGGCAATTTTCCGGCCAGCCGATCGACAAAAAATCGGCGTACTCGAGAATCGCTTCATCGATCCAGGGTTTTCTTCGTAAACGCATGTTGACTCCTTTCGCTAGTCCTCCTGCGGCGCCGCCGCAAGTTGGTACTGCGTCCGCGACGGCCGTTGGTGCGTCGCGATGATAAATTCTTTATGAAAGCGGGCCTGCCATTGCGCCGCCAAATTCGCTTCTCGTAAATAGTCCGCGACCGCCGGATGCACCTGCACCAGTACGCGATCAGCCAATCCCCGCTCCGCTTTTTGCCGCAGCTCTTCGGTGATTTGTTCCACGATCGCGGCGGCCGTCATCACGTACCCCGTACCCGCGCATTCCGGACAACGCGTATAGCGACTTTCCTGCAGCGTGGGTCCGGTCTTGTGACGCGTCATTTCGACCAGTCCGAGCGCCGTCATTTCCACGACCGTCGTGCGCACGCGATCTTCTTTGACCGCCGCCCGCAATTCTGTGAGCACGAGTTCGCGATCTTCTTTGCGATGCATATCAATAAAATCGACGATGATAATGCCGCCGATATTGCGCAAGCGAATCTGCCGCGCTATTTCCTGCGCCGCGGCGAGATTGACGCGCAACGCCAAATCGTCCCGCCCGTGACCGCTCCGAAATGTCCCGGAATTGACGTCGATCGCGGTCAGCGCTTCGGTCGGATCGATCACGATGTACGCGCCGCCCGCCACCTCCACGCGGCGTTCGAGCAACGGCGCGATCGCGTCCTGAATGCCGTGCTGAGCCAGCAAATCGTTCGCCGCGACATAGGACACCTCCACTTGCGGCTGTTCGGAAACCAAATCGACAAGCCGTTCATACGCGGCGCTATCGTTCGTGATAATCTGTTCGGTCGACGGCGTCACGTAATCGCGCGCGGCGCGCAACACAATATCCGCCTCCCGATAAAGACACGCCGGCGCGGATGCGATCTTCGCCCGCCGCCGGATACTTTCCCAGGTGCGCCGCAGGAACGCGAGGTCATGCGTTAATTCCGCCGCATCCACACCTTGTGCTGCTGTCCGCAGAATAAAACCGCACGCCTCGTCTCCCGAGCCTAATTGGGCGCCGACGAGTCCGCGCAAGCGTTCCCGTTCCGCCGCCTCCTGTATTTGTTTCGACACGCCGACGTAACGGCCCTTGGTTAAAAGCACCGCATACCGTCCCGCCAGCGAGGGTTTGGTCGTGAGCATCGGTCCTTTCGTGCCGCGCGCTTCTTTCGTCACTTGCACGAGCACGCGCGCGCCGACGCTGATTTTATGTCCTTCGAGATCGCGCGATTTGCCGCCGAGAAGCGGCAAGTAACCGTTTTCGCCGGTACCGATGTCGACAAACGCCGCATCGAGCGCCGCGACCACATTTTTGACGACTCCTTTATAAATACGATGCAGCAGTGCTTCCCCGTCGGTCGGTTGAATCACCAGATCCGTCAGAGTATTTTCCTGCGTCACCGCGATAATCGTCTCCCGCGGCGTCGTATTCATCAGTAAGCGGCTCATAATTTTTCCTGCGCCGCCGCATCGAGCGGCAAAATATACGTGCCGTCTTCTGTACGGCGCGCCACCTTCACACGCGACACCAGGCACTGTCCCGCGGCAATGGGCAACCCGAATTCGTTCGCCAAGATCTCCCAGAGTTCCGTCGGTTTGATACTGCCGGCAAGCGTGCGCCAAAGGCCGACCGTAATGGTCACGAAATCGTCTTCGATCCGGCCGCGCAACGGTTCGGGCACAATGTTGCGCACATCAAGTTGCCGCGTTTTCTTCGGCGTGACTTTCGTATAGGGAATCGTCGTCGCCTTGTCGAAGCGCGTCAAAACTTCTTGCAATTGCGCATCGGTAAACGCCGCCGTAAGCGGACCGGTCACCCTGTATTGCTCATAATTGATCAACGCCATCAGTTTCGGCGCGCGCTGTTCGATATACGCGCCCGCCGTCAAGCGCACGCCCGGCGCCAACGCGGCCGCCAGCGCGCGCGCTGCGTCCTCATACGGCACGTCTTCGCTCAACTCGACATCCATGTATAACGGATCGGCCGTCACGCCGACCGCGAGCGCCGAATCGTAGCTGACTTTCATATGCGCGTGGAAGCCCTCCGAGTACGCGACCGGCAGATCGGAGCGACGCAACGCGCGTTCCATCGAACGCATGAAATCAAGATGCCCTAAAAAACGCAAAGGCTCATCTTTCGCGATAGATAAACGTAGTCTTGGCACGATTTCCCTCCATTCCGTCGAGAACGCTGACGCCAAGCTGCGGGCAAACGCCGCAACCCGCGCAGGAGAGGCGACGACAATCGTGTGTCAACGCGGCGTTCACACCCTGTCGCCATTCGCGATGCAGAAAATCTTTCGTCACGCCGCAATCGATATGATCCCAGGGCAACGGCTCATTGAAATCGCGCTGCCGCTCCGCATAGTAACGAGGATCGATACCGGTCTCTTGAAACGCTTTGTCCCAGTATTCCGGCTTGAACCAATCCGTCCAGCCGTCAAATTTCGCGCCTTGCTTCCACGCGGCGTAAATGACTTGCGCGACGCGCCGATCACCGCGCGCCAAGACCGCTTCCAGCAAGCTGGTCGGCGCATCGTGGTAGCGGTAGTGAATATTGCGGCTTTTGATTTGACTTTTTAAATACTGTTGCCGCCGTTCGATTTCCGTTTTCGGAATTTGGCCGAACCACTGGAATGGCGTAAACGGTTTCGGCACAAAACTCGATACGCTGATCGTGACATGCGCGTTCATGCGGCCCGTGATCGATCGGTACAAATCGCTCACGCGATAACCGAGTTCCGCGATGCCCGCTAAATCTTCATCGGTTTCCGTCGGCAAGCCCAGCATAAAGTAAAGCTTCACGCGATTCCAGCCGGACGTAAACGCGTTAGTGCAGGCTTGCATTAAATCTTCTTCCGTCACGCCTTTATTGATCACATCGCGCAGGCGCTGCGTGCCCGCCTCCGGAGCGAGCGTCAGACCGCTTTTACGCACCTGCTGCACTTTTTTCGCGATATCGACGGAAAAACTGTCGATGCGCAGTGACGGCAGGCTGATGCTCACGCCGCGATCCGCGAATTCCGCAAACAACGCGTCAACCAGCGAGGCGAGCTGCGAATAGTCGGCCGATGAAAGCGACATCAGCGAAATTTCATCATAGCCGCTGTTTTTAATCAGTTCGCGCGCGATCGCAAGCAACTGATCCTGCGTTTTTTCCCGCACCGGACGATAAATCATGCCCGCCTGACAAAACCGGCAGCCCCGCGTGCAGCCGCGAAACAGTTCGAGCACCGCGCGATCGTGCACGGACTCGATATGCGGTAAAATCGGGTGCAAGGGAACGGGCAGCGCGTCCACATTTTCCACCACGCGTTTTCGCACCTTCGCCGGCGCCGCCGTCGTATTCGGCACGAGCCGCGCGAAATTCCCCGCGCGATCGTAATGCGCATCATAAAACGCGGGCACATAGTTACCCGAAATTTGCGCCATGCGTTCCAAAAGGCCGCGCCGTCCGTCGGGACGCCCCGCCGCTTTCCATGCTTTGACGGCATCGACCAATTCGACAACCGACTCTTCCGATTCACCGACAAAAAAGACATCGATAAACGGCGCGAGCGGCTCCGGATTGTAGACGCAGGGACCGCCCGCGACCACGAGCGGCATATCGTCCGTACGTTCTTCGCTCCAGATCGGCAATCCCGCCAAATCGAGCATATTCAACACATTCGTGCAGGACATTTCATACTGCAAGGTAAAACCGAAAACGTCGTATTCTTTCACCGGCGTTTTGGTTTCCAACGTATAGAGCGGCAACCCGCTTTGACGCATGGCCGCTTCCATATCCGGCCACGGCGCGTAAACGCGCTCGGCGACCGCATCTTCCTCTCGATTAATCACTTCATATAAAATTTTCAAACCGAGATGGCTCATCGCCACCTCATACACATCGGGAAACGCGAGCGCCACCGACACCGCCATCTGACGGTGATCTTTGACGATGCTGTTGTATTCGCCGCCGATGTAACGCGCGGGTTTTTGCACGGTATTGAGCAAAAACGGCGAGACGCTGACTGTAGACATCCTGACTCCTATCTAAGCGGACGCATCAAACAAAACGGTTTTGCGCCGCAGATAAATATTTAATAACAACGCGACGCTGCACAAATTAAGCGTCAACGAACTGACTCCGTAACTTAAAAACGGAAGCGGGATACCGGTGACCGGCATAATGCCGATCGTCATCCCGACATTAATGAAAATCTGAAACAACCACATCGCCACGATCCCGGTCGCGATATAGCGCCCGAACCGATCGGCGGCCGTGCTGGCAATCCAAATGCCGCGATACAGCAGCACGAAGTACAGCAGCAACAGCAATAACGCGCCGACCAGCCCCGTTTCCTCACCGACCACCGCGAAAATAAAGTCCGTGTGGTTTTCCGGCAAAAAATTCAACTGACTCTGCGTGCCGGCAAACAAACCCTTACCGATCAGACCGCCCGAGCCGATCGCGATTTTCGACTGGATCACGTGGTACCCGGTATTGAACGGATCGCGTTCCGGATTAAACAGCACGAGAATACGATTCTTCTGGTACTCTTTGAGGAGGAAAAACCACGCCAGCGGCAAGACCGCCAGCCCCGCCAGGCAAACTTTGCGAATGTAGTCCATGCGCACGCCCGCAATATACAAACCGCCGAGCGTAATCGCGCCGAACACCAGGCTCGTGCCCAAGTCCGGCTGCAGCAAGACCAGCGCAAACGGCGGCAGCAAAAAGAGCGCCGTATAAAAAAGTCCGCTCCATTTTTTCAAATCCAGCGACGGTCGACACAAAAACCGCGCTAAACAGACGATATAAATGATTTTGGCAAATTCCGACGGCTGAATACTGATCGGCCCGATCGTGATCCAACGTTGCGCGCCGAGCGCGCTCGTACCCACCACCATAACCGCTATCAAAACGACTAAATTGGCCCCATATAAAGCCGGTGCGTAGCGGTAGAGCTTCCTGTAGTCAAAGCGTAACAAGTACACGAAAATGGCGATATCGGCCACCAAAAACGCCGCCTGCTTCGCCAAGTAATCCGAAACATGAAGCCCCGCCTGATTAATATGAGACGCCGATCCGATGAAGAGCAGTCCGAGCAGCGTCAACGCCAGCGTGACCAAAACCAGCGCCCGATCCGTCGAGCGCCACCAACGTTCGATACCCATACTAGCCTCGGCGCCGGCGCCATGCCGCGCTTTGCGATTGACGACGGGCGATGCGCGAGCGGTTGCCTTCCCCCGCGCGGTAGTGTCGATCGATAAACCGTGACCACTCTTTGACGCTGCGTTCCCGTCCCGCTAAAAAGTCATCCACCATTTGCGTCATCGCTTTGCCGAACGCGCCCAACTGCGCCACGTTCATGACGTTCCCCGCCTGGGACTGCGCCACGACTTCCGGCGCATGCGGCAAGATGCCGCCGAGATGTTCCGGCTGCATCTGATCGGCCATTTCTTCCGCCGTCAAATACCCCGGCGTCTGCGCATTATGAAAATTATTGAAAATCACCGCGTAATGAAACATCCGATCTTCATGCATATAGTGCATGACGCGGTCGGTATCTCGCAACGACACCCAGGTCGGTTCCACGACGAGAAAAATCTGATCCGCCATCGCAAGCGTATACATAAGACCTTTACCGATGCCCGCCGGGCTGTCGACCAAGAGGTAGTCATAGCGGTCACGCAAATCTTCCAACACGGTCAATACCGCATCGCCTTCGAGCTCTTCCCAGCGGTATTGCTGGCTGGCCGGCATGAAATCGAGATTCGGCGCGATATGTAAAATCGCATCTTCTTCAAAACAACGTCCCGTTGCGACATCGAAAATATCAAACAGCACGCGGTCCTCGACGCCCAGCACCAGGTCGAGGTCGCGCAGACCCATGTCGCCGTCCAGCAGCAACACGCGTTTGCCGCGTTCCGCCAGCGCCGCGCCGAAGGTCGAGGTGACTACGGTTTTACCGACGCCGCCCTTGCCGGATGCCAGTGTGATGATTTGCCCCATTTATCGTTTCCTTTCTATTATTTCGCTGTCGGAATGTGAAAATACGCATCCAACATTTGTTTGACGATCGGCGCCGCCGACTCAATCCCGTAGCCGGCGTGTTCCACCAGCACCACAATTACAATTTGCGGATGGTCATACGGTGCGAACGCCGCGAACCACGCGTGATCCGGACCGTCGCCCGTTTCCGCCGTCGCGGTTTTGCCGCCGACTTCAATCGGATAGCCGTGAAACAAGGCGCCCGCGGTGCCGCCTTCCTGCGTAACCGCCCACATGGAACGTTTCACGGTATCGAGTACCGATTTCGGAACGACAAGCCGTCCCGTCACTTGCGGCTGATGGATTTGGTACGGCGAGCCGTCCAGATGATTAATGCGGCTTACGAGGTACGGTTTGTACCGCGTCCCGCCGTTGGCGATCTGACTGACGACGGAGGCCATTTGCAGCGGCGTCGCCAAGTTAAAACTTTGCCCGATCGCCGCGTCAAACGTTTCGCCTAAATACCAGTCGTCATGAAATACTTCTTTTTTATACTGTTCGGTCGCTACCAGTCCGGACGCTTCCCCGTATAAATCAATGCCGGTCGCTTCGCCCAAACCGAACGCGCGCGCCATCTCGGCGATCCGGTCGATGCCCAGACGGTGGCCCAATTCGTAGAAGTAAACATTATCCGATTTGGCCATGGCCTCCTGGAAATTAATCCAGCCGAACGCTTCGCCTGCCGCATTGCGTTTATCAATCAGCCAGTGCCGACCGTTATCGTAAATCCGTTCCTCCGGCGTAACAACTTTCGCGTTGAGCGCCGCGGTGCCGGTGATTACCTTAAAGATGGAGCCCGGCGGATAGGTACCCGAGACCACGCGATCATCAAACGGACGCAAACTGTTTTCATTGAGATCTTGCCATTCTTTCGCCGAGATGCCGACCGCAAATGAATTCGGATTAAACGACGGCCAGTTGGCCATCGCCAATACCGCGCCCGTATTCGGATCGAGCGCGACGGCCGCTACCCCGGTCGGCCAAATATGCGACTTCGCAAGCTCGGACAGATGCTCTGAAATCGCCGCTTCCGTCGCCCGCTGCAACGGTAAATCCAAGGTCAGACGCAAATTATGACCGGGCGTAATCGGCGCTTCCTCAATGTTTTTGACCGGCCGCCCCGTGGCGTCTACTTCCACCTGCCGACCGCCGGTTTTTCCCTGTAACAGATCGTTATAATATAATTCCAAGCCGGCGCGACCGACAATCGTTCCGGGCGCAAATTCGCTGCCATCGGCTTTGCGATCTTCCGGACCGGCTTCACCAACGTAACCGATGACGTTCGCCGCCAATGATCCGTACGGATAGTACCGCAACGGCTGTACCTCGATCGTCACGCCGGGATACTCGGCGCGGTACTCTTCAATTTTCGCCACGATATCGGGGCCGATATCCACTTTAATCGGAACCGGTCCGAACGACGTGCCGTGGTCTTTGATTTTCTTTTGAATGTCCGCCGGCGTCATTTGCAACACATTCGCCAAACGCGCTTCCAGCGCCGCATCCATCGATTTTTGCTGCGGCGTATACGAAACGATATAGACCGGTCGCGAACCGACGATAATTTCGCCGTTGCGATCGAGCAAGACGCCGCGCGTCGCCTGAATGGTCATTTGCCGAATGCGGTTGCCGTCCGCGAGCTCTCGGTAATGTTCCCCGTCGATCAGCTGCAACACGAACAGGCGCAACACGAGTAACATAAAAAGGCCCGCGATGACGTAGATAAACGAATTGTACCGACGATCGGTAACTTTTTTATATAAGCTTTCCAGCATGTCAATCTCCTTGGCGGCGCGGCCGCAAAAGCGGATGCAGCGCCAGGGCCACCAGCGCGTTCAAAAGCGCCTGCGGCAACGCTACGCTGAGGAAACTTCGCGTCACATTAATCGGTATGCCCCCCAGCCACCAACTGCAATAGTATACAAGCGCCGCGAAAAGACTTGCCACAAGCACCGCGAGAAACGACATTTCCCAACGAATCTGAAAGCGCGACCAGGCGAGCCACAACGGCAAAATGAGCAGCAAGTATCCCGCCAGATGCGGACCGAAAAAATTGGCGGCCAGCACATCGGCGATCACCCCCGCCAAAGCAGCGGCAAAAAGACCGTACCGCGGTCCGTAGAAAAGCGTAATGAGGACCACCGCCACCAGCCAGAGATCGGGACGCACCTCCGCCTGCCACCAAAACGGCAACACGGCCGTCTGCAGGAAAAAAATAAGCAGCGCGCTTACCCACCGGCGGGTCGTTGTCATTCCTTCGCTCCTTCCTGCGGCGCATCGGGAACGAGATTCGGCATCTGCTCAAGCGGCACGGCCGCGGTGGACGCGTTCAAAATCACCAACACTTCTTCCAATTTGGTAAAATCAACGGCCGGGGTCAACACGGCGCGCTTTACGACCCCCGAAGGATCCGGCACGATTTCTTTCACCGTACCGATCAAAAGCCCCTTGGGATACAATCCCCCGTATCCCGACGTGACAATCGCATCCCCGACCACGATATCGCCTTCTTTGACGATATCGATCATCTCCGGATGCGCGACATCGTTGCCGTTGCCGGAAACGAGCGCCGCCACGCGCGACTGCGGGCGCTGCACGATACCACCCACCGCGGTGCGGGGGTCTAAAATAAATTGGATTCGCGCCGAGTGCGGATACACATCGCTGACAAATCCGACCACGCCCTGCGGCAACATCACCGCCATATATTTCGTCAAACCTTCCGCTTTGCCGCAGTCGATCACCGCGCTCTGCGTCCAGCCGCCGTCATCGCGAGTAATCACGCGCGCGGCCCGCACCTGATATTGCGGATAGGTCGCTTCAAATTGCAACAGCGCTCGCAGGCGTTCATTTTCCGCGACAATTTCGCGTTGCGCCGTCAATGCGCCGCGCAGCGCGTCATTTTCCGCTCGCAGCTGTTGCAGTTCCGCATAGCCGGTTACCGCGCCGCGCAAGATCGTCGCGCCGCCAAGCACCTCCTGCGCCACACGCGCCGTTCCGTATTCAAACGGCGTCGCAGCCGCGACCAGCGGTTGCGTGACAAAAGGCACCGCCTCACGATGCCTCCATGCCCAACCGACCAAACCGATCAAAAGCAGGATGGCAATCGCCCAAACCAGCGTGCGTCGTTCGATTCCCCGCACTATTCATTCCTCCCCACGTTGCCACCGACCAGTAAATACGGCCACTCCGCGCGGCGCTTCAACGCCAGCATGCCGCCTCGCGCCACGGTGCCGAACGGCTCTTTCGCGACCTGCACGGGAATGCCGAGCGTTTCCGCGAGCGCCAAATCAAACCCTTTGACCAATGCCGCGCCGCCGGTCAGGCGTACGCCGTTTTCTAAAAGATCCGCCTGCGCCTGCGCGGAAAGTCCGCGTACTAAACGGCGAAAGCGTTGCAGCCAGACATTCGTCACTTCACGCACGAGCGGCAGCAGCTCCGTCGATGTCACAGTGAACTCCGTCAATGTGCCATCAGCCAGCAGGCGTCCCGTACACTCCTGTCGGGTTTCGCCGACGCTCTGTACGCAGACCGCCACTTCACGCACGAGCGTTTGAATCGTAGCGGACTCCACCATCACTCCGTAGGTTTCGCGCAAGTACGCCCGCAACGCCGCGCTCAAAGCGCGGCCGCCGGCCGGCAGATAATCATTAGCGAGATAACCGCCGCCCGAAAGCGCGGTCAACGTAAACCCTTCGCCGCAATCCGCCGCCATCGCCGCTTCCGCGCGCACCGGATCCCAACCGGTACCTATCGCCGCCGCCGCGCCACGATCCGCCAGCAACGTTTCCAATACGCCCGCCTTGCGCGTCGTCTGCAACCATGCCCGGACCGCCACCTGCGACGGCAACGAAGGCACGGCAAGACACACGGTCGGCCGCGTCACGGCACCGCGTTGCACTTTATCCAAAATCGATTGTAATAGTAATTGCGCGGCGGCCTGTTGCGCCACGACGCCGCCCGCGAACGGTCGCACCGCGACGAGACCGCGCGGCTCCGCCCGCAATCGGATCGCCGCCTCGGTACCGACAGCGACGACTTCCCCCTGCGTGGTTACCGCCGCCAGCGACGGCTCGGATATTTCCTGCTGAGCATCCGCCACCACCACACGTGTATATAACGAGCCCGGGTCGATCCCGACCAGCAGACTGCGCATTGAAATTCGTTTCATCTCTTCGCTCCGTCACGATTATTATTTCCTTAATTGCCTATCTTGTTATTTTAACATATTTCCTATAGTAGCGCGCACCGGAAAACGCACGCCGGCAATGCTTTTACCAATGGTTAATGTCTTTTTGCGTGTGCTTAATACTATTTATGCTAAAATGAAACTGATCTGTTTTGTTTTTAAGGAGGATTCATGGATAAAAAGAAAAAGCGCTGGGTAATCGGCGCCATCATCCTTTTATGTATTGCATTTGCTGTTTTTTTACAACCGTCACGCTCTGACAAAAAAACGATTCATAACGGCGACGGTTACGTGGCGGTAATTCGTGTCGACGGTCCGATTGTCGGCGCCGACGATATGCCGTCCAACCTTTTCAGCGGCGGCACAACGGCCTCATCGGGACGTCTCATGAAAGAAATTCGCCAAGCGTCGGCGGATCCCGCCGCCAAAGCGGTCCTATTGCGTATTAACAGTCCCGGCGGTTCGGCCACCGCATCACAGGAAATCGGCGACGAAATCGATCGGCTGAAGGCAAGCGGCAAACCGGTCATCGTTTCGATGGGCGACACCTGCGCGTCGGGCGGATATTGGCTCGCCGCGAAAGGCGATCGGATTTTCGCCAACCCTTCCTCGATGACGGGCAGTATCGGCGTATACATCGGCTATACGAACTATGAAGAATTGATGGGTAAACTCGGTATCAACAACGATAAAATTAAATCCGGCGCGCATAAAGATATTCTTTCGCCGGATCGTCCGATGACACCGGAAGAGCGCGCCCTCGTGCAAGGCATGGTCGATGACATTTATGAACAATTCGTAGACGTTGTCGCAACCGGTCGGCAAATGGATCCGCAACGCGTTCGCGAACTGGCCGACGGACGTATTTTTACGGGACGTCAGGCGCAGGCCGCCGGTCTCGTGGACGAGATGGGCAATTACTATGACGCGCTCGATTATACGGCCAACCTCGTCGGCTTGCCCGCGACGGACGTGCCCACGCGCGAATACGACGACGCTTCGGTTTCCTGGCAACGTCTTTTCGGCGCCGAACTCCGCGGCGCGTTTCGTGAAAGCATCGGGAGCTTAGCTCGTCGCGAAGGCGGGAGCGCTCGCACCGAATGGGAGGCGCCGCATGCTCAGTAACGCGTTGGAATTTCTCTATGATGTGATCACGCGGCCGCAATGGGCGTTTTATCGCATCACTCATACCGATGCCAAGGGCGAAGCCGTCATCGTGTTTATTTTGAGCACGCTGATCACTTCGCTCGCTTCGGTCGGGCTGATGCCGAATACCCTGGTCGCCGTGTTCGCCGGCTCACTCATCGGCGGCGCATTGTATTTTTTAATCGGCGGCGCTCTCATGCATTTCTGCGCGTCTCTTTTGGGCGGCGAAGGGACCGTGCAAGGGCTCTTGCAGGCCTTGCCGTTCGCGTTGTTTCCCAACGCCCTGACGGCCTTGGGCGTGATCCTTAATTTCTTGCCGGCGGCTGTCAGTGCGCCGCTCTTTGACGCGCTCACGTTGGTGGTGACGTGCTGGACGATCTTCCTATTGGTCACGGCGTTGCAAAAAAATTATGGAATCAGTCTCGGGCGTGCTGTCTGCACTTTACTGTTTCCGTTTATCGGCCTCTTGCTCTTGGTCACCTTCCTGATTATTGCTTTCGTCTGGTTATTTCTCGCGAATATGCCGATGTGGTCAGGGGCGCTGGAAGAACTCAGCCGCTTTTAGCGAGATCCGTTATGCTTCACGCATCTGTATTTACGCAATAAAAAAACTGCCACATGGCAGTTTTTTTATTTTCTTACGCGTTATTTTTATCGTCCGACTCGGCGCCGGAAAAGGTATCGCTTTCCTGCAGCACCCGTTTTAAAATTTTTCCCGTGCTGTTTTTCGGGAGCGCATCCAAAACGACGTATTTGCGCGGCAATTTGAACGCGGCGAGACGTTGCGCCAAATATTTGCGCAAGGCCTGCGTATCGAGTTCCGCGTCTTCGTGCAACACGATGTACGCGCACACGAATTGTCCGCGCAAACCGTCGGGATGACCGACCACCGCGACTTCCGCCACGCCCGGGTACCGATAGATTTCGTCTTCCACTTCGCGCGGGTACACATTTTCCCCGTTGACGATGATCATGTCCTTGGAGCGGTCGACGATGTAGATATACTCGTCTTCATCCATATAGGCGAGATCGCCCGTATGCAGCCAGCCGTCCTGCAAGGCCTCCGCCGTCGCTTCGGGTAAATGCCAATATCCTTGCATGACGTTGGCGCCCTGCACTAAAAGTTCACCGATCGTTCCCGGCTCATACGTCGTCGCGTCGTACCCGCTGATTTTAACGCGTACGCCCGGAAGCGCCGGACCGATGGAGTAGTATTTATGTTTCGCTTCCGGATTGACCGCGACGACCGGCGACGCTTCCGAAAGTCCGTAACCTTCGATGATCGGCCGACCGTAAATTTCTTCGAATTTCTTCGCGACCGGTTCGGGTAAACTGGCTCCGCCCGAGACGAAGAGACGGACCGATTTCAACCGTTCGGGCGCGGCCAGGCGCACCAGCAGATGGTACAACGGCGGCACTAAGAAAGATACCGTTACCGCATACGTTTCAATCGCCTGCAAGATTTCGCCCGGACGGAACGTGTTGACCGGAACGACGCTGGCCCCTCGGATAAGCGGATTCATGACGCAGGTCGTCCAACCGAAACAATGGTACATCGGCAACACGCAAAGAACGTGATCCTCCGGCGCGTGCGGTAAAACCGCATTGAACTGCTTGACGTTTTCCGCCAGATTACGATGCGTGAGCATCGCGCCCTTGGGTCGACCGGTCGTGCCTGACGTGTAAATGAACGTAGTCACATCCGCATCTTCCCGTTGCGCTTCGGCGGGAACGCATTCCGCCGCGGCGATGCCCTGAGCTTCTTCGGCCAGGTCCGCCACCAAAAGCAGCGGCGCCGCCGTGTGCAGTTCTTTATGCGCTATCAACAACACCAAGCCCGCGTCTTTAGCGATATAGTCCACTTCCGCTTCGGTCAGCATGCAGTTGATCGGAACGACGATCGCGCCCAGACTGACGATCGCGAAGTAAATATAAATAAAGGCGGGACTGTTCTGTTCATACAAACCGACGCGATCGCCTCGCTTCACGCCCTTTTTTTGCAAGACGGTGCGATACCGCGCGATGTGTTCTTTCAGTTGTCCATACGTGACATTTTCGGGACCGCGAATGGCAATACTCTCCGGATCATGGCCGGTGATCAGTTCATCCAGTAACATGGTTTCCTCCTTGGCCGAAATTTCGGCAGCTCATTTCTTATATTCTACATGAAATTTTTAATCATGGGCAAAAAAAAAGACACTGTCGTGTCGGATAAATAAACTGGCGGAGCGGGTGGGATTCGAACCCACGCACGGGGTAAACCGTCTAACGATTTAGCAAACCGTCCTCTTCAGCCTCTTGAGTACCGCTCCAAGTAAAAGCTTCCACTATTTTACGTAAAATTCGCCTTTTTGTCAAGGAAATTTGACGCCATGACATCTTCATCGTCTGCGTGAAAGTCGCGCGACAAACGGAAATTTGCGCAATAAAAAAGAGACGCGCGGTCTCTTTTTCAAATGGTGGGCGATGACAGGATCGAACTGCCGACATCCTGCTTGTAAGGCAGGCGCTCTCCCAGCTGAGCTAATCGCCCAAATTGGTGACCCGTGGGGGATTCGAACCCCCGATACCGCCGTGAAAGGGCGGTGTCTTAACCACTTGACCAACGGGCCTTCTGGCTCCCTGAGTAGGACTCGAACCTACGACCGATCGGTTAACAGCCGATTGCTCTACCAACTGAGCTATCAGGGAATATAACAAAAGTAATTATAGCCGATGAAATAAAAAAAAGCAAGCGCAAAACTGCGCTTGCTTTTTTTGCACCTCGGTATCCGCTATGACCCGTTACGCCGACACGCGCGGTCGATGCGTCGGCATGCGTCGGTAGGGAAACTCTGCCAGCACGCGATCGGTCATTTCCTTGACGACCGCCTGCGGCGTATTCAAAACCGATTCTTCCGCCGTGTCATTGTACGTGCTTTGCCACACCTGCAGCTGATCGTTCGGCCGGTAATACGCATACACGCGCAACTCACCGAACGTGGTAGTCCACCAGTCGCCGTTCCAATCCGTGCGTGTGAATTGCGCCAAACGCGCCAACTCCGAACCGACGACGATATCCGCATCGTAAGCCTCGGCGACGGCGGCAAAGTCGTAGCGCGTGAACGGTATTGTCGTTTGCGGACCGTTCGTTATTTCATAGTACGGATAGCGAAACGGCTCGGCCAAACGTCGTTCCACATAGGTGCCGAGTTCCGCATGTCGCTCCGCCGTTGCCGTCGGCAGGATAACGACCTTCTCCGCCGCAATCGGTTCGGCGGCAAATACCGACAGCACGCCGATGAAAACGCAAATTACAAGCAAGTACCACTGCCGTTTGTTTCCCATATTGCGCCTCCCTATTCCCGCGCGGGCAGCGCTCGTGCGCTATCCAATGACCGCGTGACCAACGCCGCTTCCGGTAAAACTTCCGCGCTGATTTTATGAAATCGGAAGTGTCGAATGCTGATGATTTCGTCCGCGCCCTTGCGGCCGAGCCACGTCAAATCGCCGCGACCGTCTTTTGTCTGCGGCGGCAAGTACAAGGCATCGCCGCGAATCACGGCCGGCAACGGCTCCACCTCGGCAATGCGCACCGCCGGGTCGCGGTATACTAAACCGAATTCGCAGCGCACCGCAAATTCGCGCGCATTCAGTCGTTGATACGGCGTGAGCGCCAGCGTGCAAACGTAGCGCTCCCCGCTTTGCGGTTCGACCCCCGTCGCCTGCCAGGTGCCGTACCACGTTTGCGCGGTTCGTTCCGCATACCACAGGAACCCGTGCCAGCCCGCCCAAACCAAAAGCGACACCAACGTCACCGCCAGCAGCGTCTGCCGTTTTTGCGCTCCACTCAACCGAATAATTTTCGCTTCAGCTCCCGCCAGTACAAAATGATTCCCGTCACAACCGGTGTCAGTACCGGCAAAATATTCATCACATAATTGCCGAAATTGGCGATATGCGCTTCATACATGCCCAGCAGGCAAAACGGACATGCTTCCGCCGTGCGGCAACTCAGCAGTAATATGAGCGCCGCAAGCATTGTAATTTTTTGTGCGCGTCGCATGGTATCTTTCCTTATCTCCCTGTGAAATAATCTACACCGGCCTGAAAAATTTTCTGTTTTTTCTGTCCGATAATATTTTTCGCTACATACGGACCATAGCGTTCGCTGTGACCCATCTTGCCCAAAATTCGTCCGTTCGGACTGAGCAGGCCTTCGATCGCCGCGACCGATCCGTTCGGGTTCGCCGGCATCGTTTCGTGGACGCTGCCCCATTCATCGCAATATTGCGTCGCGATCTGACCGTTCGCCGCCAAAGCCTGTACGACGTCCGGCGCCGCGTATAAACGTCCTTCGCCGTGACTGAACGGAATGCGATGGAGTTCGCCCGGTTCAAAATACATGAGCCACGGGGATTTCGTCGAGACGATCTTCGTCATCGCGTAGTGCGAAATGTGACGCCCGATAGTATTGTAGGTGAGCGTCGGCGCGCTCGGCGCCAATTCGCGGATTTCTCCGTACGGCAACAGGCCGAGTTTAATCAACGCCTGGAAACCGTTGCAGATGCCCAGAATCAACCCGTCGCGATGCGTCAAGAGATCGTTCACTGCGTCAGTCAATGCCGGATGACGGAACAGCGCGGCGATAAATTTACCCGAACCGTCCGGTTCATCGCCGGCGGAAAATCCGCCCGGAAATGCCAAGATTTGTGTCGTTTCCACCGCTTTGACAAGCGCTTCGACCGATTCATTCAGCGCCTGCGGCGTCAGGTTGCGCACGACGACGGTCGACACATTGGCGCCCGCATGTTCAAACGCGCGGGCCGTATCCACTTCGCAGTTCGTACCCGGCATCACCGGAATGACGACCTGCGGCGTGCCGATGGTAATCCGCGCGCGGCGCGTCGGATTGCCCGCCACCGGCGAAACGGGATACAGCGGTGCCGGTTGAAGCGTTTTCGTCGGGAATACTTTTTCCAGCGGCTCTTCCCAACGCGCTTGCAATGCATCGAGCGGTAACGTGACGCCGGCCAGAGAAATGCTGTCACCGGCGGTTGCGCCGATGATCGTAATATGCTCGTCAAGCGCCCATTGTTCCGCGACCTCTCTGTCCAATTCGACCAGCCATGAACCCGGCCGCGCCGCGAACCATTCTGTCGGGGTGAGAGCATCACTCAGCCCTGCACCGATATGGTTACCGAAGGCCGCTTTCGCGCACGCGGCGGCAAGACCGCCCGCATCAATCGCCTGCGCGCTTTTCAGCAGGCCTTTTTCCGCCGCCGCGAACAGCCGATCCGCATGATCGATAAAGACTTCAAAGTCCGGCATGGCGTATTCATCCAGCGGCGTTTCAAGTAAGACCAACGCGTGGCCGCGTCCCTTCCATTCGGGACTGACAATGTGCGTCGCATCCCCCGGAGCCACCGCGAACGAAATCAGCGTGGGCGGCACATGCAAATCAAGGAAACTGCCGCTCATCGAATCTTTGCCGCCGATCGCGCCGACTTCCAGTTCCGACTGCGCGACAAACGCGCCCAAAAGCGCCGCGACCGGTTTACCCCAAGAGGCCGTGTCGCCTAATTTTTCAAAATATTCCTGCAAGGATAAATAGGCGCGTTTCCAGTTGCCGCCCAGCGCCGCGATTTTCGCCAGCGACTGCAACACGGCGAACAGACCGCCGTGGAACGGGCTCCACGACGCCAAGTACGGATCAAACGCATGGGTCATGATGCTCACGGTCGACGTTTCCCCGTGACGCAGCGGAATTTTCGCGACCATGCCGTCGACCGGCGTGCACATGCGCGCGCCGCCGTACGGCATCAGCACCGTACCCGCGCCGATCGTCCCGTCAAATCGTTCGCCCAAACCGCGCTGCGAAGCGACATTCAAATCACCGAGCGTTTGCGCCCAAGCGGCACGCACGTCCGTCACCGGTTGCGGGGTAAAATAATTTTCTTCCGCCGGCGCCTTGATGACCGCCGCACTGGCTCGACTGGCGCCGTTGGTATCGAGGAACGAGCGCTCCAAATTGACGATGGTTTCACCGCGCCACTGCATCATCAGGCGGCGCTCTTTCGTGACGACCGCAATCGGCGTCGCTTCCAGATTTTCTTCGTCCGCATAGCGGCGGAACGTATCCGCATCGTCCGCGGCGACGACCACCGCCATGCGTTCCTGCGATTCGGACAGCGCCAATTCCGTGCCGTCCAATCCTTCATATTTTTTCGGTACAGCATCCAGATTAATCGTCAAGCCATCAGCCAATTCGCCGACAGCGACCGCCACGCCGCCCGCACCGAAATCGTTACAGCGGCGAATCAGGCGCGAGGCTTCCGGACGCCGGAATAAGCATTGTAATTTACGTTCCGTCGGCGCGTTACCTTTTTGCACTTCCGCGCCCGCGGTGGTTAATGAACTTTCCGTATGTTCTTTGGACGAACCGGTCGCACCGCCAATGCCGTCACGACCGGTACGGCCGCCGACCAGCAATACGATATCGCCCGGTTCCGGCACGCGACGAACGACCTGATCTGCCGGCACCGCGCCGACGACCGCGCCGACTTCCATGCGTTTGGCGACGTAGCCGGGGTGGTAGTATTCACGTACCTGACCGGTCGCGAGACCGATCTGGTTACCGTAGGAGCTGTAACCGGCCGCCGCCTGCGTCGTAATCGTGCGCTGCGGCAATTTGCCGGTAAGCGTTTCCGAAAACGGCGTGCGCGGATCGCCGCTGCCGGTCACCCGCATCGCCTGGTAAACGTACGCACGTCCGCTCAAGGGATCGCGAATACAGCCTCCCAAACAGGTAGCCGCACCGCCGAACGGTTCAATTTCCGTCGGATGGTTATGCGTTTCGTTTTTAAAGAGCAACAGCCATTCTTCCGTGCCCTTTTGGGTTTTGACCGGAATCTTGATCGTGCAGGCGTTGATTTCTTCCGACTCATCCAACTCCTGCAAAAGTCCCTGCGCCCGCAACGATTTCACCGCAATCGTCGCCAGATCCATCAGCGATTGCGGCCGCGGATTGTCACTGTACAAGCCGTTGTGCACTTCACTGTACCAGTCGTACGCTTCAACGATCGGCTCGGTAAAATGACCCGCCTCGATATCGACATGCGTCAGTTCCGTGCCGAAGGTCGTGTGACGACAATGATCGGACCAGTACGTATCCAAGACACGCAATTCGGTCAGCGTCGGATCGCGATCTACCTGATCGCGGAAATATTCCTGTACGACCGCCAGATCCGCTTCATCCATGGCCAAACCGTACTGCGTTAACATCGCTAAAAGTTCCGAACGCGTCGCGGAAATAAATCCGTCCAATACCGGTACCGGTTGCGGTTGATGCGCCGGCGCGATGAGTTCACGCGGCATCTCCCAAGCCGCTTCGCGCGCTTCGATCGGGTTGATCACGTATTCTTTCAATTTAACGATGTCGACCGGTCGATCCATACCGGTGACGACATATACCGTCGCATACGCTACGCGCGCGTCGACGCTCGGATCCAGCAAACGCAGACATTGCTCCGCCGAATCGGCGCGCTGGTCATACTGACCGGGCAACAACTCGACGGCAAAGGCCGTTTCCTGCGGACCGATTTGCAAATGTTCCGTCCATGTATCCACGGGAGGTTCCGCGAAAATCGTCGTCATCGCGCGAGCAAACAGTTCTTCACTGACACCATCCACGGTATACCGATGCCAAACCTGCACATCGGTTAACGACGTCAGGCCCAGCTGCTCCCGCCATTCCCGTAAAAGGCGTTGCGCCGTATCGGCCAGCGCCGTTTTTTTGGCGACAAAAACTCGTTGTAACATAGGTTCCTCCCTCATACTATGCAGCGCGCCAAGCGGCGCGAATGACCAGCAATTGATTGAGTTTATTCTACCATTACAGGCCGGATTTTTCCATATTTATGGCGTACGAAAACATCTTTATTTAAAAAAGAATTCGCCGCGTATCGTATTTATATTTGAACATAAATTCAATCGTTCGGATTTTATCCGGCATTTTTTTACTAAATGAAAAATAAAAGATGCGTATTCACGCATCTTTTATCGTCTCGCTTACTTTTGCCGTTGCCGCCGCCTTGTTTTCGGTTCGCAGCGCGTGCACGCGGACGCGACGAGTGCCGCGATACGCGGGCGTTTCTCCGGCCAGCCGTTCCCAATAGCCGCGCGGGCGTCGACGCCACAAGCGATGCCGCTGCCTGCGCAAGGGTCGATGCCACGCGCTGTACGCCGCCGCAAGCAGTCGACGCAAACGCAACGGCAAATAAACGGCGCCGAAACGTTCGTATTCCCACGCAAACTGCTCTTCAATCGGATCGACCTGGTAATGATGCCGATGACCGTACATCGCGCTTTCCAAACCGCGTGGCGAAAATTCCAGCGTCGCGCTTGTCCATGGGGAACGTCCCGGGTTCTCCGCGATCCATGCTTTCCAAAGTTCGCGCACCGCCGTGTCGGCCGCCGCCATTTGCAACCACAGGTCTTCTTCCGAGTCGCCCGTCCGCCAAACGGAATCCGTCCAGTAAACATACTCCGCGCGCGTTTTCGGGCGGTAATAAAAATAATGAAGCGGCTCGGTCGCCATGAGCGTTCGCCAAACGACGCGTCCCCACGGCTCTTTAATCAGCGCCGTTATCGTCTGCATTACGTCGGCATACGCCGCCTGCATTTGTTCGTTCACGCTGCTTCCTTTCTCAGCGGTGCTCCCGCCATGGTGTCATATATCGTTGCCACTGCGCCAACAGCGCCTGGACCATTAATCCCGCTACACACAACACAAAGATGCACGCCAACAGCGGCGCGGTCAGCATCAAATCCCCGAAATGCAAAATCAGCGCGCCGATGCCCGTCTGTGCCGCGATCATTTCGGCCGCGACCACGAGCACGAGTGCCGTGCCGCAACCGAGTTGCAAGCCCGCGAACAATTCCGGCAGCACCGCCGGCAGCGCGACGGTACGCACATACCGCCCGCGACTCACGGGATACATCGCAGCGACTTCACGGTAAAGGCGCGGCAAACGCACCAATCCCGCCATCGTATTGATAAAAACCGGGAAAAAGACACCGAGCGCAATCAATACGTATTTCGGTAATTCACCGATGCCGAGCCAGAGCACGAAAAGCGGCAAAATGGCAATTTTCGGCAAAGGATAAAAGAAATAAATGTACGGTTCGATCAAGCGTCGAAACGTCGGCGAAAGTTCGCCCGCGAGCGCCAACAACAACGCCGCAAGACCGCCCGCGACCACGCCGACCAGCCAACGTAACGCGCTGGCTGCCAGCGCCGGTCCCAACGTGCCTTTTTGCACCAACGCCGCCAACGCGGCGGCGATTTGCGATGGCGCGGGGAGATATACCGGTGAAATCCAACCTTGACGCACGCTCCACTCCCACAGACCGAGCAGCAGCAACACGCCCGCCAGCGCCCACCAGCGCGCGCAACTGCTTTCTTTGGGCGCCAAACGGTACCGTACTTCGCGTTCAGTCGTCATGGCGACCTCCCTGCGTCAACGCCGCCGTGGCGCCGGCTTTAATTTCCTGCCAAATGGTTTCTTCCAGCGCCGCCAACTGCGTCCGCGCGCTGAGCTGATGCCGTTCCTTGCGCGGTATATCCACCGTCAAACATTCCACAATGCGGCCGGGGCGCGGCGAAAATACCCAAATCACATCGGCGAGCCGCACCGCCTCGGCGATGTTGTGCGTGACATACAAGGTCGCCGGACGCAATTCTTCCCAATATTGTACCAGTTCATCTTCCAATAGCCGCCGCGTCTGCGCGTCGAGCGCGGAAAACGGTTCGTCCATTAATAATAAATCCGGCTCGGTCACCAGGGCGCGCGCGATCCCGACGCGTTGCCGCATGCCGCCCGAAAGCGAACCCGGATACGCATCCGCGAATTCGCTCAATTGCATGCGCGCCAACTTTTGCGCTACCCGTTCGGCAATTTCCTGTCGGCTAAACTCGCGATCCTGCAAACTGAACGCTACATTGTCCGCGACGGTCAGCCAGGGAAACAAACCGCCCTGCTGAAACACCATCGCCGTCTGCGGCGGCGTCTCCGCGCCGCGCCAGTACAAACGCCCCGATGTCGGCGGCAACAATCCCGCCGCCAAGTATAAAAGCGTCGATTTTCCGCAACCGGAAGGGCCGATCAGTGCCACGAACTCTCCCGGCGCGACCGTTTTGGTAAGCGGCGCCAGCGCTTGGATCTGCACGCCGTTTTTCTCCGTATAGGTCTTCGTGACCGCGTCCAAACAAAATTCCATATTATTCAAACAGGGCGGTCTGCTCGTAGCGCGGGCGCGCGTTTTTCTCCGCGCCGAACACCCGCTCCATGGCACTTTGCGTGATGAGTACCGTGCCTTCCGATTTACGGGTTTCCGTCGCCGTAAAAATCGGCTCCACCAACGTTCCGTCCGGCCTGCGATAGCCGCCCGCGTAGTGGCGCAACGTGGATGCGGGCACGTCCCAACGCACCGCCGCCTCCATCAAAGTCATGACTTCCGTTAACGCATCCTGCATATCCGCCCTCCTTTCCGTTCGGTTTCATTATAGCACGGCGCCGCCGTCGTCTTGCCACGTGATCGCCTCATGCAGAGCCAGTGAATAAATGATTTTTTTCACGACCGGCCGCCGCCAAATGCGCGCGGCCGCATGGGCGTATAAATCGAGTTGGCGATGGTAACGTTCGTAGAGCACATTGGCCGTATCCACGCGGTCGGTCTTATAATCCAAAATCGCAAGATCGCCGTTGGCCGTCGCGTACAGGCAGTCGATCACGCCCTGCAAAAATACTTCGTCATCGCCCGCCGGCACGCCGAGCGCCACCGCCGCGGGCAGCAACATTCCAAACGGACATTCGCGCAACACAAACGATGATTGGCGAATCTCCGCCGCCGTGTCGCAGGTTAACCACAAATCGAGATCACGACGATGGGCCAACTTCGCTTCGGCCGGCGTTATTTTTTGCGCCGCCAACAGTTGGTCGAGATACGTCTGCGCTGTCGTGGTACCGTCGCCCGCGCCGATCTCGGCCAAAATGCGATGCATGAGCGTGCCGTAACGCGCCCCGCCGTCCGGTCGCATATCCGGCGTAACAAATTGCGGCGGACGCACCCAAGCGTCATTCACCGGTTCAATTTCCGTCGCGGCGTCCGCCTCGGTCGGTACTAAACGCACCGCTTTTGTCGCCGCCTCGTCAGCCGTCTGCGCCGGTTGCACCGTCAATATCGGCAACGGATAATCCGCCGCCGGTCGTTCCGTTTTGGGCAACGGCGGTAAGGCCGCCGTGATTTCACCCAAGTGATGCGTTACTTCCGTCACGGTGACTTTCGCGGGGATCTGCGTGGCAAGCGGTTTGTCATATTGCCAGGAAAGGCGTTTCGCGATTTCCGTCGGCAGCGGCGTGCCCGTCAATGTGCCTTGCCGCACGTTTTCTAAACGCGGATCCGACACCGTTGCGACCGCTTCGTTCCATGTCGGCGTCACCGTCTGCACATCCCAGCGCGGTAACGCCCCGTTTTCCAAATGCGGCCACAACCAGTCCAGGTAGGAACGCGCGGCCTCCGGAGAAACATGCGCGCCGGTCGGTGACGGCCCCGCGTAAAGATACAGTTTATCCCGCGCGCGCGTCATGGCCACGTACAAAAGCCGTTGCTCTTCCGCCAGCGTTTCCCGCCGTAAAATTTCACGCAGCAAATGCCAGCGCACCGTCGGGTACGTCAGATGACGCGTTGCATCGTAACGAGACAACCCGATCCCGTAGCGACGATGCAATAAAAGACGCGCCTGCGTATCTTTCCGGTTAAACTCTTTGTCGATATTCGCCAAAAACACAACCGGAAATTCCAGCCCCTTGCTTTTGTGAATCGTCATAATGCGTACCGCGTCTTCGTTTTCGCCCATGGTCGACGGTACCGACAAATCCTGCTTTTGCCGCTGCAGCTCTTCCAAATATTCCAAAAAGCGCGAGATCCCGCCACCGGCTCCGTCATCAAACTCGACCGCGCGCGCGTACAACGCTTCCAGATTCGCGCGCCGCAACGATCCCGACGGCAAGCCGCCGACGTACGCATGATACCCGCTTTCTTCGTAGATGCGCCGCACCAGCTGACCGATGCCGGCTTGCCGCGCCAACAACTGCCAACCGGAGAGCAAGGCGTAAAACGCTCCGACACGGCCGCGCTTTTCTTCATCGGCAAGGCGCGCAAGCCAAGCGGGCAAAACATCCCACAGCGCCGGCGCTTCCTCATTGCGCAACAACGCCATTTCCGCCAGATCGCGTTCATCGCAACCGACGAGCGGCGAGCGCAACACGGCCGCCGCCTCCAAATCGCGTCGGGAATTATCGAGCCAACGTAAAAGCGAAAGCATGGTCTGCACTTCGGTCGCCGCAAAATAACCGCCGGCCTGTTCCGCGTACACGGGAATACCCGCTGAGCGCAACACTTCGACAAAGACATCAATCCGAGACGCGACCGAACGCATCAAAACTACCGCGTCGCGCCAGCGGAACGGACGAAACGCGCCGTCATTTTCCTGCACGACGGCCGTCTCGTGCAAATGCAACAACTCATCCGCGATTGCCTGCGCCTGCGCTTCCATCGCCGATACCGGTTCTTCCTCCGCATCATCGTCAGCGGGCGGAATATCCGCCGCGTCCGCCGTCGTTGCGTCATCGGAAGGCATGACAAAGCGCACGCTGACCGAACCGCCGACCCAGTTTTCCGGCGCGTCCGTAATCGTCCGTCCGGGAATAAACGCCGCGTTTTCATCGTAAGAAAATTCGGCGGCGGGCGGTTGCATAATCCGAGCGAATACTTCATTCACCGCGTCTAACACGGTGCGATCGCTGCGAAAGTTTTCCCGTAAATCAATGCGGCGCGAAGGCGCCTGCGCGTCTCGCGAAAAACGTTCGTACTGACCGAGAAAAATAGTCGGATCCGCCAGCCGAAAACGGTAAATACTTTGCTTGACGTCGCCCACCATGAACCGATTATCCGCGCGCGCGATCAGGCTTGCGATCAGTTCCTGCACGCCGTTCGTGTCCTGGTATTCGTCAACCATGATTTCATCGTACTCGCGGGCGAGTTCCCGCGCGATATCCGACCGCATCGGCGCCTCCGGCGTGGATTCCGGCGCGAGCAACAGCGTGAGCGCGTAATGTTCCAAATCGCTGAAATCGATCAGGCGCTCCGATTTTTTCCACGCCGCGTACGCGGCCGCAAACGTTTCCGTCACCTTGACGAGTGCCGTGACGAGCGGCGCGGTCGCTTGCAAATCTTCCCGCCAGGTCGCGGGCGCGGCGGCTAAAATACCTTCCGTCCAGCCCTTCAACCATGCTTTCCCGGCGTCGCGAAGTTCTTTGGCCGCCGTCTTGGCTGCTTTCGCCGCCTCGTCCTTCAGCTTGCCGCCCGGCCAACGCATCGGCGCGTAGGTCTGCGCCGCGTCATAAATCGCGTCCCAGTCTTCCCCTTCACAAAGCGCCGTCGCGGTCGCGTAATCCGCCGCCAAAACCTCCCACGCGTTTTGCAGTTGCGGGTACAACGCCAATTCATCCAGCGCGTCCTGTAATTGCGTTCGCCATTGCGTGACGCCAGTGCGCCACTCTTCCCAAAGCGGCGTCAGATCCGCCAAGTCCGCTTCGGCATACGGCGCGGCGAGCGCCTCCAGCCACGCTTCAGGAAACGGCATGCTGCGGCTGTATTCATACAGTCGCAACACCGCGGCGCGCAGTTGCGCGTCATTCGTTTTTGTGCGGAAAAAGTCCGCCAATTGCAAAAACTCCGGCGACGCCTCTTCATAGGCTTCAAACAGCGTCTGCTCCAAGGCTTCCAGCCGCCCGAGCGCCAACTCCTGCTCGCCACCCTGACGAAACCCCGCGTCCAAATCCAAACGGTAAAAATATTGGCGAATGATTTGCTGGCAAAACGCGTGGATCGTTGATATTTGCGCCGACCCCAGCAACGCCAATTGTCGATCGATGTGCGCCGAAGGCGTCGTCGCGGCGGCCGCGGCGAGCGCCGTGCCGATGCGTGTCCGCATCTCCTGCGCCGCCGCCCGCGTAAACGTCATGACGAGAATACGGGTGATGTCCGCGGGATCGTGCGGATCCAAAAGCCGCCGAATGATGCGTTCGACGAGCACCGCCGTTTTACCTGAGCCTGCCGCGGCGGCGACCAAAAGATTTTGGCGACGACTCGTGATCGCCGCTTCCTGTTCAGTTGTCCATTGCATCGCCGGTCTCCTTTGCGACTGTCGCGGTCATTTTTTCCAGAGCTTCTTCATCATTCAAACTCGGCAAGTAGCGGTAGCGATTGCCGGCAAGCGCCGGGTCAAACCCGCAAACCGCGCGGTACGGGCAGTACTTGCAGGCCACGTTGTCGCCTTGGCGATACGGCATAACATCGATCCGTCCCGCCAAAATTTGCGCGCTGATTTGCGGCAAAAGCGTCGCTATATACGCGACAATCAACCGCATCGCGGCCGCGTTTTCCGCCTTGGCGTCCTTGCGCAGGCTGCCGTCTTTATTAATACGAATCGGCAAAAAGGAAATTTCCTCGCCGACTTCGCTGTCGATTTTTTCTAAAATTTCGCGTTCCGAAAGGAAATAGCCCTGCGTCTGCAATTGCTGCTTGAGCGCTTTGCGAATCGTCGCGTCATCGCGCGGCGGCGCGTTCAAATCGGCGCGTTCATCCTGCACATACACATACATAATGCCCGCCGGGAGCGCTTCGCCGTCACCCCGCCGCAACGCCGCGTACAAATACGTCGCCAGCTGCAAACGCAGACCGTAGTACAAATCGCCGAGCGAAATCTTCGTATCGCCCGTTTTATAATCGATGATCAGGTAGTACGTCTTTCCCGTTTCGGGATCGCGATAATAATCCAGCCGGTCGATCGTGCCGACCAATGTGAATTCCGTGTCGCCGATACTGCCGACCGGCAACGTGAACACTTCTTCCAAGCCGGCGGTTTGGAACGCGCCGCGTTGTGACCATTCCGCCAGACGCGTCAACGTTTCCCGTAAAGTTCGATCCAGCTGCGTACGGATGTACGAGTAAAACGGATTCGTCGCGAAGCGGTCATTTTGCACGCGCGGCGCGATAAGTTCCGCAATGGCCCGACTGCGATCGGTGATTTCCGCCGGACCGGCATCGCGAAATTCACGCGTCTGCGTCAGCAGTTCCGCACCGAATTGGTGCAATGCCGCGTGCATGTACGAACCGTAATCCGCCGGGGTCAATTCGCCGCGCGCGGGTTCGTCCAAATGCAAACCGTAGCGCGCGAAAAAGCGGAACGGGCAGGCGCGATACATTTCAAACGCGGTGACTGAGGCGTGAAAGGTGCCTTGCGGCGCGTAGAGTTTGCGACTGAGCGCGGGACCTAACACCGCCGCCCGATTCGTATAAAACAGACTGCGCGTCCACGCGTACGCCGCGCCTTCATGCGACGGTTGCCGCATCGCCCAGTCGTACAGGCCGAACCATTCTTCCGCGGGCGATTCTTCACGCAGCGCCTGCGGTAATCCCGCCAAACTTTGACGCGGTCGCACCCAACCATCCTCCGGACAAGAGCTGACCGCCGGATGAATGGAATCCGTCCAGCCGAGCGTGACCAAGCGTCGCAGTAAAAAGGCCGGTTCCAACGCGCTGCCATCTTCATCGGCGCGCGCGTAACTCAGATACAGTTTTTCTTCGGCGCGCGTCCACGCCAAATATTGCCATTGCCGTTCCTGCAAAGCAAGTGTGACCGAGTCCGTGCCGAAAGCCAGGTCCAGTCGCGCCAGTTCCGTACGATCGCGATCCGACCATAAACTCAACGGTTGCGGACGCACGGGAAAGACGCCTTCATTTTGCCCGAGCACAAAGACCGCGCGCGCGTTGAGCGGGTAGCCGCGGTCAATCGTCGTGAAAGTGACGTGATCAAGCGTCGGCGGAATCAACGCGTAACTCAACTCCGCGAGCAAATCCGTCCAAATGCGCGCCACATCTCGCGCCGGCCACACTTCCGCGCCGCCGACTTCGACCCATTCATCCAAAAGCGCGTAAATGCGTTGCAAGACCTGCTGGCGGCTGCGATAAATTTCTTCCGTCAGATTTTCGCCGTGCGTTAATAATTCCGCTTCGAGCGGCAAGCGGGCGAGCAGATCATACATGACCAGCGCCACTTCACGTACGGTCGCCTTCGTTTTAAACACTTGCGCCAGCGGCGCCAGCCATTCGTTAAGCGTCGCGCGCACGCCGTTGACCCGATCCCAACGCGCCTGCTCGCGTTCCGTCACCGGCTCGGGCGCTTCCAGACGGCGAATGCGGCGATGCCGCCAGGGTTCGTCTTTCGTCCAGTCGCCGCGACCGATCGCAAACTCGCGGCAATACATTTCCAGTTCTTCCACATCGCGCGTCGCCACCGGCAGCAATCCGGTTTTCAGCAGACGCAGTACCTGCGGCGTGGTATAACCTTGCGCCGTCAAGGTCAGCGCCGCGCTTACGAAGACCGCCAACGCGTCGTGGCGCATCGCCTGCCGCCGATCCGTGAAATACGGAATCTCGTAGCGCTCAAACGTGCGGCGCAAGCGCTCCGTATACGCGTCATGATGCCGCAGCAAAACAATGATATCGCGGTAACGGTACCCCTCTTCCCGCACAAGCCGCTGGATTTCGGTCGCCACGGCCGCGGTCTCTTCGTTACGATTCGCCGCTTCGGTGACGCGCAAGCCGGCGACGGGGGCATCGCTTGCTTCGCCGCGGGTCACTTTTTCCGCCGCCAAACCCAGCTGTGAATGCGGCCAACGCGGTGTGTCCGTCAAACCGATTTCGGTAATCTTTGCAAACGCGTGATGCGCCGCTTCGTAAATTTTCCAGGAGCTGTGCCAAAGCGATGTCGGCGCCGTCGCCTGCAGCGGATCTTCCGGCGGCAAAAGCAACGTCATGACGGCACGTTTCGCCCGCTTCATGACCGCCTCGACAATCGTCCAGTCGCGCGGCAGAAATTCGAGAAAGCCGTCAACCCAAATCGACGCTTCGGCAAGGTATTGCGACGTTTCAATAGCGCGCAACAGATTTTCCGTTTGCGCTTCATAATCGGGAAAATGCGCCGCCAGATACTCCTGATAGGCTTGCGCCAACAACGCCGTGTCCCGCAGTTTATTGCCGAGCACGGGGGTCGCTTCGTCCGCCGCCCGACGCAAATCGTCCGGCTCCAATTGGTAATGACCCAATTCCTGCAGCTGGTGATCAAACACTTCGGTGAAATGCGGTTGTCGCGCCGCGCGGGCAAGCGTCGTAAACTTGTCGCCGTGCGCAAGCAATAGGCGCCGCAAAATAATTTGCCGACCCAGCACGGACAATCCTTTGCCGCCCTGCGTGCCCTGTTCATCAAAGATGCGATACGCGAGCCGCGCGAAACCGAGCACCTCGATATTGCCGAAACCGCGCCCCAGTAAATACGCGGCGAGTTCCCGTTCCACCGTGTACGTCGCCGCGTCGGGCACCAGCAAAATGCAACGTTCGAGCGGATGCGCCGCCGCGTGATCCCGTAACGCCTTGAAGCACCGCGTCGTCTTACCGCTGCCGACCCGTCCGAGCCATAATTCGATTGCGTCTGCCATAGCTCCTCCTTTTCGTTTTATTATAGCAAAGGACGCGCGCCGCTTTTATTTTTTGCATGAAAAAACCGGAGACGCGCTCCGGCTTAAAAATGTTTCTGAACTTGTTTTTCGGATAATTGCGTATACACCATGGCCGTGATCAGGAAAAAAGCAATCGCGGTCGACCAAAAGACCGAGCTCAACCCCAATGTCATCGCCAGGTAGCCGGACACCATCGGTCCGAATACGTTACCCATCAAGGAAAAACTGGACGTGACGCCGAACGCGATACCTCGTTTTTCATCCGGCACGGAGCGCGCAATAATCGCATTCGCACTGGGCATCAAACAACCGATCGCCGCGCCGTTGAAGAAACGGAACAACCCGAGCCACCAGATATTCGGCGCGAAATATTGGGCGATGAAAAAGAGCCCCGCTAAAAATGATCCGATCAGCAGCACTTCGCGATGACTCAACCATTGGATGATGCGTCCCATGTTGAGCGATGTCGTCGCGCTGGCGACGCCGCCGATGGCCAAAATGATCCCCGAAATACTGGCGAGCACCGTAACATCGCCCACCATGCCTTTCACGTACAACGGCAAAATCGGCCCCAAACCGGTCAACGCGAAGTTGACGAAAAATTGAATCAGCATCATCAAGCGTACAATCGGCAAAGAGAAAAAGTAACCCACATTTTTAATGATAGATTCTTTCGCCTTTTGCGGTTTCGGCTGAAAATCTTCGTGAATGCAACGGTACGTCACGAAGCACCCCAAAGCCAGCAGCGCCGCGAAGCAAAGAAACGTTTCACGATAACCGATGATATCCGCGAGAATCCCGCCGAACACCGGCCCGATCGTCGCCCCGAGGACGATTCCCGTCTGGTACGTGCCGAGCGCGTACGTCGAATATTTTTCCGGCGTGATGATCGCCACCATCGCCAAACCCGCCGCGATAAAGCCGCCCACGCAGCCTTGAATAGAGCGCAGAAGCAACAGCTGAAACGGTGTCTGAACCAATGACATCAGCGCGAGCACCACCGTAAGCGCCGCTAAAATTTGCAGTAAAATTCGTTTGTGACCTTTACGATCACCGTACGCGCCCCAATACGGATTGGCCAACGCCGCCGTAAAACTCGTCACACCCGTAATCAGACCGGCCCACATGCCGGCCGCGCCGGGATCCGTCACCCCGAGTTCGTGTACAAATAACGGCACAAAGGAAATCAAACCGATAATGGATGTCCCCGCTAAAATCTGCACCGCGACCAAATAGTATAAATTTTTGCGCCATAATTCCATCGTATTCCTTCTTTCTTCCGCGATTCTACCCATTCGTAACGATTCATTCGTTTCGTTGTATTTAGACGCATTTGATTGTAATAACACAGATTTTTATTATATCACAAAAAACTGCTTCGAAAAACTTTCTTTTTCGAAGCAGTTTTCTTTGCGCATATTCATGCTTTTATTTCGCGGATGTATCCGGATTCTTCGCCGCGTCTTTTTTACCTTCAGAAGCTTTTTTTGTGGCGGCGAGCTTATCCATATAAGCTGCCATGCCCTGCGCTGTCTTTTTCGCTTCACGCATCGCCAACACCACGGTCGCCGGACGGTGCACGATATCCCCCGCCGCAAATACGCCCGGCAGGTTCGTCGCGCCGTAGTACGGTTCTTTTCGCACCTGAATATAGCCTGCGTGATCGCTATCGAGATCCGGCAGACTCGCCCGCAACAAAGTGCTCGGCACGTGCCCTACCGCGATAATCACTTTGTCCGCAGGGATTTCCTTACGCTTGCCCGTACCGTGCAGCTCGCCCAAGTCATTGATCGCCTGCTCTTCGTAGATAAAAGCGCCGACTTTTTCATGGCCCGACACGCCGACGGGCGCCGCCAAGAATCGGAACTCGACGCCTTCCGCTGCCGCCGCTTCGTATTCCGACGGCAAACAGGCCATAAATTCCCGCGTGCGCCGATACGCGACCGTGACTTTCCGCGCGCCCGCGCGCAACGCCGTACGCGCCGCATCCATCGCGACATTGCCCGCGCCGATCACTACCACGCGATCCTCGCGCTGAATGACAAATTCTTCTTTCGTCAGTTGATGATCCGCCAGCGCCTGTGCCGCATGCAGCACATCCATCGCCTGCAACACGCCCGGCAGGTCATCATTTTGCAACGGCAGATCCCGCGGTTGCGTCGTGCCGACGCCGAGAAAAACGGCCTGATAGCCATCTGCCTCTAAATCCGCCAGCGTAAAATCCTTGCCGAATGTTTGGCCGCAAAGAAATTTCACGCCCATGGCGACCAGCCGTTCCGTTTCAAAGCGCACGACCGCTTTATTGATCCGAAACGAAGGGATCCCGTGCAGCAACACGCCGCCCGGTTCCGCCGCGCTGTCGTACACGTCAATGTTGTAACCGAGTTGGCGCAAATCGTTCGCCACCGTTAACCCGGCCGGTCCGGAGCCGATGACCGCCACCCTTTCTTTTTTGCGCGGCAATCGTCGCGGCGTATTGAGCATCATGGCGTTCGCCACATCGCCGATAACGCTTTCAATCAGACCGATTTTGACCGGCTGATGACGTCGATTTAAAATGCAGTGCCCCTGGCATTGATTTTCGTGCGGGCACACGCGTCCGCAGACGGACGGCAAATTACTGCGTTCGTTAATGATCCGAATTGCCGCGCCGATATTACCGGCGGCCAGTTCAGTGATAAATTGAGGGATTTCATTACCGACCGGACAACCGGTCCGGCAGGTCGGACGCGGGCAATGCAAACAACGTCGCGCCTCCACAATCGCCTGCGCCAAATCTTCCATGGTCACGCGAACCCGGTCCGTCGCCAACGGAAATACCGTAGGTTTCATAATGCCTCCCGAAATCGTTGGTGCGCCCAAGATGATTCGAACATCCGACACGCGGTTTAGGAAACCGCTGCTCTATCCCCTGAGCTATGGGCGCATGCTAAATATCACTGTAGCCGCCGCCCCGCGAACCATGTCGCGGACGGCGCAGTTAATTTTACTTATACGTTAAACCGGAAATACGTGACGTCGCCGTCGCGCATGACGTAATCTTTGCCTTCGAGTCGCAGCACGCCTTCTTCACGCGCTTTGGCCATCGAACCGGCCGCGATCAGATCATCGTAAGAAACGATTTCCGCGCGAATGAAACCGCGTTCGATATCCGTGTGAATTTTACCCGCGGCCTGCGGCGCTTTCGTGCCTTCGACAATGGTCCAGGCGCGGCATTCGTCACTGCCGGCGGTGAAAAAGTTGATTAAGCCGAGCAGCGAGTACGCGGCTTTGATCAAACGATCCAGACCCGCTTCCTCCTCGCCCAAATCCTCCAGGAAAACTTTCGCTTCCTCCGGGCTGAGCTCGGCGATTTCCGCTTCGATCGCGGCGGAAATCGTGACCCATTGCGCGCCTTCCGACTCCGCCAATTCTTTGACGCGCACGACGTGCGGATTCGCCAGCGGATCGGAAATTTCGTCTTCGCCGATGTTGGCGACATACAATACCGGTTTGCGCGTGAGCAAATTCAATTCGCGAATCAGCGCTTCTTCTTCCGGTGTCAGTTCCACCAGACGCGCGGGTTTGCCTTCGCTCAAACACGCTTCGACTTTACGCAACACATCGAGTTCCGCTTTCGCTTCTTTGTTGCCGGATTTCGCGACTTTTTCAATCCGCTGACGGCGTTTCGCCACCGCGTCCAAGTCGGCAAGACCCAGCTCCGTCATAATAATTTCAATATCGCGCAGCGGATCAATCGAACCTTCCACATGCGTGACATTTTCATTTTCAAAGCAGCGCACGACTTGCGCGATCGCGTCCGTTTCACGAATATGCGCGAGAAATTGATTGCCGAGGCCTTCGCCCTTCGACGCGCCCGCCACCAGACCCGCGATATCGACGAAGCGCATAACGGCGGGAATGCGCCGTTCCGGCTGAAACATTTCCGTCAGCACATCGAGTCGCGCATCGGGAAGTTCCACGATGCCCACGTTCGGTTCGATCGTGCAGAACGGATAGTTCGCCGCTTCCGCGCCCGCTTTGGTAATCGCGTTAAATAACGTCGATTTACCGACATTCGGTAAACCGACAATGCCTACCTGTAAATTTGTACTCATACCTACCTCACTCTATTCTTTATGCCTGCGTTAAGCGCAGTTGCGCAAAGGTCTCTCCCGCGCCGCCGTACACTTCGCCCGCCACAAGTTCCGTCGCGGAAAAGGCTTCGTGCCGCGGCAGATCCTGCGCCGCCAGCCACAAATACGGTAACGTCGGTTCGCCCCAATAGGGAATCCCTCTTGCCGTAAGCTCGTCGCGAACGATTCTCTGGCGCGCGGCGTACGTTTCCAACGTCGCGCTCCATTCCGTTTGCCCCGCGTCGCTCAACCACGCATGCAGTCCCGCGAGCAACAGCGGCGACACGTCGGGCGCGCCGAGATACTTGCGCACGACATCCGCCGCCGGATACGCATGTTGGTCCGAACGATCGGCCGCGAATTCATCCGGCACGACGACCGCCGTTAAACCCGGCAAACCGAGCGCGGCGAAATCATACACGGTCAGCACGCATGATGCGGCTCCGTCGATCGCGTAAAACGACTGCGCCTCCCTTAAATACGGCGCAAAACTGGCGTCGGCAATCAGCGTCAGGCCCGACTGCTCGGCGTAACGCACCCAACGCAACTGATCGCGCGCGGTCAGCGCGACCCCCGTCGCGAGTGACGGCTGCGCGATATACAACAATCCGGGTTCATGCGCCGGTAAACCGATGCGCCAATCGATTTCATCAAAACCGCTGATATATTCCACGCCGCGATAGTAACCCGCGTCCCAGTCGCCGGTATGACCTTCCGCCACCTGGCGATCAAAAATAGTCAGCTCGTCCGGCTCGGCGACGGCGAAAATATGACCTGCTTCCCAAAGCGTCGCCAATTCCTCTTTACGAATGCCGAAGCGAATCGCGGCGGGCGTAACGGCTGCGCCGTGATGTTGTAAATACGCGGCAAACGCTTCCTGCAGCGCGATAAGCGAGGGCGCCGGCGCGCCTTGAATCGTTTGCGAGAGCGCGTCCGTTACCGTTTTTGTTGTCGGCAGTCGCCAAACAGGCGGCCTGTCATAACCGCCTTGCGCGCGTAATCGCCATACCGTTTTCTTTAACTGCACCCGCTCACCCCGTCATCCCATCCCGTGCCGCAAAGGCACCCGTCAAAATAGTTTCGCACTGTAATGATACTTTATCTATTTTACCATATGCGCTGACCTGTCGTGCGAGCGTCTCGCACATTTTTTCATTTTGTGCTATTCTATCAATAGCAAGGGGGGCCAGCGATGGAAATTATTCATATTTTAGCGTACAACATGTTGCCACTGACTGGGATCGTCGCGCTCGGCTATTGGCTGGCCAGCATGTTTCCGATTGATGTCAAATCTTTAACCAAATTAATGTTTTATATCATCTTACCTTCGTTTGTTTTCCGCAGCATTTTCCTGATGCCTTTCGATACCGGCATGCTGATTTTGTTTGCGGCGGGCGCGTTGCTTTTTCTGCTCCACAGTCTGTTCGCCACCGGCATTGCCAAGCTGCGAGGCTACGACAGCGGCATGCGGGAGACGTTTCGCGTCAGCACGATGTTCAGCAACTGCGGTAACGTAGGCGTCTCGATGATCACGTTGATCTATTCCAATCCGCCTTTTACCAAGGGCCTGGAAGCGCCGTATCATGATGCGGCGATGGCCGCCATCACCGTGCTTTTAATCTTGACGAACGCTTCCGTCAACACCATCGGCCTATACTTGGCCGGCAAGGGTCGCATGACGGCGCGCGACGCGACGCTGATGATCTTGCATATGCCGACATTGTACGTCATTTTCGGCGTCGTGTTTTGTAAATGGCTGGCGCTTCCGGTAGACACCTGGTTCGTTTGGCCGATGGTTTCCATGGTGGCGAAGTCCTTGCCGTTCATCGCGATGGTGACGCTGGGCATTCAGCTGCACCGCACGACATTGACTTGGTTCAACCCCGATGTGTGGCTCGCGATCTTCACTCGTCTGATCCTCGGTCCGCTCTTTGCTCTCGCGATTATTTACACGTACGGTCGTTTCGATCCGCTGACCTCGCAGGTATTTTTGATTTTCTCCGCCATATCGAGCGCCGTCAACAGCGTCATGTTCGCCGTCGACTTCGACAACTATCCCGGCTATGCCACGCAAGTCGTCTTGCTCGGGTTTGTCATGAGTTGTTTCACGCTGACCTCAGTGATTTATCTGGCGCGCTTTCTCTTTCCCATACCGACGTGGTAAAAAACATCAAAAAGACCGTTTCACGTGAAACGGTCTTTTTTCGTGTTCAGCCTCCGAGGTACGCCGCGCGTACGGCTTCGCTCTGCATCAGTTCCTGACCCGGTCCTTCCAACGTAATCTTACCGGTTTCCAGAACGTATGCGTAATCTGCGATCGACATCGCCATATGCGCATTTTGCTCGACGAGCAAAATCGTGGTGCCCTGCTCATTGATATGCTGAATGATATCAAAAACTTCTTTGACGAATAACGGCGAAAGCCCCATGGACGGTTCGTCCAAAAGCAGCAGCCGCGGCCGGCTCATCAACGCGCGCCCCATCGCGAGCATTTGTTGTTCACCGCCGGAAAGTGTACCCGCCAACTGTTTTTTACGTTCCGCCAGCCGCGGAAAGCGTTTGAAAACCAGTTCCATGTCGTGGGCGACGCCGTCTTTATCTTTGCGGGTGAAAGCGCCGAGTTCAAGATTTTCCAAAACGGTAAGCGGCGCGAAAATGCGGCGCCCTTCCGGCACCTGACTGATCCCGCTGCGGACAATCGACTGCACATTTTTCTTCGTGATACTGTCGCCTTCGAAAGTGATGTCGCCGACCCTAGGTCGCAGCAGGCCCGAAATCGTCCGAAGCGTCGTGGATTTACCGGCGCCGTTGGCTCCGATGAGAGCGACGATCTGTCCTTCCTTCACGGATAGGCTCACGCCTTTCAAGGCATGGATGGCGCCGTAATACACGTGGATATCATTGACTTCGAGCATCTTATGCCTCCGCTCCCAAATAAGCCTTGATAACGTCCGGATTGTGGCGAATTTCATCCGGTACGCCATGCGCTAAAATTTTACCGTAGTCCAGTACATAAATCCGTTCGCAAAGTTGCATGACCAGACCCATATCGTGTTCGATCAAAAGAATCGCTAGGGAAAATTCATCACGCAGGCGCCGAATTAATTGCGTCAGCTCCGCCGTTTCCTGCGGATTCATCCCCGCCGCGGGCTCATCCAAAAGCAGCAAACGCGGTTTGGTCGCCAACGCGCGCGCGATTTCGAGACGGCGCTGTTCGCCGTACGGTAAGTTGCACGCCAGTTCGTCGCGTTTGGCGTCAAGATTGAAAAGTTGCAATAATTGTAACGCCCGCGCTTCGATTGCTTCTTCTTCACGACCGTAGCGACCGACGCGCAATACGCTTTCCAAAAGCGAATAACGCGCGTGCAGGTTGCAGGCGATTTTGACATTTTCCAGTACGGAAAGATCGCCGAAAAGACGAATGTTTTGAAATGTTCGTGCGATCCCCGCCGCGGTAATCTGATACGGTTTTTTACCGACCAGCGACTGTCCGTCAAAGCGAATCTCGCCCATGCTCGGACGATACACGCCGGTCAAGAGATTAAACGCCGTCGTTTTTCCGGCGCCGTTCGGACCGATCAGGCCGATCAATTCGCCCGCGTCAATATGTATCGTAAAGTCCTGCACGGCTTTGATACCGCCGAAAATTTTGGCGACACTAGTCGTTTCTAAGAGCGCCATGACGGTCACCTCCCTTGCCCCACTTCGGCAGGAGCGAGGTCAGTTCCTGGTTGCCGAACAGGCCTCGCGGCCGGAACATCATCAAGAGGATGAGCATCAGCGCGTAAATAATCATGCGGAATTCCGGATAATCCGAAAGCGCCGCCGTGAGAAATGTCAGCATCACCGCGCCGACCACCGAGCCCGTCATACTGCCGAGACCGCCCAGCACGACCATGGTGAGGTAGTCGTACGATTTCAGGAACGTAAAACTCGACGGGTGCGCGATGGAAAAGTAATGCGAGAAAAGCCCGCCCGCAAGTCCGGCAAACAGCGCGCCAATCGTAAACGCGAGCACCTTGTAGCGCGTCGTATGGATCCCCATCGCTTCCGCGGCGATCGCGTTTTCACGCACGGAGATGCAGCCGCGGCCGTAGGTCGAATTAATCATGTTTTTCAGCACATACAACGTGACCAACATCATCAGGAACACCCATGAAAAAGTGGTTTCTTTCGGGATTCCCGTCATGCCGGACGCGCCGCCGACCGCTTCGATGTTCAAAATGCAAACGCGGATAATCTCCCCCATGCCGAGCGTTGCAATCGCCAGGTAGTCCCCGTCCAGCCGCAACGTCGGAATACCGATCAGAAAACCGATCGCCGCGGCGGCGAGACCGCCCGCTAACAGACTCACGGCAAAGGGCCAGTCATAAAAGACGGTGCCGACGGCGGAGACATACGCGCCCACCGCCATAAAGCCCGCGTGACCGAGCGAAAATTGACCGGTGATACCGTTAATCAGGTTCAGACTCGCCGCCATAATAATGTTGATCGCAATCACGACCACCTGCAGCCGCCAGAAATTCGGCAAAACTTTTTCTTCGACGAGGAAGTAGAAAACGGCGTAAAGGGCGAGCGCCAACACCCACCAAAGGGCGTCGTATTTACGTTTTTTGGCTATCATCATTACACCTTTTCCCCTTCCACTTTGCCCAGTAAGCCGGTCGGCTTAATCAGCAAAATTAAGATGAGGATCCCGAACGCCGCCGCATCACGGAATGTCGAAGAAATAAAACCGCTCACGAGCGCTTCCACGACACCGAGGATCAAACCGCCGAACATCGCGCCCGGCACGATGCCGATACCGCCCAAAACGGCGGCGACGAAAGCTTTCAGACCGGGCATGATGCCCATCAGCGGATCAATCGAGTTGTAGTAGATGCCGACGAGCACGCCCGCCGCGCCGGCGAGACCCGAACCCAACGCGAACGTAAACGAAATGACGCGATCGACATGGATGCCCATCAACTGCGCCGCTTCCGTATCAAACGAAACAGCGCGCATGGCTTTGCCCATCGTCGTGTATTGCACAATGTAGGTCAATAACGCCATCAGCACCAGCGCGGACACCAAGATGACGATTTGCTGCAGACTGACCACGATCGGACCGAGGTTGTATGTCGTATTCTCAAACACCGGCGGAAACGTCCGCGGTTGCGGTGTCAGGAAAAACATCGTCGTGTATTCGATCAGCAAACTGACGCCGATCGCCGTAATCAACAGAGCGATTTTCGGGCTGTTTCGCATCGGCCGATAGGCGATTTTCTCTACGACTACGCCGACAATAGCCATGACCACCATCGCGGTGATCAACGCGGGAAAAAATGACATTTGTCCCGCCGTCGTCGCAAAAAAACCGACGTAGGCCCCCAGCATGTAGATATCGCCGTGGGCAAAGTTGATGAGGCGCATGACCCCATACACCATGGTGTAGCCCAACGCAATCAGCGCGTAAATACTGCCCAGCGAAACACCGTTAATCATCTGCTGGATCACCTGTACCCACCAAGCGGACTCCATTTCTTCCCCTCCTTACTGCTGCTACGAGGCAGCGCGCGGCGAGGAACGCCGCGCGTTACACTTCTTGCTTACGGTTCTACCTTCGCCAGGAACTTCAGAGCGCCGTCTTTGTAGGTCATAATATACGCGCCTTTGATCGTGTCATGGCGTTCGTCAATGCGCATCTTACCGGAGACGCCTTCAAAGTTTTCCGTTTTGGCCATCGCATCTTTAATTTTTTCCGGTTCTACCGAATTCGCGCGAGTAATCGCATCCGCGATCATGTACATCGCATCGTAAGCGAGCGCCGCGTACGCATCCGGTTTCACACCGTAGGCCTTTTCATAGGCCGCCACAAAATCCATCGCCTTTTTATTGTTTTCATCGACGGCATAGTGGTTACTGAAATACGTATTGTTCAAGTTTTGCGCGCCGGCGATTTCCGCCAACTTCGCGCTGTCCCAACCGTCCGAGCCCAAAATCGGTTTCGTGTAACCCATTTCACGCGCCTGTTTGATGATCAGGCCGACTTCCTGGTAATATGCCGGTACAAAAATCGCATCCGGATCGCTGGCAATAATTTTCGTCAGCGTCGCTTTGAAATCGGTATCTTTCTGCAGGAAACCTTCGGTACCGGTAACCGTGCCGCCGGCGGCCGTGAACGCTTCCTCGAAGAATTTAGCTAATCCCTTGGAGTAATCGCTTGAGTTATCGACAAGAATCGCTACCTTTTGCGCGTTCATCTGTTGTAACGCAAAGCTCGTCATAACTTTGCCCTGGAACGAGTCAACAAAGGTGGAACGGAACATGAAATCGCGCACTTTATTCGCTTTATCATCCCAGGTCACGCGCGGGTTCGAACCCGTCGGGCTGATCCCGAGAACTTTGGCGGAGGAATTGATCGCGGACGCCGCAATCGCGTTCGAGCTGGTATCCGGAGCAATCGTGGCAATCGCGCCGTCATCGATCAGTTTTTGCATCTGTGTCGTGGCTTCGGCCGCTTCCGAGCGGTTGTCACCGACTTGCAGGCTGACCTGCTTACCCATGAGGCCGCCCTTTTTGTTGATTTCATCCACCGCCAGTTTAATCGCGTTCGCGGAGCTTTGACCGAAGGAAGCCTGGTTACCGGTCATTTCCAAGTTCGCGCCGATCTTAATCGTATCGGCCGCCGCTTTTTTGTCATCGCCGCCGCAACCGGCAATCAGTCCGATCGTCGCCATTGCCATGACCGCCGTCGCTACTTTCTTTTGCCATTGTTTCATGTTCTTACCCCCTTGTTTTCCTACTTTTATAACTATTGACTCAACTGAATTCGCTTCAGGAAACGTCGTTCGCCGTCCACCAACTGAATAACCACACCGCTCGAAACGGTATTGTGATCGGCATCGATGGAAATTTTGCCGCTGATCGCTTTGAAATCCTGCATCTGCGTCAGTTCCTGTTGAATCTTATGCGGATCGGTCGACTGCGCCCGCCGGATGGCTTCGAGCAAGAGTCGTGTCGCATCGTACCCGAGCACCGCGTAGGAATCCGGTTTATATCCGAAACGACGTTCATACCGTGTGATAAACTGTTGCAACACCGGATCCGTATCATTTGGCGAGTAATGGTTGGTGTAATAGGTATTGTTGAGATTGTTAGCGCCCGCAATTTCCACGAGTTTATCCGAATCCCAACCGTCACCGCCGACGATCGGCACATTCCAGCCGATCTCACGCGCCTGCCGAACAATCATGCCCACTTCCTGGTAGTAGCCCGGCACGAACAAAACGTCCGGGTGTTGTGCTTTCAACTTCGTCAACGTGACTTTAAAATCCACATCTTTTTGCAGGTACGCTTCTTTGGCGATGACCGAGCCGCCGGCGGCCGTAAAGCTCTTGGTAAAGAAATCCGCCAAGCCGATCGCATATTCACTCGCATTATCGACCAAAATCGCGGCTTTTCGCGCTCCCAAGTCGCCGTAAGCGAACTCGGCGGCGATGCGCCCCTGGTAGGAGTCAATGAAAGTCGCGCGGAACACATACTCTCGCACCTTGCCTGTCGCCGGATCAATCGTGACCGCCGGATGCGTCGCCTTCGGACTGATCAACGGAATTTTATGTTCCGTCACCATCGGCGCTACCGCAATCACGTTCGAACTGGTATCCGGACCGATGATGCCGACCACGCCCGCGTCCAACAGCTTAAACATCGCATCACTCGAACCGGCGACATCGCTGCGGTTATCAAGCGCGATCAGCTGAATTTGCTTACCGAGAACTCCGTCCGCGCTGTTCACTTCATCGATCGCCATTTGCATGGCGTTGACCGTCGAGGTGCCGAAGCTGGCGTTCGAGCCGGTCATTTCCAAATTACTGCCGATCGTCAGTAAATGATCATTCTTCGGACTTCGGTTCGGCTGACAGCCGGTCATACCGACCAACGCAATCGTACCGACGAGCGCGCTGATAACCAGCGCCCGCCACTTTGTTTGCATGGGCATCCCCCTACCTTTCCTTATCATGATAAAAAGGTATACTTCTTATGCGATTTATTATATTATCCGTAAATACCTCGGTCAACACCCAATTGGCAAGCTTTTTGCGGGATTTCAGTATTTTGTATACACAAAAACAATGCCGTTTTTTGTCGTCTTTTGCAAAACTCCCGCCCGTAGGGAAATCATGACCTCTTCCTCAAAAAAGATGGGAAAAAGAAATACAAAAACGGCTTGCTCTCATTGCAATATCGTGTATACGATTTTAAAATTAGCATAGCCTATTCAATTTTTCGTGTACGCTTTTTCCTGACACAAATGCCTTCTCGAAAAAACGCTCTCCTTTTTACCGCCACTTCTTTCAGCGGTATACGGTTTCACACTACTGACGCAAAACGAGCAAAATTTGCACTTATTTTCCCTTTTTGTCTATTTTGTATCTTCTGCTATTCAATTTTTATTTTCTTTCCTTATTTTGCCTTTCTTTTTTTGGCAACTTGTTATTTTCATAAAAATTTTTATGCCGTCTGTTTGGTGAGCGTTATAAAAAATTTCTAATTTATTTCCTTGAAGTATAAAATTTTCAAAATAAAATTTTATGTCGGCACCTTTTAAAAATTTTCGTCGACCGGAAATAAAACAGAAAAATTTTCCCACCGCATTTTGAGCAATAAAAAAAAGACCGCAAAGCGGTCTTTACTTTTTTGTCGGTAAAAACAACATCGGATCAACCGGCACGCCGTTAACACGTACCTCGTAGTGGACGTGACTGCCGGTGCTACGCCCGGTGCTGCCCATGAATGAAATTACGGTACCCGTCTGCACCTTGTCGCCGACTTCGGCGATAATCAGCGAATTATGTCCGTAGCGCGTGACAATGCCGCCCGGGTGCGTAATTTCCACCATATAGCCGTAGCCGCCGGCCCAACCCGCCGCGGTGACGGTCCCGTTCGCGGTAGCCTGTATCGGCGCGCCGTAATCGCCGGCGATATCTACCCCTTCATGAAAACCGATGCCGTCACCGAAAGGATCGTTGCGCCAACCGAAACTGCTGGAAACATATCCCTGCGCCGGCCAAATCGAGGGCGTATCGCCGGTCGCACCGTCATTCAATACGGGCTGATATGCCGGCGTAAGGTCAATCCCTTCCGCCAACGATTGCCGTAACATCACAAGCGAGTTCAGATGTTGGTCGGCGCGCGTGGAAAGCGCGGTGATGCGTTCCAGCAACGCTCCCGGCGTTAACGCCTGCGTCACTGCCGGCTGACGCGCTACCGTGCCGCCGTCACCTTGCGGCGCGGCTCCCGACTGCGAGCCTTGGATCATCTGCCGCACTTCCGCATCCAGCGCATCTAAACGCTGCATTTTGGTTTGCAGCTCCGTCAGTTTTTGGTTCGCGATTTCCACCTGCCGCTGATGCAGCTGATTTTCCTCGCGCAACCGATCCACTTCCCAATGTTGGTAATAGCCCCAACCGATCATCGCTAACGCGGCAAGCAGCACGATGATTTCCGCTGCTACCAAAGTGTAAAACCACTTTTTGCGCATAGTCCACGTGACGGTGTCGGACGTTTGGAATGACTTCATGCCGTTCCTTTCTCCGGACCGCCGCCCTGTTCAAGCGCACGCGCTAAACTTTCTTCTTCCTCTCTGCTGGGACGGGATAAGTAGCGTCCGACGCGAATCTCTTTCGCGTATACTCGCGTTTCTTCCGAGCCGCTGATCGCGGACACCGTGACCCCGTTACCACGGCCGTCAAGCATGGTCAGGGAAAAGCTGTCCTGCTGCCCGTTGGCGGCAAAGGCATTGTACTGAACAAAACCGACTTGCTGCAGTGCGGCATGTTGTACACGAGAAAGGTTTTCCTGCGCCGCGCCCATGGCGCTGATGGATGCTCCCAGTTCGCGCAATTCGCGCACTTCGGTCGCAAGTTTACGTTCCAGAGTCTTACCGTCTTCGCCGCGCATGAAAAGATTATATTTTTGTCGTAATTGACGCATTTGCGTATATAAAACAAGTACATAAACTAATACTATAACGAGCAGGGCAATTAATACGCCGAGCATGATCGTACCCGTCGTCTCCGTCAACCAAGCCATACTTCCTCCTGTTTCACGTGAAACATTATTTCAGTAACGCCAAAAGCCGTTCCAGTTCATCCCAGTTCGCGTACGGAATGCGAATTTCACCATGCGTCTTGCTGCCGCTGCCTTGCGCGGTAATGTCCACTTTCGTTCCAAGCAGTAGGGTCAGCTCTTCACTTTCCGCATGGAGATAAGCCTCGACGTTCGCATCCGATTTTTTTGTTTTTTTCTGCTTCGGCGATTTCCGCGACGGCGTTTTGTTTTCGGCAAGCAACGCTTCTACCCGGCGCGCGCTTAAACCTTCCGCGGCGATCTTTTGCGCCCAGCGCACTTGCGCATCTGGATCCTCTACCGCAAGTAAAGGCCGCACTTGCCCGACGGTGAGATCTCGCCGCGCCAACAGTTCCCGTACAAAGTCCGGCAACTGGAGAAGCCTCATCATATTGGTAATATATGGACGGCTGCGGCCGACCTTAGTCGCAATCTGCGCCTGCGTCAGAGAAAATTCATCGCGCAGACGATAGTACGCCGCCGCTTCTTCAATCGGATTCAAATCTTCACGTTGCAGGTTTTCGATTAACGCGACCGCGGCCAGCGCGGCATCGTCGTAATCACGAATGACTACCGGCACGGTACGGAGTTTGGCAATTTTAGCGGCGCGCAAACGCCGTTCCCCCGCGACCAGTTGGTAGCCGTCTTCTACTTTCATCACAATGAGCGGCTGAATAATGCCGTACTCTTTAATCGACGCGGCCAAGTCGTTCAGTTCGTTTTCGGCAAACTCCTGCCGAGGCTGCTGCGGATTCGGCACAATCTCCGTGAGCGAAATTTCCTGCACCGCGTTTTGCGCCATCGATGCGCTACCGCCCAGTAGCGCATCCAGGCCACGGCCCAGTTTCATGCCTTTTTTAGCCACGCCGCAGCACCTCCTGCGCCAATTCGCGATAAACTTCCGCGCCTTTGGATTTGCCGTCATAAAGAATGATCGGCTCGCCGTAGCTCGGCGCTTCGCTCAATCGCACGTTGCGCGGAATCAGCGTGCGATAAACTTTTTCACCGAAATGTTTTTTGACTTCATCAGCCACCTGTAAAGACAAATTGGTGCGACCGTCAAACATCGTCAATACAACGCCTTCCAAATGCAAGCTCGGATTCCAGTTGCCCGAAACCGAACGGATCGTCTGCAAAAGCTGCGCTACCCCTTCCAATGCGTAGTATTCGCACTGAATGGGCACCAGTACCGATCCCGCCGCGACTAACGCATTCACCGTCAAAAGTCCCAGCGAAGGCGGGCAGTCGATTAAGATATACTCGAATTTCTTTTTCAGTTTGTCCAAGGCGTCACGCAATTTTGTTTCACGTGAAACCATATTGACCAATTCGACTTCCGCGCCGGCCAATGCGATCGTCGCGGGCAAAACGGACAAGCCCTCCACGGCGGTCTTCACGCATGCTTTTTTGGCAGAAGCACCTTCGATCAGCACTTCATACCCGGAGCTTTTGATTCGGTCCTTATCGATCCCCAGACCGCTGGTCGCATTTCCCTGCGCGTCCATATCTACCAACAGTACGGCTTGACCCGCTTCCGCCAGGCAGGCCGCCAGGTTTACAGCGGTCGTCGTTTTACCTACGCCGCCTTTCTGATTCATAACGGCAATAATTTTGCCCACCGTGGCACCTCCATTTCTATTCGTACTTTATAGTATATCACACTGACCGACAGCGCTTTGTCAAAAGTCGATTTGTTTTTTTCTTCCGCCCGCATCAAAGAAAAGACCGTCCGCAGACGGTCGTTTCTTATCCGAACAAATCTTCCAAGGTCATGTTTTTGTCTTTCGCCAGGACTTTTTGCCAATGCTCCAAATGTTCCTTTTCCGCTCCGGATAGTGCCGGGAACTGCGGATCCAATTGTTCCAACAGCTGCAAGGTCGCCTGCGCCGCCAAGTAACGCGTGTACCATTTCTTATCCGCCGGCAGTATATACCAGGGCGCGTACTTCGTCGACGTAGCTTGAATCATATCCGCATACACATGCTGATAATTGTTCCAATACTTGCGTTCATTGATATCGGCCATGGAAAATTTCCAATTTTTTTCCGGCCGTTTGATTCGATCAATCAGCCGCTCCGCCTGCTCTTCTTTCGAAACATGCAAGAAAAACTTCAGCATAAAATAGCCGTTTTCATGCAAGTAACGTTCCCAATCATTAATTTGGCGAAAGCGTTCCTGCCAAAACTCCTTGTCGATTTCAACATCGCTGCCCGGAAAGTTTTGATCTTTCAATAAATTATGTACGCGCGTAACGATGACGTCTTCATAATGGGAGCGGTTGAAAATGCCGATTTCGCCGCGCCGCGGTAAGGCCCGATTGACGCGCCAGAGATAATCGCGATCCAACTCCTCGCTTGACGGCTGTTTAAAGGTGGCGACACGTACGCCTTGCGGATTGAGAACGGTGTAGACATGCTTGATGAGACCGTCTTTACCCGCCGCATCCATCGCTTGCAAAACGACGATAATGCCATGTTTATTTTCGGCATAAAGTCGTTCCTGGTAAACTTCCAGTTCTTCCAACACTTCCGGAAACAGTTCTTCTTTTACCGTCTGTTTATCCGCTTCTTTCGGTGGGGCTGTCGGAATATTTTTAAAATCCAACTTGTTTTTGTGATGCACGAGATATTGTTTGACGTCCATGGATTTTCCTCCTCACTCCGGTCGCAGTCGCTGTTACTTATACTATAATGGTTGTTTCGCTGCTTTGCCCGGCGCGCGCGGAAAACGCTTCGGCGTCGCCTGCACTTTTTGAATGATGCAGAGCACGCGCTCATCAAACCATTCGCCGCGCTGCAGTTTGCGCACTTCGCACAACGTACCGCCAAGCTCCCGAATAGCACGTTGCGCAGCGCTTGCTTCCTCCGCGCCCTTCGGCCCTTTCCAGGCCAGAAAATAACCGCCTCGGGCGACAAAAGGCAACGCCCATTCACAGAGCACGCGCAAATCGGCGACGGCCCGCGACGTCACCACCGCAAACTGTTCGCGATATTCTTTCGCCTGCCCGGCAAATTCGGCGCGCTCATGGAGAATCTGCACATTCGCAAGGCCGATTGTTTGCGCGGCGTCAGCGACAAAGCGCAGCTTCTTGCCGACGGAGTCGAGCAATGTCCATTCGACATTCGGCGTAAGAATGGCTAACGGGATACCGGGAAAACCGCCGCCCGTACCGAGGTCAAGCGCGCGTGAGCGCGCCGGGAAATACGCGGGATCATAGCCCAGCCAGGAATCAATATAATGCTTCGCCAAAAATTCCTGCGGCTCGGTGATAGAAGTCAGGTTCATCACGCGATTTCGCTCGATTACCGCATCATAATACGCCGCATACGCCTGACTTTGCTCCGGCGTCAATGCGATCCCCAGCGACTTTGCCGCCGCTGCTATTTGTTCCGGGCTGAGCGTTGTCGTTTCAGGCATCATAGTTGACTCCCTGTTGCCGTTGCTGCTCCAAATAAATCATCAACACGGTAATATCCGCCGGCGAAACGCCGGAAACGCGCGAGGCCTGACCTAATGTGGCCGGCTTGACCTGCTGCAGCTTTTGCCGCGCTTCGATCGAAATGCCGCGCAACGTATCGTACGGCAAATCGTCCGGAAGTCGCGTCGTTTCCATTTTCTGCTGACGGCGAATGCGTTCCTGCTGTTTCGTAATATAACCTTCGTACTTGGTCGAAACAGACAGCTCTTCCCGCACATCGATGCCCGGATCGTCCCAGCCGAGCAAATCCGCGATATCCATATACGAAAGCTCCGGTCGCCGCAATAATTGCGCAGCGGTCGTGCCGGTTTTCAGCGCGGCGCTTCCCAAACGCGTGAGATAGGCATTCGTTTCCGCTGTCGGCGTAAGCATCGTTTCGCTCAACTTTCGATGCCCTTCTTCCACCGCGACGCGTTTCGCTTCATACCGCGCCCAACGCTCGTCACTTACTAAACCGAGTGTACGCCCGAGCGGCGTTAAACGCAAATCCGCATTGTCCTGACGCAATAACAGACGATATTCACTGCGGCTCGTCATCATGCGATACGGTTCATTCGTACCCTTCGTCACCAAGTCGTCAATCAGCGTGCCGATGTAGGCTTGCGCGCGCGTCAGCGTAAACGGTTCTTTACCGAGTACATAATGCGCCGCGTTAATGCCGGCGATGAAACCCTGCGCCGCGGCTTCTTCATAACCCGATGTTCCGTTGGCCTGGCCGGCGGAAAAAAGTCCGTCGCATTTTTTATAACGCAAGCCCGCCGTCAGCTGCAACGGGTCCAGACATTCATATTCAATCGCGTACGCCGGACGCATGATTTCGACATGCTCCAAGCCGGGAATCGTACGCAAAAAAGCATACTGCACGTCCATCGGCAGCGATGTCGACATGCCCTGGACATACATTTCATTCGTTTCCAAACCTTCCGGCTCGATAAAGAGTTGATGCCGTTCTTTATCCGCAAAGCGCACCACTTTATCTTCAATCGAAGGACAATAGCGCGCACCGACGCCGTGCACCAGCCCCGCGTATAAAGGAGCTCGATCCAAGTTGGCGCGAATAATCGCATGCGTTTCCGCATTGGTATAAGTCAACCAGCAACAAGTCGCGTTACGATCTTTGCGTTCGGATAAAAAGGAAAATGTGTGTGAATCCTTGTCGCCGTCCTGACGTTCCATGCGCTCAAGTGACAGCGTGCGCAGATCGACTCGACTCGGCGTGCCCGTTTTGAAACGACGCAGTTCGACGCCATGCTCTCGCAATGAATCCGCAAGTTTCAAACTCGCTCGGTAACCGTTCGGACCGCCGCTGTACTTATGCGTTCCAATCAGGATTTCACCTTGTAAATACGTTCCTGTCGCCAAGACAACCGCTTTTGCGCGATACGCTTCATCCAGCTCCGTTTTAATTCCGGTTACGCGACCGTCCTCTACCAGAAGATCTGTTACCATCAATTGCTTGACATCCAGCCGCGGCTCATTTTCAACGATTTGTTTCATGCGACGATGGTATGCGTTTTTATCATTTTGCGCGCGTAACGCATGGACAGCCGGCCCTTTGCCCCGGTTGAGCATGCGCATCTGAATCGCCGTTTCATCGGCGACTATCCCCATCTGTCCGCCCAACGCGTCCAACTCCCGCACGAGCTGGCTCTTACCCGGACCGCCGATCGCCGGATTACACGGCATCATCGCGATATTTTCTAAACTGATCGTGCACAACAATGTGCGCGCGCCCAAACGCGCCGCGGCGAGGCCCGCTTCGCAGCCCGCATGGCCGGCGCCGATCACGATCACGTCGTAACTTGCTACTTCGTACATATTCTTCCCCTTACTTACCGACGCAAAAACGTCGGAAAATTTCATCGGTAATGCTTGCCTCCGGGTTCCGCCCAACGATCGCTCCCAACGCGTCCCAGGCCGCCCGTAAATCTTCCGTAATCAAATCTTCCATCAAACCTTCATGCAGACCCTGCTGCGCGGAACGCAAGGAAGCGAGCGCCCGACGCGCCAAATCCTCCTGGCGCACGTTCGTCAAAAGGACGCTGTCCGCGCCGGCTTGCAGCCGGTGTTGCTCGACATAGGTCGCCAACGCGTTGCCGAGCTCGTCCATACCGGTGCCTGTACGCGCCGCGATCGCTACCTGCGGGAGGCCGCCGGTGAGCGCCTTCACCTCGTCAAGATCCGCCCGCAAAGGCAAATCCGTTTTATTTAAAAGTAAAATCGCCGCTTTGTTTTGCAAGGTCGCAAGCCATGCGCGTGTTTCCGCCGTCAGCGGCTGCGATGCATCCAGCACGGCGAGAATCAAATCCGCCTGCGCGAGTTCGCGGTGTGTACGCGCAATTCCCATTTGTTCAATTTGGTCGCTCGCTTCACGAATGCCCGCCGTGTCCACAAGCACCAGCGGAATGCCGTGAATCAGCGCCGATTCCGTAATCGTGTCGCGTGTCGTGCCGGGAATATCCGTCACAATCGCGCGCTCTTCCGCCAGCAATTGATTCAAAAGGCTTGATTTGCCCGCATTGGGTAAACCCGCGATGACGGTTTTTAATCCCTCTTTCCAAACTTTTCCCGCCGCCGCGCGGGCGATCATCGCTTCCAATTCAGTGATGATCGCGGTCAGTTTCGTATCGATTTCCGCCGGCGTCAGCTCCGCCAAATCCTCTTCGGGATAATCAATCACCGCTTCCAACGAAGCTACGAGTTCGGTCACCGCCGCGCCGGTCGCTTCCACCCAGCGGAAAAGTTTGCCAGTCAGTTGACCGACCGCCACGCCTAAGCCGACTTCGCTCTTCGCGGTAATAATATCATCCACCGCTTCCGCCTGCGTCAGATCAATACGCCCGTTCAAAAAGGCGCGCTCGGTAAATTCACCGCGTTCCGCCAAGCGCGCGCCCGCTTGGAGGCAAAGCTGCAAGCTGTGTTGTAACACCAGCATCCCGCCATGCAGTTGCAACTCCACGACATCTTCACCCGTATACGAACGCGGCGCGCGCATGACAAGCAAAATGCTTTCGTCCATCGTTTGCCCGTCCGCTACGATATGGCCGTAATGCGCCCGAAAACCGCGCGCATTATTCCAATCCAGCGGCGTGTACGGCCGAAAAACGCGCGCGGCGAGCGCCAGCGCCTCCGGCCCGCTGATCCGGATAATACCGATTCCGCCCGTGCCGAACGGCGTTGCGATCGCGGCAATGGTATCTTCGTTATACATAATTCTCCTTAGAAAAAGAAAGACCGGGATCGCCCCGGTCTGTAATGCGTTTACTGCTTGTAGTGAATCACCAAGTGGCGATTGTCCAGTTCGCCCTCACTCTTCGTGTAGACGTCCGGATCATCTTGCAATGTCAGATGAATAATTTTGCGTTCATACGCATTCATCGGTTCCAACACCAAGGGGCGTTGATTGCGTTTGACACGGTCCGCCATGCGGATCGCCAGCGATTCCAGCGTCGCTTGCCGACGCTCGCGGTAATCTTCCACGTCGAGCATGACGAAATACCGACCGCGGCCGCTCTGATTGGCCGCTAAATTGGTCAGATACTGCAACGAGTCCAACGTTTTGCCGTGTTTACCGATCAAAACGCCCAACCCGCGCCCGTGCAATTGTAATAAAATGCGTTCCGCAGTCATTCGCTTTTCGATCATCACATCGAGTCCCATCGCATCGGTGACGGATTGTAAAAAGGCTTTAGCGCGCTGCGCCGTTTCCGCTTGTTCTTCCGCCGAAAATGCGCTTTGGGAACGAGTATTTGTCACCGCTTCAGTCGCCACCGCGCCGGTATCCGCTACATGCGCCGTGGCGTCCGCTGCCGCCTCCGGACGCAGCGTTTCTTCCGCCGCTTGCGTTTCCTGCTCAACAACGGTCGCCGGTGTTTCAATAATCGGTTCTTCGTTTTGCACTTCGATACCGGTAGCGTCTTCAAGACCCGCGGACATTTTGGCCTGGCGCTTCGAAGCTTCCGTCAATTCTTCGCGCGGTACGATATAATCCGCTTTCGCAGTCTCTTTATCAACTTCCGATTCCGTCAGCTCACCATACAATTTGGTAACCAGGATGCGCGCCTCTTTGGCGCCGATACCGAAGATACCCTTTGACCCTTCCGACAGTACATCTACATTCACTTCACCGCGCGTGACTTGCAGCTCTGCTAATGCTTTCGCGGTAGCGTCTTCCACGGTTTTGCCCGTAAACTCGATTGGATGGCTCATTTGACACCTGCTCCCTTCGGCTTTTCACGAAACATGATAAACTGTTGCGCCATCTGGAATAAATTGGAAACTACCCAATAAATAACCAGACCGCTCGGAAAACTTAAGCTGATGTAGCCGATGAAAAGCGGCATAAAGACCAGCATGATTTTTTGCTGCTGCGCCGCCATAGAACCCGCCGAATTGTTGCTGCTCATCGTTTGCTTTTGCATGATGAACGTCGACAGCGCGGACAGAACCGGTAAAACATAGTACGGATCGGTCGCGCCCAGGCTCGGCAGCCATAAGAAGCTGATATATTCGGGATCGTATTGATAACTGCGCAACGCGTAGAAAATCGAAATCAAAAACGGCATCTGAATCAGCATCGGCAGGCAGCCCGACAGCGGATTGACACCCATCTCCTGATACATCTTCGTCATTTCCATTTGAATCCGTTGCGGATCCCCTTTATATTTCTTTTGAATCTCCTGAAGGCGCGGCTGCATTTCCTGCATGCTCTTCATCGAGCGGATCTGCTTAATCGCCAACGGCAAAAGCAGCACGCGAATCAGAATCGTCATTACTATAATTGCGATCCCGTAACTCGGGAATCCCGCCATCTGCGTCAATTGGTAGCAAAACGACAAGAAATGCTGCATGATTGACGCCAAAAAATCAATGGCATCACTGAATATACTCACTCGGTTCCTCCTTTAAGGATGCGCGGGCAGGCGGTACAGGATCATAGCCTCCCGAATGCAAGGGATGACACTTCAGCAGGCGTCGCAACGCCAGCCAACTTCCTTGCAGGGGTCCGAAGCGTAATATCGCTTCGCGGGCATAAATGCTGCACGTCGGATAAAACCGACACGTCGGCGGTTTCAACGGTGAAAGAAAGCGACGGTAAAAGTCGATTATACCGATTAAGATACGCGTCAGCATTGCAAAAGTTTCGCCCTTCTGAGCACAAATAATAAATCCCGCTCCGCTTCCGCGTATGACGCTTGCGCCAATCGCTTGCGTCCCACCAGAACCAGGTGATAGCCCGGTTTCAGCTGCGGCCGATGCAGGCGATACGCTTCGCGAAGCAAACGGCGCGCACGATTTCGCGCGACCGCATTTCCTACCTTTTTGCCGGTGACAAAGCCGACCCGGGTGGGTTCGCCCTGTCGCGGCAGCACATACAGTACCAGACGATTGGCAATCACGGCACGACCGTGTTGGTAGACACGCCGGTACTCATGGCCCTGCGTAATTCGATCCCCTTTTTTCAATTCGTGCATGACAACCGTCCCTTATGTATACAAAGAACTTGGCCGAGGCCAAGTTCTTTGTATCGCCTCTCGCTTAGGCGGATAATTTTTTTCTGCCTTTCAATCTTCTTCTTTTTAAGACCATGCGGCCGCCTTTAGTTTTCATGCGTTCCCGAAAACCGTGGGTACGTTTGCGCCAAAGCACACTCGGTTGATACGTCCGTTTCATGTCTGCACCTCCTTCTAGCATTAGGTGAATCAGTTCATACCATAACAAAGTAATTATATTGAAAAAGTTGGTCACTGTCAATCAATAGGCTTGTCATTGTCCAAAAAAGGCTTTATTTTTTTAATGTATATAAAAAGTGATTTCAGTAAAATTTTTATTTTTCTTTATTTTCCACTTGAAGTGTTGCCTGCCTGTGCTATAATTAGTGAAATATCTATTAAGGGGTGATGAAAATGCGAGGACAGACCATTTCTCGCTCTGCCTATGTATCCATAGGCCTCATGTTATTTGCATTATTTTTCGGAGCGGGAAACTTGATTTTCCCGGCCTCTCTGGGACAAAATGCCGGCTTGAATTTTCCGGAAGCGATTCTGGGCTTTTTAGTTACCGGCGTCGGTCTGCCTTTGTTGGGCGTTATGGCCATCGGCTACTCCGGCAGTCGCGACCTGCAGGATCTTTCGTCGCGTGTCCATCCTGTCTTCGGTCTTTTATTTACGATTTTATTGTACCTGACGATTGGACCGTTTTTCGCCATCCCGCGTACGGGAACGGTATCGTATGAAATCGGCATCAAACCGTTTTTGGGCGCAGGCACGGGCAATTTGGAATTGTCGATTTTTCTCGCCGTGTTCTTCGGTATTTCGTGGTGGTTCTCCATTTCACCGGCCAAGCTCGTTTCGCGTATCGGTAAAGTATTGACGCCGCTCTTACTTTTATTCCTCGGCATACTGATCGTGAAGTCCCTTCTCTCGCCGATCGGACCGATGCAGGCTCCGACGCCGACATACGCTACTTCCGGTCTGGCGTTTACGCAGGGCTTCCTGGACGGTTACAACACGATGGATGCGTTGGCGTCCTTGGTCTTCGGGATCATCATCGTCAAATCCGTCAAACAGTACGGCGCGGAATTTGAACGTGATATCGCGGCGGCTACGTTTAAATCCGGCTTGATTGCCGCGATCTGCCTGGGCGTTGTCTACGTCTTTATCGGCAACATCGGGGCGACCAGCGTCACCGGCATCGGCATGCAGGAAACAGGCGCGCCGGTTCTCTCGCTTTCGACGCAATTTTACTTTGGCGATCCGGGCGCATTCATTTTGGCTATCATCGTCATCTTGGCGTGTCTGACGACAAGCATCGGTTTGATTACGTCCTGCTCGACGTATTTCAACGAATTGGTACCGGCGCTTTCGTATCGCGTGTGGGTGAGCATCTTCTCCGTATTCTCCGCGGTAATCGGCATGTTTGGTTTGTCGACGATCATTTCCGCGGCGATTCCGGTGCTGATGTTCCTGTATCCCTTGACGATGGTTATGATGTCGCTGACGTTTTTGGCACCGCTTTTTGACAATCGCCAAGCGGGCTACTTTATTACCCAACTCTTTACATTGGTTCCAGCGCTCTATGACGGGTTGCGTACCGCCGGTTTTGAAATGCCGGCTCTCACGCACTGGATGGAAGCGAATTTACCGTTATTCGGTTATGGTTTGGGCTGGGTATCGTTTGCAGTCGTCGGCTTCATTCTGGCGCTCTGCTATGTGAAATTCGTAAAAAAAGCACCGACAACTGTCTAGTCGATAAAAAACCGGTCGGAAACTTTCCGGCCGGTTTTTGTGTGCTCTATTTTAAAATCGGTGGATATCTGCTAAAATAAAGACACATTTACACGGAGTTGTCCACCAACTTATCCTCATTGTCCACAGCATTAAACCCTTGTTTTACAATACTTTTACTTTTATTTCCACCATTTTCACGGAGAATTTTATGACCGATATTTTTGACTTTTGGGAAGCCGTACTTGCCCGACTGGGCGAACGGATTTCCCCGGAGATGTTGAACTGGCTCATGTCGCATGTCTTGCCGCTGACATTAACGGAAGACACATTGACGGCGCAAGTGAGTAAACCGTTTTTAAAAATTTGGCTCGAAAAAAATCTCTTAAGCGATTTGCAGGCGACTGTCAACGAAGTGGCCGCACGGCCGCTTACATTGCAAATCACCTTGCCCCAAGCGACGGACGTACCGATACCGCCGTTGCCGTCGACAAACACCACGGAAACTTTTACATTGCCCGAACCTCCGGTGCCGGTATTCCACAAACCGACACCAACCGGCGTGCAGGAAACCTCGCCGAGCACTACTCCGGCCGCCGCAGTACAAATCCCCGCAGCGCCGAAAAGTGAGTACAACTTCGGCAAGCATTCGATTCCCATCGATCCCGCTTGTACCTTTGATAATTTTATTGTTTCCAATTCCAATACTTTGGCGCGCAGCGCGGCATTCGCCGTCGCACAACAACCGGCGCAATATCAAAACCCGTTGTTCATTTACGGGCCATCGGGACTCGGCAAGACCCACTTGATGCATGCCATTTGCAACTATGTGCGCGCCCACACGCCGGAAAAGAAATTTTTATTTCTCACGAGCGAAGATTTTACCAATGATTTCATTTCCGCTCTGACGCAAAAAGGAGTGGAGCACAACCGCGCCTTTCGGGAAAAATATCGTTCCGTCGATTATCTGCTCATCGATGACGTGCAATTTTTCGGGAAAAAAGACGGCACGCAGTTGGAGTTTTTTCACACGTTCAATGAACTACTGAACAGTAAAAAACAAATCGTCATGACCTGCGACCGGTTACCGGAAAATATGGAGAAGGTCGAACAGCGACTGATTTCGCGTTTCCGCATGGGCCTGGTCGTCGAAATACAGCCGCCAGATTTTGAAATCCGCAGCGCCTATTTACAGAAAAAAGCAGCCGCCGCGGAAATTTCCATGCCGACGGATGTCGTATCGTTTCTCGCGGAAAATTTTACCGAAGATTTTCGGGAACTGGGTGGCGTATTTAATCGCATCGCCACATTACAGTCATTATCACCGGAACCGATTACGGTCGAGTGGGCACAGCAACAGCTGGCCGATATACTGCCGGCGGAACGCCGCATTATTTTGAATCCGGATATTATCATCAACGAAGTCGCAAGCTTTTATAAAATTCGCCGTGATAAACTCGTCGGCAAAACACGTCCGAAAAATATCGTTTTCCCGCGGCAAATCGCCATGTTCCTCTGCCGTGACATGTTGGATTTATCCTTTAAAGAAATCGCGGCGGCATTCAACAAAAATGACCACACGACCGTCATGCACGCTTACGACAAAATTTATAAAGAACTGCAAACCAATATCAAGCTGCAGGAAGAGATGCAACAGATCCGACAATTTCTGACCGGCGGATAACAAGCGGATGAAGAGCGAAAATGACGTGGATAATTCCGGATGTTATCCACTTTACCGGCAGGCATGATGGATAAGGAGCGCAATTTTATCTTTTATCCACCGACTTATTCACATCGATGCGAATAACATTTACAAGCTTTGACCGGATTATCCACTTTTCCACCGCGTCTACTACTACTGCTATTATTTAACTGTAAACAATCAAAACATCGCCATCGTAAGGAGGCCATCATGAAATTATCGTTACCCACCCAAGCTTTACAATCGGCATTGGATCAAGTAAGCCGTGCCGCCGCACCGAAAGTCGGTAATAATGCGTATGCGGGAATTTTATTAAGCGCTGCCGACAATATGTTGGAAATACAGGCGACGGATTACCAGGTCAGTGTACGGGTCCGCACGCCAGCGACAGTCACCGAACCCGGTGAAACGGTCGTATTGGCCGCGTATTTGCCGGAATTGATCAAAAAGTTGCCGGCGGGCACGGTAGAAATCCAAAGTCAGACCGGCGCATCCACATTATTGATTCGTGCGGGGCGCAGTGAAAATGAAATGGTAACCGGCGTCGCGGGCGAATTTCCCCGTTTGGATGAATTGGATCATCCGCAACAATTCACGTTGCCGAGCGATCAGCTGCGCGATATGTATAGTCTGACGCAATTCGCTGTCGCGGGTGACAACCAACGTCCGATTTTCAGCGGCATTTTGCTGGAGGCGGGGGAGAAAGCGGCGCGCATGGTCGCTACCGATACGCACCGGTTGGCATTGCGGGAAGTGGTGTTGGCGGATGCGTTGGCGCAGCCGGTGCGTTTGGTGATTCCCGAACGCGTGCTCGCCGATGTGGTGCGTTTGTTACCGACAAATGAACCGGTCGACGTGACGATTTCCTGGCACCGTGATTATGTCGCGTTCGAATTTGCGGGCGTATACTTCATGTCCAATTTGATCGCGGGTGAATTTCCTGATTATGAACGCGTGTTTCCGGCACGTTTTGATGCGAAGGCGATCATCGATCGGCGCGAATTTACCGCGGCATTGGAACGCGCAGCGTTAATTTCGCGCAACATGGCGTACAAAACCGTTACCTTAAAATGGGGCGACGGCAGTGTGGAAATCAGCGCGACGAGCGCCGAAGTGGGAAGCACGGAAGAAACATTACCGGTGAACTATGAGGGAGAAGCATTGGAAATCGTGTTCAACTGTTTCTACCTGCTCGATATTTTAAAACGTTCGACAGGCGATAAAATTACCCTACATATCCTGCAAAACGGACCGATGCTTGTGGAACAGGAAAACGATCCGGATTACCGCTATGTGGTCACGCCGATGCGAGGGCATTAAGATGCGAGAAATTACGATTCATACGTCTTTTATTGCGTTAAATGAACTGTTGAAACTCGCCGGCGTGGTCGGTTCGGGGGCGGAGGCGAAAGGATTGATCCGCAGCGGTGAAGTTTGGGTCAACGGCGAACCTTGCACCGTAGTTCGCAAAAAAATTACCGCCGATGATCGCGTCGATGTGCCCGATCAGGGAAGTTTCACGGTTGTGTCCGAAGTATGAAAATCGCCACCGTTGCGGTGACGGATTTTCGCAGCTATGCGGAATATTCGCTGACGCTTTCCGCTCCGACGACATTGCTTTACGGCCCGAACGGTTGCGGCAAAACGAATCTTTTGGAAGCGATGTACTTGGCTTCCGTGGGAAAATCACCGCGCACGAGTCATGATCGGCTGATGATTCGGCACAACGCGGAGAGCGCCGCCGTTCGGGTCGATTTTACGCGCCATGAAGTAGCGCAAAAAATCCAAATCAATGTATATAAAAATAAACGCAAAGAAATGTGGATCAATGCGACACCGGTTCGCCAAAAAGAATTGGTCGGGACATTGCATACCGTTTATTTCGGACCGGATGATTTGCAGTTGATCAAAGGCAGTCCGCAGGGGCGCCGCCGTTTTTTGGATTTGAGTTTGGCGCGGGCGAATTCGCTCTATTATGATGCGTTACTGCGTTACAATCGGATTTTGGCGCAACGCAATCAACTGCTGAAAGCGCAGCGGGCGGTGGATTTGGCACCGTGGGACGAGCAGCTGGCGACGCAGGCCGTCTATATTACCAACGCGAGAATGCAGGCGCTGGAGGAGTGGAATAGGCTGGTCGGACCGACTTCGCAAACCTGGTCGGCCGGAGATCTCAACGTGCATTTGAAATACCTGCGTTTCTATGCCAAATGTGAAGACATTTCCAAAGAGGAGTATTTACATCTATATAAAGAAACGCTGGAACGTGATTTGAAAAGCGGTTTTACCTCCATCGGACCGCATCGTGCCGATGTGGTGTTTTACCATGAGGATAAAAATTTGGCCGATTACGGATCGCAGGGCGAGCAGCGGCTCGCCATTTTGGCGTTAAAATTATCCGAGACCACGTATTTAAAAGAACATGTCGGCGAATTGCCCGTACTGTTGTTGGACGATGTCCTCAGCGAACTCGATGAGGAACGGCAACAGGAACTGTTACGCTGGACTGCCGACCGACAATTGCAATTGATCATGACCGCCGCGTATCGTCCGAACCGTTTGCCGGAACCGGTCGATATGCGTTGCTTGGAGAAATCCCATGGCGCATAATTTGAATTCTTTACAACAGGCGCTTGCCGTTTGGACGGAACAATGGAAAGACCAGCCGCAAATGCAGTTGTACCGATTGCAGGAAAGTTGGCCCGAAGTCGTCGGCAAAATACTGGCGAAAAAATCCTTTATCGGTAAGTATGACGGCGTGACGGTCACGGTACTTGCGGATAATTCAGTCTGGCTGAATGAACTTTTTATTCAGCGGGAAAAAATTATTAAAAAATTGGTCGATCGATTTCCGGAATACACCATCACGGATTTAAAATTTCGCACCGGTCGTCGCGCGCAACAGGCGCCAAAAAAAGCGGCGGAAAAACGGACACAGGAGCATATTCCCGCATTGACCGCGGCGCAGAAAGAAGAAGTGGCTGCGTTTTTTACGGCGGTACCGGATCCGGCTTTAAAACAATCGCTGATTCATTTGCGCGAACGGCAGCTGGCGCTGGAATTGGCGCGACGGGAAGCGGGTTTTGTACCGTGCGGGGTTTGCCACCAGTTGACGGACGCGGTCGACGGTACTTGTGAAATGTGCAAGTTGCGGGCGCAGGCGCAAGAACGTCACGCCGTCACCCGCTATCTGAAAGAGCATCCGGCCGCGTCGTATCGGGATGTCATCGCGGCTGTGGGCACGAGCGAGAGCATGTATGCGCAGTCGCGGCAATACTTGATCTATCGGACGCTCGATCATATCTATCATCGTGTAGAAACAGCGGCGGAGCAGGTCATGCTCGCGAGTTTACTCACCGGTATCGAACCGCAGGAACTGACGGAGGATCATGTTCGCAATCTTTTGGCGAAGTTTGTGCGTAAAGCGGAAGATAAATGACGTAAAATAAAAAATAAGAGGATTTTATTCGTATCGATACTTACCCCATACAAAAATCAAAATAGGCCCATTATGGGCTTATTTTGATAAAATAAGTGTATTTTTAAAATTATTTATAGTATACTGTATATAATTAAGATAAAAATTTTGAAAAGGGGAAACTATGGCAGAAAATACTCGTAAAACCGGTTACGGCGCGCAGGATATTCAGGTCCTGGAAGGGTTGGAGGCCGTTCGCAAACGTCCGGGGATGTACATCGGCGACACATCGACGCGCGGTCTGCATCATTTGGTCTATGAAGTTGTGGATAACTCTATCGACGAAGCGTTGGCCGGTTTCTGTACTCATATTGAAGTTACGATTCATCAAGATAACAGCGTGACGGTGGTCGATGACGGTCGCGGTATTCCTGTCGATATGCATAAAACCGGTCGCCCCGCGATCGAAGTCGTGTTGACGGTGCTTCACGCTGGCGGTAAATTCGGCGGCGGCGGCTACACGATTTCCGGCGGTTTGCACGGCGTCGGCGTATCTGTTGTTAACGCCTTGTCTGAAAAAATGGACGTGCAGGTTTGGCGTGACGGTAAAACGCATGAAATCGCTTTTGTCCGCGGTCATATCAGCGAGCCTTTGCATTCCTACGGCCATGTCGAAACGACCGGCACCAAAGTTACCTTTTTACCGGATAAAGAAATTTTCACGGAGGGCGTGGAATTTTCGTTCGACACGCTCGCATCGCGTTTCCGCGAACTCGCGTTCTTAAATAAAGGCTTACGCATTACGTTAACGGACGAACGCGACGATGAAAAATATTCCGAAAGCTACCATTACGAAGGCGGTCTGAAATCTTTCGTCAAATATTTAAATACGAATAAATCAACAATTCATCCGAATGTGATTGATTTTGAAGGGGATCGCGACGGCATTTTTATCGAAATCGCCATGCAGTACAATGACGGTTTCAGTGAAAATGTTTACTCCTTTGCCAACAATATCAATACCATTGAAGGCGGTACGCATTTATCCGGTTTCCGCGCCGCGTTGACGCGCACGATTAACGACTATGCGCGGCGTTCCGGTCTGATTAAGCAAAATGAAGAAAATCTTTCCGGTGACGACGTGCGCGAAGGTTTAACCGCCGTCATCAGCGTGAAAGTTCCCAATCCGCAGTTCGAAGGTCAGACGAAAACGAAACTCGGCAACAGCGAAGTCAAAGGCATTGCCGATACGTTGATTTCGGAAGGATTGCACATTTATCTGGAAGAACATCCGGTCGACGGCAAAAAAATTATTGAAAAGGCATTGCTTGCCAGTCGCGCGCGGGAAGCGGCTCGTAAAGCTCGTGAACTGACGCGCCGTAAAAACGCGCTCGAAGTTTCGAGTTTACCCGGTAAACTTGCCGACTGCTCCGAACGCAATCCGGAAATGACGGAAATTTATCTTGTCGAAGGTGACAGCGCGGGAGGTTCCGCAAAATCCGGCCGCGATCGTCGCTTCCAAGCGATTTTGCCCCTGCGCGGTAAAATTTTGAACGTTGAAAAAGCGCGTTTGGATCGCATTTTGAATAATGAAGAAATTCGTTCGATGATCACGGCGTTCGGTACCGGCATCGGACAGGAATTTGATCTCAGTAAATTGCGTTACTATAAAATTATCATCATGACGGATGCCGATGTCGACGGCGCGCATATTCGTACCTTGTTGTTGACATTCTTCTACCGCTACCTCACTCCGTTACTGGAAGAAGGGCACATTTATATCGCGCAGCCACCGCTATACCAATTGCGTAAAGGACGCAGCAAATGGTACATGTACAGTGACGAAGAATTGGCGCAAAAACTCGATGAGATCGGTCGGGAAAATATCACCGTGCAACGTTACAAAGGTCTCGGCGAAATGGACTCGGAACAACTTTGGGATACGACGATGAATCCGCAGTATCGCACGCTGTTGCAGGTCGGTATGGAAGATGCCATGGCGGCGGATCGGATTTTTACCGTATTGATGGGAGACAAAGTCGAACCGCGGCGGCGTTTCATTCAGGAAAACGCGAAAAATGTTACCAACCTCGATTTATAAAAAACGGCTTCGGCCGTTTTTTTGTGCGATCTTTCAGTTAAATTTGCACGGTGATTCAGATGGATCCGTTCACATATGACAAAACAGCACTGACGAAAGAGAAACAGAAATCGACGGAAGGTTTATTAGTACCAGATATAGAAACAAAAAGTAATATACTATTAACCATCTACTATATACGCACATTACGTTATTAAAATATTCTCTAAATCAATGGAAACCGGAGAAAAAATGATGAAGTACGGGGAAAAATAATGAAGTACGTGGAAAAATAATAATCAAAAGGAATTTTTGCGGAAAAAAGTATTTTGGCTTGCATTTTCAGACCTTAATGCTATAATTGAACTAATTAAAAAAAGGAAAAGAAGGTGATGACAGATGGCGGAACCTAATTTGACAGACGGCTATCTTCCGGGAGAAGAAACGGCTCCGAAATTGAAACGCAGTCTGAAAGCACGTCATATGAATATGATCGCCATTGGCGGCGCCATCGGTACCGGTCTCTTCGTAGCCGGTGGGGAATCCGTTTCCCAAGCGGGTCCGGGCGGCGCGCTGCTCGCGTATTCGCTCATCGGTATCATGGTGTATTTCTTGATGACGAGCTTGGGTGAAATGGCCACTTACATGCCGGTTTCCGGTTCGTTCGGAACGTACGCTGCACGGTTTGTGGATGAGGCATTCGGATTTGCGCTCGGTTGGAACTATTGGTTCAACTGGGCCATTACATTGGCGGCGGAACTGGTCGCCAGCGCTCTGATCATGAAATATTGGTTTCCCGATACGCCGTCCATTGTCTGGAGCGCGTTGTTCTTTGTTCTGATCTTCGGCTTAAACTATATGTCAACGCGCTTATTCGGTGAAAGTGAATTTATTTTTGCCGGCGTGAAAGTCATGACCGTCATCGTGTTTCTCTTTGTCGGCGCATTGTTGATCCTCGGTATCGGCGCCGAATCGCCCGGATTTACCAACTGGACGGTCGGAGAGGCGCCGTTTGTCGGCGGCTGGGCGGCCGTTCTCGGCATTTTCATGATCGCCGGTTTTTCGTTCCAGGGCACGGAAATGATCGGTGTCGCGGCGGGTGAATCGGAAAACCCGAAAGAAAACGTACCGAAAGCGGTCAACACCATTTTCTGGCGCATCCTGTTGTTTTATCTCGGTGCTTTCACGGTCATCGGTTTCCTGATTCCGTATACGGATCCCAACCTTTTAAACAGTTCGGTGGAAAACATCGCGATCAGTCCGTTTACGCTCGTCTTTGAACATTTCGGTTTGCCGGCCGCGGCGGGCATTTTGAATGCCGTTATTTTGACAGCGGTACTTTCGGCGGGCAACTCGGGCGTGTATGTATCGACTCGTATGCTGTACGCGTTGGCCGCGGAAGGCAAAGCGCCGAAAGTGTTTCTGAAAGTCAATAAACGCGGTATTCCGACCAATGCGTTGTTTGCGACGGCCGTGTTTGGTATCGCCGCATTCCTTACGAGCTTCATCGGTGACGGCGCCACATACAACTGGCTGATCAATATCAGCGGTATGGCGGGATTCATTACCTGGGTCGGCATCGCGATTTGTCACTATCGCTTCCGTCGCGCGTATATTCGCCAAGGTTACGATTTAAATGATTTGCCGTATAAAGCGTCGCTGTATCCTTTCGGCCCGATCTTCGCGCTGGTCTTGTGCCTGATTGTCATGGCGGGGCAGAACTACACCGCCTTTACCGGTCAGAAAATTGACTGGTACGGTGCCAGTGTCGCGTACGTCGGCATTCCGGTATTCCTTGCCGTGCATTTTTGGTACAAAATGAAACACAAAACGAAATTAATTCCGTTGGAAGAAGTCAATTTGGATCCGCATGACGACGAATTGCTCGCGCAAAGCGGCGAAGAAGTTGACGCTTGAATGAACATAAAAACGATCCCGAAAGGGATCGTTTTTATTATACAAAAAGTTAAACAATGAAAGAAAAAGAAATAATAATTCGCCATTTACAAGGCCGATTGCTATAATATATCTAAACAAAAAAATCGCCGTGGCAAAAAGACGATAGATGGAGGCAGCATAATGAAGCATTGGTGGCAATGGTTAATGTTGACGATATTATGTTTGGCGGTGTGCGGATGCGGCAAAAGTTCGACAGCCGAAGTACCGCCGCCATTGGTTAAAACGATGACGATCGGCGCGACGGAAACCGCGGCGGAACATTCGTTTTCCGGCACGGTGCATGGTCGCACGGAATCTCCTTTAGGATTTCAAATTCCGGGAAAAATCGTGCATAAATTCGTGCAGTCCGGCGATCGTGTCCAAACGGGCGATCCCTTATTCTCGTTAGATGCGAATGATGTGGAAGCGCAAGTCGACGCGGCGCAGGGACAGGCCGACGCCGCCGCCGCGCAATTGGAACTCGCGAATAAAACACTCGCGCGCATGGAAACTCTCTATGCGCAAGACGCGATTTCGGCGCTGAAAATTGACGAAGTGCGCAGTAAACAGCAGTTGGCGCAAGCGCAGCACGATCAGGCGCAGGCCGCTTTATATCGGGCGCAAAATCAAGCGTCGTTTGCCACTTTGCGGGCGGATCGTGACGGTGTTGTCGGCATGATCATGGCGGAAATCGGCCAGGTCGTCAGCGCGGGTATGCCGGTCGTGGCGATCGTTGATAACAGCAGTTTGGATGTACAGATTTCCCTTACGGAAAAAAATATTTCCGATTATCCGGTGGGCAGCTCCGCCGAAGTGACATTCTGGGCGTTACCGGACCAAAAATCGACGGCGGTAATGCGCGAAGTTTCACCGGCGCCGAATCCGAAAACGGGAACCTATGACGCGAAGTTGACGCTCAGCGATCCGCCGGCGCAATTGGCGCTCGGCAGTACGGCCGAAGTGCATTTCACGGGCGCGTCCGGCGAGCAGATACTGGTACCTTTGAGCGCGCTTGCGCCGCAATCCAAAACACCGGCCGTTTGGGTCGTGCGGGATGAAAAAGTCACTCTTGTCAACGTAACGACAGGGGCGTACCGAGGCGATCAGGTGGAAATTACCTCCGGTCTCAATAAAGGGGATCGAGTCGTTGTTGCCGGTGCGCAAAATCTGACGGAAGGGCAAGCGGTCCGGATATGAAATCATTTAACTTAGCGCGATGGGCGGTCAAACACCGCCCCATCGTTTACTTTTTTATCGTTTCGATCTTAATCGCCGGCATCGTGAGTTTCTTTGACTTGGGTCGGCGCGAAGATCCCGACTTTTCGATTCGCTCGATGACGATCGCCGCGGCTTGGCCGGGCGCGACCGCCGAGCAGATGAACGAACAGGTCACCGATAAGATCGAGCAGAAATTGCAAGATACGCCGGGGCTTGATTACATCAAAAGCTTCACCAACGGGGACACCACGGTTATTTACGTTTGGTTGCGCGAAGATCTTCCCAAAGAAAGCGTGCGGCCGACCTGGACCGATGTGCGCAATCTCACCAATGACGTTTGGCGCGAGCTCCCGAAAGGGGTCGTCGGTCCGTTCATGAATGATCGGTTTGATGATGTTTACGGCTCGATTTACGCGCTCACCGGGGATGATTTTTCCTACGAGGAAAAACGGGAATACGCGGAAACACTGCGTCGTGAGCTTTTGAAAATTCCCGAAGTGCAAAAAGTAAAATTGCTCGGTGTCCAGGAGCAGACGATTTATATCGAAATGGAAGAAGCGAAACTGGCGCAGCTCGGTATCGATCCGCGCATGGTCTTCCAAATGTTGCAGCAGCAGGGCACATTGTTGCCCGCTGGCTCTGTGCGTACCGGTTCGCATAATGTCGCGTTGCGCATCACGGGACTTTTAGATTCCGCGGAAGCCATTCAAAATTTGTCCATTCACATGGGTGAACGCTCCATTCGTCTCGGTGATATCGCGACCGTCAAGCAGGCGTACGCCGATCCGCAAAATCCGGTCATGATGTTCAACGGTAAAGAAGCCGTCGGCATTGCGATCTCCATGGCGCCGGGCGGGAACGTTTTGAATCTCGGCGATGAATTGACGGAGGCGATCGCGCAGTATAAAAATGATTTGCCGGTAGGATTGGAGATCGGTCAGGTCACCAACCAGCCGGAAGTCGTCACCGGCGCGATCAACGAATTTACACGAGCGCTTGCCGAGGCGATCGTGATTGTATTGCTGGTCAGCTTCCTCGCGCTGGGGTGGCGCTCCGGCGCGGTCGTCGCGCTGTGTATTCCGGTCGTTGTCGCGGCTACCTTCGTTATCATGCATTACTTCGCAATTGATTTGCAGGTCGTCTCCTTAGGCGCGCTCATCATTTCTCTCGGTCTTTTGGTCGATGACGCTATCATCGTCGTGGAAATGATGCAACGCAAACTGGAAGAGGGCGTGGATCGGTTGCACGCGGCGACCGCGGCCTATGAAATCACCGCGTTTCCGATGCTTTCCGGCACGCTGATTACCGCCGCCGCGTTTATCCCGATCGGTCTTGCCAAAGGGATTGTCGCCGAATACACGGAGAGCCTTTTTTCCGTCACCGCGATCGCGCTTATCATTTCCTGGTTCGCCTCCGTACTCGTTAGCCCCGTATTGGGCTATAAAATGATTAAGGTGACACCGCCGGATGAACAAAAGGAAACCCGTTGGGGCGCGTTCCAGAAGAAGTTATTAAACGGATTTAAAAATTCGCTGGAAACCGTCTTGCGCTATCGTAAAACGGTTGTGCTCGCGACGATTGCCGCATTTCTGATCGCGGCGATTTCCTATCCGTTGTTGAAAAAAGAATTTTTCCCCGCGTCCGTTCGACCGGAACTGATTGTCGAAACAGAGCTTCCGCTCGGCGCGACGCAAGCAGCGACGAAAAAAATGACCAACGAGTTTACGGCTCATTTTTACGGGGACAAACGTGTTGAGTCCGTTACCAGCTACATCGGCGAAAGCGCGCCGCGCTTTATTTTGCCGTTTGAACCGGTGCCGCCGCGCACTAACTACGCGCAGACGGTCATTGTCGCGACAGACACCGACGCGCGTCGTTCCCTGCAAACCGATGTGGAGCGAGTGCTGGCGGATGATTTTCCCGATGTCCGCAGCAATATTCGCTTGATTCAAACCGGTCCTCCGGCGCCGTATCCGATCATGTATCGTTTGTCCGGTCCGGATACCGAGCAACTGCAGAAGTACGCCAATGAAGGTGTGCAACTGATGCAGCAGGATAAAGAAGTCAGTTTGGTCAATATGGATTGGCCGCAGATGACGCCGTCCGTCGAAGTCAAAATCGATCAGGATCGGATTCGTCAACTCGGCGCGGATAATTACGCCGTCGCCGCCGATCTTTACACCAAGCTTTCCGGCTACCAGGTATCGTCGGCTTACCTCGGCGATCAACTCGTACCGGTCAAATTCCGTTTGCCGCCGGGTCGTCAGCAATTGGGCGATTTGGCGAATCTTGCCGTGCATGTCGGCGGCGGCCGTTACGTGCCGCTCGGTCAATTTGCGACGCTCACGCCGACCACGGAAAATACGATGATTTGGCGGCGCAACTTAACGCCGACCATTACCATTCGCGCCAATGTCGCCGATGATACGCCGGCCGATACCGTTTCGGAGCGGATCTACACGAAAACGCTTGCCGATTTCCGTGAAAATCTGCCGACGGGATATTCTCTCGAATATGACGGCAGTGTCGAACGCAGTCACACATCCGTGGACTCCATCGTCGTCGTCATGCCGGTCATGATTTTTGTGATTCTCATGGTCCTCATGTTCCAGCTCGGTAAAATTAAACTCATGATCCTGGCGGCCATCACCGCGCCGCTCGGTCTTATCGGTTCCATCGTCGCCTTGCAATTGACACGTAAACCGCTCGGTTTCGTCGCCATTCTTGGCATCATTGCGCTGTCGGGCATGATCATTCGTAACTCGATTATTCTGCTCGATCAGATTGAAACGCATCGCGCGGACGGCGAACCTCTCCACGAGGCCGTCGTTAATGCCGCTATGATGCGTTTCCGGCCGATCTTGCTCACCGCGCTCGCCGCGATTTTGGGCATGATCCCGCTGATGCGTTCCTACTTCTGGGGACCGATGGCCTTCGCCTTTTCCGGCGGCCTGCTCATCGCGACGCTCCTCACGCTGTTCTTCCTGCCCGCGATTTACACATGGGTCTATCGGAGAGAAGAGTAAAAAGATCCCATCCTCTGACGTCAGAGGGTGGGATCTTTTTTTGCAATCAAAAACCGCCGCTCGGAAAAGGCTGCGTCTTCCTACGATTCGAAATCACTGACCGATAGTCGATTACGTTCCGTACCGAAAAGAATCTTGCTATAGATACGAGCGGCGGTTACTGCCTTTATCTACCGTCATTATAAAACGCGCGGGGGGATTATGCAACTAGGCTTCTTTAATTTCTCCGTCGGGGCCCTGCGCTTTTTTGGTGACGAGGATTTTATCGACGCGGTAGTTGTCGTTATCCATGACCTCAAACTGCATGTTGCGATACGAGATGATCTCGGTTTCTTTTGGGAGATATCCGAAGAGATAGATAACGAAACCGCCGAGCGTTTTGTAAAAATCTTCGCCCTCTTTGGGAAGCGCGTCGGTGATTTGAAAATACTCTTTAAATTCTTCGATCGGCAACAGTCCGTCGACGAGCCATGAATTCGGTGTGCGCTTGACGATGCGGTTGCGTTCTTCGATACGTTCGGCGACGCTGCCGGGCATCGCGCCCAAAATTTCTTCCAAAATATCGTGCAGCGTGATCATGCCTTCCGGCGAACCGTATTCGTCCAAAATGATGGCCTCATGCGCGTTTTTCGCGCGGAAGAGATCAAGCGTTTTATTGAGGGTAAGCGTCTCGGGAATATACAGAGGCGTCGTGACGCAATGCGCGATGAGCGCGTGCCAGCGCATTTCGGGGCGGTGCAGACGCAATAACAAGAGATCGCGCAATTGAACAATGCCGCGAAAATCGTCCAGCGATTCGTAGCCGACGGGCAGGCGCGTGTGCGTGGAGCGCAACAGTTGCGCGCCGAGCGCTTCTTCACTTTCGGCGAGATCGAGCCATTCCAGCTGCGGTCGCGCCGTCATGATGTATTCGGCGGGGATATCGTTTAAGCGAAAGACACGATCAATGAGCTCGGGTTCGTCGGCGTCAAAGGTGCCGAGACGGGCGCCCTGCCGAAGCAGAAAACGAATTTCTTCTTCCGTGACCGGTTGCTCCGCTTTGATTTTAATCCCGAGAAGTTTCAACGTGGCCGTGGTGGAAAACGTCAGAAACCAGACTAAAGGAAGGTTGATGCGCGCGAAAAGATTCATCGGACGCGCGACCCAGCTGGCCACGCTTTCCGGCGAGTTGATCGCGATGCGTTTGGGTACGAGCTCGCCGATCAACAGCGTCAAGAACGTGACGACGGCCATGATCAAAAAGAGGCTGACGGCTTGCGCGTAGTGTCCCAGAGCCGGCGTGAGCGCGGCGGCCAAGGGATCCGATAAGGTGGACGCACCGACCATACCGGTGATGATACCGATCGCGGTGATGCCGATTTGAATGGTCGAAAATAATTGGTTCGGGTCCTGCGCGATTTTAAGAGCCGCTTTCGCGCCGCTGTCACCTTGGCTCGCGCGCTGGGCGAGACGCGGCTTTTTCGCGCTGACGATGGCGAGTTCCGTGGCGGAAAAAACGCCGTTTGCAATGATTAAAATTAACAGTAATGCGATTTGCCATCCGGGATGGTCGCTGTCCATATTCATTCTCCTTGTCGAAAAAATACTATATTTACATATTTATAGTATAGTAGAAGTATAACACAGAGAAAAACGGGAAGTGCAAAAAGGAATCCGCCGTCGCGCGACGAATACGTTAGTAAGGCAATGGCCAAAGGAGGAAGCTATGACACAGCGCAGAGATGTAGACACATACCGTTTGACATTAAGTGAATTATTGCACGAAGTGTGTGTCGAACTTTTGGACGGGCAGGATATGCTCGAAGATCTTTCCGCCCAACGTCGTGAGCATCAGGAAATGGATCAGGCGGCGGACGGCCCCAATGCACCGGCGGTGTATGAATTTGCCGAAGAGCAGATTCGCTTGCGTCTGAAACGCTATCGGGAGCTCGGCGATCGGATTGATGAGATTATTACTCTGTATAATGAATTGGCGGATGAAGCGCTCGCGGAAGATGATGATGACGAAATCGGTGAGACGTTTTCCTATACGGGGGACGCGGATTGGTTGGAATGGCAGGAAATCAAGCGTAAATCGGAAGATGACGATGATAAATATGAAGAAGACGATGATGACGACGATGATGACGACAACAATTACGAAAGGGACGATGATCCCGATGAAGAAAGCGATCGCGTGCAGGAATGGTCGCTGAAGAAAAAGAAAAAAGACAAAAAGAAAGACAAAAAGAAAGATAAAAAGAAAGACAAAAAGGAAAAAAAGCACAAAGAAAAAGAGTCTAAAAATAAAAGTGAAGTCGACGCGAAACAACTGAAAAAAGCAGAGGAAGGCTCGCAAGCGACGGTCACGACGGTCGTGGAAAGCCGAGCCGCGAAGAAAAAGCCGACGAGAAAAGCGGCAGCGAAACGTTCTGCCGCGACGACAAAAGCAAAAAGAAAAACCGCGGTAAAACCCGCGGCGAAACCGAAGGTCGCGTCGAAAAAATGAGCAAGTAAAAGATTCACCCGTCGAGCGGCGGGTGAATCTTTTTAGAAAGGAGATACGATGCGCAGACGCTGGATTATGCATGTGGATATGGACGCGTTTTACGCTTCCGTCGAGCAACGCGACCACCCGCAATGGCGAGGACTGCCCGTAATTGTCGGCGCCTCGGAACGGCGCGGCGTGGTGGCGACCGCCTCCTACGAAGCGCGCGCGTACGGCGTGCACTCCGCAATGGCGGGGAGCATTGCGCGCCAACGTTGTCCGCAGGGGATTTTTGTGCGTCCGCGCATGCATGTGTATCGTGAAGTATCCGCGTTGATTCATGAAGTGTTATATCGATACGCGCCCGAAATCGAGCCGCTGTCGCTCGATGAAGCGTTTTTGGATATCTCCGGCATGGGGACGCAGTTTCCGACGCTCAAAGCGCTCGGCCGCAGCGTGCAACGTGATATTTACGATGCGGTCGGTTTGTCGGCGTCGGTCGGCATCGGCGGCAATAAATTTTTAGCGAAGCTTGCGAGCGATTTGGAAAAACCGCACGGTTTGGTCATTATTCCTTACGAACAGGCGCAGGAAATGATCGCGCCGTTGCCGGTGCGTCGTCTTTGGGGCGTGGGTCCGAAGCTGGAAGCGGAGCTGGAAACGCTCGGCTATGTCACGATCGCCGATGTGGCGGCGGCCGATCCGGATCAATTGGCGCGGCAAATCGGTCAGCAGGGGAAAACGCTCTGGGAATTGGCGCATGCTCGCGACGATCGTCCGATTGTCGCGCACGCGCCGCGCAAATCGATCGGGGAAGAGGAAACGTTCGCGGGGGATCTCCATGCGGATGCGGATATTCGCCGTTACCTTTTGCAGGCGAGTGATACCGTCGCGCGCCGTTTACGCCAAAAAGGACTGGTCGCCCGCACGGTCACGCTGAAATTGCGTTACGGTTCGTACAAGACGATCACGCGCTCCGTGACGCTCGCCGATCCGATTGATTTACCGCAGGCGTTGTCGGCGGCGGTTTTCTCGTTGTATAATAAACTTAAACTCACAGAAGGTATACGACTCCTGGGCGTGACCGTATCGGGGCTGTTGCCGGCGGGAACGGAGCCGATGTCGCTTTTCGCGGACGGCACGGCGCGCGAGCGCAAAGCGCAGGAAACGATCGACAAGCTCCAGGACAAATATGGCCCGACGGCCATTCGCAGAGGATTTTGGTGGGACAGTGAGACAACCACCGGTGATGAAAGGGGAAAGAAACGATGAACGTTAATAAAGAACGCATGTTGAACGAATTTTACGAATTGATTCGCATCCCTTGCTCGACAGGTGACGAACGCGAAGTCGCCGATGTATTAAAAAAACGCCTGAAAAAACTGGGCGCGCAAGATGTTAAAGAAGATGATGCGGGCAGCAAAATTAACGGCAATGCCGGCAATATTATCGCCACTTTCGGCGCGACGATGGAAGGTTTGCCGACGGTCGCTTTCACGGCGCATATGGACTGCGTCGAACCCTGCGCGGGGATCGAACCGGTCTTGAAAGACGGCGTGATTACATCGAAAGGCGATACGATTTTGGGCGGCGATGACAAATCTGGCGTGGCCGCGATTTTGGAAGGCTTGCGCCTGATGAAAGAACACTCTCTGCCGCACGGCAAGATCGTTGTCATCTTCTGCGTGGCGGAAGAAGGCGGCTTGCGCGGCTCGCGCAATATCGACACGAAACTTACCCAAGGCATCGACTTCGGTTACGTTATGGATTCGTCCGGCGCGCCGGGTAAAATCATTAACCAGGCACCGGGACAAAACGCGATTCGCGTCACCATGCACGGCAAACGCTCACACGCGGGCCTGGCGCCGGAAGACGGCGTGAACGCCATCGTTATGATGGGCACGGCGCTGGCGCGTCTGCCGTACGGTCGCATTGATGAAGAAACCACCGCGAACGTCGGTTTCATCGACGGCGGCATCGCGACGAATATCGTGGCGGATAAATGCAGCGTCAAAGCCGAAGCGCGCAGCCGTGATTTGGCTAAATTGAAACAGCAGACGGACGCAATGAAGGAAGCGTTCATGTCTGTGGAAAAAGATTTTTCGGGCGGCAAAGCGGAAGTTGAAGTGGAAGAAATTTATCAGCCGTACCTGGTGGATGAAAACAGCCTCTGCATCGAAGTCGCCAAACGCGCGGCGAAAGAAGCGGGCTTAGAACCGAATGTCGGCGCGACCGGCGGCGGCAGTGACGCCAACAACTTCAATAAACACAGCTTCCCGGCAGTCGTACTTGCGACCGGCATGACCAAAGTTCACACGCCGGAAGAATGCCTATTGGAAGAACACCTCTACCAAACCGGTGAATGGGTATATCGCATTATTGAACAGTTGCCGCACGCGCATCACTGAGACGCCGATAATTATCCGTTTAAGCATTGAAAAAGAGCCCTCGCGGCTCTTTTTTTGTGGAATACTGCGGAATAAAAAGAAATCAATGTATTTTCGTCGTCAAAATAAAATTTGTGGAAACCATGTGGATAAGTGAAAAAGATTAAGGTTTATCCACATACTTGTCCACGTTTATCCACTTGTCCGTGTCAAAAGCACAATAAATTTAATGAGAATTCCGTAAACAGGCGGATTCTGCAAAAAATACACTGTCAGTAGACAGAGGTATCTGTGGAAAACTTTTGTGCGCTCATCATAATAACTGTCGAGATAAAAATAAAAACGACTGCAATACAATGGTTAAGACGATCATTGGAAAATAAAATACAGTAAAAAAATAGAGTGGACAACTTGGATAGTTATGTGGATAACTGATTTTCATGCCCAGCGAAAATCCATAAAAATGAGAAAAACATGTAAAATAGGTGCTTTCACATGTTCGGCTTAGGTAAAAATGTATTTTTCGAGAAGGTTCTCCACCGTTTATTGCGTTTCGCGGCGATGTCGTGGACAAGTTGCCAAGTCGGCGCATGATCATGCGCCAATACGCTAGACGGATCCGCAACACGATGGAAACGGATTCCGTCGTGTTGCGCTCGGAAATATCCGGCCGCGAGAAATGTACATCCTTACGGAGAACATGAAAGAACAACGTACATTTTATTTTAATGCGGTTTATTTTCGTTTCCGTTGCGCGTGGATGCAAAATCGGCATGAGAGCGGTAAATCTTGCGTCATGAGACGCTTTCTGTTACCATTAGCTAACTGATTACGAAAAGGAGGAAACGCCAATGAATAAGCATTTTCGCCGCAGCTTGGCAAAAGGAGTGCCGATTGCTATCGGCTATATGCCGATCGCGATCGCGTACGGTGTCTTATCCTCCGTGTACGGCATGCCCGCGTGGTTCGTACTGGCGTCATCCGCGATCGTCTACGCCGGTTCCGCGCAGTTTATGGCGGCGAACTTGATGATTACCGGCACGGGCGTGTGGGAAATTATTTTAACCACGCTGGTAGTGAATTCCCGCAACCTGCTTTTGGCGGCGGGGCTCGCGCATAATTTGGAAGCGGGGGCGACGAAGTCAGAGCGTTTGGCGGTCGGTTCGTTGACGACCGATGAATTATTTTCCGTCGCGCTACTGGAAAATATCAGGTGTTGCCTCCGGAGTATGTCATCGGGATCGGTCTGTCGGGATATCTCTCTTGGGTAGTCGGTACGGCGTTCGGCATCGGACTGACCGATTTATTGCCGCCCGCACTCGCAAGCTCCATGGGCATCGGTTTATACGCGATGTTTCTCGGCCTGCTGGTGCCGGCGCTGCGCGAACAGCTGCAGGCGCGTTTGGTGACGCTGATCGCGGTCACGATGAATTTGCTGTTGTACGCGTTGGCGAGTTTGCTCGGCATCGGCCACGGTTTGACGATTTTCATCGCGACAGTCAGCGCGGTCGCATTGGTCACGGCGGCAAAGGAGCGATTACAATGGTAAATCAAAGCGATGCCTTTTATATTCTTTTGCTGATCGGCATGTGGCTCGTTACTTTGGTGCCACGCATTGCGCCGCCGTTCTTTTGGCGAGCGGATAAAGTGCCGCCAAAACTTTCCTTTGCGCTCGCCTTGATTCCCTTTGCGGTGTTGGGTGTGTTGATCGTGCCCGGCGTATTTGTCAGCATGGAGGAGACGCCGTTGCTCGCCACGACGGTGGCGTTACTGGTCGCGATCGGGCTCGCGTTTTACCGTGCGAATTTAGTGCTCATCGTGCTCGCGAGTATTTTGGTGCATTACGGTCTGAGCGTACTCATCGCCGCGCCGGCCACATAAGCAAATAAAAAGAACGGACATTTCTGTCCGTTCTTTTTATTTACCTTTTTTATCATGAGGATCCGTCAATAACAGCGGGACGGTTGTCACGATCACGTCAAATCGATTTAAAAGCTGCCAGCGCAGCTGTAAACCCTGCTGATTATGCAGCAGGCGTTCCCAACCCATACCGACCTCAAATTCCGGAATTAATATCGTAATCGACGCGTCGGGGTGGCGGTCGCGAAATTCTTTAATGTAATCCAACAGCGGCTCGGAGAAATCCCGATACGGTGACGGAACTACCGCCATCGAAATAGCGGGCAAAAGTCGTTGCCATTTTTGGCGGAGGCGTTCGCCGGCCTCCGCGTCAATGGCGATATGAAGCGCGTGAATGTGCGCATCGTCGGTAATGGCGCGGGCGTAACGCAAGGCTCGCGCGACGGCGCGCGTGGGTCTTGCGACGGGCAACAGCACATGATGGTCGTTGACCGGCTGCGCCAGAATTTCCGTCAGTTCTTTCGAGGAAAGCGTCAGCGCTTCCTGTACCTTTTCGTAGTGTGTATGAATCGCCTTAAATATGCGCATTAAAATCGGCAGGAAGATTAAAATGATCCAGGCGCCGTGAATGAATTTGGTGACTAAAATAATGCTCACGACGGTCGCCGTGACCAGCGCGCCGAAACCGTTCAGCAAGAGTCGTCCGTGCGGGCGCGGCTGTTGGCGGAACCAATGCACGCAAAGACCCGCTTGGGCCAGCATGAAGGAAAGAAATACGCCCAATGCGTACAGCGAGATCAAATGTTCCACATCGCCGTGGAACGCGACGATCAGTCCGCCGGCGCAAAGCGACAGTAAAACGATGCCGTTGGCAAAGGAAAGACGCGAACCGCGGTGCGCGAGGTAGCGCGGCAGGTAACCGTCCTGCGCCAAAATGGACATCAGAGGCGGTAAACCGTTGTACGCGGTGTTGGCGGCTAAATATAAAATTACCGTGGTCAGCAGTTGGAAGATGAAATAACCCGTTCCGCGTCCCCACACGGTCTCCGCCAAAAGCGAGAGCAAGGTGCGGTCCGCGCTCGGCAGCAAACCGAAATGCACGATGAGAAAACCCGTGGAGAGCAGCAGCGTCGCCAAAATAATCGCCATCATGGCAATCGTTTCTTTTGCATTCTTTGCCGCTGGTTCCCGAAACGCGCCCGAGCCGTTCGCGATCGCTTCCACGCCGGTCATCGAAGAACAACCGTTGGCGAAGGCCCGCAACAGTAAAAAGTAAAGAACGGCCGGCGTGATCGTAGTCGTCGCTTGCGGCAAAATGACCGGCGGTCGATCGAGCGCAAAAATTTGGTAGAGACCCGATCCGGCGAGCAGCAGCGCGGTGACCAAAAAAGCATACGTCGGCCACACAAAGGCGTTGGACGCTTCGCGCAAACCGCGCAAATTGATCAGCATCAATATCGCAAACACTGCGAAAAGATCAATGGAAATTTGGTACGGCGCAAGCTCCGGCCACGCGGAAATCAGCGCCGCCGTACCGGACGATACCGATACCGCGACCGTCAACACGTAGTCCGCGCATAAACTCGCCGCCGCGAGCAGCGCCGGATATTCACCGAGATATTCTTTGGCGATCGCATACGAGCCGCCGCCTTTGGGATATACTTTGATGACCTGCGCGTAGGAAATCGTAATGATGAAAAGCAATGCCACGATCGCCGCGATAATCCACGGAAAATAGTCATATAAAATCAGTCCCGGCAATACCAAAATGAGCGCGATTTGTTCCGGACCGTAACCGATGGAGGAAAGAGCGTCGGACGAAAAAATCGGCAACGCTTTCCACTTCGGCAGCTGCTCGTGACTGAGCTCCGTGCTCTTGAGCGGACGCCCTAAAAGCAATTGAGAAAATGAAGAAAATGTAAATTTGCGCATGAAAAATAGACCTCCCGGTCCTATGGGACCTTACCTTTTGCCTACGAGGTTAGCTGTCGGGTTAGAAGCATAAGGTTGTCTTCCTCTTTCGATTCACCCCAAGAGTTGGTTCCCCCGTTTTCCGTCAGGAAATTCGGGATTTCGTTTTTACCACCACATTATAACGCCGCGGAAATGTCTTGTAAATAGGAAAAAACAGCGGCTGGCGACGCAACATAAATCCGTCGGCAAAACGGACTCCGTCGCCGCTAAAAAGTTCATAAATGCTCTTTTATGACTGTTTTATGGCGTTAAATCGTGCTATACTGAAATTACAGATGGCATTGCGGCAAGGAGGTGTGCCCATGCAAAAAGGAACGAAAGCAACCGAACAGGAGTTGCGCGTGATGACGTCTCCGTCCGAGATTCCGGCGAAGAAGCTGAGCGTATTATACATCTTGACGATATTGCGCCGCTTTTCCGACCCCGAACATCCGCTGTCGCAGCAGCAGATTCTGACGCACCTGAAAGAAGACTATGGAATGGTGTTGGATCGTAAAGCCGTCAAACGCAACCTGGTCAATCTCTTGGAAGCGGGCTATCCGCTCGGTTACAAACCGTGGCAACGCAAGAGTGCGAGCCGCGAACAAGTGGAAAATGTCTACGGTTCGTGGTATTACGAGCATGAATTCGCGCCGGTGGAACTGACCACGCTCATTGACGGTCTGTTGTTTTCGCATTTACCGGCCCGGCAGGTCGAGGACATGATCCAAAAACTGCTGCGGTTGCAAAGTCGGTATTATACGAATCCCACGTTGGGAGTCCACAACATTCCGAATGAAAACTGGCTCAACTGGCAACAGGAAAGTCCCGCCAACGAGCAGATGCTGTATTCGTTGGAAGTTTTGAATGAGGCGATCGAAGCGCGGCAACCGGTCATGTTCCATTACCTGCAATACGGTCCGGACAAGCAGCAGCGGCCGCGCATTCGTCGGCATCGCAAACGTCCGCATCGCTACCGGGTGAGCCCGTACGCGGTAGTCGCGACGAACGGTCGTTTCTACCTGATCGGTAATACCGAAGGGCATGATGATATTTCGCATTACCGCGTCGATCGGATGCAGGATGTGCGAATCGAAAAAAACCGTGAGGTTCGTCCGTTGCGCGAAGTGACGCAGTCGGGCGATGACGAATTGCATTTACCGAAGCATCTGGCGGAGCATGTCAACATGTTCGCCGGACCGGCGGTACCGTGTTTATTCCGATGTGATCGCGAGATCTTGGACGCCGTCATGGACGATTTCGGAACCTCCTGCACGATCAGCGAAGTTACGGACAAAACCGTGGTCGTCGGAGTCACCGTGAACGCTACCGCGCTCTTCCACTGGTCGTTACAATTCGGTCCGGCCGTGAAAGTGCTGGCGCCGGCATCACTGGTGCGAGATTTGCAACGGGCGGCCATCGCCATGGCGGACGCGTATCGCCATGAAGAACCGTTATATTTTGATCATGTCGAGATGAGGTGACGTCGATGAAACGAGGCTATATCCAGGTCTATACGGGAGACGGTAAAGGCAAAACCACCGCCGCGATCGGGCTTGCGATTCGCGCCGTCGGTGCCGGTCTGAAAGTCTGGCTGCTGCAATTTATGAAGTCGGAATACTACAGCGAGCAGAAAATTTTGGACGGCATTTCACCGCTTCTCTATCGGGAGTCGCTGGGTAAGCCGTATTTCATCGCGCCGGAAGGAACGCTCACCGAAGAAACTAAAAAAGCACTCACCGATGTCGTCGTGTTTCCGCAGGGAAATCCGCCCGCCGAATACGTCGAAGCGTGTCGCAACGGCGTGGAAATCGCCGCGCGAACGCTGGCGAAAGGCGAGTACGATGTCGTGATCTTGGATGAAATCAATGTCGCGCTGCATTTCGGTTTGGTCACGCGGGAGGATTGCGAAGCGCTGATCGCCGCCAAACCGGTCGGCACCGAGCTTGTTTTCACCGGTCGTAAAGCGCCGCAATGGTTGATTGACCAAGCGGATCTTGTGACCGAAATGCGCAACGTGAAACATTACTATGACGCCGGTGTCGCGAATCGTCGCGGCATCGAAGACTGAAGGAGTGGGGAAAGATGGAAATAGTGACCACGATCCTTTGGGCGCTGCTTGCACTGATTATCCTCATTCTTGTCGTATTGCTGATTTTTTTGTGGCAGCGCGTTCATTATGAATTCGCCGTGCAGAAATATGAGGGCATGGCGACCCGCGTCAAAATTGATTGGGCGTGGGAGCTTTTAGCGGCGCAGGCGCGATATGACAGCGGCGCCGGACTTTTCTGGGAAGTGAAATGGCCGTTCGGCGGCATGAATTCGCACCCGGAATCTAAAGCGGAAGGCATCGAAGCGCGGGCCAAACAAATGGAAGAACAGGCCAAAGAAGGTAAACAACGGCGCAAAAAAGCAAACGAAGACGCGGAAACGATCCGTCAAAAAGCGGCCGAACGAGCCGAAGCCGCTAAAGCCGATGCCGATTACTACGCGGAAGAAGAACGGCTGCGTAAAAAAACGGATCCCGATGTCGCCGCCGAATGGGATCGTCTGGAGCGTGAAGCCGAACGCCATCGCGAACGGCAGGAAGCGCGCGACGAGGACGACAAAGCGAAGCCGCAACCGGGCGTAAAAGACTATCTCGGATTGGTCCGTTACGCCTTGGCGCAAGATATTTTACAACCGTTGGCAACGTATCTTTCCCGTTTATGGGGGCGAGCCAAACCGCGTTACGCGGAAGGCGAAGCGACGGTCGGTTTGGCGGATCCGTACACGCAAGGTCTTTTGATGGGCGCCATGTATGCGTCGCTGCCCGCGCTTGCTTCGCGTACCGGATTTGTCTTTAACGAAGAAGTTGTCGAAGGTCGCTTTCGCACTGGCGGCGGCATTCGACCGCTGGCTGTTGTTTGGGATTCTCTGCGACTTGTCTGTGCGGCACCGGTCCGCAAGACCGCATGGTACTACTGGCGTCACGTCATCAACAAGGAGGAATAACAATGGAAACGAAGAAAACGAACGAACCGATGGCAACGTACACGAGTGACAAAATCGAGGCGTTGTTCCAGAGCTTCAAACACATGATCTCGGTGGAAACCGTCGTTGGCGAAGCGGTACATATCGGAGACACCACGCTTGTGCCTTTTGTCGACGTGTCATTCGGCTTCGGTACCGGCGGCGCCGGAACGAAAGGCGACGGCGCCGGTGGCGGCGGCAAAATGACGCCGACCGCGATTTTGGTCATCAAAGGTGACCGCGTGGAACTTTTCTCCGTGAAAGACGGCAACAAGAGCGGCGCCTTTGAAAAATTGCTCAACATGGTGCCGGAAATTATCGACAAAATGCGCAAAGACAAATTTATTTACATTAAGGAAGACGACGAACTCCATCCTTGAGTTCTCACGCGCCCCTAATTTGCGCGATGTATCCTCATACGTTACAATATACGCAAGGCATAATGCCCAAAGGAGGCACGAATGAAACAAAAAATGATAGCGCTCGCGCTTACCGGAGTGTTCGCATGCGGCACGATGCTGACCGCGGCGGCAGCCGGTATCGGCTACGTGAATCAGCAGGCTCTGATGCAGGCGCATCCGCGCATGATGAAAGCCCAGTTGACGCTGAAAGCGGAAACGCAAAAACAGCAGCAGAAGTTTGACAAAGAAGTTGTCAAACTGAAAGACGATAACGCGAAACGCGATCTCTACATGAAATTGCAGAGAGAATTATCGGAAAAAGAACAGGAACTGATAGGACCGATCATGCGGGATGTCCAAAAAGCGATCGAAAAAACCCGTCAGGAAAAAGGCTTGGACGCCATTCTGGATCGTGACGCGGTAGTGGCCGGCGGCCAAGACGTGACCGTGGACGTGCAGAAAAAATTTTAAGCCGTAACATAAAAAACACCTCATGCGAGGTGTTTTTTTGTGCCGCGAAAGATTTACGGCAAGCGGCAACCTTTTCGCAACATAAAGAGTGATTGTCAGTCGGCGATGGGAAATTACCGCGTGTGTGCAACGCGACGGATTCAGAAATATTTTTTTAAGCGAATCACCGTCAATTTACGCGCAAAGATTCAACAAAAAATTTAGAGCAACAATAAAGTCGCGACAAAAATTACGCACGTACGGATTTCGTACCGACTTTACATAAAAATGATCTGTGCTATACTGAACAACGGAGATAGTATTCGCTTGAAACTATACTCATTTTGACCCGTAGTTCATGCCCTTCGTAAGTAGTCATGGGCGCCTTTCGAGCGCGCATGATTTTTTTATTGCAAGGGGGGAACCAATGACGATTTCCATGTTACAGGGAAAAATCCACCGGGCCACCGTAACCCAGGCGGAATTGGATTATGTAGGAAGCATTACGGTAGACAGCGCATTATTAGAAGCCGCCGGTATTCAAGAATACCAGGCAGTGCAGATCGTGGACGTGAATAACGGCCAACGTTTCAGCACGTATACCATTGCCGGTGAAGCCGGCAGCGGCGTGATTTGCTTAAACGGCGCAGCCGCCCGCTGCGTCAGTGTCGGAGATAAAGTCATTATCATGGCGTACGCCGACCTCACACCCGAAGAGGCGTCAAAGCACCGACCGACCGTCGTATTTGTAGAGGAAGGCAACCGTATCCATCGCGTAACCGATTATGAACAGCACGGCAGGTTAAGCGACCAGGCATAGGACTGCGGGGTCAAGAGAGGCTATCTTCCAATCTACTGAAAAGGACGGATATCCATGCAAATTTGTACTACCGTTGCCGAGGTGCGCGCATTAGTCGACGCCTGGCACAAAGAAGGAAAAACCGTCGGTCTCGTGCCGACGATGGGCTTTCTGCATGAAGGCCATGAAAGCTTGATTCAAAAAGCGGTTGCGGAAAATGATTGCGTAGTCGTTTCCGACTTTGTCAATCCGACGCAGTTCGGACCGCAGGAAGATTTGGAAGCGTATCCGCGCGATTTCGCGCAGGATCAAGTGCGCTGTGAAAAAAACGGCGCCGCGGCGATCTTTCATCCGACGCCGGAAGAGATGTACCACGATCCGGCGACGTACGTCAATATCGAGGGATTGTCGTCGACATTGTGCGGTAAGTCGCGCCCGATTCATTTTCGCGGCGTGTGCACGGTCGTCAGCAAATTATTTAATATTGTCCGGCCGGAGCGGGCGTACTTTGGTGAGAAAGACGCCCAGCAATTAGCGATTATTCGCAAGATGGTCACGGACTTGAATGTTCCGGTGACGATTGTCGGCTGCCCGATCGTGCGCGAAGCGGACGGTTTGGCGAAATCGTCCCGCAACACGTATTTGAGCGCGGCGGAACGTCGCGCCGCATTGTGTTTGTCGCAAGCGGTGAAAAAAGGACAGCAAACGATCGCGCCGAAGATGGCGGCGGCCGATGTGTTGCAGCCGATGCGCGAGATTTTGGAAAACGAACCGCTCGCCCGCGTGGATTACTTGGAAATGGTGGACGCGCAAACCATGCAGCCCGCAGATCGCGTTGACAGGGCTGTTTTGGTCGCGATGGCCGTGTACATCGGCAAAACGCGTCTCATTGATAATTTCTCGTTCGATCCGGCAGGTGCGCGATGAAAACGATCGTGAAGATCACCGGCGCGCTCACACGCTACATCGGCGCCATTATCATCGTTTTCACCGCGTGGGCATTTTGGCAACCGGAATTATTCGGCTGGGCGGTACAGTATACCGCTTGGTTTTTAGGCGCGGCGATGTTCGGCATGGGGCTTTCCATTCACGCCGAAGATTTCGCCGTCGTGTTCGCCCGTCCGCGGGAAGTGCTTTTGGGCGTGGCGTTGCAATATACGGTGATGCCGGTTACCGCGTGGGCGTTGGCGGCCGGTTTGGGATTGCCGACGGACTTGGCGCTCGGCGTCATTTTGGTCGGTTGCTGCCCGGGCGGCACGGCGAGTAACGTCATCACGTACATCGCCGGCGGCGACGTCGCGCTTTCGGTCGGCATGACGATTGTCTCGACGCTTTTGGCGCCGCTGGTCACGCCGCTCTTGGTGTTCAGCCTCGCCGGCGCGTGGGTCAATGTTTCGCTTTGGGCGATGATTATTTCCGTCGTCAAAGTGGTCTTGATTCCGGTCTTGCTCGGTCTTTTGCTGCACACGCTTTTCCGCTCCAAAATCAAACCGGTACAGGATGTTTTCCCGCTGGTCTCGGTCGCGGCGATCGTTTTCATTATCGCCGGTATCGTAGCGATGAACCGCGAAAAAGTGTTGACGAGCGGTCTGATTGTGATCGGTTTAGTGGCGATTCACAACTTGATCGGTCTCGGCCTCGGTTACTTGGCCGCGCGGCAGGCGAAAGCATCGTACGCCAAAACAACGGCGATCGCGATCGAAGTCGGCATGCAAAACAGCGGTCTTGCGATTGCGCTGGCGACGGCGAACTTCGCCGCCAATCCGCTGGCGACTTTGCCCGGCGCGATCTTCAGCGTCTGGCACAACATTTCCGGCTCGCTCTTTGCCAGCTACCGTCGTCGGGAAGAACCGGACACAGCAACCGGTTCCGTCGAACAGCTGCCCTTGGAAATACAGTAAAGCGACAAAAAAGACTCTCCGTGGAGAGCCTTTTTTGTTGCGTCAAATTCAGATAAACATCGGGTACACGAAAATTTGAATCAAGCGCGCGATACCGACGTAGATCGCGAACGCGGCGGCAATGTGCAGCACGTGAAATTTTTTATTTTGCGGCTGCGGTCGATCCGGCAGCCAAATCAGGAAAATGGCGTACGCGAGTGACAGAATCGGCACGAGCATGATGTACACGTATTCCGCCGGCCGACCGACGCGACTGAGACGCATGCCGACGGCGAAGAACAGCAACGCCACGCCGATGTTGCCGATGAGATTTACGGGGAAGGATGTGGGGATCAGATCCATGAGCGTCATTGCGCCCAGCACGACACTCGCGACAAGAGCTCCGACATACGTCGCGCGGCCGAAGCCGTTTTGAGAATCCGATTGGGTAGCCATATATACCTCTTTTCAAAATATCAGCGAGCGTCTTCGCCCACTTTGGTAAAATGCAACGCATGGTAGCCGCACAACGCGAGCAACAAGCACGCGCCGATAAAATACGACAGCAGCGGCGGCCAGTTTCCGTACATGCCATACAACGCGCCCACGCCGACCGGCCCGATCGCTGCTAAAAGATACGCGATCGCCTGACCGACGCCGGAAAGGCGCGACGCGATCAGAGGGTTTGCGGCGCGTACCGCGAAGGCGAGCATGCATAGACTGAACGTGGCGCCAGCGGCGAGCGCGATCCAAATGATCGCCGCCGTCAGATATAATGGCGTTTGCGCGGCAAATACGAAATAAAAACCCGTAAGATACATCAGACCCGCCGCCGCGCCGTAGTGACGACGATAGCGTCCCTGCGCCAAAAGCGGCGTCAAAAGAGAAGCGGGCAAACTGATCAGCTGAAACAGAAACGAATAGTAACCGCCGAGCGCCATATCGTAACCTTTCGCGACGACCCAATACGGCAACCACGTGACCAGCGAAAAATAGACCAGCGATTGCAAACCCATAAACAACGCGACCCACCACGCTGCATAGTGGGAAAAGACCGCGCGAATGGAAAGTTCTTTATGCGCGCGCGCCGTCGGTCGCCGGTTCGGTAATGAAAACCACAGTAACGCGCCCACCACCGCCGTCGCCGCCCAGGAGGCGCACACGAGTTGCCAGCCGTAATGCGCGGCGAGCGGAATCACAATCGCGTTGCTGACGGCGTTCATACCGTTCATCGCGACGACAAAAATGCCCGTCGCCAGCGCCGTATGTTCGGGATACCAAGCCTTGGTGAGCGTCGGCAACAGCACATTACCGATCGCGATGCCCGCCGAAAGCAATACGGTTCCGGCGAAGAGACCGGTGATGCCGGCGTACGAACGCAGGATCGCGCCTACCGCCAACAACACCATCGCGCCGCCGAACAGTCGCGTCATGCCGCAACGGGGGATCCAGTTGCCGACAAAAGGCGATACCGCCGCAAATACCAGCAGCGGCAGTGTCGTCAGCATTCCGATCGTCGCGTGCGACAATCCGAAGTGCGCCTGCAACACCGGCAACAACGGCGTTAGCATCAAAAACGAAGCGCGTAAATGCAGCGTGCTCCAACCCAATACCACGCCATGTTGTAAATTCATTTTACACCCCTTAATCGATATCTCTATCGTATAAAAGCGCAGGCATTCTGTCAAACATGATGAAAGTCTCGCGATACAAGAATAAAAATTTGAATTTGCGTGTAATTTTTGCGAAATTTTCATATAGTTAAAAAATAGAAATAAATACGTTTAATAAAAATATTTTTTCCTCATAAATGTGCTATAATCAACATATATTCGATTTTTAGCGAGAAAGGGGTTTATATGGCAACAGAATGGCAACACGGCACCATCGTACCCGTGGATATTGAAGAACAAATGCGCACCAGCTACATCGATTACGCGATGAGCGTTATCGTGATGCGCGCGTTGCCGGATGTCCGCGACGGCTTGAAGCCGGTACACCGGCGCATTCTTTACGCGATGCATGAAGGCGGCCTCACCGCCAACAAACCGTATCGTAAATCCGCGCGTGTCGTCGGTGACGTTTTAGGTAAATACCACCCGCACGGCGACTCGTCCGTTTACGATGCGACCGTGCGTTTGGCGCAGGATTTCTCGACGCGGTATCCGCTGGTTGACGGTCACGGCAACTTCGGTTCCGTCGACGGCGACTCACCGGCGGCGATGCGTTACACGGAAGTCCGCATGGCCAAAATCGCGCAGGAAATGCTCGAAGATTTGGAAAAAAATACCGTCGATTTCATGCCGAACTACGACGAATCGTTGCAGGAACCGGTCGTTTTACCGTCGAAGATTCCGAACCTTTTGGTCAACGGCTCGTACGGTATCGCCGTCGGCATGGCGACGAACATTCCGCCGCACAATTTGGGGGAAGTGGTTGACGGTCTCTGCCTTTTGATCGACGATCCGAATACGCCGATCGAAACGCTGATGAAACACATCAAGGGACCGGACTTTCCGACCGGCGGTCTGATTCAGGGCCGCGAAGGCATCAAGAAAGCGTATACCACCGGCCGCGGCGCGATTAAAGTTCGCGCGCGCGTCGAAATCGAGGAGATGGCGAAGGGGAAAAACCGCATCGTCGTCACCGAAATTCCGTACCAGGTCAATAAGGCGCGCGTCGTCGAAACGATCGCGAAACTCTCGCGCGACAAGATTTTAGACGGCATCACCGCCTTGCGCGATGAATCCGACCGTAACGGCATGCGCATCGTCATCGAACTGCGCAGCGATATCGACCCGCAGATTATGCTGAACAACCTGTACAAGCATACGCAGTTGCAGGAAACATTCGGCGTGATTATGCTCGCTCTGGTCGATGGCCACCCGCGCGTCTTGACTTTGAAACAAATGCTCGAGTACTACCTCCTGCATCAAAAAGAAGTCATCACCCGCCGCAGTCAGTACGAACTCGACCGCGCCCGCGCTCGCGAACATATCGTTGAAGGCTTGTTGATCGCGCTCGATCATATCGACGCCATCATCAAAACGATCCGCGCGTCCGAAACCGATGAGATCGCGAAAAACGCGTTGATGGAAAACTTCGGACTGTCCGAAAAACAATCGCTTGCGATTCTCGACATGCGCTTGCGTCGTTTGACCGGACTCGAGCGTGAAAAACTCGAAGCGGAATATCAGGACTTGAAAGAACGGATTGAATACCTGCTCGGCCTTTTGGGTGACGAAGCCAAAGTCATGCAGGTCGTCAAAGAAGAACTGCTCGACGTCAAACAGCGCTTCACGGACGAACGTCGCAGTGAAATTGTCCGCGATGAATCCGGTTTGGACGATTTGGATCTGATCCCCGACGAACCGATGATCATCACGCTCACGCAGCAGGGATATATTAAACGCATGCATGCGAATACATACCGCACGCAACGCAAAGGCGGCGCCGGTATCACGGGCATCAAGACAAAAGATGACGATTTTGTCACCAAAGTGCTCACGACATCGACGCACAACACGCTGCTCTTCTTTACCACCGCCGGCCGCGTTTACCGACTGGTCGCCAACGACATTCCGAAAGCGTCCACGCGTACCGCTCGCGGCACGCACCTCGTCAACTGCATTCCGGCGCTGGAAAAAGGGGAACAGGTCACCGAAATTTACGACATCTCGTCATTTGCGAATTACGAATACCTGCTCATGGTCACCCGCCAAGGATTTGTCAAAAAGACGCTCCTTTCCGAATACTCCAACGTGCGGCAGAGCGGCCTGATCGCTATCAACCTGCGCGACGGCGACGAACTCATTAAAGTCGTCACCACCACCGGCGATGATCACATCATCATCGGCACCAAGACCGGCATGGCCATTGTCTTCTCCGAAGCCGATGTCAATCCGACCGGCCGCGCTTCGCTCGGCGTCATCGGCGTCCGCTTCAAACAGGGCAGCCAGGATGAAGTCGTCGGCGCCGACGTCTTGACCTCGACCGATGAAGTCCTCACGCTCAGCAGCGACGCTTACGCCAAACGCAACAAAGCCACCGCGTACAGCGTACAGCAACGCGGCGGCCAAGGCGCGCGCAACTTCAAGAAAGGCAGCACCGTTGTTGGTCTTCTGACCGTCAAAGGCAACGAGGAAATGCTCGTCATCACCGAAAGCGGCATTGTCATCCGCGTTCCGGTCGACTCCATCAGTCTGAAAAAAGGCAAGAACACCATCGGCGTCAAAGTCCAACGTTTGGACGAAACCGATCGCATCGCCTCCGTCGCTCTCGCTCCCATGGAAGAAACGGAAGAAGACTGAAAATAAACATGCAATAGAAAAAGCCCCCGTGGGGGCTTTTTCTATTTTCACAAATTTTATTTCACAAAAAATATCTATGAAATTCCATTCAGTGTTTATTTCGCGCAGCAAAAAAGCGCGACATGGTCGCGCTACGGTTTGGTTCAATGGCGGAGAGGGTGGGATTCGAACCCACGGCCCCTTGCGGGATCACCGGTTTTCAAGACCGGCTCCTTAAACCACTCGGACACCTCTCCAAAGTTGTGACTTTTCTATTTTACCGAAATCGTTACCAAAAAGAAAGAAAATTATAAATAATGACGTCGCCAGAGAATGAAGAGCGCCACTACCGTTGATACAAAAGAGATGCCGATGACACCCCAGAAACCGCTCATCTGACCTTCCCACGGTACGTCCGTGTTGATTCCCCACAGACTGAATACCAACGTCGGCACGGCGAGCAAAATCGTCACCGATGTGAGCAGCTTCATAACCTGGCTCAAGTTGTTGCTGATGATGGAGGCGAACGTGTCCATCATGCTGTTCGAGTTTTGCGAATACATTTGAACCATTTCGATCGCCTGCTTGTTTTCGATGATGACGTCTTCGAGCAGATCTTCATCTTCTTCGTACATCTTCAAAAGCGGGCGCGGCTGCACGTTGTTGCGCAGACGCAGGAGGCGTTCCATCACGACGCCGTTCGCTTTGAGCGCGCTGGTGAAATACGTGAGTGATTTCGAAAGTTCGAGCAGTTGGAAAAATTCTTTATTTTCCGCCGTTTCCCGCAAGCGGGCTTCGATGACGTCGGTGCGCTTGTTGATTTTTCCCAAGGCTTGTAAAAAGAGCGTCGCGGTCCGGTTCATCAGTTGGAACAGAAAGCGCGTCTTTTTGTACGTGCGGAACGTGTTGTACGTATTGCCGCGAAACGGCGCGAGCACGGCGCTTTCTTCAAGGCAGACCGTGATGAAATGCTTTTCGGTAATAAAAATACCGAGCGGCAACGCGTCATAGCTGTCTTCCGTTTCCCGCACGACCGGCGTATTGATGACGACGAAAATGTAATCGTCTTCCAATTCCACGTGGGAACGTTCTTCCGGGTCCAATGCCGAACGGAAATCTTCAATCGGAATCGGCGTGATCTTGGCCAGGCGGACTAATTCCTCTTCTGTCGGATGCACGACGTTAAGCCAGGAGCCCTTTTCCGCCGCTTCCGGCACGACCTCCTGCAGGATTTGATCTTCGTCATGTTTGTACGCGATGAGCACCGTTCCACATCCTTTCATTTCCGTCTTGTCATGAACGCTCCGCGGGCGAAAATCTCCCCGCGCAGACATGCTTATTATACAATACGGAGGCGCAAAACAAAAGTGCCGCGCCGAAGAAAACTTGTAAAGTAAAAATAAATACGCTATAATATATAAGCTGTGTATCGAAAGATACCGCTCCTAGCCCTTTGTACGAAAGGGCCATATGTCCAAAAGAGGAGGTGTCCAAATGAACAAAAACTATGAAGTCATGTTCATCATCAATGCCGGACTGGATGAAGAGGCGGCGGACGCGATTGTGAAGCGCGTCGAAGACCTCATCACCAAAAATGGCGGCACGGTGAACAACATTGACCGCATGGGTAAACGTCGTCTCGCTTACGAAGTTAAAAAGCAGATCGACGGCAACTATGTGCTCATCGAATTTGCCATTGATCCGGCGCAGATCAAAGAAATCGACCGCGTTATCAAGATCAATGAAAAAATCATTCGTCATTTGATTGTCAAACAGGACAAATAAGTCCGGAGGTAGACTATGAATTCCGTACAAATCATCGGCAACCTCACCCGGGATCCTGAAGTTCGTTACACGAAAACAGGAAAACCTGTCGCATCGTTCACCGTTGCGGTCAACCGCAGCTGGGTCAGCGTGCAGGGGGAAAAACGAGAAAGTACAGATTTTATTCCGGTCGTTGCGTGGGGCAAACTTGCCGAGCTCGTCGGCAACCGCCTGAAAAAAGGCACCCGCACATTCGTCGAAGGTCGCTTCCAAACCCGCTCGTATGAGACGCAGGAAGGCGAGAAACGCTACATCACCGAAGTGGTAGCGAACCTTGTCGCGCCGAACGTCGATTACGACAAGCAGCCGTCCGCTGCGCCGGAACCGCGCGCTGACTACAGTCAGTTCGGGGCTCAGCCGCAAGCCGGCGGCAACTTTGGTAACCAGCCGAGCGGACAAGTGTTCGGCGGTAATGGCAACGACGACGATATCCCGTTCTAACGCAAGACCGATAGGGAGGCAAATTATGAGAAGAGATCGTCAACGTCGACCGCGCCGGAAAGTTTGCGCCATTTGCGCCGACAAAATCCAGCACGTCGATTATAAAGATATCAATTTACTGCGTCGGTTCACTTCCGAACGCGGCAAAATTCTGCCGCGCCGTGTGACCGGTGCCTGCGCGAAACATCAGCGCAAAATCAATCTGGCGATTAAACAGGCTCGCGCGATTGCGCTCTTGCCGTTTTCGGTAGATTAATTAAAACCGCCTTCGGGCGGTTTTTTTGTACGTAAAAGACCATCGATATTACCAGCATGTTGGTAATGTCGATGGCTTTTTTAGAAAGACGGTATTCGGGTAACATTTGGCGAAAGCGTAGCCCATTAACGGCGTTGCATGCCGACGTATTTTACTTCATCGGCCGAGCAGGGGATCCATGACGGCGGTGAAGTAGCCGGCGATTTCTTCGGGCGTTTGCCGCATGTCGTTTTCGATCCACCAGTGAATGGTTTCGACAAAAGTGCAGGCGAAATGGTTACGCAAAAAATCAGCGGGCACGGCGGGGCGTTCGCCTTCTTCGTGATTGAGCCAATATTCGCCGAACTGCAATTTCAGATGTTCTTTTAGATAACGCAAAAAGATATCGCGACTGTCGGAACGCAAGAGTCGCATAAAGGCTTCGCGCTGATTGCTGATGTGGTAGAGAATGTGCGTGGTGTACGCGCGGTAACCGTTGCCTTGCGGCGTGAATTCGGGAATGGGGCAATGCACGCCGACGCCGGCGAAAACGTGGCCGAAGAGTTCGGTCAAAAGCGCTTCCATGAGCGCCTCTTTCGTGGGAAAGTGGGAGTAAAATGTACTGCGCCCGATGTCGGCGGCGTCAATGATTTGTTGGACTGTGATTTGCGCGTAACGGCGGCGGGTTAAAAGTTCGGTGAACGCCTGAAAAATGGCGTTGCGCGTTTTGATTTGACGGCGATCCATATTATTTCCTTTCCGCGCCGACGCAAAAAATTGCGCGCGCGACAGCGATGATTTTATTGAACAAATCCAAGATTCTATTCAGTAACGAACGATTCCTCTCGTTTGCGTCTGGTCAAGTGACTAAATATTTTTTACAATGAAAGCAAATAAGAAACAATGTGTTCATTAAATACTTACATTGTAACGATACAGAGTGGATTTGACAAGGAGGAACTATGTGGGATCGCTGGTGGGAGTGGGCACTTAGACCGCGCATGATGGTACTGATGACCGTGCTGCTGCTCGTGAGCGCGCACGGACATTTGACGAATAATACTTTTTTGCAAATGTATGATCCCGGCTGGGGCGTGCTTTTGTTGGCGGGCATACCGCTGTTGTTCGGCGGGATCGAGAATCTCGTGAAAGAAAAAGAATTAACGTCGTGGCTCTTGGTCGGGATCGCGCTGGTCGCCTGCGTCGCGTTGGGCGAAGTGTTCGCGGCGACGGAAGTAGCGTGGATCATGGCGTTCGGCGAATGGCTGGAAGGCCGCACGGTGCAACGGGCGCGCCGCGGCTTGGAGCAAATTTTGGCGCAGACGCCGGTGCAGGGGCGGCGGATCAATGACGCGGGCGAAACGGAAATGGTGGCGGCGGAAGAGATCCGCGTCGGTGATCGCCTGAGCGTGCATCCGGGCGAAACGATTCCGGCGGACGGCGTGGTGCTGACGGGCGCGACGGCGGTCGATGAAGCGATGCTCACGGGCGAATCGCTGCCGGTGGATAAACGTGACGGTTCGGAAGTATTCGGCGGCACGGTGAACGGTTTCGGCGCGATCGAAATGCGCGCGACGAAAGTCGGCGCGGATGCTTCGATGCAAAGACTGGTGCGCTTGGTGCGCGAAGCGGAAAACGAGCAGGCGCCGGTGCAACGTACGGTGGATCGGTGGGTGCGCTACCTCGTGCCGACGGCGATTGCTCTGTCGCTTATCGTCTTTGCGCTTAATTTTTGGTGGGGCACGCCGCTCACGGCAACGATTTATCGGACGGTGACGGTGCTGATCGTCTTTTGTCCATGCGCGCTCGCGCTTTCCACGCCGACGGCGATTGTGGCGGCGATCGGGCAGGCGACCAAAGCCGGCGTGATTATCAAATCGGGGGCGGCGCTCGAAGTGATGGGGCGCATCGATACGCTCGCGTTGGATAAAACGGGGACGATTACGACCGGCGCACTCGCGGTGACGGATGTGTTGCCGCTGCGGGACGATGTTTCGACGGAAGAGGTCTTAGCGTTGGCGGCGGCGGCGGAAGAACAAAGCGAGCATCCGCTCGGCAAGGCGATTCTGCAAAAGGCGCGAGAGGTCGGCGTCACGCTGCCCGCGCATACCGATTTTGTGATGACGGGCGGCCGCGGCGTGAGCGTTCGGCTGACCGACGGCAGCGTTCTTTACGCGGGGAGCGAACGGTACCTCGCGCAAGAAGGAATCGACATCGCGCCGACGGTGGAAGCCGTGCTGAACGAGTTACGTAGCAACGGTAAAATCGCGGTGCTTGTGGCGCAAGCGGATCAACTTATCGGGGTAGTCGCTTTCGCGGATACGGTGCGTGCGCAGATGCCGGCGGTGACGGCGGCGCTGCAACGCGCTCGACTTACGCCGGTGATGTTGACGGGCGATAATGCACAGACGGCAAAATTCGTCGGCGCAACCGTCGGCATTGATGAAGTTCACGCGCGCCTGCTGCCGGAAGATAAAGTAACGTACATTGCCGCGCAGCAAAAAGCGGGCCGCCGCGTGGCGATGGTCGGCGACGGCGTGAACGACGCGGCCGCGTTGAAACGCGCCGATGTCGGGATCGCGATCGGCGGCACGGCGGGCGATATGGCGATCGAAGCGGCGGATATTATTTTGCCGGGGAGTGACATGACGCGTTTACCATATCTCGCGCGTCTCTCGCAAAAGACCTTGCGCACGATTCACATCAACTTGGCGATCGCGTTGTCGCTGAATATTCTCGGCGTCATTTTATCGCTTTTCGGCTGGCTGACGCCGGTGACGGGCGCGATCGTGCACAACGCGGGCTCGATTATCGTGTCCTTGCACGCGATTTGGCTTTACGAAACCAAAATTTTGACCGGCGTGCAAGAGGCGGATGCCTGAACGACTTGCATCGTAAACGCGCGATAACATTCGAGTTTGAACGAAATAAAAAAGACCTCGTGCGAGGTCTTTTTTGTTGGTTAATTTTGCGCGTCATCGTCCGCGGGAAAAGAATGGTCGGTCGGCGGCGCGAAATCGTCGCGATCGGCGACCTTGGTGACGACACCGCGCACCGCTTTCATGAATTTCGGGCGGGCGATCATCACGGTATGACCGCAACCGCGGCAGCGAATACGAAAATCCGCGCCGATGCGCAAGACCTCCCATTCCTTACTGCCGCAGGGATGCGGTTTTTTCATGGTGACGATATCGCCGATGTCTACTTTTAAATACGCCATGGTTTCTCCTTACGCCTTTTTCACAAGCCGCGGCACTGTGTAGCTGCCTTGCGGCATGAGGCAAATGTCCGCGTTCGGACCGAGTTTTTGCTCCGCCAGCGCCAGCGCTTCTTCGACCGAATGCACCGGCGTGAAAAGGGCGGCGCGAGCCGCGTCGTCGGGCATTTCGGAAAGCAAATAGAAATCCGCTTTTTTCATCAGGCGCGTGACCGCGTACGCTTTGTGACGACCGATTTGAAAATCTTCGCGCACGTACGCTTCGATTTTTTCCGGCGAAGGATACGCGCGCACCGTCGCGTCAAATTCACTGTTGCCCGAACCTTCCGGACAGGCGGCGAGCAAAATGACGACGCCGCCTTCCTGCACGGCGCAGACGGCGTTGTCCATCGTTTTTTGGCTCTGGTAAATATTAATGTCTTTCGGATAGCCGCCGCAAGTCACGATGACGATCGGATATTCGCGCGGAATTTCGACGCCGTTCATGCGGTCGACCAACTCACAGGCTTTTTCGTGCGCAGTGATGTAGTCGCCGGCGAACACGCCGATGAATTCTTTCTTTTCATTCAAGACGGTATTGAGCAAAAATGTCGGACGATGCATTTCACAGCCTTCGACCTGATCGAGATAGATCGGATTGGTTTTGATCTCACCGATGACCGCGTGCGGATCGAGCATCAGCGAGTGGTTGTGACGGATGGTTTCCCGATGCGCTACGCCCGGAAAGAGCGCTTTGCGCCCGCCGCCGAAACCGGCGAAGAAATGGTGAACAACGCTACCGGTCAGAATTAATTTATCCGCGGCCAGCGCGTCTTTGTGAAACGCGACCGGCGTACCGTACGAGGTCGTGCCGATTTTGACGTAATCCGCGTCATGCCGCGCTTGGGCATTGACCGTGCGCAGACGGCGAAAGAGATCTTCCGTGATTTGCGAAATCATTTCTTCGTCCGTCATCGGGCGATGCATGCCCAGCGCGAAAAGAATCGTGATATCTTCGTCCGCCACGCCGCGCTCGTTCAGCATTTCCACTATGACCGGCAAAAAAATATCCGTGTGCGCGATGCGTGTCGTATCATTGACGATGATCGCGACTTTGTCGCCGGCGTCAATCAGTTCCGGCAGAGGGGCGGAGTCGATCGGATGCAACAGCGCTTCACGAATCGCTCGGATCGGATCGGCGAGCGGCTGCATTTGTGCCATGGTTAAACAATTTTTTACCCGTTCGTCGGGCAATGTAAAAGAAATTTCTTGGCGGCCGTAGGGCCATGTGTAGGTGGTTTCCATGGGACGCCTTTCCGAATGATTTACATCGTTTGCGCGGCGGCGTGAAGTTTTTCTTCTTTCAATAAATCGCTGTCTAGCTTGCCGGTCAGTGTTTCAATTTTAAGATAAAAAATCGCGACTTCATTCAGATGTCGATCGACGTAAGCGTCCACCGTGTGCTCATGTTGAGGCAGGTAATGATTGCCGAAGCTCTGCGACAACGCTTTTATTTCCGCTACGTCGCGGACGACGGTGAGCGGTCCGAAGGCAATAACGCTTTTAAAATACGTAGTAAATTCCGCCGCATGGATATCGGCGCGGTCGATTACGCAAAATGAGCCTTGCGGGTGCGCGGCGATAGCGCTCATTTTATGTCCCTGACGGGCGCCATGAAAGTAGAGCTTGTTATCGTGGTACCAATAGTTGAGCGGAACGGCGTACGGTTGACCGTCGGCATCAATCAAAGCAAGCACGCCTTCATGGTGCTTCTGTAAAATTTTCTGACATGCTGCATTGCTGAGCGCCTGCTCAGGATGACGCATTGCTACTGATTTCATAGTTTCTCCTTTTTGCCCGTGTACAAAAAACGTTTGCCGAGCCAATCGGTGGCGGACACGAGCATGCCTGTCGTCACGAAGTGGCCGAGATCTTCAACGAGTTCCGTTTTGACATCGGCGCCGGCATCTTGCAAAATGGTGGCGAATGCCGCATCCGCGCGCGGGTCAACGGATTTGTCGACGGCGCCGTGAATGAGGTAGAGCGGTTTTTCTTTGAGCGTCTGCGCGTGTATGTGCGGCGACAGTTCTTCCACGTCGTTGTTGATTTCGTCGGCCAGCGTGTACAATTGACCGAAGCGCGCCTGAAAGAAAAGATGGCTGAGCGGCCAATGACCGGAACCGTTGATCGCGACCGCTCCGGACACCGCCTTTTGCCGCGCGGCGACGCCGAGCGCGGAAAAGCCGCCCATGGAGTGTCCTGACGATACGATCAGCTTGTAACCTTTTTCCCGCGCGTAATCCATCCAAATGTCGCTTTCGCGCACGTTTTGGAACAGCGTTTTCCAAAAGAGTGGATAGGATTTCGGATCTTCGTAATCAATTTCGCCGCGGTTGTCGTGGTACATCGCCGCCGGCACGATGACCTCCCAGCCGACGTTCGCAAAGGCCAGCGCCCGCAGCTCCTGCCCGGCCATCTTCGAGCTCCAGCCGTGATACCAAACTATCAGGCCGCGCGGATTGACGGGAGTGTAGCGGAGAGCATCGATGCCTTGGCGCGTAATGGCGGAGATGTTTACCATGAGCGCGCGTGCTTGTTCGCTCATTACATTCGACTCCTTTGCTTCAGTGGGGACGTATTGTTTTACGCTTAGTTTCATTCTATTACAAAAACGGTGCGCCGCCAACCGCGTGCCCGCGGAAGACGAAAGCAGAGGAAAAAATTTTGCGCGGGCACAAAGGGCTGTCAGACGCTTGTCAAAATGCTTATACAAATTTTGCATTATACAATATCTTGTAACCAAAAAAAGAAGATGTATAATAGATATACAAGTTATTGATTACCTGCTCGTTGGTTACAAAGATATCGTATGGAGGAGAATATGAGTCGTTTTACCGGTTTCAGTGAGGAATTTATTCAGCAGTATCCGCATTTTCCGGCGCATATGACGCAGTTGGCGAAGTTCGTTTACTATCGCACGTATTCGCGTTGGCTGGAGGAAGAGGGGCGGCGGGAAACATGGCGGGAAACCGTCGTGCGCGCGCTCACGTATAATTGCCAAATGGCGGCGGAAAATCAGGAAGACGCGGAAGCGCTGTTTGACAATGTTTTTAACCTGCGTCAATTTATTTCGGGACGCAGCTTGTGGATCGGCGGTTCGAGCGCGTCGGAAAGTCTGATCACGGCGAATTTCAATTGCGCGTTTACGGTGATGGATAATGTGCACGCGTTTGTCGATCTGTTTTACCTCTTGATGGTCGGCACAGGCGTGGGCTTCCGCATTTTGAAAGACGATGTGGCGAAGTTGCCGAAGTTCCGCCATGACGTTATTTTGGAAAACTTGCCGTTTGAGCCTTTGCCGTCAAATGAACGCGTTGATCCGACGTCGATTATTTTCCGCACGGACGATATCGCGACGATTGTGGTCGGCGATTCCAAAGAGGGCTGGGTGCAGGCGCTGCAGTTCTATCTCGATATTCACACGCGCCATGATTACCGCAAAATTAAGCGGGTCCGCATCAATTACAACGGCGTGCGGCCGAAAGGCGAACGGCTGGTGACGTTCGGCGGCACCGCGTCGGGATATGAATCGCTGGCGACGATGTTTGAAAAAATTCATAAAGTGCTGACGACGGAAGAATTCGCGCCCGCGCCGGTCGAAGGGAAGCTGCGCCCGATCCACGTGCTCGATATCTGTAATATCATCGGCGAAAACGTGGTGGTCGGCGGCGTACGTCGCACGGCGGAAACGGCGATTATTTCACCGGACGACGATGAAGTCATCGAGGCCAAAACCGATCTTACGCCGAACAAATTCCACCGCTTCATGAGCAACAACAGCATTTATTTTACGGAAAAACCGTCGCGCGAACGCTTACAGCAGATTTTCCACACCTTGCGCTACACGGGTGAACCGGGCTTCGTGAATGCGGCGGAGGGCAAACGCCGTCGCGCCGATTTCGAGGGCTTGAACCCCTGCTTTGAAATTTTGCTGCCGCGCAATTCCGTCTGCAACCTGACGACGGTCAATATTCTCGCCTTCGTGAAAGACGGCAAGCTGCTGAAAGAGGAACTGTTGGCGGCGGAACGATTGAGCGCGCGCGCGTGCTACCGCATGACCTGCATGAACCTCGAATTGCATAATTGGAACCAAACCCATCAGCGCGACCGTCTGCTCGGCTGCTCGATGACGGGCTGGCAGGACGCGATGAGCGCGCTCGGCTACGATCGGGAGCAACAGATCGAATTGATGCGGGAATTGCATGAGGCGGTCCGCGAAGCGGCGGACGAGTACGCGGACGAGCTCGGCACACCGCATTCGCTGTTGGTGACGGCGGTGAAACCGGAAGGAACGCTCTCGCTGGTGGCGGGCGGCGTCAGTCCGGGATTGCATTACTCGCACAGCGAATATTTTATTCGCCGGATCCGCGTCAACGCGAGCGACCCGCTCGCCAAGACGGCAGAGGCGCTCGGCTGGAGCGTGCATCCCGAAGTGGGACAGGAAGAACCGAATGTGCGCACGAAAGTCATCGATTTCCCGTGCTACTCCCCGGTCAAGCGCACGAAGTACGATGTGTCGGCGCTCGAGCAGCTGCAGACGTATTACGATTTCCAGAAGCATTACACGGAGCAGAACAGTTCCAATACGATTTCGATTAAAGACGACGAATGGGACGACGTTTGCCAAAACGTGTACGATCATTGGGACGAAATGCTCGCCTGCTCGTTCTTGAGCCTGTCGGATCATCACTATGAACTCGCGCCGTACGAAGCGATCACGAAGGAAGAGTACGAAGCGATGATGGCGACGATGCAGGACTTCAACCCCAATTTGCTGAATTATTACGAACAGGCGACGGGGAACGAAGGCAAGGAATTTGAGATTTTGGACGATCGGGAAGAATGCGCGTCGGGAGTTTGCCCGATTAAATAAAACGAGGTGCTGAGGATGGAACAAGCGCCGATTTTGGCGATTTGCTATGATTTTGACCACACGCTTTCACCGGACGACATGCAGGCCGCGGGCTATATTCAGTCCGTCGGCTTCGCCGTAGAGGATTTTTGGCGAGAGTCGCGATCTCTGGCGGAACAAAATGAAATGGATCGCAATCTCGCGTATATGTACCTGATGGCGAAGACGGCGCGCGGCAAAGTGGTATTCACGCGCGAGCGACTGGCGGAGTACGGCGCGCAAGTGCCGTTGTATCCCGGCGTGCGCGAATGGTTCGCCAATGTGAACGCGCTGGGCGACGCGGCGGGCGTGCAGGTGGAGCATTACATCATCTCGTCCGGATTGAAGGAAATGATCGCGGGCACGGCGATCGCGAACGAATTCAAAGCGATTTACGCGAGCTCCTTTTTCTATGATGAAGACGGGGTGGCGGTATGGCCGGCGCAAGCGGTCAATTACACGAATAAAACGCAATTTCTGTTTCGCATCAAAAAAGGCGTGCTCGATGTCAATGACGAACGCATCAACGAATATTTTCCGAACGAAGAGATGCGCGTGCCGTTCCGCAATATCGTCTACATCGGCGACAGCGCGACGGATATTCCGTGCATGAAGCTGGTGGCGAGCTCGGGCGGCCACGCGATCGGCGTGTATGCGCCGGGCGAATCAACCGCCATGGTGGACGGTTTACTGCGCGACGGGCGAATTCAGTACAAAGCGCCGGCGGATTATCGGCAAGGCGCGCCGCTGGAACAGCTGATCGGCGCGATCATCGCGCAGACGGCGACGCGTGAAAATCTGGAGCGGCGGAAAGTAGCCGACCTTCATGACGCGAAGCGCCGACTCGTGAAGGCAAAGCAAGGGCAATAATTTTTCCGAATTAGCATCACGCCATAAAAAATAAAAAGAAGACACAAAAAAACCGCCGTACGGCGGTTTTTTGTATTACGGCAATTCATACGGCTGATCGCCGCGCGGCGGCCCGAAGATGGCGGCCATGATAATGCCTTTTCGCCAATCAGCGCGCGTTAAGCGGCGCCCTTTCATGCCGACGCGACGCGCCGATAAGGGCGTCGCCTTCAGCGTCGCGAGCGGATTGTCGTTGCCGATCGGGAGCGACGGTTTTTTTAAATCGCGTACGGCGGCAGGCGCCTGACGCAACGGATGGCCGGCGTGATCGTGGCCGGCATGCGCCAATGTCGCGGGGTGACCGGGTTCTTCGATCGGCATTCCCGAATGCCGCGCCGGTGTTTCCATAGGCGGTTTTTCTTTCGGCGCGCGTTCCGGTGGCGGATCTTTTTTCGGAACGGGATCGGTGACCGAAGGATCGTCCGCGTCATCGGAAAGCGGCGGCTCGAAAGGCGCCAACCATTGCTTTTTCATAAGCTCGATGGCCTCTTCCAATGATGGCAGGCGCGACGCGGTTGCGCCTTTCTGCGTGTGAGGTCGGGGCGGTTGCGCATTTTGCTGAGCGGAAGGGTCCGAGTACTCCGGCGGCAGCGAATGATTTTGTTGTGATTTTTTACGTCGTTTGGATTGCAATGAATCGACAACAACGATAGCGATGACAAGCAGGATGCCCAACAATGAATCCATAGGTTGTCCTTTCCTGTGCGTTGAACTTCAGCAAAAGCAACGAAAGCCGTTGCCGTTACGCGAAAGGGAACGGCATCGTCGCCTCTTTTTCTTTAGGTCAGTGGCGTTTGCGTTTTTTGCGAAACACGCGGAAGAGACCGCGACCGAGCGTGACGTAGAGCAACACTTGCAGTAAAGCGGCGGTCGTTACCGCGATGGCGCGGATGACACTGCCGATAAAGCCCATGAGCTTGCGCCTCCTTTAGAGATCACGGCCAACCGTCAACGACGGTGTAACCATTTGGCAATCGCGTAGACAATGCCGATACCGGCGATGAAGTACAGCGCCAAGCGCAAAAACGATAAAAAGAACGCGGCTCGTAAAAATACACCCATGATTATTCCTCACTTTCCGGTTTGGCAATCGCCTCACGCATTTCCGTGTCGGCGTTAATATTTTGTAAACGATAGTAATCCATGACGCCCAATTTGCCCGACTTAAGCGCTTCCGCGAACGCGATGGGCACCTCCGCCTGCGCGCGGACCACTTCGGCCTGCATTTCCTGTGTTTGGGCGCGCATTTCCTGCTCTTTGGCGACCGCCATCGCGCGGCGCTCTTCGGCGCGCGCCTGAGCGATGCGTTTGTCGGCTTCCGCCTGGTCGGTTTGCAGTTCCGCGCCGATGTTGCGTCCGACATCGACGTCAGCGATATCAATGGACAAAATTTCAAAGGCCGTGCCGGCATCCAAACCTTTTTCCAACACGGTGCGCGAAATGTGGTCGGGATTTTCCAAAACGTCGGTGTGACGTTCGGATGAACCGACGGTCGTGACGATGCCTTCACCGACACGGGCGATGATCGTCGCTTCGCCGGCGCCGCCGACTAAGCGGTCGATGTTGGCGCGAACGGTGACGCGCGCCCGCACGCGCAATTCGATACCGTTTTTCGCCATCGCGGAGATGATCGGCGTTTCAATAACTTTCGGGTTAACGCTCATTTGCACCGCTTCGAGCACGTTGCGTCCGGCGAGATCAATCGCGGCAGAGCGCTCGAAGGTCAGCGGAATCGAAGCGCGGTGCGCGGCGATCAGCGCGTCGACGACGCGGTCGACATCACCGCCGGCGAGGTAGTGCGCTTCCAGCTGGTTGACGTTGACCTCAAGTCCCGCTTTCGAGCCTTTGACGAGCGGCAACACGATCACGCGCGGCGGCACGCGACGCAAGCGCATCCCGATGAGATCGAAGATGCTGATATGAACGCCGGCCGCCAATGCGGAAATCCACAACCCGATCGGCACGAAATGCTGCAAAATCAGGATAAAAAAGACAATCAGCACAATGGTGAAGCCCGGAAAAATAAAATCCATATTTCCTCCTTATAATTCGTTGTCGCTATCGGAGCGCGCGGCAACGATGATGCGATTACCGATGACGCGGCGCACAATAATCGGTGTACCGCGCGGGATGAACTCGCCCTGCGTCACGACATCATAGAGACGGCCGTCGATTTTGGCAGTGCCCGCCGGTCGGGGGCATCGCCTGCGGTACGGGCGGCGGCGGAGCCGCGACGGTAGCGGCGATTCCCAACAGACACGCGCTGCAAAGAAGCGCGCTGATTCGTTGTATCATAGTAGCTCCTTTCTGACGCTGCAGAATACCATTTATACCTTGAATATACCTGACGAAAAAAGCAGTGTCAAACGCGCGACAAGCGACGGATCGCATATGACCCTTGCCCGTCGGGAAGGAGTTCGTTACAATAATATAAGGAGGCTGTATGCAGGAACGAAAATCATTAACGAAAATTACTTTGGAGACATCCGTGCGTGCGGCGGCTCCGTTCCAACTCATTTACACGGCGATGGGCATTGTGTTCGGCATGCAAATGGTGATGACGCCGCGTTCCCTTTTACAAGGGGAATACGCCCTGGCCGTTTTAGTTTGCGTTTGGTTGATTCACAGCGCTAAGCGCGTGCTTGTCGTGCTCGATGCCGAGACGATGGAAGTCACGTTGCGGTCGACGACGCTCCGCGGTTTGCTTGGGGAGACGTTCGGCAAAAAAACGACCGCCACGGTGGAATACCGATCGGTTGTCGGCGTGTCGGAGACATGGCGCGAATTATATGTAGTCAATCGCCATGGCGGGATGAGCGTGATTCCGGTCACGTGGCATGAACTTTCCGCCCATGATCGCGGTGTGATTTTGCGTCGCTTTCAGGAAGCAAAACACGAAAGTTAACGGCTAGAAATACAAAGGAAAAATTATGAAACGAGTCTATTGGCTGACCAATATTGACAGTCAGGCTGACCATGTCGCGCGGGCATTGCGCTCGTTGCGCGAAAAAAATGAAACGATTCCGGCCGAGGTTATTCGGGTCAAAAACGGTGACGCGACCGATTTCACGCCGCCATCATTTCAGGATGCGGCGCTGGTCGTGATGTCCTTCATGGGCGGTCAGACGCTGGAGGAAGAAACGCTGAACGCGTTGAATGAATATCCCGATGTGCCGTACCTGGTGCTGGCGCACGGAGCGAATCCTGCTCGCCCGCACGGCGTAGAACCGGAAACGATCGAACGGATAACGCGGTATTTGGCGTACAGCGGTTTGCGCAATATCGAAAACCTGTGGCGCTATCTCGCGAACACTATTTTGCATATCGGCAAAGGAGCGACGGCGGAACCGCAACAACTGCGCACGGACGGATTATACTATCCCGGTGAAGAACCGTACGGAACGCTTGCGGAATTCGCCGCGGCGCATCTCGATCCGGATAAATACACAGTCGGATTTTTCTTCTTGCGCGATGATTGGCTTTGGGGCAACTTGCGCTTTTACAATGCGCTGATCGCGGAAATTGAATGCGCCGGCATGAACGCATTGCCGCTTTTCACGCATTGGGGCAGCGGCGCAAGTCAGGAACGGACGCTTGAAACCTGCGTGCAGGAATATTTTTACGACGCCGACGGCAAGGTCGTGCCCGATGTCGTCATCAATAACCATCGCATGTCGTTGCGACTGGGGCGCGCGAACGATCCGAAGTTTTTGGAAAAACTCGGCGTGCCGACATTGCAGGCGTACCATTCCAAACAGGATGAGGCGACTTGGCGCGCCAATCCCGCCGGCCTCACGCCGACGGAAATCTCGGCGACGGTGGCCATGATTGAAACGGACGGCATCTTGCACGGGCCGGTCGCGTCGCATCGCGAGGTCGAACCGGGCGGCGAGTCGCAACGCGAACCCTGTGCGTACGGTTTGGAACTTTTGGTACGCAAGGCGAAACGCTGGGCGACGCTGCGGCACAAACCGAACGCGGCGAAAAAAGTGGCGATCGTTCTGCACAATTATCCCGCGAATAATACCAATATCGGCTGCGCGGCGGATCTCGACTCGGGGGCGAGTTTGTTCCGCTTTTTGCAGGCCATGCAAAAAGACGGTTACGATGTCGGCGCGCTGCCGGACACGGCGGCGGAGCTTTGGGAAGAAGTGCTCGCGCACATGACCAATGACCGTCGTTACCTGAGCGAAACGATGCAACGCGACGCGACGAAAATCGCGGGCAGCGATGTGATTAAATATGAAAAAACATTGCCTGCAAGCGTTGTCCAAAAGATGAATGAGACATGGGGGAACGCGCCGGGCGACGCCTTTGTCAACAATGACGAAGAACTTTTGTTGCCGGGCTTACGGCGCGGCAATATTTACATCGCTTTGCAACCGCCGCGCGGCTTCGGTGAAGATCCGTCGGCGATCATTCACAGCCCGACGCTTGCGCCGACGCATCATTACCTGGCGTACTACCATTACTTGCGCGACGTGTTCGGCGCGGATGCGTTCGTTCACCTCGGCACGCACGGCTCGCAAGAATGGCTGCCCGGCAAACAAATGGGCCTGTCGGATGAATGTTACTCGCAAATTACGATGGACGACATGCCGAATATTTATCCCTATTTAACGACGATTATCGGCGAAGGCATTCAGGCCAAACGACGCGGTCAGGCGGCGTTGATCGGCTACCTGCCGGCGCCGACGGCGCAAGGCGGTCTGTACGGCGACTGGGAAGCGCTGGCGCCGCTTTTGGATGAGTATCGGCATTACAAAATCTATGAACCGAAACACACGGCAAGCGTGGTCGCGGACATCGCGGCCTTGGTGGAAAAACTGGGTATGACCGAAATGTTCGGCACACCGACGGCGGAAACTCAGGAAGAGTACATGCTTAAAGTACACAATTTCCTGGACGATATGGAAAGCAGTGAAACGCATACCGGTCTGCATGTTCTGGGAGAAGTGCCGACGGGGGATGAATTATACGCGCTCGTGCGTAAACTCGTCGCGGTGGCGCACGGCGATGTGCCGTCGCTCGTTGACGCGCTCGCGGAGGCGCTCGCCGTTCCCTACGCGGACATCGCGCAAAAAGCGCTCGCCACGCCGGAAGAGCTCGCGCAAAAACGCGACGTCGATCGTAAAGCGGAAGAGCTTTTACAGGCGCTTGCCGCGCGTGACTGGCAGGCGGATACTTGGCAGGATCTCGTCGCGGATACGCCGCAATCGCCCGCGTTGGACGCGGTGCTGGCGTTGATCACCGAATCGATTTTGCCGAAAATTCGAGGCGTCGGTCAGGAGTTGACAAATCTTGTCGACGCGCTGTCCGGCGTGATGGTGCCGGCGGGTCCGGGCGGCTCGGCCGCGTCGGGCAATTTGGAAGTGCTGCCGACCGGACGCAATTTCTACGGCATCGATCCGACGAAAATGCCTTCGGCGACAGCGTGGAAATTAGGCACGGCGCTGGGCGACGCGCTCTTGGAACAATACGTGGCGGAAGAAGGCAAGTATCCCGAACAGGTCGGCATCATCGTTTGGGCCGGACCGAACTTGCGCAGCAACGGGCAATGTATCGCGGAAATTTTATATTTACTCGGGGTTAAACCGGTTTGGCGGGCGGAAACGGGACGCGTGGAACGGCTCGAAGTGCTTCCGCTTAACGAACTCGGCCGTCCGCGTATCGATGTGACTGCGCGCATCAGCGGCTTGGTGCGCGATTCGTTGCCGCAGGCGGTCGCGCTCATTAATCAGGCGGTCGCGCTGGTCGCGGATCTGGACGAACCGACGAATATCAATTTTGTTAAAAAACATATCGAAGCGGACGCGGCGGAATTGGCGGCGGCGGGAACCGATCCCGCGGCGGCGCTCAAAGAGGCGCGGTACCGCGTCTTCGGTTGCCCGCCCGGCGCGTACGGCGCCGGTGTCGGCAATGTGTTGGACGAAAAAAATTGGGAAAATGAATCCGATCTCGCCGACGCGTACTTGGCATGGGGCGGCTACGCTTACGATGAAAACGGCGCGGCGCACGCGTCGAAAGAAGCCTTCGCGCAACGTCTTAAAACGCTTGACGTCACCGTGAAAAACGAAGACACGAGCGATCTGAACCTGATGAGTTCGGACGATTTCAACGCGTACCATGGCGGCATGGTGGCGGCCAGCCGCGCTTTGGGCGGGAAAGCGCCGCGGTCCTACGTCGGCGACAGCTCGCAGCGCAGCCGGGTGCAGGTGCGCACGCTCGCCGAAGAATTCCAACGTGTCGTGCAGTCCGAAGCGCTTAACCCGAAATATATCAAAGGCATGATGCAGCACGGTTATAAAGGCGCGCTGGAACTTGCCAAGCGAGCGATGCTTTCCTACAGCTGGGACGCGACGTCGGGCGTTATGAATGACGCGCTTTACAATCGCATCACCGAATCCTACGTGCTCGATCCCGAAGTGCGGGAATGGATGCAAAAAGTCAATCCCTGGGCGCTGCACGAAATCAGTGAGACGATGCTCGAAGCGCGACAACGCGGCATGTGGAACGTGCCGGACGAAATGCTCGCCGAACTGCGCGACATTTACCTTGCGACGGAAGGCGATTTGGAAGAACGCAGCGAATGATCCTTGGAAAAAGAAAACGATGCTTGCTTGAAGGCAGACAATACATGATGGGTAGGTATTATGGAGACAAAAACATCGGCCGATTTGGCCAATAATGTACAAGATAAGGTGGGCAAGGCGGCTACGAGCGTCAGCAACGAGGTCACCGAGCAGGTCGACACGGCCACGCAATGGACCGCCAACGCATGGGATTTTCTTTTGACGCACCTGGTCGATTTTCTGATGGCGATTCTGATCTTCGTGATCGGCTACTACATCGCCCGTTTTCTGCGTGACAGTTTGGCGCGGGTGATGAAACGCTCCCGCCTGGATCAGCTGGTAGTCGACTTCGTGACGCAGGGGCTGTATTTTGTCATTTTAATATTGGTCGCGCTGGCGGCGTTGAATAAAATCGGCGTACCGACGGATTCCTTTGTCATGGCTTTGGGCGGTGTCGGTTTAGGCGTCGGCTTGGCTTTGAAGGACAATATCAGCAACATGGCGGCCGGCATTTTGATTTTGATTTTCCGACCGTTTCGCATCGGCAATTACGTACGGGTCAGCGACGCGGAAGGCACTGTGACGCAGATTACGCTGATGAATACGCACTTGCGCACGATCGGTCGCGAAGAAACCATCGTGCCGAATGCGATGATGATCTCGAACGCGATCGTCAATTATTCCGCGTACCCGACGCGTTGCATGGAGCTTTTGATCGATGTGTCTTACAGTTCCGATCTGAATCAAGTCGTCAGCGTTTTAAAAGATGTCGCCAAAGGTGACGGCGGCGTTCTGAACGCGGACGATATGCTGATCGGCGTGCGCGAATTCGCCGATAACAGCGTGCGCGTGTACATGCGGCCCGAAGTGGATGCATCGGAATATTGGCCGACCTATCATCGCTTAATGCAATCGATCAAGGAAACCTTTGATGCGAACGGTATCGATATTCCGTTCCCGCATCGCGTGCTGGTATTGGAAAAAGCGCAGGACGCGCCTCCTCTGGCGGGCGCGCTTCCGGAGCAGGGCAACGCTAAATAAATGCTCGCAGCGCACTCTCGCAGACGATGAGCATTGCAAAATATATTATGAAATAAAAAAGACACCCTTTACGGTGTCTTTTTTATTTATTTTAATTTATGCAGAAGCCCTTCACTCTTTAAAAATTCGCGCGCGACTTTCGCCGGATCCTGCTGTTCTTCATCGACCTTGTAGTTCAAATCTTGCGCGACTTGATTATTGATATGCGATCCCAGTTCGTTCAACACGGCAATGACTTCCGGATGCTTTTCCGCGGCGTCGGTACGCAAGAGCGGGGTCGCGAAGTACGGCGGAAAGTAGTGCCGGTCATCGACGAGCGCGACCAAATTGAATTTACGGACCAAGCCGTCGGTGGTGTACGCGTCTACGACCTGCACGTCATCATTGAGGAGGGCGATGTAACGCGAGGAGCCGTCCAGCCCGGTGGTGCCGGCGAAATTTATGCCGTAGTAAGCGGTCAGACCGGGGAGTCCGTCTTTGCGATTGGTAAATTCGAACGTAGAGCCGACGACCAAATGCGGCGCGGCGGCGATCAAATCGCTCATTGTTTGCAAGCGGTATCGCTCGGCGGTGTCTTGCCGTACGGCGAGTGCGTACGTATTGTCGAAACCGTATTGCGGGAGCATCATGATTCCCATGGTTGCCAACTCATCGCGACTGCGGCGATATACTTCATCGACATCGGTCAGCGGTTCATGGCGCAATATGGAAACATAGACGGTGCCGGTGTAATCCATGTAGAGATCGATGCTGCCCGTTTTCAACGCCTCATAGGCGACTTGCGTGCCGCCGAGGTTCGTGTGACGGGTGACGCGCAAATCCGTGCGATCTTCGATCATATCCGCCATCAGATGCGCCATGATGACGCCTTCCGTGAAATCTTTCGAGCCGACGATAATATCGCTTTGCGTTTCGGCGTAATTGCGCCAGGCGGCGTTTCCCGCGCCGAAGAGGAGAAGCGCCATGACGAGAGCGATCAGCCATTTGGCGCGGCGACGTTCTTTTCTGATCATCGAGCGCGTATGTTCCGGTGTAATCAGGGTGGCCATCGGCGTGACGAGCTCTTCCACGAGGCCGAGCAGGTAGTCCACGGCGAGCGCCAGCAAACAGGCGGGGATCGCGCCCGCGAGAATCATATTGTTATCGACGGTGCGAATGCCGGCGAAGACGAGATCACCCAAGCCGCCCGCGCCGATGAAGGCCGCAATCGTCATCAAACCGACCGCAGTGACGGCGCTGATACGGATGCCGGCCATGATGACGGGCAGCGCCAGCGGAAATTCCACTTTGCGCAGCACTTGCCAGGGGGAAAGGCCGATCCCGACGGCGACTTCCTTGGTCTCGGGAGAAATCTGCGTCAGCCCCGTATACGTGTTTTTGATAATGGGCAACAGGGAATAAATAATAACGACAAGCACGGCCGGCACACGACCGATCCCGAAAAAGGGAATCGCGAAACCCAGCAGCGCCATGCTCGGAATCGCCTGCATGATATTCGCCGTTTGCAATACCGGGGCTTGTAAAGGGCGACGTTTCGCGATCAGAATACCCAGCGGCACGCCGATCAAAATCGAAATGCTGACGGCAATCACGGTCAGCTCGATGTGTTCCCACAGAAGTTCCATAATGTGCGGCCAAGCGGTGGCCAGATAATTCAAAAAAGGATTCATGCCGGCATCTCCTTACCGTCTTTATGCAAGTATTGACGCGCGCTGCTCTAGAGCCATCAGACAGAGCGCTTTTCGGACGCGATCGCCGCATTATTCCCGCCGAGGCGGATTTTGGTTTCCGAGCGGGCATGCGTGAAAACACGGCGCGTATGTTGAACACAGTATAGCACGCCGTTTACAAAAAAACGCAACGTGTATAATTTTGCCCTGCGAAAGGTTATTTCGTCGACAATGACATGAAATTTTTTGTTTTCACCCAATAAAAAAGCTCCCGCGGGAGCTTTTTTATTGGCGTTTACTTTTTCAACAAGTTTTGCGAAGCGAGGAACTCATGGGCCACTTTTTCCGGATCCTGACGTTCTTCGTCCACTTTATAATTCAATTCGCGCATGACTTCGTCCGTCAAAAGCGGCGCGAGCTCGTTCAGCGCGTCCACCACTTCCGGATGCTCTTCGGCGACTTCCGTACGCAGAAGCGGCGTCGCGTAGTACGGCGGGAAGTAATGCCGATCGTCTTCCAGCACTTTCAGATTAAATTTCTTCAAAAGGCCGTCGGTCATAAACGCGTCGATCGCCTGGACTTCATCGTTGTTAATGGCGATGTAACGCGAGGAGCTGTCGATGCCGAGCGCGTTGGCGAATGACAGACCGTACATTTGCGTCATGCCGTTCAAACCGTCGGGACGGTTTTTAAATTCAAAGGTCGTACCGACATTCATATTCGACGCGACGGCGCGCAGATCGCTGATCGTTTCCAAGTTGTGCGCGGCCGCGAAATCGGGGCGTACCGCAAGCGCGTACGTGTTATTGAAAGCGTATTGCGGCAGCATGGTAATCGAAAGCGGCGCGAGCCCCGCTTTGCTTTCGTCATACACCCGTTGCATGTCGCTGATCGGTTCGTTTTTCAAAAGCGAAACGTAGACCGTGCCCGTGTAATCAAGATAAAGATCGATTTCTTTGCTCTTGAGCGCTTCAAACGCGACATTGGTGCCGCCTAAATTGATGCGTCGTTCTACGTTCAGACCCGTATGATCTTCAATGATTTCCGCCATCATGTGACCCATCAGGATGTTTTCGGTGAAATCTTTCGTGCCGACGACCACATCCGCTTTCGGAGCGAACACTTGCCGGATGCCGGCGTAGCCGCCGCCGAGCACGAGTAAAATCGCCAGCGACGCGATCAGAATTTTGGAGCGACGGTGGCGGCCGATGACCGCTTGACGATCCGTTGTCGGCGAAAGTTGGGTGGCGATCGGCGTGACGAGCTGTTCGACCCGACCCAAGATGTAATCGACGGACAGAGCTAAAATACAGGCGGGAATCGCGCCCGCGAGAATCATATTGTTATCGACGGTGCGAATGCCGGCGAAGACGAGATCACCCAAGCCGCCCGCGCCGATGAAGGCCGCCATCGTCATCAGGCCGACCGCGGTGACCGAACTGATGCGCACGCCCGCCATGATGACCGGCAAGGCCTGCGGCAACTCGACTTTGCGCAACACCTGCCAGCGCGAAAGACCGATGCCGATCGCCGCTTCACGCATCTGCGGACTGATTTGCGAAATGCCCGTATACGTATTTTTAATAATCGGTAACAGTGAGTATAAAATAACGACGATAATCGCCGGCAGACGACCGATCCCGAAAAACGGAATCGCGAAGCCCAACAGCGCCATGCTCGGGATCGCCTGCATGATATTCGCCGACTGTAATACCGGCGACTGCAGGTTGCGCCGGTACGAGATCAAAATCCCGAGCGGCACGCCCACGAGGACCGAGATCGCGACCGCGATGGCGGTTAATTCGATATGCTCCCACAAAAGAGAAAGAATGTAGGACCAATTGGAGGTGACATAGGAGGTAAAACCGCTCATGCCTGCACCTCCTCAGCATCGATATACTGTTGGGAAAGCGTCGTGACAAGACTCGACTGCGTAATCAGGCCGAGCAGCGATCGTTTTTCATCGACGACCGGAATGTAATAGAGGTCGTGCGCGTTGATTTTTGTCAAGGTGTCGACCAGCGTATCCGACGGCGCGACAGTTTCCACATGCGTTTCCATCACGTCGACAACCGGCGTCTGCAGGTCATCCAATGCGCGCAACTTCTGCGCGAAGACCGAGCCCAGCAGTTCGCGCGTGCGCAGATTGATGACCAAAAGACCGTTGATGTGCGCCCGGCGCATGCGCTCCAGCGCGCGGAACGCCGTCAGATCCGGTCCGCAGGTGTGTGTATCGGTGACCATGATATCTTCGGCGCGGATCAGTTCCGGCGAATTCCAAATTCGGTTTTTGCCGATGAAGTCGGCGACGAACTGATTGGCCGGATTTTTTAAAATATTTTCCGGCGTGTCATACTGCGCGATCACGCCTTTGTCGATGATGCAGATGCGATCGCCCAAACGGATCGCTTCGTCCATATCGTGCGTGACGAACACGATCGTTTTATGCAGCTCGTTTTGCAACGTGCTGACTTCGTCCTGCAACGCGGTGCGCGTGAGCGGATCCAACGCGGAAAACGGCTCGTCCATTAAAATAATATTCGGATCGCAGGCGAACGCGCGGGCGACGCCGATGCGTTGCTGCTGACCGCCGGACAGCTCCGACGGATACCGATGCAGAAAATGTTCCGCGTCCAAGCCCACCATATCCAACAGGTGCGCCGTACGGTCTTTGATCTGCTCGACCGGCATTTTCAGCGCGCGCGGAATGACCTCGATGTTTTCGGCAATCGTCATATGCGGGAACAGTCCCGTTTGCTGAATGACGTAGCCGATGTTGCGCCGCAACGCGAGCACATCTTTTTTCGCGATATTTTCGCCGTCGATGCGAATTTCTCCCGATGACGGCTGAATGAGCCGGTTGATCATTTTCAACAGCGTCGTCTTACCGCTGCCGGATTCACCGATCAGGCAAACCGTTTCCCCCGCGGGGATGGTGAGAGTGACATCGCGTAATACTTCGGTTCCTTTGTAACGTTTCGTAATATGGTCAAATTCAATCAATACGACCACTTCCTTTCGTAGCTGACAATCATCAAATAAGTATGTAAACCGGTCCGAAGTATGCATAAATACATACAAAGTGTAATAATATTATAACATTTTTTGAGAATTCATGCGAATTGGCGTCACGTCAGGGGCTTGCGGCGCACGTTTTTTGACAAGCGCGGGTCCGCTCGGTATACTGATTCTAATGGTGCGGGGGAACTGCGTACGCGGTTGAGAGGACGAGGTCCGACCCTTTGAACCTGTAGGTTAAGACCTGCGTAGGGAGCACACCCGTCGGAGCGGCGGGCGTTGCCGCGAAGAAGGGAGAGAAACATGAAATTATCGACACGTGTAGTAACGGAAAGCGGTCTTTGCATCGCGTTGAGTTTGCTCTTGGGGATGATCGTCTTTTGGCGCATGCCGCAAGGCGGATCGATTCACGCGGCGCATATGGTACCGCTTTTATTATTGGCGCTGCGGCGCGGATCGAAAGTCGGCATGCTGGGCGGATTGACGTACGGGTTGTTGCATTTTCTGTTGGGGGCGAAGTATTCGCTGCATCCGCTGAGCATTATTTTGGATTACCTGCTTGCTTACGCCGCGCTTGGTCTAGCGGGCTACGCGAAAGAGCATAATCGCGTCAGCGCGTTGGTTTGGTCGGCGCTCGCGATGTTCGGTCGTTATGTGATGAGCGTGCTGTCCGGCGCGATCGTGTTCGGATCGTATGCGCCGGCGGGCATGAACCCATGGTGGTACTCGATCACGTATAACGCGACGGTGATTCCTCCGGACGCGATCATCAATTTGATAGTGCTGGCGTTAATTTACGCGCCGATCATGCGCCTTCGCCGCTGACAGAAATAAAAAATACGCGCTTAAGCGCGTATTTTTTTATGGCGTGATAAACTTTAGCGGCGAGTAGGAAGCAGAGTAAAATGGCCACTTTATTTGCGTTTTGAACTTGAGCAAGCCGGTGGGAAAGTGATGCGCATCGGTTCCCGAGAGAACGTACTACGTTCAATAAAAAAGCACCACTACTGCGGTGCTTTTAGTTTTAGAACAACAAGAAGTTCGCGAGCACGAGTGTGATACAAGAACCGATCATCGGGATTGCGGTACGTTTGACAAGATCGAACGACGAAATGTTCGCCATGCCGCTGACGACGATGATAACGGCCGTAATCGGCGAAATCGCGCGAGCGGAACTAGCGATGAAGTGCATCGGTAAGATCATCGTTACCGCGGCGATACCGCTCTTGGCGGCGATATCCGGAACGAGGTTGGCGAACGCGAAGAACGGAGCGTTGCCCGAACCCATAACGACGGCGCACACGCCGATGATGATGATCATGACGAGCGAAAGCGCGATCGCGCCGAAACCACTGCTTTGCGTGCCGGAGATCAGCGCGTCGATCGTGCCGCTGACCATGAGACCGCGGGCGAATGTTTCACCGGCGACGATCAACGTGACGACGTTGGCCATCTGACGCCCCATGCCGTCAAAGAAAATCTGCAGATCTTCGGCCACTTGCTTGCCGTTGCGGCTGCGGATATACTGCGCCAGCATGCCGATGGCGGTACCGATGAGCATCGCCTTGATGATGTCCATTTTAATGTCGGGGATCATCAATGGGCTGAAGACTAAAATCAAAGCCAAAGGAACGATCGGCAACAACGCGTAAATAAGAGGCGGATGCGCATTGTCCAAGTTGACGTTATCGGTCGACACTTCGACATCGTCTTTACGCATCGGTTGGACTACGTGGCCGTCGCGTTTATCCATGTGTTTTTGGGTAAAATAATGCAAGATCGCGACGACGGGGAAGATGCAGAGCGCTACCGGCACCTGGTAATCATGCCAGTATATTACCGGATCGATACCGGAGAGTTCCGCCGCCAAAATCGTACCGGTGTCACTCGGGCTCCAGTCGAGGCAAAGCGTGGTCGCGATCGCGGCCGCAGCCGAAAGGCGGCTGACGCCGAGCGCTACCAGGATCGGGAACATCGTTACCATCAAGAGCATCGCCAAGCCCGACGCGCTGTTAATAGCCAGACCTAATACCATACCGAGCGCCCAGCAGGCGGACAAAACGAGGTACGGCGATTTTAAGCGCAAGAGCGGCTGGATCGTCAAGTTGACGAGCGCGCGGCTCGCGCCGATGTGATCCATGTAGCGGGCGAAACCGGCGACGGCCATAATGTTCAAGCCGAGTTTACCGGCGCGCGAGGAAAGCACCGAACGAATAAATTCAAAGAGATCGAAAAGCAAAGAACCGGTGCTGCCTTTGCCGCCCGGGAAGATTTCCCCGTACCCTGCAATGACGGACACGAGCATCAGGAACATGCCGCCGATGAATAAAATGGTCTGCGGTTTATAGCGCTTCACAATGAAGTAGGCCACCCAGACGGTTACCAAAAGTGCCAATACAATATTCACAACATCACCCCTCACAACCCTTACTAAGCTTATATTCACAAAGCTTATATATTGGCATTATTATAGCATGATAAAGAATACAAACGGCTATAAATTTTTGGGGATAAGGATGCATTTCTTGCTGTTTACGCATATGAATTTGCAATAACGCGCTACGCTTTTGAATATTCGCCAAATACGCACAAAAAAACCGCCGTGCGGCGGTTTTTATTCGAAATCACAAACTTGCGCGTCCTCTTTGCAATACTTAATCTGCTGGCATATACATTTGTCTTTTTCGCGGAAAAGTTGCGGCAAGAAGCGCAACAATTCTTCAAAACGCTCTTCATTGATTGAATAGCGAGTCCATAAACCTTCGCGACGGGATTTGACAATCCTCGCTTCGACAAGAATTTTCATGTGGTAACTCAGTGTCGACTGCGAGAGCGAAAAACTCTGCAGAATATCGCAGGCGGAGAGTTCGGAACAGGAAAGCATATCGACAATGCGCAGACGCGTTTCGTCGCTCAATGCTTTGAAAATATCGGCGTAGGTTTTGTAAGTGAGCTCCATGTCAAATTTCCTTTCTGTATCGGTCGCGGGGATGATCTGCAGCGACGCGTTCCGAGCATGCGTGCGCAAGTCGGCGCAACCGATGCGGCAGATCTTTCCGGCGCTTGCGATTCACTTCACGGGTTTCGGTCCGAAGCGTTTACGGGAGCGCATTGCCTTTGTTCGGCGCGTCACCGATAAAAATCGCAAATTCCAATCGCATGATTTTATATTGAAAATATTCTTTATACTACTTTACCCGATTTTGACGATGTTGTCAAAATCTTCGATATAGTGTTGAAAGGATTTATTTTTGCGAAATCAAAAGGAGAGCCCGCGGGCTCTCCTTTGAAAAAGGGGCCTATTTATAATGCGACAGCTTCTTCATTGACGCTCGTTTTACTTTCCGTTTTTTCCTGCGCGATATTTTTGCCTTCCCATTGATTGACAATGGCGGCGCAGGTCATATCGCCCGTGACGTTCAAACAGGTGCGGATCATGTCCAAAATGCGATCGACGCCGGCGACAAGCGCGATGCCTTCCAACGGCAAACCGGTGGTTTGCAAGACCAGCATGAGCATGATCATGCCGGCGCCCGGAACACCCGCGGTACCGATGGAAGCGAGCGTGGCCGTCAGAATAATCATTAATTGGTGAGCGATATCGAGGTTGATGCCGTAAACCTGCGCGATGAAGATCGCGCAAACGCCCTGATAAATCGCCGTGCCGTCCATGTTGATGGTCGCGCCCAAGGGCAATACGAAGCTGGTAATGGATTTATCGATGTTCAAGTTTTCTTCGCAGCATTGCATGGACACCGGTAATGTGCCCGAGGAACTCGAAGTCGTAAAGGCCACCGCCATGGCCGGGAAAATGGCGCGGAAAAATGTCAGCGGGCTCAGTTTGCCCAGCATTCGCACCAAACCGCCGTAAATAACGGCCACATGAATGAGACTCGCCAACGCCGCCACGCCGATCAATTTCATCAACGGTAACAGGACCGCCGCACCGCTTGCCGCGACAACCGGCACGATCAGACCGAACACGCCGATCGGCGCGAGTCGCATGATCCACGCGGTGACTTTGTACATGACTTCGGCGAGGCCGGTGAAGAAACGCTCCACGACCTGCGCTTTTTGGCCGACGGCGAGGATGCCGCAACCGAAGAGCAGCGCGAAGAAGATAATCTGCAGCATATTGCCTTCCGCGAGCGCTTTGATCGGATTCGTCGGAATAATGCCGAGCAATACCGACGCGATCGAAGGCGCTTCCTTCACTTTCACGCTGAGTTCGCCGGCCGGCAGCACGAAGCCTGCGCCGACGCTCAGCACATTGGCGAGCACCAGGCCGAGCGTGACGGCGAAACCTGTCGTCAGCATGTAAAAACCAAATGCTTTGCCGCCGATCGCGCCGAGTCGTTTAATGTCACCCAAACCGCACACGCCGACGATCAAAGAGGCGAATACGAGCGGAACAATAATCAACTTAATACAGTTCAGGAATAATGTTCCGAGCGGTTTAATCCAAGCGGTCGCGATGGCGGGACTACCCTGCAACATGAGACCGACGATAACCCCCAAAATGAGCGCGATGAAAATGCGCACCGATAAACCTAAGTTTTTCATGTCCTTCTCCCCTTTTCTATCATTTCTTACAAGTATCATTATAGAAAGCGGAGGAATGAATAACAATAGCATATACTGAAAAATACTGTATACATAATTTAGAACGGGTCGAACAATCTAAAATCATATTCAGAAAATGTTTTAGAGATAAAGTATATTTTGCTTGTGTTTAGGGATCTTTATGAAAATTGAAGCAGAACAAAAGATAAATAAACTTATTGATCATTCGTACTTTGTATACAATATACTTTTTTGAGCGCGAGAAAAAATGCTTGCGTGTACGAAATTAAGAGATGTTTGACGATGAGCATGCCGGGGGATAAGCGCAAGAAATGGTTTCAGATCGGCCCAAGCGGTGTTGGAGCGGATAGGAATGATGCCGCGGTGTGTTTTTCGTCGGCGCAGGACTGTTTTTATAGAGCATAAAGATACGCTCCTGTCGAGGATGAAAAACGGGCACAAAAAAAGAACGCGCTTGCGCGTTCTTTTTTTGCTTACAGTACGTTGACGAGGTCAATCGTCTGTTCACGATCCGGACCGACGGAAATGATGCCGAGTTTTACGCCGGTGAGCTCGGAAATTTTCGCCAAATATTTCTTGCAATTTTCCGGCAAGTTTTCGTACTTGCGTACGCCGGTGATATCTTCCTGCCAGCCGGGCATTTCCTCATAGACCGGCTCGAGCGTTTCGAGGCGGTTGAGGTCGGCGGGATACTGCGCGACTTCGTTACCGTTCGAATCGCGGTACGCCTTACCGATTTTAATCGTTTCGAGTTCGTCGAGGATATCCAAACGCGTGATCGCGAGGTAATCCAAGCTGTTCAGCATCGCGGCGTAACGCACGCCGACCGCGTCGAGCCAGCCGCAGCGACGGGGGCGACCGGTGACGGTGCCGTATTCATGCGCGCGTTCGCGCAAATGATCGCCGGTGGCGTCGTTGAGTTCGGTCGGGAAGGGCCCCGCGCCGACGCGCGTGCTGTACGCTTTCACCACGCCGAAAATATTTTCCATGCGGTGCGGACCGATGCCCGCGCCGATGCAAGCGCCGCCCGCGATCGGGTGCGAGCTCGTGACGAACGGATAGGTGCCGTGGTCGAGATCGAGCATGGTCGCCTGCGCGCCTTCAAAGAGCACGCTTTTGCCTTCGCCGATGTAGTCATGCACGCTGTAATTCGTGTCGCGCACGTAGGGGCGCAGACGGTCGGCATAACCGCAATATTCTTCAAACATCGCATCGAAATCAAATTCTTCGACATGGTAGAAATCGCGGAACAGGCGGTTTTTCCATTCCAAATTCCAACGCAATTTTTCCGCGAACACATCGCGATCCATGAGATCGGCGATGCGGATGCCGATGCGGTTCACTTTATCGGCATAGCAGGGGCCGATACCGTTTTTCGTCGTGCCGATTTTCTTCTCGCCTTTGAGCAGTTCTTCCGCTTCGTCAATGCGGTTATGGTACGGGAAAACCACGTGGGCGCGATCGGAAATTTCAAGCGCGGAAACGTCGATTCCTTTTTCAATAATCGAATCAAGTTCGGCGATCAGACCTTTCGGGTCGATGACGACACCGGTGCCGATGACGCATGCTTTGCCCGGGTACATAATGCCGCTCGGCAGCAGCCGCAGCGCGAACGCCTGGCCGTCGACGACGACCGTGTGGCCGGCGTTGTTGCCGCCTTGCGAACGTACGACGACATCGGCGCGAGCCGCCAAGTAGTCGACGATTTTACCTTTTCCTTCGTCACCCCATTGGGTGCCGATGACCATTGCTGTAGTCATTAGGTTACATCCTTTCTCTTATAAGCCGAAGCGTGCGAAGACCTCGTCCACGTGCGTCAGCATGGCGTGCGGATCGAAACGGGCGCGAATTTCATCTTCATTTAAATAGCGACGGATATCTTCATCTTTCAACAGATTTTCGAGGAAATCTTCCCCTTCCAGCCAACGTTTCATCGCGTTGCGCTGTACCCAGCGGTACGCGTCGTCGCGCATCGCGCCTTTGTCGACAAGCGCCAAAAGCACGCGTTGGCTGTAGATGAGACCGCCGGTTTTGTTCAGGTTGGCGCGCATGGTATCCGGATAGACGAGCAGTTTATCGACGACGCGCGTGAAAATCTGCAGCATGTAATCCAAGGTGATCGTCGCGTCGGCCAAGATGACGCGTTCGACCGAGGAGTGCGAGATATCGCGTTCATGCCACAGCGCCACGTCTTCGAGCGCCGGAATGCTGTAACCGCGCATGACGCGCGCGAGACCGCTGACGCGTTCGCAGGTAATCGGGTTACGTTTGTGCGGCATGGCCGACGAACCTTTTTGTTTCGGCGAGAAATATTCTTCCGCTTCACGAATATCCGTGCGTTGCAGGTTACGGATTTCGGTGGCGAATTTATCCAGGGAGCTGGCGATGACGGCGAGCGTCGTGATGTAGGCCGCGTGGCGATCACGCTGCAGCACCTGCGTCGAAATCTTAGACGGCGTGAGGCCCAATTTTTCGCAAACGTATTTTTCTACGAAGGGATCGACGTTAGCGTAGGTTCCGACCGCGCCGGAAATTTTACCGACGGCGATTTCTTCGCGCGCCGTACGCAGACGACGCAGATTGCGTTCCGTCTCATCGTACCAAAGGAGCAATTTCAGACCGAATGTGGTCGGTTCCGCGTGAATGCCGTGCGTCCGGCCGACCATTTCCGTATATTTGAATTCGACGGCGCGGCGGCGCAATACTTCGTGGAATGCTTCCAGGTCTTTGATTAAAAGATCGGTCGCGTCGCAGAGCATTGAGCAGAGCGCGGTGTCCTTGACATCCGTCGAGGTGAGACCCATGTGGATGTATTTCGAATCTTCGCCGACAAATTCGCCGACGGCGGTTAAAAAGGAAATAATGTCATGGTTGATTTCCGCTTCGATTTCATGAATGCGTTCCACTTTGAAATCCGCTTTTTCACGAATCGTTTTCACGGCTTCTTTCGGAATGACGCCTAACTCCGCCTGCGCTTCACAAGCGTAAATTTCGACATCGAGCATGCGGCGGAATTCGTGTTCTTCCGTCCAAATTTTACCCATTTCGGGTTTCGTATAACGTTCAATCATGCGAATGGCCTCCTTTGGCTTCGGTTTCCCGACGGCGGATCTCGCGACCCACGATGACGCCGGCGACAGATGCCTGAATCAGACCGCGGGTGATACCGGCTCCGTCACCGGCGGCGAAAAAGTTGGGAATAGTCGTTTCCAATTGATCGGATAATTGCAGACGCGAGGAGTAAAATTTCGCTTCCACGCCGTATAACAGCGTGTGTCGCGAATTTGCTCCGGGCGCGACGGCATCCAGTGCTTCAAACATTTCCATAATATCGACCAGATGACGATACGGCAGTACCAGCGAGAGATCGCCGGGCGTCGCCGACGGCATCGTCGGATGGACCAGACCGCGGCGGATCCGTTCGGGCGTCGAACGACGTCCGTCACGTAGATCGCCGAGGCGCTGCACGATCGGGCCGTCGCCCAAAAGATTGGCGAGACGAGCGATCGATTTACCGTACGCGATCGGCTCTTTGAACGGCTGCGTGAAACGCTTCGAAACGAGCAGCGCGAAGTTCGTGTTGGGACTCTTTTTGTGCGCGTAACTGTGTCCGTTCACCGTTAACAGGCCGCCGTTGTTTTCCGTGACGACAAAGCCGTTCGGATTCATGCAGAAGGTGCGCACCTGATCGTCAAATGAGCGCGAGAAGTAAAGGAACTTCGACTCGTAAACGATATCGGTAATGTGTTGGAAGATTTCCGCGGGCGTTTCGACGCGTACGCCGATATCGACGGCGTTGCTCGAAAGTTCGAGACCGTAATGCTTGGCCTGCGTCACGAACCATTCCGAACCTTCGCGCCCCGGCGCGGCGACGAGGTACTTGGCGCCGATATATTCATCGCCGACTTTGACGCCTTGCACGCGTCCGCCTTCGAACACGAGTTCGGTCACTTCCGTATCGCAACGGATATCGACCTTACCCGCGAGCGCTTCGCGCATGTTCTTCAGGATTTCGACGTTGACATCCGTGCCGAGATGGCGAATGCGCGCCGGGATCAGCGCGAGATCGGCGGCGGCCGCGCGCCGTTTCAGCTGCGCGATCGCTTCCGCGTGCTCATCGCCGTAGACTTTGCGATCCGCCCCGCCGTATTGACTGTATACGGCATCGACATGGTCGATCTCTTTTTGCAGGGCGGCCTTGCTCATGAAGTCATCCAAGTTGCCGCCGTATTCCGTCGTCAGCGTCAACTTGCCGTCGGAAAACGCGCCGGCGCCGCCCCAGCCGCAAACGATATTGCGGCGGCGTTCTTCGAGCGGCGTCGCGCGATCCGCGTTTTGCGACGCGCGCGTGGCGATGTCATGCCCTTTTTCCAGAATTAAGACTTTTTGTCCGGTATCGGCCAGTTCCAGCGCCGTGAAAATTCCGGCGGGTCCGGCGCCGATAATGACCACGTCGTAATCGGCCAAGGAAATCTTCCTTTCTTACTCATAAAAACAGCTCAAAAAAGTGCGGGGACTTTTTTGAGCTCTCTGTTATTTCCCTTTCACATAATACCAGTAGGAAGGTAGACTGTCAATAAATATCGAACAATTTACAAAAGAAATATAAAATCGTTCGCAATTCGTTAAGCGGTTTGTATTTCTCAGATAAAATAGGATGTGCTTGCGGAAATAAAAAACCGGCTTGCGCCGGTTAAAATTTAAAATATATGCAAGAGTAAGGGAACGAGAAAAGGCGCGATGAGGGCGGTGATGACACCCATGAAAATCATCGCCACCGACGCCATGACGCCGGCCTTTTCATTTTCTTCGTACGCGCGCGCCGTGCCCGTGCCGTGCGCCGTAAAGCCGAAGAGCAGACCTTTCAGTAAGGGATTATGAATATTCAAAAACCGAATGATCGCAACTGTCATTAACATGCCGATCACACCCGTTAAAATGACGAACACCGCCGTGATCGTTTCATTGCCGCCGAGCATCACCGAGACGTTCATCGCCAACGGCGTTGTGATGGAACGCGGCGCGAGACTCAGCACGTAGCTTTCATCCACGCCGAAGAGATGCACGATGCCCATCGTCGTCGTGATCGCGGTGATGGCCGCGACGATGCCGACAATCGAAAGCTCCGCCAGATATTTTCGGATTAAGTTTTGTTGCCGGTAAAGCGGTACGGCGAATGCCACCGTCGCCGGTCCCAACAGCCACTGCAGAATCGAACCGCCGCCGCGGTATTCCTCATACGGCACGCCCGCAAAAAGCAGCAACGCGACAATCGCGATCGGACATAAGACGAGCGGCATGAACCAAAGCGAACCCGTGCGCAGGTACAACGCCTTGAACAGGTAGTACGCCGCCAGCGTCCCGCATAGGGAAAGTACAATCGCTATCATAACCGTTTCCATCCTTTACGTCGCGCGCGCATCACCAGCACCGTGCAGAGCGAAATGATCCACAGCACGATCAGAATGCTGATCGCCACCGCGCTGATCAATTTCGAGCCGAGCACACCGAACAAATCGGTATACTGCATGATGCCGACGGCCGGTGGAATAAAAAACAGCAGCAGATCGCGAATTAAAAGATCCGCGCCGTCTTCCACCCATTCCAGGCGCACGATTTTGCATTGGAGCGCGATGAACAGCAGCGCCATGCCCAAGAGCGCGCCGGGTACCGGCATGCCGATCGTGCGTACGATTCGTTCACTCAAATAAAAAATGCCGCTCAAAAGGACGATTTGCCAAGCGGCCCTAAACCACCACATAAAATTCTCCTAAAATGGTAAATATATAGTAAAATAAGAACAATGAGGCGCAAAGGCCTGTTAAGTCCAAAGAAAATAACAGATTTATTCTACTCTCTTCATCGGTAAAAGTAAAGGGGAAGCTCATGGAGTTGTTGCATTTACAATACTTCAGCGAAGTCGCACACTGGAAATCTTTCACGCGCGCCTCGCAAAGTCTGCACATCAGTCAGCCGTCGATTTCCAAAGCTATCCGCGCGTTGGAAGAGCGTTGGGGCGTGCAACTTTTTCATCGCCAGGGTAAGACGATCGCGCTGACCGATGCGGGCGAAGTCATCCTGCCGAAAGTGGAAGAATTTCTCGACCAATACTATCGGCTGGAGGCGGATATCGTCTCGCCGGAGTTGCGCCGTCAGGGAAAAATCGTCCTCGGCGTCGCGCCGATGGTCGGCACGATTTATCTGCCGGAACTGCTGCGCGATTTTTCCGCCGCGTATCCGTATCTCGCCATCGAACTCGTCGAACGTCCGACGGCGGTCGTGGAAGAACTGCTGGAAAGCGGTGCGGTGCATTGCGGTTTTTGCATCGTTCCGACGATTAACGGCGATCATGAGACGCTGTTTTTGCCGCGCGAAGAAGTACATGCGTTTTTGCACAAAGACCATCCGCTCGCGTCCAAAGAGGCGCTTACCATTGAGGATCTCGCCACGACCAAACTCAGTACGTTTACGAATGAAACCACTTTGTATCGTAATCTTATTCGTAATTTTCAGGCGCGTGAAATGCGGCCGCAAATCGCCATTCAGGCCTATGAATGGAGTTTGCTCGCGGCCTTTGCCGATGCGAATGTCGGCGTCACCTTACTGCCTGAACCGCTCGGGCGATTCGTGTCGCAACTGTATCCGAATCTCGTCGATCGACCGCTCGTCGACACCGACCTTGCCTGGCGCGCCGCGCTCGTTTGGCAGGATAAGCGTTACGCCGGCACCGTCGTCGAACTCTTCGTCGAATATTTCCGCATGTATCAGGGACTCGACACCGTCGCTTCCGCCGCGCATAAAAAATAATTCGCGAGGCATAGATAATTCGCGAAATCATGACCGTATCGCGGAGAAAAACAGTCCTTGCGATTTGGGAAAACGAAAAGCCACGGTAAAAAGCCGTGGCTTTTATTGTATTAGCATATAAAGAAATACTAGAACCAAAAGCAAAAAAGCACTTTCCGATATCGGAAAATGCTTTTCATATGCGCACGCCTTCATGGCGCAGTAAAAATAATTTCGTTTGTACGCCTTCGCTGTCATGGTAGCCGCCGGGCCCGTTTTGCGCGACGACGCGGTGGCAGGGGATGAAGAGCGGCAGGGGATTGCGGCCGCAGGCGTTAGCGACGGCGCGAGCGGCGCCGGGACGACCGAGCGCTTGCGCGACGCGACCGTAGGTGACGGTTTCGCCGTAAGGAATTTCCTGCAGCAAGCGCCAGACCGCCCGATCAAATTCGGTGCCGGCAAGGTCAAAGGGCACGATGAAATGTTGGCGCGTACCGGCGAGGTATTCGTCGATTTGCAAGAGCGCGGTGTCGAGCCAGTTGGTCGCCTGCTCGATGCCGAAACCGCAACCGGCGATATCAAATTGTTCGGCGGGAGCTTCCCAATGCGCGCGCGCGGCGAGCGCCGCGGCCGGCGTGAAAGCGATCAAACCGTTTTCGGACGCGCTGAGTGTGGCGTGCCCTTGACCGTACGACCAGGTGTACCGCGCGAGCGGCGTCGGTGTGGGCATAAAAACTCCTTATCAAAAAATGCGATTTACGTAAATACATCAAAACTGTCTTTGCGTATGCGCAGAAGGTCAGAATAGCGCGCCTTGCGACCAGCCGGCTTCGCCTAAGAAAGCGTGCGGGCCGAGACCGAGTTCTCGGAACATGGCGAAGGCGTCAGTATGCTTTGTTTCTCGCAACGCGTGACGGACGATTTCACCGCAGATCAGTGCGTCTTCATCGGCGCGGTGATGATGAAATGTCAGACCGAGGAAGTCACCGACGCGATTTAGCGCGTACGACGGCAGATCGGGCCACACGCGCCGCGCGAGCGTGACGGTGTCGCCGTATTGAAAAGAGGGCAGCGTCAGTCCGTAGTAGGAAAGTGACGCGCGCAAAACTTCCGTGTCGAATTTAGCATTGTGCGCGACGCAGAAGGTGCCGTCAAAATACGGCGCGAAGTCCTCCCAAACGGCGGCTAACGTCGGCAGGTCCGCGACATCGGCGGGACGAATCTGATGGATGCGGATATTGTCATCGTCAAATTTCATTTCCGGCGGCGGAAATAAATGCGCGACAGTTTCTTGCGCGCCGTCTTCGGTGAAACGCACGACAGCGAGCGAGCAGGCGCTGGCGGGCGACTGCGTCGCTGTTTCAAAATCAAAAGCGATAAATTCCATAACGACTCCTTTGTAATGAGGTCATTATACCATGACGCGGTCGCAGGTGACACGTCCTTGGAGCTGTGCTAAAATAGTAAATGGAAAAAAATCGATAATACTGAGGAGACTACGAACAGGAGTGAATCATCATTAATTTTCAACCGTTTGCCATCGAAGATAAACCGATTTTAGATCGATTTTTCCGTGAACATCATTATGAACAATCGGAATGCGCCTTCGGTACCCTTTTCATTTGGCAAGACGCGTTTCGCCTAGCCTGGGCGGTCGAAGACGACGTTCTGTTTATTCGCGCGGGTCGGTACGGTCACGAGTTTTTATTACCGCCGTTCGCGGGCGAAAACAATTCTTTTGTGGGGGGACTGCGCAAAGCCGAAGACTGGTTTGCGGAACAACATTTACCGTTTCTTTTGAAAGGTGTTTCACCGTGGGTCGTGGAACGGATGCGAGAGCTGTGTCCGAACTGCTACCGCTATGAACGCGACCGCGATAATTTTGAATACATTTATAAGACAAGCGATTTAATTAACCTGCCGGGCAAGTCGTTGCGGCAAAAGAAAAATCACGTGAACGCGTTTCGGCGGGATTATGTGGGCTACGAGTATGTGAATCTCGGACCGGAGCACAAAGAAGAATGCTTGGCGGTGGCCGATGAATGGCTGGACGAACACCAGACGACGGAAGATATGGCGGCGGAACGGGTCGGCATCGAACGGGTGTTTGACAACTGGGAAGCGCTCGGCGTGAAGGGCGGCGCGATTCGGATTTACGGCAAGATCATCGCGTTTTCGATCGGTGAATATATTCACCCGAAGTTGGCGGTTATTCACTTTGAAAAAGCGAATCCGAATGTGCGCGGCAGTTTCCAAATCATCAATCAGGAATTCGTCAGCCACGCCTGGGCGGATACCGAATTCATCAACCGCGAGGAAGATATGGGGATCGATGGTTTGCGGCAGGCGAAAGAAAGCTACCATCCGGATCATTTCGCGGAAAAATATGACGTGTATTTGGCCGACGGCGTTTGTGAAAAGCCGTTGGCGCGGGAGCTCGGTGAATGATACGTACGGCGCAAGAGCGTGACCGCGCGGCGGTAGAGGCGCTCTGGGATTACCACTTTGAAAAACGCGAGGAACCGTTTTTTCCATTTTATTTTCGGGAATGCTACCGTCCTGAGGAAACGCTTTTATACACCACGGAAACGGGGCTTGCAGCGGCGTTGCATTTGCGGCGCTACACGCTTTCGATTCGCGGCGCGTCCGTGCCGGTGACATATATCGTGGGACTGGCGACGCATCCGGCGGCGCGCGGGCGCGGCTATGCCGGTGCGCTTTTGCGGGCGGCGCTGGAAGAAGGCAATCGTCTCGGACGCTACGCCAATATTTTGATGCCGTCGGCGGCGGGTTTTTATATCCCGCGCGGCTGGTCGCTGTATTGCCACCAGTGGCGGCGGCGGAGCGCGTTTGAGTCGCGCGCGCAGGCGTACGCGTTACCGACGGGCGATATTCATTACGAATGGTTGGCGGGGGAAAGTTCCGTGCAACCGCTTGTCGATTTATATCGGGCGGCGATGGCGGGCGTTTCCGGCTGCGCCGAGAGGGATACGGAATCGTTTGCGCGACTGGTGCGTGGCCAGCTGGCGGAAGGATACGCGGTAGTCGCGTATGAAGGAGCGCAACCGCTCGGTTATGTATTTTTCTCGCGCCAAGACGAAACATTGCTGGTCGGAGAATGGATCGCGCCGACCGCGGCGGGCGATCGCGCGTTGTATCAATTCATTCGTCAACAGGCGGGCGAGTTCAAAGACTGGGTGCGTTTCGCCCCGCTGGATGACGCTTCCTATCTGGAGTGGCCGGACGGCGCGGAACATATTTACACGCAAAATGAAACGTTTCCGTTCATGATGATTCGCATCGCGGATGTGGCCAAGTTTTGGTCGCAAATTCCGGCGGCGACCGCCGGCGCGCTGAATGTCGCGGTCACATTGCCGGAGGGCGCGACGGAAACGGTTCGCGTAACAGCGGCGAACGGTCGCAGTCGCGTCGAGCCGACGCAAGACGCGGCGGATGTGACGACGGATATCGGCACGCTCGGCGTCATGCTCATCGGACGGCTGACGGCCGGCGCCTTGGCGCGCGCGGGGCGTTTGACGGGGGATGCGCAAGCGATCGCGTTGCTGGATCGATTGTATCCGGCGCAGCGCGTGTATATTAATGAGTGGTATTGAGCGGCCGACGGTATGCCGTCGACGATCTTTTGTCGCCGCGGCATTTTAGCCGAACGCAAGGACAAGGAGGACGCAATGCGGGAAATTTACTTGGCGGGAGGATGCTTCTGGGGACTGGAAGAAGTGTTTTCACGGTTGCCCGGAGTGATCGCGACGGAAGTCGGCTACGCCAACAGCAAGCAGGCGGCGCCGAGCTATGAAGATGTATGCACGGATGCAACCGGCGCGGCCGAAACGGTCAAGGTAACGTATGATCCGCAAAAGATCGCGTTGACGGACATTCTTGGCGTTTTCTTCACTGTCATTGATCCGTACAGTAAAAATCGTCAGGGCAATGACATAGGCAGTCAATATCGGACCGGCGTGTACTATACCGATCCCGCCGATGAGTCAATGCTGGAGCAATATTTTAACCGCTTGCGGCAACGCGGCCAAGAGAGCCCGATGACGATTCATGAAACAACGGCGGCTCGCGGCGGTAAAAAAATACAGACGGAGTTATTGCCGTTGGAAAATTTTTATACCGCGGAAGAGGAGCATCAAAACTATTTAAAGAAACATCCGCAGGGCTACTGCCATATTAATCTGGCGGCGCTCGAACGCGCCGGCGTGATTACTGCGGCCGAAACGAAGGAGTGACGTGGAGTTGAGCAATATGACCTATGCGCTGGCGGTTCATTTCGCTACCAAAGGCGACGGACGCAAGGCGTTTTTGAAGACGGCGGAAGACGCGGCGAAAATGTATCAGGCGAGCATCATTCTGCAGCCGAACGGCGATGTGACGCTGGCGGGGATCGCCGCCGATGAAGTCGCGCCGCTATTGATCGCGACGGGCATGTCGCCGTACGCGGAGTGGCCGCGAGATGTCGTCACCTGCGATATCGAGACGCCGTTGCCGTTGCGCGCGGTCGGTATGGAAGACGGTTGGGAAGTATTTCTCGGCGATAATGTCTTTGTCGGTTTCGTGAGCATGCCCGATGATGCGGTGCGGATTTTGGAACGCGCGGGCGCTTTTTACACGAACCAGGAAAAGTTTGAAACGCTGCCGCATTTTGTGGAACGCATCGGGCTGGACGCGTTTCGTCGTGAAGTGCTCGGCGTCGAACCGCTGACGGACGCTTCGGCCTTGCCGCCGGAATACACGTCGGGGGGCGATTTTTACAATCTCGCATATGATCCCGCGCCACCGACCGACTGGGATGAACGCCCGGCGGCGCGGACGCTGCATCACGGCGATTTCGTGCGCCCGGATGACAATTTGATGCAAATTCTGACGGTGTATCCGGAGATGGGTCCGCTGTTTATGGAATACGGCATGCATTGCATCGGCTGCGTCATTTCCTACGATGAAAGTCTGTGGGAAGCGTGCCAGGTGCACGGCCTCGATATTTTTGAAATCATGGGCGAAATGAATGAATACCTGGCCGACAAACTCGGCAAGGAACTGATCACGGGGGAGACGCCGCTGCAGGAGTTATTCACCATGTATCCGCAGACGGTGAGCGTACTGCAGGAATACGGCATTTCGTTGCCCGATGAAATGTCCACGACCTTGGGCGCGCTCGCGGCGGAGCAGTCTGTCAGCGAAGTCGATCTTTTGGCGCAAATTCATCGTAAATTGCGCAAGGAGGTCTGATGGAAACCAATCGAGCAGCGCTTATTTACGCGCAGGCGGCCGCGAGCGACGGCCGCTTTCTGCGTTTGCACGCGGCGGCGCGCCGCGTTTTCGGGCAGGAGGCGGATCGGCGGTACGCGGAGGCCGTTTTACAATACGGCAAACCGCAGACGCCGGACTACCGTTTGGAAGATCTGTTGCCCGCTGATACGGACGATCTGACGCCATTGGCGACAGTGGTGCGCACGGCGCTCACGCGCGAGGCGGCATATATCGCGGCGCTCTATGATTTCGAGGTGGCGCCGGCATCGGAACTGACCGCCGGTATTTGGACGCGCGACGGCCAGCGGCAAGGGATGGAAGCGCGACGTTCGGCGCTGTCGGTCGACACGGCACTAGAAGCGGCGCAGACGTTGACGCAAAGTCTGTGGGGGCTCCCGACGTGGCCGCAGGAAGTCAACGTATTGGCGGCGAGTGACGAGCTTTTCGCCTGGGAAATGCCGTTGCCGTTTTTGCAGGATATTTGGCGGGACATCGAACTCGCGCAGGAAGAATGGTTGACGCTTTGGGCGCTGTGGTTGCGCGCGTACGTACACGCGCTCACGCCCGCGTGTCATTTTGTCGCGGACGAGACGACGTCGCCGCAACGTTTCATCATCACGAAAGTAAAATAAGACAATAAAAAACACTCCGTGCGGAGTGTTTTTTATTGCTTAAAATTCGTACACCACATTACCTAAAATATGACCAATCGGTACGGGGCCGATGTAGCGGCTGTCGCTGGAGTGGTTGCGGTTGTCGCCCATGACGAACACGGTGCCCTCGGGAACGATAAACTCACCGTCTAAGTTAAATTTCATCGGTTCGTTGATGTACGGTTCGTTCAGCGCGCGGCCGTTGCGGTAAACATGCCCGTCGCGGAAACCGAGACGATCACCCGGATGAGCGATGACGCGTTTGACCCAAATGTAATTCGCCGCGTACGAGGAATCCACAAGCGACATGTAGTTGTACGCAGGCTCCGCGAAATCATCACCCCAATCGCGCGGCCGTTGCGTGCGGCTGTCGATGATGACGATTTGCCCGTAGTCGGGCAGCTCCCGCAGCACGTGGCTGATTTTGGAAACTAATAAATACTGACCGTTATGCAGCGTCGGCACCATCGATTCGCCGGCGACGCGGGTCGGCACAAAAATAAAAATATGAATCAGCATGGCCAACGCCAATGCCACAATGATGGAATAAATCCAATCCCATACTTCTTTCCAAAAATGATTCATAAGTCCTCCTCACAGTTTCATTCATTTATTTATTGTAGCAATTGACCCCAAAACTGGCAAGAATAAAAGCGCGAACACGGAAATTTATCAGGTTACACTAATCATTCATAAAACGCAAATAGTATACAACATATGTTCATTTCGTATACACGGTATTTTTGAAGATTTTTTGTGATAGTATAGAAAACGTAATGTTTTTAGCAAAAGAAAGAGGAGAATAAATGGAGCTGTTTCGCAAAAAGTCGCTGGGAATGTTTCAACATAATTTAGCGCAGAGTTCGCTGAAAAAAGGATTGAACGCGATCGACATCACCTTGCTGGGTCTAGGTATCATTATCGGCACGGGCATCTTCGTGCTGACGGGTGTGGTCGCAGCAGACTACGCCGGTCCGGGCATCATGCTTTCCTTTATTTTGGCGGGGATCACCTGCGCGTTCGTCGCGCTCGCCTATTCGGAACTGGCAGCGGCCTTGCCGGTGGCGGGTTCGGGGTACACGTACACATACAGCACGCTCGGTGAAATCGTCGCGTGGCTCGTCGGCTGGGGTTTGATTTTGGAATATTCCGTCGGTTCGGCGACAGTCGCCGTCGGATGGAGCGCGTACCTGTCCGGTTTGTTGAAATCGACCGGTTTCCATTTACCGCAGGCGCTTACGGCGGGACCGATGGAGGGCGGACTGATCAATTTGCCGGCGATGCTCATTGTCGGGATCATCACCTTGCTTTTGATTCGCGGCACAAAAGAATCCGCGCGCGTCAATAAAATTCTCGTCTTCATCAAAGTCGCGGCGATTTTTATTTTCCTTTTCCTCGCGGCGCCGAGTGTGGAGCCCGCCAACTGGGTACCGGTGTTGCCTTTCGGCTGGCACGGCGTCTCGGCGGGCACGGCGGTTATTTTCTTCTCGTACATCGGTTTTGACTGCATCGCTACCGCGGCGGAAGAAACGAACAATCCGAATCGCGACATGCCGATCGGCATCATCGCGTCGCTCTTGATCTGCACCTTGCTTTACATCGCGGTCAGCGCCGTCTTGACCGGTGTCGTTCCTTACAGTGATTTGAATAACGCGGAACCGGTCGCCTACGTCTTGCGCCATCTCGGCTACTCGTTCGGCTCGGCGCTGGTCGGTACCGGCGCGCTTTGCGGCCTTTCGACCGTTATTTTAGTCTTTCTCTTTGCGCAAAGCCGTGTTTTCTTTGCCATGAGCCGTGACGGACTGTTGCCGAAATCGTTCTCCAAAGTAAACGCCAAAACCGGCACGCCGGTGGAAGTCACGTTGATCGTCGGCACGCTCGTTGCCATCATGGCGGGTCTTACCCCGATTCATGTCATCGCGGAAATGACGAGCGCGGGCACGCTCTTTGCGTTTATTTGCTCGTTGCTCGGCGTCATGATCTTGCGGAAACGGCATCCGGAACTGCCGCGCCCGTTCCGCTGTCCGGCGCTTTACCCGATGGCCACATTGGGCATCGTTTTCTGCGGCTACATTTTCAGCAATCTTTCCGTGCATACCTTCATGCTGTTTGGCGGCTGGCTTTTCGCGGGACTTTTGATTTATTTATTCTACGGTCATAAGCACAGCGTGCTCTCCGTCGGCAGTGAAGCGCATCGGCGCTACCGCGCGCAAGTGGAAGCGTCCGAAACATTTGGCGCCGGCACGACCGCCGCGTCCGAATCATAAACTCGCTTTCCCCTACATACGAAACGCCCCTCGCGCAGAGGGGCGTTTTTACATGGCGGATGATGAAAAAATGCGGAAGCAAATAGTTTTTAGCATATCGAAACGCTTGAATATTAAAAATGAACGTGGTATAATCATTTTATCTCATATAGATAAAATTCGAAATACAGGTAAGCATGCAGAGAGGATGGTATTGATGAAAGCAAAGTTGCAAAAGAAATACGATCTTTATATTGGTGGTGAATGGGTCGCGGCCGGCGATCAAGAACTGATTGCCGTGCACAGTCCGATTGACGGTAAAGAATTGGCGCACATCGCGGAAGCCACCGAAGCGGATGTGGAAAAAGCGGTAGTGGCGGCGCAGGAAGCGTTTGAAAGCTGGAAAAAAACCACGCCGCAGGAACGTCAGCAGGTACTGACGGCGATCGCGGATCTGATCGATGCCAATAAAGAACATTTGGCAACGGTGGAAACGCTTGACAACGGTAAACCGATCCGTGAAACGATGGCGGCGGATGTTCCGTTCGCGGCGGATCATTTCCGTTACTTCGGCGGTCTGCTGCGCGGTCGGGAAGGCGCGGCGACTATGCTTGACGAAAATACGCTCAGCCTTATTCTTCGCGAACCGATCGGCGTCGTCGGTCAGATCATTCCGTGGAACTTCCCGTTCCTGATGGCGGCGTGGAAATTGGCGCCGGCGTTGGCGGCGGGCTGCACCGTTGTTTTGAAACCGTCGAGCCACACCTCGCTTTCCATCTTGGAATTGGCGCGCTTGATTGATGAAGCGGGCATTTTGCCGAAAGGTGTTCTGAACATTATCACCGGCAGCGGCTCCAAAGCGGGCGAATACATGCTGCAAAATAAAGGTTTCAATAAATTGGCGTTTACCGGTTCGACCGCTGTCGGTCAGGGCGTATATGAAGCGGCCTGCTCGCACATGATTCCGGCCACCTTGGAACTCGGCGGCAAATCGGCCAACATTTTCTTCGAGGATATGGACTGGGACATCGCTATGGACGGTGCGCAGCTCGGCATCCTCTTCAACCAGGGTCAGGTCTGCTGTGCGGGTTCGCGTATTTTCGTTCAGGAATCGATTTACGATGAATTCGTGGAACGTCTGGCGAAACTCTTCAAGAAAGTGAAAGTCGGCAATCCGCTCGATGCGGATACCCAGATGGGCGCTTTGATTTATGAAGATCAACTCAAGAAAGTGCTCAAATATGTGGAAATCGGTAAAGAAGAAGGCGCGCGTCTTGTGACCGGCGGTAAACGTATCACCAAAGACGGCCTCGACAAAGGTTTCTTCATCGAACCGACGATCTTTGCCGATGTGACCAACGATATGAAGATCGCGCAGGAAGAAATCTTCGGACCGGTCGTTGCGGTACAGAAATTTAAAGATGAAGAAGAAGTCATCCGCTTGGCCAACGACAGCATTTACGGCCTCGGCGGCGGCGTCTTCACCACCAATATCAACAAAGCCATCCGTGTGGCGCGCGGCATTGAAACCGGCCGCATGTGGGTCAATACCTACAACCAGATTCCGGCCGGCGCTCCGTTCGGCGGCTACAAACAGTCCGGTATCGGTCGTGAAACCCATGCCATGATCTTGGATCACTACACTCAGGTGAAGAGCATCTTGATCAACATCAACGAAGAACCGAGCGGCATGTACCAAACGAAATAATTCGTGCACATACCCGCACAGTAAAAGGAGCGCCGCGGCGCTCCTTTTTTGCTGCTTGGCAACAACTTGTAAACGGTTACGATTACGCATATAAGGATATATAAATAAAGAAGCATACGAACGCGACATTATGTCGCAAAAAAATGGAAAACAATTGGCAAGACCATTTTCCTATGCTACAATAAATCTCGCTTGCGTATCACGAACCCAATGTAGACGCTGTGTCAACGAGCGGATAAAAAATGGTCAGAAACGAAAATAAATTCTTGACAGTCGAAGTTGGAACGTGATACTATAAGTGAAGTCGCATGAAGCGACGCGGTTCTTTGAAAACTGAACAATGCAGTGAATTAACGCCAATGTGCGGGTCTGATATACAGACCCGAGTCAATTACAAAAA